>Ga0209172_10005030_pt1 | contig 16617 bp, 13 predicted proteins | sample LarsenN4metaG_FD_184113 | JGI IMG/M metagenome (GOLD analysis project Ga0209172, IMG submission 184113) | Hot spring sediment bacterial and archeal communities from British Columbia, Canada, to study Microbial Dark Matter (Phase II) - Larsen... ... | reverse complement strand
ACAGCCCTTGAATCAGGGCATCCTTCTCCGCGTGGCTCAGTCCATTTAGAGGGGGCAGTTCTTTCATGCCAAAAGCTTACCATCCTCTCCTTGAGACTGCATCAAGTCAACCTAGTTGAGCAATTACTTATTCTCATACTGAGAATTGCTGACATTCAAGCGATTCAGCATTCTAGCAGCAATTCTCAGTATGAGAATAATTCTCACAAAAATATTCATTTTGAACAGCTATCAATGGCTGGAATACCCATTCTGCCGTTCATAAAATTGAGCGCACAAGCCTTTAGAGGCTCTGACTTCAGTACAAATGTTTCAAAATGAGAATTGCTGGCATTCTAGCTAGCTTGGTTGAGAACAAAATCGCTTTCAAGCTGAGACAAAATCACTTTAGCGGGCAGCCTTCGCGATGACAACCTAACGTGTTAGATCGCACGCGATCCATTTTCTAAATCAGGCGACAACAGGTAGAAGTGCATTCTAACCAGCATTGAAGGATGGAAATAAACATCCGTAGGACAAGTAGAACCTGCGATATGGCCTCATAAAAGTGTGACCAGCGGCACTGCCTAAACCGCTTCTGGTGCGTTACCACTTCGGCTGACACACTCTACTTAATTAAATTTGTGTTCCTAATGGCTAGCAAATGCCTGAAATATTGATGAAACCAGCGTCTTAGAAAGCGTTTTTTCTAGCAACTTTTTGCCAGACTCAATTAACAAAGTTAAACCAAACAAGATGCACCCTAACAATTGAAGTGACGGACAATGTTCCTTTGATGCAACCAGACTCAACCACCTTTTGCGTTACCAAAGATAGGGATCAAAGGCGACAAGATCAAGGTGATCAGGATTTGCGACTAATTCTTTAGCAAGCAGATAGCCTGCGATCGTCCAGGTCTGAAACTTGCGCGACTCCTTCCCAATCAGACGACCATCCGGACCATCGTAGTACTCAGGCCACTGGTCTAGGAGAAGTCGCCGCTCAGCGATCGCGATCGCGTGGTGCGCCAACTCGCCACGACCCATCTTCTTACTAGCAGCGGTCAGCATCCACAACAACACCGGCCAGTTACCCCCGTTGTGGTAAGACCAGGCACGGTTTTTGGGGTCAGCGCCCGTAACAGTACGCCAATCACCATTCTCAAGCGCAGGATAGCAAAGTTTCATGGGCATGTGACCAATCAAATCACTCCAGCGCAACTCAATCAGGTTCAAAATTTTGTGCGACTGCTCCTCATTGGTGAGGGAGGAAATCACCGCCATCAAGTTACCAAGTGAGAAGAAGCGACAATCGAGTTGAGACGGGCCTAAGTTACCCGCTAAATAGCCCCCTGCTTCAGGCATCCACTTGGCCAACCAATAAAAGGGAATCGAATCTGAGTAGATGTTGAATTGGTTCAGCGCTTCTTCACCGTATTCTTCAACCCGGTAACGGTAAATTACATTCAGGCGATCGGAGTCAAGCCAATAGTTTTCGCGCAGTTGTCTGAGCAAAGGGCCAACCCGATTTTGCACCGCCTGAATCATAAATTGATTCTTCTGGTAGGTTGGCTCTAACAACTCCAGGCTAGCCACCATCGCAGCGTAGAACAACGATTGAATATCGAGGGGATGCCCATACATACCCATACGTCGGTCAATCATGCTGGCACCATCGGGCACCAACAGCATCGGGTACATATCAAAGCGTGTGACCAGACAGAGTTGCAGAATGAGACGAATCCCTTCTTGAAAGTCTTCGCGTTGAGCCAGAGTTTTGTCACCTGTTGAAGTGGTGTAAGCTCGCAGCAGCAAAATCCACCACAGCCCTGCATCAGCGGGAGCGACCCGCCCGATCGCATGGTCGCCAAAGTCAGGCCGAAGATACTCTTGCTGATTAAACGATTGAATCTTAAAACTCGCTGGCATCAAGCCCCGGCTGGGTTTAATACAATCGAGCTGAGTCGTTTTAGGTTGCAGTTTGAGTGTAGCTTCGAGAAAGTTACGAACGATACTACTTTTGCCCTTAATCAAGAACAGAAGTGCAGAGGAAACAAAATCACGAATAAAACATTGGTCATAATTTAGGGCATCAATGTCAGGGTCGCGTGCCGCGATCGTACCAACGGGTTGACCGTGGTAGTAAATAACCGATTCTTCTAGTGCTTCCCATGCCTTTTCTTCGATGACTTTGCTGCTCACCTTGCGACTCTCCCTAAAGATTTGGAAATGACCTTAGAGGATGCTTTAACCTTGCCAATCAACCTCAAAACCACTCTTTACGCTACTTCTTAAAAACGAAAAGAGAAAGCGGCATTTGACCCCTAATTTTCACCAGCAAGTAAGAATTAGAGCAGCCAATCTACACTCTCGTCGTAGAGTAAAGAGTCGTCCAAATCATTCAGCCCATCTTAAGAAAATCAGCCAAATAATTTCAAGCAGTAATTGAACTCCTCAGCAATTCTCAGTATGAGAATAATTCTCACAAAAATATTCATTTTGAACAGCTATCAATGGCTGGAATACCCATTCTGCCGTTCATAAAATTGAGCGCACAAGCCTTTAGAGGCTCTGACTTCAGTACAAATGTTTCAAAATGAGAATTGCTGTGAACTCCTTCCCTGCCTTTGCTTGAAAACAAACAAAAAAACAGGCACTCGCCCCTGTTTGGTGCATAGCACATCTACCTAAGGGGAGAGGAGGAACCTGGTAAGATTCTGCCCTGGGGTGAGGTTTCTGAACATCCTCCTATATGTGTATGCTAAAGCGATCGCTCTTAGAGTAGGGAGAATTACAGTTATCAATTGTTAAAAAACTTGCAAATATTAATCTTTTATATAGGAAAAAACAATCTTTCCCGATTTATCAAAGCTTTGGTGTAAAAAATAACGCAAAAACCGCTTGAATTAGCGACATGCGCTTCTTTTAGTAAGCGATTATACTTAACCAAAAGTAATACTAATTTTCAGTACACAAGAGTGAAAAATTTTTCGCTGATTGCAGAAAGAAATTGGCTGATTTCGGCAATCCTTTATTCCACAATTCGCTGTTTACTAAAAGCAGAGAGAAATCCGTGTTGATACGTAGATTGGCGAAACTGGGAGGCGTGACAAATGCGACATCATCTCAAGCAATTCATGCTTGTCGTCTGCTTTCTCAGTTCATTAGGAACTCTTGAAGTTTGTCAGCCTGTTGCTGTTGTAGCCAGTGATAAGCAACAAGTTGCGCCTTCTGAGGCTATCGATCGCCTCTACCAGCAAGGGTTACAGCAGCTCTATCAAGGCTTTGTGGACGATGCAAAACAGACCTTTGAGCAAGTCTTGGCTAAGCAGCAACAGGCAGGCGATCGCCGTGGGGAAGCGCAAACCCTGACGCAACTGGCGGAAGTGTACTACTGGCTAGGCTACCCCCAGCGATCGCGCGACACGGCTCAAACAGCACTGGAGTTATGGCGGGGCCTGGGCGATCGCGCAGGTGAAGCCGACGCTTTAGAGCGCATGGGTGAGGCGTACTCTAGTCTGAATAACTTTTCTAAATCATTGGAGATTTTGCAGCAGGTTCTTACCTTGCGACGAGAGCTGAGCCAATCACCTGACGCAGAGTTAGCCCAGCAAATGGGTTTTATCAGCACTCTGTTGAGAATTGGAGCGATTTCCTATAAAAATCAACAGCCCAAGGAGGCTCTAGCCGCTTTAGAGCAAGGGCAAAAGCTACTCGATAACCCCGCGATCGCCCAAACATTTCCGCAACAGAGCCGAGCAGACGCAAACTTAACTCTCGGCTGGATTGGCTGGATTCGGTTTAACCAGGGCGAACAAGAAAAGGGAATTGCCCTGATGCAAACCGCTTTAGAACAAAGCAAAGGCTTAGGCGTGCGATCGGGCGAAGCGAATGCAACCTATTTTTTAGGAGAAGCTTATTTCATCAAACAAGATTACGCCCAAGCGCTTACCTACTACCAACAGTATTTAGCTATCGCTCAACGGGCCAACCATGAGGGGACGGTGCCGTTTGCTTTCAAGGCGATCGGCAATACACAGCGGCGGCTCAATCAACTCGATGCAGCTCTGCAAGCTTATCAAGAAGCGATCGCCACCTATCGCGCCGCTTTACCCAAATTAGAGACTCCTAACCCTGAATGGGAGGCTGATACGCTGTGGGGGATCGGCAATATTTACCGTGACCAACAGCAGCCCAAGCAAGCGGCACAGTTCTACCAGCAAGCATTGACAATTTATCAGTCGATTACAGCCACCCCTCAAGATGCGGCTAAAGTCACGCAGATACGGGGGCACATCGCCAGCCTTCTTACCGCCCTGGGGATTGCATCCGCTCGGCAACAGCAGTATGTGCAGGCGGTGCAATTTTATCAACAGGCAGTGCAAGAGCGACGTGAATTGGATAAGACCTTTACAGACCCAAATCAACGTGACGAAAATCGCTTGAGTATGGGCCTTGCCACCTCATTGATGGCGCAGAGCTATCGCAATGACAAACAGTTTGAGCGGGCGCTTGATGTCTTTTTGCAGGCGTTAGAGATTTACCAAGATTTGCAAGCCACATCCAAAAGCGAAAGTATTTTGCAACAACTTGCTGACGGCCTGCCTTATCTACTTTCGGATATTGGGCACACCTATGGCAGTTTGTACGACTATCCTAAAGCGATCGAGTTCCACCAGCGATCGCTGGCAGCGACACAAAAAATCAAAAACCCAACACGAACTTATTGGGGGTTGCGATCTCTGGCGGATGCTTACGACAACAACGGCGAACCCCGCAAAGGCATCGAAGTTCTGAAGCAGGCACTTGAACCCGCTCGGCAGACGGGCAATCGGCTTCAGCAAGCGGGGACTTACTATCGCATGAGTCAGTTTTATGGCAACTTGAGCCAATACCCAACGGCGATTGAAGCAGCTAATAACGCCCTTGCTATCTATCAAGAACTGCAAAAAAGCACCGATCCAGACGAACGCAAAGAAGGGTTGAAAAACTCTGTTAGTGTCCTGAACACTCTGGCAACGCTTTACCAGGCTCAGGGACAGCTTCCTAAAGCCTATGAATACTTCCAGAAATCACGCGCGATTCTTGAAAGTCTTGATGCCACCGATAGCCAATCCAGTAAGTACACTCTGCTCAATAATCTAGCTCTCTACTACCTTGAGATTGGCCAATACAACCAGTCACGCGCCCTACTGGAGCAAGTTTATGCCTACCGTGAAGCTGAAAACCAACGGTACTTGATGGCGTTAGCGTTGAGCAATTTAGCACTGACTTACAGTAATCAGGGCCAAACTGCCAAAGCCCTTGAAATTAATCAAAAAGCACTAGAACTCGCCAAGGCCGAAAAAGCAATCAACCTGCAAGCGACATTACTGAATAATATTGCCACGATTTATAAAAGCCAGGGAGCCTATGCTGAGGCACTGAAATATCACGATATAGCTCTCGCAATCAACCAACAGTTGGATGATCTGGAAGGTGAAGGGACAACGCTAAATAACATGGGATCGGTGTACTCTGATTTGGCGCAGTATGACAAATCACTAGAGTTTCACGAGCGATCGCTCAAGTTAGCCCGCCAAATTGGTAACGTCTATGGTCAGGCAACCGCCATTGGTAACATCGGTTTAATCTATCAAGTCAAAGGAGATTTGAACAAGGCTTTTGCTACCATTCAGCAATCGCTTGATTTGTGGGAGTCAACGGGCAACCCGACTGCAAAACGCATTCCGCTCAACAACATTGGCTATCTCTATGGACAACAGGGCGATTATGCCAAAGCCTTAGAGATGTATCAACAATCGCTCGCGATCAGTCAGGAAGTGGGCGATCGCGCCAAGCAAGGGATCACGCTGAATAATATCGCAGGTATTTATCGTGAACAGGGTCAATATGCACGGGCGCTTGAGCTACACAAACAGGCACTCGTGATTAGCAAAGAAGTTGAAGACCCCAATTCAGAAGCCCGCATCCTAAACAACATCGGCATCATTTATCAATCGCAGGGCAACTTTGCCGCTGCATTAGAGCAGTTTCAGCAAAGCTTAGCGATCTATCAACGCATTGGTAGCCGTTTAGAAATAGCGACAGTACTGGGTAATTTGGGCATTCTCTACCACTACCAGGGGCAATACGGAAAAGCGTTAGACTACTTACAACAAGAGTTAGCGTTAGTGCGTGAAATTGGCGCACGTAGCAACGAAGCTGGCACCTTACAAGCCATGAGCTTGATGGATCGCACGTTGGGGCAATATCCGCAGGCTCTCAACTGGGCAGAGCAGGCACTCAAAATTCAACAAGAGATTGGCGAATCGATCAACACAGCCATTACTCTGACTAGCATCGCCAAAATCTATCAGCGTCAACAGCAATACGACAAAGCGTTAGAGGTCTATCAACAAGCGCTCACTATTTTTGAACAAGCAGGCAACAAACCCAATGCGGCTGACACCTTAAGCGATATAGGCTGGGTTCACTTGCAAAAGAAACAGTTTACTGATGCGATCGCAGCTCAGCAAAAAGCCCTTGAGATGAAACGGGAAATGGGCGATCGCCTATCAGAAGGACTGGTCTTGCAACGATTAGGCGAAACCTATCTAGCACTGGGTTCCAGAAGTCAGGCCCAAGACGCTTTACAGCAAGCCTTAGCCATCCATCAAGAGGTTGGTTACATTGCAGGTGAAGCAGAGACATTTGATTTATTGGGTGGATTTTATGCAACCCAACAACCTGATCTTGCGATCGCTTTTTACAAACAAGCGGTGAATACACGTGAAACAATTCGATCCGGGATACGCACTTTATCCAAAGAACAGCAAGAAACCTATACTCAAACAGTCTCTGAAACCTATCGGAAGTTAGCCGATCTCCTAATCACAAAAGGACGCATTTTGGAAGCCCAAAAAGTTCTAGAACTGTTAAAAGCTCAGGAACTTCGGGAATTCACTAGAGATACAAAATCAGTTGCTTCCACACAGGGAATTGCAGTCAATGCAGCTGAAGAAAAAATTCTCAAAGAGCATGGCAGCTTAATCGCTTTAGGTAAAAAGGTAGAACAATGTAAGCAATCTCGTTGTGCCGAATTAAGTCAACTTAATGATCAACTACAAGTCATTACTGAGCAATATCGTCAGACGGTAGAAGGGTTTGAATCGGCAATTCGCGATCGCCGCAAAAACGATGATATTCTTGACCCTTCGATTCCACGCAACATTCGCAAGATTGTGGATGCGCAGCCCGGCACTGTGCTAATTTATCCCTTTGTTCTAGAAGATAAGACCTGGTTGTTGTGGGCGGGGCCGGGTGGCATTATTCGAACGGTGGAAGTGGCTGTCTCACAGCAAGAGTTAGGCGAAGCGGTGTTAGAGTTTCGCCAACAAATTCAAGATGCAAAACAACCCGAAGAACGAGTCCAGGCAAACGGACAAAAACTGTATAACTGGCTCATTCGTCCGATTGAAAAGGAACTTAAAGCCAACAATATTACCAACCTTGTCTTTTCGCTCGATCGCGTTACCCGTTACATTCCAATGGCAGCTTTATTTGACGGGCAAAAATATCTGGTTGAGCAGTACACGATTTCAACTGTGCTTTCTGCCGAATTGACGGATATGCGCGATCGCCTCCCCCGTGGCACCAACGCAACCTCAGTTTTAGCAGTGGGAGCCTCTGAGTTTCAGGGCTACCGCGCACTGCCCAATGTAGTCGATGAAGTCAGCGAAATTGTGCGGCAACCGCCAAACGAGGCAAGCGGCATCTACCCAGGCAAAAAGTTTCTCAACCAAGCCTTTGACTTTCGCGCCCTCCGCGATAACTTATACGGGCACAACATTCTCCATATCGCGACGCATGGTGCTTTTGTGCCCGGTCGTCCCGAAGATTCGTATCTGGTTTTGGGCACCAGCGAAAAACTCACCATTGCTCAAATTGAAACACTCCAAGATCTACAGGATGTGCATCTTGTGGTCTTGTCTGCCTGCGAAACGGCGCTGGGTGGCCCCGATCAAGATGGCATCGAAATTTCAGGCATCAGTTCTTACTTCCTCAAAGAAGGCGCAAAAGCCGTCGTTGCTTCACTCTGGTCGGTGAGTGACAAGAGTACCAGCGATTTAATGCAGATCTTCTACGGCAACCTGGCTGGCGCTGACCCAATCACCAAAGCAGAAGCCCTCCGGCGAGCGCAATTAGCGTTGCTTGCGGGTCAACCAGTCGAGCAGGCCGTGTCACGTGGCATTGGGGTTGTCGCTCAATCAGGGGGAGATCGCGGCGCACGACCTTCGCGTTACTCTCACCCTTACTACTGGGCACCTTTCATCTTGATCGGCAATGGCCTGTAGCGATCGACTCGCCAACCTCTGAAGGACTCAGCCTCTATCTGCACAAGTTCCAACCTTTTACGAAGTTTTGAATAGTCTCCGTAAACTCGCGTTAACAAAGTCACAATTTTATAAATATTGGTTGTGCTACTGCGGAAGCGGGAACAATAGCCAGGAATTTATTCAAAGATTTTCTGGAGAACTTAGTAGCAATGACTAACGGAAGCGGTGGAGATGTATCTAGCAAAAAGCTAGCAGCTGGAATTTGTGGAATTTTGCTAGGTGGCTTAGGCATCCACAAATTTATTTTGGGCTACACCCAAGAAGGGCTGATTATGTTGCTGGTTAGCCTGCTAACCTGCGGCTTTGGTGGTGTTGTCATGGGCATAATTGGCTTGATTGAAGGCATCATTTACTTGACAAAATCAGATGACGAATTTGCCCAAATCTACATGAACAACAAGAAAGGTTGGCTCTAGCCACCTGATTATGGATAGGGTATGGAAATGACCGATGTTTAGAATTCATCGCGATCGCCTATCGACTAAAGCCCTCCGCTACCGTTGGAGCTTGTTAGGCGGTGGCTTATTTCCGCTGCTTGGTGCGTACAGCCATAGCCAGGGCATTTCCTTACCCTTCCTTGCTTGCCCTATCAAGCTTCTCACAGGTATTCCCTGCCCGACCTGTGGAATGACTCGCTCCTTCCTTGCGATGGCACAAGGGCAGTGGCAACAAGCCGCAACCTATCACTTATTTGGACCAATTCTGTTTGTCAGTTTCATCGGCGTTGTCGTTCATATGCTGGTCGAGTTATTTACTCAAAAATCGGTTTCTGGAATTCACACTCGACTGTTAAGCGATCGCCAATTTCAAATCATTATGTTCGTATCATTTTTGCTCTACTACGGCTTACGCTTATCAGTCCGCTATGCGTGGCTGAGTGAAGCTTTACCGTGGTTTAATCACGGGATTGGACAAATTTTAATCGCAGCAGCAAAGGATTTATAGCGTTTATGCACCGTTTTTTGGGTACTAAAAAAGCATTAACAGGCGTTTCCCTGGCGATCGCCGGAGCTGGCTATTTAGCTCTCTTTTCTTCGCTGGAAGTCAATTATCTGCTGAAGTACGCATTGGTGATGTTGCCGATTCAAGCAGGTGTCTTGATTTACCTATTTGCGTGGAAGTTGAGACAACCTTAAGGGGCGATCTGTCAGGCTGGTTGTCCTGCAATCTACCGAGTACCCGCATCAGGGTGTTGTACAGAAATACTTCCAGCGAATCACCCAAATTAGGGTGTTATGTAGAATCATTCACTCCAATAATGGTTAGTCACACAACCTGTTGGCATGAGGGATAGGACAAATGGCGACCCAATTCTCGCAGATCTTCTGGGGGTTGCTCCTCGTCATTCTCGATATTTCGATCAACGGTTTCGATTTATTGGTTGATGGCGTCGGATACCTGATTGCCGCAGCAGGCTGTTTTGGTCTCTCGTCGTTGTCAAGTAGATTTGTAGGCGCTGGAACTCTTTGCCTTGTTTTGGCTGCACTCTGGCTAATTGGTTTCGTCGTTCCTGGTGACATCGCCACGGCACAAGGGCTGGTTACGAATGTAGTGGACTGCGCAATGATGTGGCAGCTACTCGGCGGTATCCGCAAATTTGCATTGTCACGACAACGAGAGGACTTAGCCAAACAGGCAGGCGATCGCCGCGTTGCTTACGTCGTAATCACGGCCATCATATCTTTAATTTTATTTGCAATGCGCGGCTCACCTAACGCTGTGCTACTAGCCGTCATCCTTGCTGTTGCCATGCTGATTCTGCTCGTCATGATCTTGCACTTGATACACCGCGTCAAAGTTGAGCTTGCGACGTAGCTTGCCACCCAAATCGGTATAAAGCGTTCAGCAGTTGCGATCGCGCGATCGCAACAGAATTCGTTTTCGGGGAAAGCATTTTCTCGCTATGGGTCACGTTTACCAGGGTTGCCAGGAATAGTGCGGAGGGGGAGTGAAGAGTGGAGCAGGGGAGTTAAAAGTTAGGAATTATCAGGTTTTCAATCGGCCGTATTATTCTATCTATCAATTTCTCTAATTGAGTAATTTTGCCAATTTCTCTAATTTGGAATGTTATGAGAAATGGTCTGCCTAATCATCCGTTTGGGGATCTTAGACGGAAACTTTCAGCCTATTAATTGTTATATGTCTTAATTGATGAAGCTATGGGATGGAACCTCTGCATTGCAACCGAGACTGTACGTGAGCGGGCTAGACAGTTGAATCACGATGAAGCCTCCGATGAGGATTATGACCAATTCTACGAGGCTGTCACTTCTCTATCGCGCCAATTCTCTTATGCCTTGTTGCGTAAGAGTGGACAGTTGTGGAAAGGGCTTACCGAGAATGAAGTAAAGGCGCTTGATCCAGATGAAATTGGTGATCCAGACAAATGGCAGCCCCGTGATCCGCAGCAGCTATTGGAGATTTTTTGCAGAGTGAAGGAGCGATTGGAGAAGGAAAACGAACAACTGCCGGTTGACCACTTCCTCTGGTACATTGACGAGGAAGGGGAGCGTTGTAACGGCTCTACCCAGATTACCCTACCCCCTGGGGGAATTGAACTGAAGTTACCACATGATCCCATTGTTAAGTTAGATGGTGGTCATCAGGACGTCAACCACCGATGGGAGCTTCGTAAGTATGATGTGCATATTGATGCTAACTTACTTGCTCAGTCCAATCGTGAGATGGAGCGTGAAATAGAGAATTACTGCAAGGAAAATGGCATTGATCGACTCAATGGTACCTTTTCTGTTGCCTTCTCAGGTACTTCAAGGATCGATCCGCTAGTGGAAGTGCCTGTCGAATGGATACCTGTGCAGCCAGTTCTTGACGTACTTGGCTATCGGGTTGAGGTGGAGTCAGTAGATGCTCTCTCCACGTTTCAAGCCGATCTAGACACAGCCATGATTTGCTGTAAGCAGGCGATTCGTGTCACTTCTCCGCTTTATTGGTTAATGCAGTAAGCCCCTAGACACACACACATAACACTACACTGCACCGGAATTTTACAGCTTGTTTGCTTGCTTATCTAAGTTATCTGTGTCTGGTGAGTGTAAACGTTCGGCTGCTAGGAAAGATAGTCTTGCGGGTATTCTTGTGCAAAACCTCATGATTCTTCTTATGTCTCTAAAGCGCAAGTATTCACGGTTAAGGCTAATTGGTTTTTGCGGGATTGTGAGTTTTACCTTGATGGCTTGTTCATCTATCCAAGTAGGAGTTGATCAAGCAAGAGTAGTAAAGCAGTCTCATCCAAATCCCACAGCAATGAACAGAAAAAGAACTGTCGCGATCGCAACGTTCAAGGGACATTCGGAGCGAGTGACTTCAGTTGCATTCAGTCCCGATAGTCAGTTGATTGCAAGCGCAAGTTACGATAACACAGTTAAATTGTGGAATCCTAGAACCAGTCAGGTTATTCGTACTTTTCTAGTTCAAACAACTGACGAGGAGCATAACCAAGAGTACAACCTTTGGGTCGAAGCCAGTTCAAAACTAGCTTTTAGTCGAGATGGCAAAATTTTGACTCTGGGAAATGGATACAACGCATTGATTGCGTGGCAGGTTGATACAGGTCAGATCGTTAAGAAAACAAGAGGACGCAGCAGCTATACATTAGGAACAGCCTTTAGTCCTGATGGTCATTACTTTGCTAATGCACTGAATAGAACTTCTCCAGCCAGTGGATCAGTCAGTGGATTAGCCAGGTTCAGGCCTGACCAAATTTTACAAAGACTGGCTCGAATTGTTTACTCACAAGAAGCGGGTGACATCGGAATTTGGGATGTCAAAACTGGGCAACAAATCGCAACAATCCCAAAAACAGGTCTTCCTACTTCGATAGCATTTAGTAGTGACAACCAATTTCTTGTTAGTAATGCCTTCGGTAAAATCAGTTTGTGGGATTTGAAGTCAAAAAAATTGCTTCGCACATGGCTAGGATATGGTTCAGTAGCGATTAGCCCCAACAATGAATTTGTGGCTGTTAATCGATTTGGGAGTGTCAAGGTTTGGCATCTTAAGACGGGCAAAGAGATTTACTCAGTTGAAGGAGAATGCGGTGTGGGTGAGGCGTTAACTTTCAGTTCAGACAGTAAACTTCTTGCTGCATCTACCGCAGAGCTTAATGCAATCACACTTTGGGACGTAACAGCAGGTGAAAGAATTGTAACTTTATCATCGCCTCAAGTTTGGTCTATTACTATCAGTCCTAATAGCGAGTTACTTGCCACTGGTAATTCTGACAATATTGTTAGGGTGTGGAAGATGCAGTAAAAATTGATGACGAAAAGCAGTCGAACAATCCGATTAAAGCAGACAATTGAAAGACTTTTTGTCTATCGATTGAGTTACTCTCCTGCCACTCAATCGAAACGTTATACAGCCAGAGTTCTTAAGGGGAGAGGAATTTGTACTTTGTCTGTCAATAGCATAAAAGCAGTAGTTAAGACTTTTGGACTTTCGCTTTTGTTACTCACAGCTATTCAGACAACCAGTAGTGCTGGTGGTAGCAGTTGGAAAGTCAGCATTAAAAAAATGCAATTGCAATCTTCAAACCGTGCAACAGTAGTTTTGAAGGCTCTTGAAGACAAGGCATTTGATCAGTCATGTACAAAGTTATTAATAGAAATAGATTGGCAACCTGGTTATCTGTGGGGAAGCGAAGAATTAAATTTAGATCGTGAGAATACTGCTCTCAAAAGTCACCAAGAAGCCTTAATATCTCTTCAAAGGGAGTATATACAGCGTTCTTCAACACGGATTGGAGAGATGATGGGTGGGCTAATACAGAAGCAATCCAATCAATCATGGCTAGACTCTTTAATTCAATTTTTCTCACGTCTTTTTGGGAAGGTAGACCCACCATTGCTGGACTCAAGTATTCCAACTGCATGTCAGTTTATAGCCCCTGGCTTGACAATAGCAGAAGAGGGTACAAATAGGAGGAGAGCAGTATATGTACTTAATGAGCTATGAACCAGATTAAAAGTGATTTGTAAGCGATGTTGTATAACAAATGCACTGCACCAGGATATTTAAAGATAGTCAACAACAAGATTCATCCGAGTCCGGTGAGTGTAAACGTTATGGTGCTTAGATTGAGTTCTCTTCATCTAAACAAAGAGTAAATGAAAAGTAAAACTGTAGAACATAACTCTAATCGCTTAGTAATCGTCATCACCTATCAAGATGAGCAATTCTTGTTGGGCATCTTTGTTATGTTTGGAGTTGCTATTTTGACGCTTACATATTTAGGTATCGCATCCAAGATTCCGGCTTCATTCATGCAGGCGAGCGATTTATCTATTGTCTGCTACATTGCAGGATTTGTTGTACTCATCTATGGACTGTTTAGACTATATAGCTCATTTCTAATTAGCAAATTTGCTTTCGATAAAACAGTTAATAGATTAGAAGTAGAGAGCAAGTATTTTGCCAACACAAACAGACAAGTGTTCCGTTTATCAGAAGTGACAGGCATAGAGGAGGTATTTAAGCCCAAAACAACTCCTGAGTTATTTTTATGGATCAAGAAAGGGAATGAAGTTAGGGGTGAAAAAATACTCTTTGCCAAAGCATCAATAACAAGTCTCCATATTTTGTGGCGTGAGGTATCTGAATTTCTCAAAGATCAGCCAAATCTTATATTAAGTAAAGAATGGCTTATAGAACAAAACAAAGATAAGTTCAAGATTTATCGCAGCTATGACATGTTTAGAAATCCAGATAAAAGAACATACACAGTAGATAAAAAGCAGGCTATCTAATTTATGAGCTTGATGATAAAGAAGTTGGACGATACAAAACACAAGATATAAAAAATGTAGAAGTCGAAATCAATCCAGATAAAAGCGATGAGGAAAGTAGCGATCGTATCGTTCTTGTAATGATTGATGGTGGTAAAATACCCATCTCAGTTTATTGGTACGATACAGGTGGTCATGCAGTTATTGTTAGGGCATTGAAATACGCTTTAGGGCTGGAGAACTACCTACATATTTCACCAAGTTTTTACGCACCATAACAATTTGGGTGTAGCGGATTGACCGAAGCCGCTAGCTGGGACACAAAGATCTCAGCAACTGCTAACCCGAACATTAGCCTGAATATCAGTACTTCCCTTGCGAATCCTGGCGTGATCCTGCTGAAATCATAGAGTTGGCGATCTGAACTAATTCCCGTTGTCTTCCACCTTTTTGGCTTACTATGTACTGAAATCCTTGATACTTCCATTCAACCTGAGCCATACAATAGGCACCACAAATTGAAGAATAGGTTGCTGCAATTCCATTATCTAATTGGATGTTTCTCAAAGTTGAGGTAGAATCCTCATCTTCGATTCTTTTGTTACCTGATTTAAAGGACGTTCTAATTCTGTAGACAGAAATTGCTCCATAATAAGAGGCTGTTGACCTACTGCCTATACCACTGCTAGGTGGAGCAGCATAAATACCAATTGAATAGCCATCTGCGTTAGCAGAAATTGCGAGATCTCTACGAGAAAAATCAATATTACTTGGTAAAAAAATGGGAATTTCAGTTCTACTGGTTAGCTTTGATACAAGCTCATCAACTGGAAATTCCTTGTCAAGTTTTGGCGGAATGGAAAATTTGATAGGACGAAACTTTTGAACAAAGCTCATCCACTTCAAAATTTTTGTCCCTATAATGTTCAAATTTGGAATTTGATATTCAAAAAAATATTTGCCAGTGGATGATTTAATTTTACGAATTGTTGTTTGCTTAGGTTTGCTTAAGCCGTAAGCGCTAATGTTGTGCATGCACACCGACCGCCGAGAGTTTTCGGCTATGATGCAAGGGTTATACGCAGCGAGGGATGGGTAACGTTAGCACTCCAAATTACCGATCGCGATACTGATATAGACCTCATTTTTGGAATTTACACCTCAGGTTATAGTTGATGGGACAGCAGTGTAAACAGCGTAAGTGAAATAAGTTTGATGTGGAGATACATTGTCTTAACTCTTAAACACCTCCTGACTACTGGTTTATCCATCGTTGCTGTCTTTGTGTCAGGAATCGCTTCTATATTAACTCGTGGAGTTTTACGAGGCAGGAATTATTCTGATGTGGGAGTTCCAATGTATGAATATAAAAATGATGGCATAGCAACAGCTGCTGGTTTTTTAGTGTTCTTAATAGTCCTGCTCGGAGTTCTATACCTTCTTCAACGCACACTCAGTCGAAATTTACAGTGGCTTCCCTATTCAGTGGCTGTGATCACTTGTATCTGCTCTACTCCGTTTCTTTTCGTCGTGTTTTTTTGGTGACGAACAAAAGTCCTAAATGCAATAAGTGCAGCAGCGCGGAGACAGCTAACACTGCGTTGGTACGGACAACTTTAAGGTTACCGATGAGAGTTCAAAGTTATCTATCACCGCACAAATTCGGCGTTATTTGCTTGTGGAGAGCTTTGGAGGCGACACACAGTTCTTTGAGCGATCGCAATCTTACAGTCCTTATGAAGTGCTGTAGAGAATTAATAAAATTGGCACCTATCGCTCTGCAATAGATAGTGGTGAGACTATTCTGATGGTGTGAAGGATATGATGGCTTGCTGGATTGATCGGAATGTCCATAGTGTTACTAAAACTGCTGGGTTACGCGATCGGCAGTGTTGTGATGTACTGGGGCTTGCTACTCTTACTCGTTGCACCCTGGGCATTGGCGCTTCTGTTGGTTGTGTTGCTCAACGCAGGTTGGAACCAGATCACTGGCAAGACTGACGAATGGCAATGGTTCCTCAGTTGGACTGAATCGGTCATGCAGGTAGTTCATCGACTCAAGTTTGAGTGGCTCGGTTGGATTCCTGGAATTTTGATTCAGATCTGGTATGCCGGATATGCCGCGCATTTAGTGAATACTTCCGCTTTAGAAAAGCCGAGCATTGACGCGATCGCCCTTCAATTTATGGGAGTCATGGGCATCGTCACAGCCGCAGCGATTTTTTACTGGCTCTATCGCCTGGTTGTAGAAGTCAAACTGGCCAGATGGATTTACATTCTGGTGAGTGGAATCTCTTTAATTGCCTATTTCGTATTTCTGCAACAACCCCAAGTTGCTAAGGTGTTGGGCGAAAGCTGGCAACAAATATTTGCTGCTCTACTGGCCGCAATGACCTAGTGCATGAAGGCAAGAGTAGTTAGACAGCTAGAATAGAACTGATGTCTAAAATCCAGCAGTTCTTGTACCATGCCGACCCCTTACGCCCTCGCTATCCAGTTAAGCGAACGCCAACAGCA
>Ga0209172_10005028_pt1 | contig 16624 bp, 15 predicted proteins | sample LarsenN4metaG_FD_184113 | JGI IMG/M metagenome (GOLD analysis project Ga0209172, IMG submission 184113) | Hot spring sediment bacterial and archeal communities from British Columbia, Canada, to study Microbial Dark Matter (Phase II) - Larsen... ... | reverse complement strand
TCTTTACGTTTTATTCATGATGTGAAGCAAAAGCCTCAGTCAAACGCGGATCGTGAAGCGGCATCAGCGCCCGGCCCTTGAGTTGCGCAATGAAAACAGCGATCCAAAGGCCGCCGATGCCGACGGGCGCCAAAACATCCATCCAATGAATCCCGAATTTTCCCTCGTTAAAATTCGGCGCAACCGTCCAATACAAATCGACCATGCGCATGAAAAACATCGCCACGGCGATTTTAACCAAAACTTTCGAACGCTGTTTGGTTTTGCGCAACAGCAAAAGGAAGAATGGAACAAAAAAATGAAAAATCACAATGATCATCGCGACGACGCCCCAGCCACCGTGTATGCGATGCAGGTACCAGGTAATTTCTTCCGGCAAATTGCCCGACCAAATGATGAAAAATTGGGAGAATGAAACGTACGCCCACAGCAGCACGAAGGCAAACATGAGGTTGCCGAGATCGTGAAAATGTTTCGTCTGAATCACGCTGGCAATCGGTTGGTGATCCGACAGCAGCTTCACGCCGATGATCGCAAAAGCCAGGGTCGTCAAGCCCTGCCCGACGACGAAAATCACGCCGAAGATCGTTGAGAACCAATGCGGCTCGAGCGACATGACCCAATCGAAGGCGGCGAAACTCATGGTCAAAACGTAAAACACCAAAGCCGGCCCGGCGAATTTTTCAATTTTGAGCGTCAACAGCGGATAACCGGTGCGATCCTGATCTTGCGACCATTTGTTGAGCACATAAATAAAAAAGCCCCAAACCGCAAAGTAGACGCCGGCGCGAATCCAAAAGAAGGTCACATTTAAATACGGCGCTTTTTGATGCAGAATCTTATCGTTCGCCACGGCTTCCGGGTGTGCCCACAAATATAAATCTTGCATGCCGAAAAACAGCGGCAGAAATAAAATCAGCATCAACGGCAGCGTCCGGCTGCCGGATTCGAGAATGCGCTGAATGACAAAGCCCCAGCCGCCGCCGACGAGATGATGCAAGGCGACGACAGAGAAGCAGCCGATGGCGATGCCGAACCAAAAGAGATAGCCGAATAAATAGGATTGAAAAAACTGCGCCTTGTTGAGCGCCACGCCGATGCCGCACAACGCGAGTGCGGCAACGCCGACAATCAGCGCGAGTTTTTGGAAACGATTCAGTTGCGTTTGCAGTTGTTCGGATTGATTCATTATTTTCTCTCAAGCAACTTGCTGCGTTCGGGGGCGGGAACGTCTTCCAGCGTGGCGTTCTGGCTCAATTGCAGCGCGCGAATATAGGCGACAATCGCCCAGCGATCTTTCGGTTGAATGCGATCGGCATAACTGTACATCGTGCCGAAACCGTTGGTCATGACGTCGAAGAAATATCCAACCGGCGCTTGGCGGAGGCGGTCAATATGAAACGACGGCGGCTGGCGAAAACCGCGCTGCACGATCATGCCCGCGCCGTTGCCGACGCGATCGTGGCACGGCGAGCAAAAAATGTTGTAACGTTGTTGGCCGCGTTCCAAAATTTCTTTTGTGGCGGCAAAGGGCAACGTGGTGACGAACTCGCCATTGACTTTGCCCGTATAAAAATGATCGTCGAGGCGCAGTTGCCCGCGCGCGACGGTGCCTTCGACGAGTGGCCGCGAAGCGCGACCGTCTTCAAAAAATGTGTTCTTTTCCAACGGCTCGTATCGCGGTTGATCGTGCATGTCTTGACGACAGGCGGTGGTGGCGAGGAGACACAGAGCGATTATGAGGATCGAAGATCGAGAATCGAAGATCGAGGATCGAAGATCGAGAATCGAAGATCGAGGGTCGAGGATCGCTGATAGAAAATTTAAAATTGATGCTCGCATGAAAGACACCACTATTTGGAAACAGATGTACAAAAATCATCAGCGCGCTTGATCATGTTATGAAGCTTGGCGCCAATATGCTGCCAGGCATCATCCAATTCGCCGTGCTGTTTCGCTGTAATATACTCACATTCGAGTGCATGATCTAACCAAGCCTGGGTTTCGTTCGCTTCACCCATTGCTTCGTCGATTTTATTTATGAATGCCGCTTTATACAGTCGTCTCGCCCAGCTTTCGGCGATCATGGCATTCACCGCTCGCGAGGAACGGCGTATTTGATCAGTCATTGAATATTTTTCATCCTTTGGAAAACCTTTCGTTATTTCAAATATCCTTTTCGCTTCCTTTTTGGCAAGTTGATACGTCTCTAAATCTCGAAAGCTTTTAATAGCGGCCATGACGCTACCTCCTCAAATTCTTTTTTAAATCCTCTCCATTTTCGATTCTCTATCTTCGATCTTCGATCTTCGATCTTCTATCTTCGACGTTCTATTTTTGCTCTTCCATCCCTCAATCATCGACCTTCGAGCTTTTTACGGCTCAACTTCATACACCCCGTGCGGATGCAAACTCTCTAAAAACCGTTTCGTCATGACCAGATCGAACTTGGGATCACGCGCTTCAATGCACAAAAAGAACCGGTCGCGTGTCGCCAGCGCAAAGCGCGGGACATTGAAAACCGGATGGTACGGCTGCGGCAGGCCATTCAGCGCAAACATGGCAAGGATCGCGGTGAAGGCGGCAAACAAAATCGAGAGTTCGAACGTGATCGGGATGAACGACGGCCAACTGTTGAATGGACGGCCGCCGACGTTCAGCGGATAATCGATCACCGCGGCGTAATATTGCATGCCGAATCCGACGAGCGCGCCGACGAGGCCGCCGATGAGCACGATACGCGGCAGGCGATGGCGATGCACGTGAATCGCTTCGGCCAAGCCTTCGACCGGAAACGGCGTGTAGGCATCCAAATTTCGATAGCCCTCAACATGCGCGCGTTTGGCTGCTGCAAGCAGATCATTTGGGCTTTCAAATTCGGCCATGAGGCCGTAAATGGAGGATTTTGTGTTTTTGCTGATCATAAAGATAAAACTTCAAAACCGTGTCTGGGAGATTTAAACTGATCGCTGTTTTGGAGCGGTTTTTTTGTAATCGTTTTTTAAGGTCATTGATTTTCATAATTGCGCAAGTTTGTTGATGCTTTGCGGCTATCCCATTCAAACCGGATGCCATGCAAAATGCAATTTACACTCATAAAGCGCCAATGAAGTTACTTATGCCCATTGCTCTTCCCCTCCTCCACCGGCACGAGCGTGCGCATTTCAAAAATCGAGATCGCCGGCAGAACGCGCACGAAGATGAAGATCAACGCGAAAAAGAGGCCAAGGGTGCCGATGAACGTGGCCCAATCCCAAACCGTCGGATAGTACATATCCCACGACGAGGGCAGGAAATCGCGGTGCAAGCTGGTTACGACGATGACAAAGCGCTCCAGCCACATGCCGATGCTGACCACGAGCGCAATGAAAAAGAGCCACGGCACGCTGCTCTGAAAACGCTCGAACCACAGAAGTTGCGGCACGACGAGATTGCAGAAAATCAACACCCAGTAATACGGTGCGTATGGGCCGGTCATGCGATTCATCATCATGTACTGCTCGTATTGGTTGGCGCTGTACCAGGCCATGAACGCTTCCATCGTGTAGCCGTAAACGACGATCAAGCCGGTGGCGAGCATGATTTTCGCCATGTTGCGCAGATGGCGCAGGGTGATGAAATCTTCGAGTCCGTAAATTTTGCGCAGCGGAATCGCCAGAATCAAGACCATCGCAAAACCCGCGTAAATCGCGCCGGCAACGAAGTACGGCGGAAAGATCGTCGCATGCCAGCCGGGAATGATTGACATCGCGAAGTCGAAGCTGATTACGGTGTGCACCGAAAGCACCAGCGGCGTTGCCAATCCGGCGAGCAGCAAATAAGTCGTTTCGTAACGATGCCAGTGTACCGCCGAACCGCGCCAGCCCATCGCAAGAAAGCCATAGATCAGTTGCAGCGCACGATTTTTGGTGCGGTCGCGCAGCGTCGCCACATCCGGAATCAAACCGACGTACCAAAACAGCGCGGAAACCGAAGCGTAGGTCGCAATCGCAAAGACGTCCCAATCGAGCGGGCTGCGCGTTTGCGGCCAAAGCGACATGGTGTTCGGATACGGCAACAGCCAATAAGCCAGCCAGGGCCGGCCAACGTGAATGAGCGGAAAGATTCCAGCGCAGGCCACTGCAAACAGCGTCATGGCTTCGGCGAAACGGTTGATCGAGGTGCGCCATTCTTGTCGGAAAAGCAACAAGATCGCCGAGATCAGCGTTCCCGCGTGGCCGATGCCGATCCACCAAACCAAGTTGATGATCGCGAAGCCCCAACCGACCGGAATGTTGATGCCCCAAATGCCGACGCCGCGCAACAGAAGATAACCGACGGCGCCGAGCAGTACCGTGACGATGGCCATTGAAATGCCAACACCGAAAAACCACCCGCGCGGTGTCTTCTTCGTCAACACCATCGTGCTGATTTTGTCGGTAATCGTGCCGTAGGTGTGGCCCGGCTCGAGCACCGGCACTTCGTCGATGACGTTTTTAAAATGTATCGGCGTTTGCGTTTGCATGGTGTTTCAAACTAAAAATCATGGGCAAAACGATTTTGGGCAAAACCATTAAAAGCTTTGAATCATTTTGCCATTAAATTATTTTGCCTTTATTCCCTTTGCATATTCTTTGCGGCTCTGCGCCTTTGCGTGATGCTTTTTATTTTGTCCGTGCTAAACTTTCTCTTCCAGCTCAGGATTCGGATTGCGCAATTTCGCCAGATACGTCGTGTGCGGACGCGTATTCAGATGCGTCAACAATCCGTAATTCAACTTACTGGCTTTGAGGCGCGAGACTTGGCTGTTCGGATCATTCATATCGCCAAACGCGATTGCCTGCGTCGGGCAAACTTGCTGGCATGCGGTCACGATCTCGCCGTCGCGAATTGGGCGATCTTCTTTCTTCGCGGTGATGCGCGTTTCGTTGATGCGCTGCACGCAATACGTGCACTTCTCCATAACGCCGCGCGAGCGCACCGTCACGTCGGGATTGCGCTGCAGTTTCAAGCTTGGCGTTTCGAAATCCGAATATAAAAGGAAGTTGAAACGCCGCACTTTGTACGGGCAGTTGTTGGAGCAATATCGCGTGCCGACGCAGCGATTGTAAACCATTTCGTTGAGGCCTTCGTCGCTGTGCACCGTCGCGCCAACTGGACACACCGGCTCGCACGGCGCATTCTCGCAGTGCATGCACGTCACCGGCTGATGATAGGTGTCGGGATCATCGAGATCGCCTTCGTAATAACGATCAATCCGAATCCACTGCATCTCGCGGCTCAGGCGAACCTGCTCCTTGCCGACGACGGAAATATTGTTCTCGGCTTGACAGGCAATGGTGCAGGCGTTGCAACCGATGCACGAGTTCAAATCAATCGTCATGCCCCACAAATAACTTTCGTATTTATGCTCGGGATAAAGCGTCAATCCGGCCGGGAACTCTTCTTCCATTACGTGCACGAATTCAGGATGCTTTTCAAACTCCGCCAGCGTGCCGGCGCGAACGAGGCGGCGATTTTCCATGCTGTGATGCGTTTGCGTCGCGGCCAGTTGATACTTTTGGCCGGTTTTGTTCATCTCGACGCCAGAGCCAAACCACACCGCCTCGGAAGTCCGCAGCGCATAGGCGTTGAATCCGGTTCCCGTTCCCAATTTTCCCGCCCGTGCGCGGCCATAACCGAAATGCACGGTCACCGCGTTATCGGGATGCCCGGGCATAATCCAAACCGGCGCACTCACCGCGCGGCCGTTGTATTTCAATTCGACGACGTCTTCAGTCGCGAGATTCAATCGTTCCGCCATTTTCGGGCTGATTAACGCGGCGTTGTCCCACGTGAGTTTGGTCAACGGTTTCGGCAATTCTTGCAGCCAGCCGTTGTTCGCAAAGCGACCGTCGTCGATGTGCGGATCAGCCCGGAAGAGAAGTTCGATGGTCGATGATTGAGGATCGCGACCTTCGATCTTCGATCCTCTATCTTCGATCATCAAGCCTCGATCTTCGATCTTCACCACAACAGATTTTGCTGGGAACGTGGAATCTGCAATCAAACCATCGTGCAGTGACGTTTGCCAGAATTTTTCAAAATCGGGAGAATTTCTTTGCGCCCTCCAATAATCGCGCACGAGATCGTGGCTGGAGCGCCCGGCTTGTCCGGTGAAAACGGCAAGTACTTCGTGCGCTGATTTGCCGCCGTAGAGCGGGGCAATCAAAGGTTGAATAATTGTCGCGGTTCCATCATAAGCGCGCGCGTCGCTCCATGTTTCCAGCCCATGCGCTTCGGGAATGTGCCAGTGACAAAGCTCCGAAGTTTCATCATCATACAGGCTGAGATGAATGCGGGTTTTGACTTTGGAAATTTTTTCGGCAAAATTCAAATCTGCCGGCGCAGTAAAGACCGGATTGCCGCCGAGCATGAGCAGCATCTCGACTTTGCCCGCGTCCATATCCGCCGCCAACTCGCGCAGCGATTCGATTTGATTCACCGGTTGCGCCTCGACTGAATCCGTGTAGATTACTGTGCGTCCAACATTGCCGAGCGCGGCATTCATCGCGTGTGCCAAAGCATGCACAAATGGCGATTGCTGCTCGCCGGCAATGACGAGGCTTGCGCCCTGGTGATGTTGGAGGTCACGTGCCACCGCTTGCAACCATTTCGAGAATCGAGGATCGATGCTTGAGGATGGAGGATCGCAATCTTCCAACCTCGATCCTCCATCCTCGATCTTCAATCCTCGACTCGCGAGCGCTCGCGCGAAATTCTCAACTTCACTTGCGCGCATCGTGCGGCGATGATCCGCCATCGTGCCGGTGAGTGTTGGGCTGCTCTCAATGGCGTAAAGCCGATTCATTTTTTTATTGCCATCGTGCACGCGACGCTTTGCAGCGAACTCACGCGCGTAACGCAAGCTCCCCGGCAGATCGACAAGAAAATCCGAATCGAGCGCGAGAATGACCTCGGCTTGATCGAAATGATATTGCGTTTCGACATACTCGCCAAAGGCCAGGCGGCTGCCTTCGCGCGCATGGTCGCGGTTGGCGGGTTCGTATTGATGCCATTTGGCGGCCGGCAGCGCGGCGAGTATCGTTTGCAGTTGCTGCGCGAGTGTCGGCGAAGTGATGGTCTCGGTGAGAATACGCAGACCTTCACCCTTCTTCGCTTTCAATCCTTCCAATTCAGTGCTGAGCGTCGCGACAAAGTTCTCCCACGTGTTGATCTCACCGAGGTACTTCACCACTTGCGAGCGATCCGGATCATAAAGCGTGAGCACCGAGGCTTGCGCAAAAACATCCGTCGCGCCCAAACTCGCCGGATGGTCGGGATTGCCTTCGACTTTGGTGGGACGGCCTTCATGACTTTCAACGAGCACGCCGTAGGCATAACCGTTGCGCACATTGGCCGTCGCAAAATAAAGCGGCTTGCCATGAACGAGCTGCTCCGGCGGTTTGACATAAGGGAAAATTTTTTCTTCCGGCTGGCGCGTGCAGGCATTAAACCCCGCCAGCAGCAACGAGGCGCCCATCAATTTGAGAAAGTCGCGGCGGCCCAACTCAACTTTCCCAACCACGGTCGGCGCGAATTCGTTGTGAATCGATTCTTGAAATTCCTTGGTGTTCGCCAGCTCTTCGAGACTGCGCCAGTATTGCTTGCCGCGCTGTGTTTCCAAACGCGCGCGGATTGCAGCGAGGTCGAGATGATTGGCTTTATCGTTGATTGTATTCATGCAAAGTTATTTTATTTCTCAGATCGAAGCAGCCGTTGATCAAAAGTGAAATTTTCAATTGTGATTCCATCTGCCGCCGAATATTCTCGCGCCAATTCCGGATAAATCATCAGCATATCGGGTTTTGGCGATTCGATAAACTTTCATCAGGAGAATACACCATGCTCAATACGTCCAAGCTCATCCAAGACCATATCAGCGCCGAATTTTGAGTTGAGCCAACTCATCGGAATTTTATTATCCAAAGCCTTATATGGTTCGCTCGGTGACAGAAAGAAGCTGCGCCATCTGGCCGATTGAATAAGAAAAGTATTTAGCCAAGTTCACAAGAGCATCTTTGGTAAGACCTTGCTCACTCAGTTCAACTAAATCCATACGGCTTTGAATGCTCTTCCTGATGACTTTCTTGCCCCCCAAAACTTTTTCGAGAGTGTACATTTCCATTTTCATGCCTCTTTGGTATCTATCGCTAGATATTTTCCATTTTCGATGCGAGCCAATAATTTCTCTCTACCGATGACAAATCGAACAATTCGTTAATTTTTGAATTTTATATGCCTTCATCAAACTATCTCCATAAACCGCTTGATTCGCCGGCTCCCACGTCGTGCTAAACACTTCTTCGCGCGGGCGCACGAAACGTTCCGGCGCGCGATGACATTGGAGACACCATTCCATGTTCAGCGAATTTTCGCGCCAGGTGAGCGCCATCTCGCCGACCGGGCCGTGACAGGTGACGCAGCCGACGCCTTTTTTGACGTGGATGCTGTGATTGAAATAGACATAATCCGGCAAGTCGTTGACGCGAACCCATTCGACGGATTTGCCGTTGCGAAAGCTCTCGCGCACCGGCTCGAGCATCTCCACGGTGGAATGGATTTGCGAATGGCAGGTCATGCAGGTGTTGGTTGACGGAATGCCGGCGAAATTGCTCTCTTCCACCGAGGTGTGACAGTAGCGGCAATCAATGCCGAGCTGGCTCACGTGATGGCGATGGCTGAACGGCACCGGCTGCTCGCGCACGACGCTGGCTTGGGTGACATAAGGTGATCGCTCGATGATACCAAAAATCCACAGCAGCCCGCCGACAAAAAATACCGCGCCGAAGATGCTCACTTTGGAGAAGGTATTGGTGCTCGGATGGAAAATTTGCGGCATTGGACAAATTTAGTTGATGAAAAAATTTCAGCCCAAAAAATCGGCTTGAGCCAACAGCCTACGGCCGCAGGCAACAATCTGGAAGATAAGAAAGAAATGGAATTTTGTCAAGCGGTGGGCGGTTAAAATTTCCTTGACAAATAATTGAGGTGACGCATGAAAAAAACCTAAAAAATTCCCGGCACAAACCGATAGCGAATAGTATTCATATACGCCAAATATTTGCTTTCCTGGCTGAGCAGTTTTTCTTCCGAAGCCGCCCGCCAGATTTGGCCGAGCAAGATCATCAGCACGGCGGCAAGATTGAACGCCGAGAAATTGCCGCACAAAAATCCAAAATAAAAAATCATCTCGCTGGCATAAAGAGGATGCCGCACGATTTTATAGGGGCCGGAATATTTTATTCTCCGATTCGCCGGGATGATTCCAAAACTGCGGCCCAAACTGGCGAGTGAGCTTACGATGCCGACTATTCCGATAAACTGTATGGCGATGGAAAGAGCAATGACCGCGTTATTACCGCTTCCATATGGCCTTAGCGCCATCGAAAGTCCAACTGTCAGGATGGGAATGACCCAATCAACGACACGGTGAGAGATGTCCGTGCTTTCTCTTCGGCTGAGAAACAAGAACACCAACAAGGTGTTGACCAGCAATAACCCCGAACTTAAAAGCCCGCCGTTCTGTTGCCAGTGCAGAAAAGAGGACAAGACAAATTTACCCCAAAGCAGAGCCATGAAAAGGTTGACCGGCCAGTGCAGGATTTTTTTTAATCCGGCCCAATCTTCCCGGTGGCGCGCATCGGGTATGACTCTCAGGCAATCGCCGGTTTGAATCGCATACGCCGTTATGGTGTCCGGCGCAAGCTCCAAGGCGGATTTCGCCGACGGAATGACTTTTGTCATCCTGTTGGGCGGCAAATTTTCAAACAACTTGACGACTTTTCCCTGCACATCGAGAAACACCACATCAATGGGATATTTCATTCCGAAGGTGTGAACCCCGGCACATGGTGTGAGGTAAAGCGCTTTGTGGGGATCCGGCCTCTCGGTTCCAAGAAGCCCGGTTAAACGAGCCAAAAGATTATCGGCAACGGTGACCTTTTGTGCCAGCCTGCCGCCTTTTGTTAAGTTAATGATGGGCATAAGCCATTGCGCAGCAAAAGTTAGAAAAAAATTTTAAATTTTTCTCTCATCGCGTAGGCTCTTTCCAGCGATGTTGGTAAATTACCAGACCTTTAAAATCAAGATCTCCTGTTTCGGTAGAGCGATTTTGTTTTCAATCCGGAGCGTGCTGTCCTTAACGGTGGAATAATAAAATCCCCGGCTCAAAACCAAATCGTTTTCAGTGATTCGAATCAATCTTCCGGTTTCCTGTGTGCCGCTTTTGGTTTCAACTTCTATATAAATCTGCTTTTCGTCGGGTATATCCGCTTCCGTTTTAAGGCGCTGCACCTGGTCTTCGATATAGACCATCTTGGGGAAGGCTTGTTTTGGGAAATATTGGTGGTTGTAAATCGTCCTGGCGCACGCCAGGTAAAAGAGCAGATACGCAAATATCACCCACGCGGTGTAACGATTATGTTTCATTCTCTTACCTCCTTTATGCGATTAACCGAACAAACTCAGAAAAAAATTCTAAGCTTTTGGCGGCTGCGGGCCTCGTTACCGTACAATCGGCCCCAAGGTTTTTACGATCAAAATAATACCTGGCCCCAAAATGACGATAAAAAGAGCCGGCATGATTAAAAAGACGAGAGGGAAGAGCATTTTGAGACTTGCTTTCGCCGCTTTCACTTCGGCTCGTTGGCGCACCCGGGTCCGCAAGGAATCCGACTGCGCGCGCAAGGTGTCGGCGATATTCGTGCCGAGCTTGTCGGCCAAAACCAGCGAGCCGACCAGGATTTTCAAATCCTCAATCGGATTGCGTTCGGCCAAACGCCGCAAGGATTGCTCGCGCGACATGCCGGTGCGCAGCTCATGATTCATCAGAAGCAGCTCCTCGCTCAGCGCTTTGCACCGCAATTGCATCTCCTGCCCCACAAGAATGATGGCAGAATTTAAGCCCAAGCCGGCTTCAACGCAAATCACCAAAAAATCCAGGGCATCGGGCAAGCCGCTGGCTATATTGCTCTGCCGGCGCCGAATCTTCCCTTGCAGGATAAGATCGGGAAGGAAGTATCCCATTAAATTCAGAATGACACCGAACATTAAAATGGAAGCGGCGCTTTTGCCCAGCCAAAGCCCTAAAAGAACGTAAACACCGGATAAAATGACGGCGCACAAGATCTTTATGCTTATAAAAATTCTATAACTATTTTCGTTGTAGAACCCGGCTTGCATTAAGAAAAATTTCACCTTTGAATAATATTGCTCATTTCTTGGAGTAAATTTGCTTAAAGTTGAAACGACCTTTTCGAGGGTGGGCTTTATTTTCTTTTTAGCCGGGGCCGCCTTGGCGAGAGCTTCTTTCAGGTCTCGCTGATTTGATATATTCTTTACCTGCTTCAGCCGTTTGATGACCGGATGAGATTTCCGGCCAAGGAGCCACAGCACGATAAAGGCGAGCAGCGAGGCCGCCAGAAAAACGAAGCCCAAAACGAGATAAAGCCGCATGGTATTTTCCTACTCGATTTTAATGCGCACGATTTTCCGAATGACAAAGAAGCCGATTGTTTGCAGGGTTAAAGCGGCTGCGACCATAAATCGGCCCAGGGGTTCTCGAAAGAGCAGCATGATGTAACCCGGATTGAGCAAAAAGACAATAACTCCCAGGCCCATGGGCAAGCTCCCGATGATAAAACCCGAGAAACGGCCCTGGGTTGTAAAGACTTTGATTTGGCCCAATAATTTGAATCGGGCCCGGATGGTTTGGCTGATTTTCGTTAGAATCTCGGTCAGATTACCGCCGCTTTCCCTTTGTATGAGCACGGCGGTTACAAAGAGCTTTAAATCAACACTGCCAATACGTTGAGTTAAGTTCACTAAAGCTTCTTTCATGGGAAGGCCCAGGTTTTGTTCCTCAAAAGTTTTTCTGAATTCCATCCCAATGGGATCAGGCGCTTCGGTTGCCACCATTTGCAGCGCCCGGCCAAAGGCATGGCCAGCCCGCAAGGTACTGACCATCATATCAAGGGCATCGGGAAATTGCTGCATGAAAAGCTTCAGCCTTTTTCTGCGGCAATAGAAAACATAAACCAGCGGCAAACTGCTAAATAACAAAAAGCAGGGCATCATGATGAAAGGAAGGCTCGATTGAAGAGATAAAAGCGATCCTAATCCTCCAACAATCAACATGAACAGCACCAATTGCCCTACCGTTATGGACAAATTAGCTTGATCGATGAGGTTTTGAAGCCTTTCAGAGACATCGAGTTTTTGCAGCCAACGATTGAAAAGGGGAATTTGGCTTAAGTGGCCATCGCGAATGATATTGATAGGATTTATGGGAGGTCGTAATCTTTTATCCTTGGTCATTTCGGCTAAACGTTGGCTGATCTTGCCAACGAAAAGCCATCGGAGCAAAGAATATATTGCCAGAGCGGAAAATGTGGCGGCAAAAAAGATCGTTATAAGCAAAAAATTTATCATGATTGGTTGCCATCAGGCTCGAAATAGTGTTCGAACAAATCCGGCGATAAGGTGATACCCGCCGCTTCAAGCTGGTCGGCAAATTTCGGGCGAACGCCGGTGGCCTTAAATGCTCCCAACACCCTTCCATCTTCTCTCACGCCGAGCTTGTCGTAAACGAAAATGTCTTGCATGGAGATCACCTCGCCTTCCATTCCGGTGATTTCCGATATCTTCATCACTTTGCGCGTGCCGTCGCTGAGCCGGGCGACCTGAATGATCACATTGATGGCGGAGCTGATCTGTTCCCGCATGGCTCGATCCGGCAGGTTGGTGCCGGCCATCAGGATCATGGTTTCCAGACGCCTCAACGCATCCCGCGGCGTGTTGGCATGAAGGGTCGTCATGGAGCCATCGTGGCCGGTATTCATCGCCTGCAGCATGTCCAAAGCCTCGGCGCCTCGCACTTCACCAACGATGATCCGATCCGGCCGCATTCGCAGCCCGTTGCGCACCAGGTCGCGCTGGACGATGGCGCCCTCGCCCTCGATGTTGGGTTGTCGCGTCTCCAAACGAACCACGTGAGGTTGTTGCAGTTGCAGCTCCGCGGCGTCCTCGATGGTAATGATTCGCTCATTGGCAGGAATAAACGCCGACAGGGCGTTCAAAAAGGTGGTTTTGCCCGAGCCGGTGCCTCCAGAAATCAGAACGTTTAAGCGGGCTTTAACGGCGCCTTTCACGACTTCGGCCATGGGCAGGGTGAGCGTTTCATAACGCAGAAGCTCGCTCAGGCCTATTTTCTTGACGCTGAATTTACGTATGGACAACGACGGCCCGTCGATGGCCAAAGGCGGGATGATGGCATTGACCCGCGAGCCATCGGGAAGACGGGCATCGACCATGGGGGAGGACTCATCCACCCGCCGTCCGACTCCTGAGACGATCCGATCTATAATGTGGAGCAGATGGGTATCGTCTTTGAAAACCGTCTTGGTTAATTCGATTTTACCATGGCGCTCGACATAGACCTGCTTGTGAGTATTCACAAGAATATCAGAGACCGTGGCATCATGTAACAGAGGTTCCAGGGGACCCAATCCGAAGGTTTCGTTGAGAATCTCCTCAATAAGCCGTTCCCGATTAAATCCGATGGCCGGGCCGGCCTCTTCGCCCAGCAAGGTCTCGACGACTTCCCGGACTTGGAGCTTGAGCTCCTCCCGCGGGATCGAGTCCAGTCGAGCCAGATCGAGCCGATCAAGCAAGCGGCGATGGATTTTCTCCTTCAGTCCCTGGTAAGGATCCGAAAAAATTACCGGTTGCCGATTTGTAATTTGAGATGAAGCCGGAGCGATATCCATAACCTCGGCGTCTCGTTTTAGACGTTCGTGCAAACCCATCTTGCCAGGCTCCACTGTTAGCGAAAGAAAAGCTTTTTGATGAATTGTCCTTTGAGATTTCTTTTGATCTCCTCTTGCTCATTCGACACACCCCCATTCAAATGTTCCGCCAGCTTATTAAAGCTCAGGCTGATCTTTGAACGCGGCGTCATGATGGCAATCGGGATTCCCTGATTTATCGAGCTGACGACTTTGGCATAATCATGATTGGGAACCCTCCAAAAGACGGGATAATTGATGGATTTTTCCAATTCCTCGCCGGCGATCCCATTATTTGAGGCATAGCGGTTCATGATTAATAAAACCTTGTCGTGATCATAGCCCATGTGTTGAAAAACATCGAGGCATCGACGAGCATTGTAGATGGCTGGAAGATCACGCGTAAATACTGTCAGGATTAAGTTGGATTCATCCAAGGCTTTCAAGGTAAGCTCGTCAAGCACATCGTTGGTATCACTGATAATATACCCAAAAACCGACCTCAGCAACTTCAGAATTTGTTCAAGATGGGTGGCCGTGATGGCCTCCGCCTCTTCGACCCGGTTGGGCCCGGCCAATAACCACACGCCGGAAGAATGCTTGGGCAAGACGCTCTTGAGCAGATTAGAATCCAAATCTTTCAGATGATTCGCCACATCAAGAATCGTATACTCGGGCCGGATATTCAAAAACAAGGCGGCATTGCCAAATTGGAGATTCAAATCGACAAGAATCACGGATTTTTTTGAATGTTCAGCCAGATTGACGGCCAGATTCGTCGCAATCGTGGTCGTGCCCACGCCTCCCTTTACGCCAAATATTGCCAGCATTTTTCCACCAGAGCCTCCTTCGGCCATTTTTTGGCATTGCCATCGGATCACGCTATTAACCGCGTTGACCAATTCGTCTTTATTGAACGGCTTGGCCAGGAACTCCCTGGCCCCGGCCCGCATGGCTCTGATGATGACTTCCGGTATGGTTTGAGATGAGGCCACAAAAAGTGTGGTTTGAGGAAAATTTTGGGTGATTCTCGCCGCCAACTTGAGCGCATGATCCACGGTCGGAAACAAATCCAATATGACAATGGTTGGTTGATTCGCCTTAACCGAGTCATATCCCCGGCTCAAGTCGATGGCCTCTGCCACAATTTTGACCTGTTGCATTTCCTTTAACAAAATCTTTGTCGATTGGCGTGACTCCTCGTCGGCGTCAATAATGACGACACTGATTTGTTCAGCCATTGTTTTCTGAATTGTTATTGAACCAACTTTACTCCATAGATGAGAGAAGATGCTGCGCCCCAAGAGCCTTGGGTGGTGATCTTCATGAACCTTCCGACAACATCGTTCCCTGACATGCCTTCCACAAAGAAAGCAGCAAAACCAATAACGACCACCGATTTTCGTCCCGGTAGAGGAGGGAAATTGGGATCGTAAAAGGGGATTTTAACAATTCGCGGACTGGAGAAGCCGGGGAAGGCAGAACCCGCCACTTGCGATCCACTCCAGGAGGCGGTTGGATCTTGGGACAGCAGCGCGTCAACCCCTTGCCGGGTTGGACCGGCCATGTTGCCAGGCTCCACCTGCAGCACGTCCCCAACAAATACTTGTCCATCACAACCGTCCTGAATATTATCTCTGTATTCATTCGCCCCCGGGATAGGCGTGCCTCTATTGAGCGGCGGATAGTCCACCGCATAATAAAAGCTGGGATTAGTGGCCGGAGCACCTAATGAACCGGATTTGAGGATAACGAGTTGTCCTAAAGTCCAATTAAGATCAGGAATGGCCCAGGGTCTCAGGCCAGGCGTTCCGGACAATGGGCTTAGCTCAGCCACAGCCGTGGCTGTTATATTGGTCGTGTTTATCCCTAAAACTCTGGCGAAAAACAGGTTGAGCTGGCGACGCCCTTGCACCTGCACCCGGCCCGACGTTGGAAAGGTGACATCGACCGCGTTTATGGCCACCGGTTGATTCAAGCAATCGTTCGATCCGGCAATGTTAATGGCACGGTCGGTGGCTAAGGTCTGGCTGGTGAGGAGACCCGAGACGCCGGCCAGCGCCGCAGCATCCACGGCGTTCTGGAGTTGACTGCGTGCTGTTAAGATCACCCCGACGTCTATCGCCAGCGCCGCGAAACCCAGAAGAACCACGAGGGCAAAGGCGCTGAGAACCAAAACATTGCCTTCTTCCTTTTTAATAAGCTCGAACATACTTATTTCCTTGTTAAAGTGCTACCCCGGTTTTCAAACAAGTTGAAAACTTACAGCGATTTTCAATTGGATGAACAGGTTTGTAGTCCTCGTTAAATGATGCCATGGAACAACAAAGAGCTTTCTGAATTATATTCTAACTTTTTGGCGCTTAGTGCCTAACGTAATTCGGGCAACGAATCTTCCCGCATGGTTTGAATAATGTGCGGAGAGATCATGATAATCAGCTCGCTTTCTTTATTGAGGAAGCGGCTGCTGCTAAAAAGTTTTCCCAAAATCGGGAGGTTGCCCAATATCGGCACTTGGGACGTCGTTTTGGCTGCATCATTCGCGATCAGCCCGCCGATAACAAAGTGTTCTTCGTTTTTCAGCTCAACCGTCGTCTCGGTTTTTCTTGAGATCAAAGCGGGAATGCGAAACCCGCTCAAAATAATGCCGTTCTCAAAATCCAGGCTGCTCGCTTCGGCTGAAACCTTCATGTTCACCAGCCCCGAATCCAAAACCGTTGGAATAAATTTCAACCGGATGCCGAATTCCTTGAAGATGATGGTCACTTGGCCCGTGGACCCGGAAAGAATGGGAATCGGAATCTCTCCGCCGGCGAGAA
>Ga0209172_10005026_pt1 | contig 16632 bp, 18 predicted proteins | sample LarsenN4metaG_FD_184113 | JGI IMG/M metagenome (GOLD analysis project Ga0209172, IMG submission 184113) | Hot spring sediment bacterial and archeal communities from British Columbia, Canada, to study Microbial Dark Matter (Phase II) - Larsen... ... | reverse complement strand
CGTGCCGGCGCGCTACCATCAACCTGCCGGCGCGTCGCTTCTCGCGGAGGGCAGTGGGGGCTGGTGCCCCTTCCGGTCTTCAAAACCGGCGGGAGACCGGTCGGTCTCCGGTAGGTTCGATTCCTACAGCCCTCCGCCAGCTATTTCCAGTCAACCCTTCCGGTTCGGAATACCGGCGGGAGGCCAGGCATCTCCGATGCTTTCGATTCGCGCGGCCCCCGCTAACCCACATTGGATACAGGTTCCGCGACTCCAACGCACAAAGATTCGGCAGGTCCCTCAGCACCCATGGGCATCTGGCTGCCACGTGGTTGCGATGGGGTCGATCGAATCGATCCCTGATCCTGCCACTGGCCGCCGTGCCGCTCGTGCTTCTGGCAGGCCGCGCCTTACGGTTCGGCGCCTCCGCTCGTTGAAGCCCAACTGGTTGGGAACGGACATCAAGGCTCAGAGTCAGGAGCGACGACCCCGCTACGTTGCCCCGTCGATACCCTAATGCTCCCCCTCGTCGGGGAAATCCCCCGTCGCTGAGGCAACCGCGTCGAGTGGTCTGAGATGACTGGCGGCGGCCTTCACCCCCTCGAAGAGTGTGGGATGGATGCACACGCAGGCCTGGAGCGGGTCGATCGATCCCGCCTGCATCATGAGGATCCCCTGGGGAAGCAGGTCGGCGCCGAGGTGGGCCAGCACGTGCATCCCCAGTACCTCGTTTGTATCAGCGTCGACGACGAACTTCACGAAGCCGGCGGTCTCGCCCATGGCCCGGGCCCGTCCGACCGCCCGCATCGGCTGCCTGCCAACTTTCACCCGGCGTCCCCGCGCCTGCGCCTGTTCCGCCGTCAGCCCCACGCTGGCGACCTCTGGATCGGTGAATACCGCTCCTGGAACCCGTGTCGTATCGTACCTCCGCCCTTCGCCTTTGAGCGCATTCTTCACGGCGATTCCCGACGTGTAGACGGCGAAGTGCGTGTACTGCATCCGCCCCATCACGTCACCGATAGCCCAGATGTCCTCAGCCGTTGTCCGGAGCGTCTCATCAACCGTAATCCCACGCTGGGGATCACCATCTACGCCAGCAGCCTCCAGACCCAACTCTGAGAGGTGATGGGGCCGGCGTCCCGTGGCGACGAGGAATCGGTCGGCTTCGAAGCGCTCCTCCCGCCCGGCCACGGAAGCGAACACGGCGACCAGGTTTCCGCCCAGCGCTTCCACCCGGGTGGGCACGGCACGGGTGCGGATGTCGAGACCTTCGTTCTTGAGGGGGCCTTCAAGTTCCCGAGAGATGTCTTCTTCTTCCCGAGGAAGGATGCGGTCCCGGCGCTGCAGGACCGTGATCTTGACCCCCAGGCGATGGAAAACCTGGCCGAACTCCATGCCCTCCGGTCCACCGCCGAGCACAACCATCGAGCGGGGCAGCGCTTCGATGTCCATGACGGTCTCGTTGGTGAGGTACCCTGCCTGCTGTGGCCCTGGGATCTCCGGGATGTTGGGAGCGACGCCGGTGGCAATGATGACGCGTTCGGCGTGAATGATGCGCCCGTCCACGTCCAATCTTCCGGGTCCGGCGAACCGCGCCCACCCTTTGACGAGCTCGATGCGGGGATTGCGCTCCAGGCTGCGCTCGGTCCCGGCGACGATGGAGTTTACGATGGCGTCCTTGCGCGCCCGGATACGCGGCCAGTCGATCTCGACGCCAGACACGCGGAACCCGAATTCCGCTCCCCGCCCGACTGAATGAATCACCTGCGCAGACCCTACCAGGGTCTTGGTGGGGATGCACCCCACGGTCACTCAGGTGCCGCCGATTTTGCCGGCTTCGATGAGGGCGACCTTCGCCCCCATAGAGGCAGCGCGATTGGCCGCCCCGAGCCCGCCCATTCCCGCCCCGATTACCGCCAGGTCGTATTGGGCCAAGCGCTCACCTCCAATGCGCGTTCGGAGTCTTGTTACCGACATACGCATCCTCTGACGTACCGCCTCCCAGCCGGCCACCAGGCACGGCGGTCATGGAATACATTGCACGACCTATTGCTCTCGGGAGTCCCACGATGTTATCTTTTGGAAGATACGAACGACCGTATGTATCGTGAAGGGAGGACAAGCATGGCTGCAGCCGAACCCATGGCCGCCCCATTCGTGCTTCCGAATCTGTCGGACCTCGTCTTGACCGCCAAGTTCTTCCGTGCGCTGGGTGATCCGACCCGGCTGCGCATCCTCGAGGCGGTGATGGACGAGGAGAAGAATGTATCGGAGTTGGTCAAAATCACCGGCTCGCCACAGGGCAGGGTCTCAAGTCACCTGGCCTGCCTCCGGTGGTGTGGCTACGTGACGACGAGACAGGAGGGACGGAACGTCTACTATCGAGTAACTGACGCGCGGGTCCGCCGACTCATCGGCATGGCTTCGCAGCTCGTTGATAGCAACACAGACCGCATTCGCGCCTGTACGATCATCGACCGGCGGCCGCGCAGGACCCGGGTCAGGCACGCGCGTAGATCATGAGATCGTTCCCGACGAGCTCGCCTGAGAATGCTCTCCTGGCCGCGATCCTGTCCGAACTCATGTGGCGGCGCGTGCCCGCGCGGGCAGAGCTGGGCCGGATCGCCGGGCTCAGTGAAACCGAGGCAGGGGAGCGTCTCAAAGCGCTTGAGAGGATGGGCGCTGTCGTCGTCGACCTGGCAGGGAACCTCCTCGCGGCGTACCCGCTCTCCGCCGTCCCGACGCTCCATGTTGTCGATCTCGGAGGCGCCGCGCCATGGGCGAACTGCGCGATCGACGCGCTGGCCGTCCCGGCCATGGCTGGGCGGCCGGGAACGATCCGTTCAAGGTGTGCCCACTGCGACGCGGGCGTCACTGTCGACGTGGAAGGTCCACGAATCACCGGGGCCCGTCCCGAGACCGCCGTGGTAGCCTACGGCGGGCTGGCCCACTGCATCGATCGCCCTTCGTTGGAGGGGCGCTGCCCGTACATCAACTTTTTCTGCGATCTCGCCCACGCCCGTGCCTGGAAGCGGCCGGGAGGTTGGCAGGGCCGACTGCTTTCCCTGGCAGAAGCCGTCGAGCTGGCCCTGGAACGGTTCGACCCGATCATCGAGATCTTTCGGCATTCCCCGGTGGCCCCGCAGGCCTGAACCCCTGCTTTCCTGCTTCAACCTCGAGAGGCGCCCACCGTGTGGCGCCTCTCGCATATGCGACCGGTGCTCGCGCTGTGGGCCGCAGGCTACTCTCGCTCGGAAACGATCTCCGGAATAACCCCACGCGCTCCACCGGTACGTGATAGCGGCGAGACCATGTCATCCGAGCTGGACGCGCTTCCACATGGATGAGACATCTGACCGGCAGGTCGCTGAGCGCGAGCGGCGCCGCAGCGAGGTGATGGCGCGGCGCCGGGAGATTCTTACCGCCTTCGAGCGCGAGCGCGGAAGCAAGGCCATCACGCTGATTCACCGGCACGAGCCGTGGGAGGACGACCAGCAGTACATCACGGTCGAGGACTCAGAGTTTGTCCTGATGCAGATCAAGCACACGCCCCGAGATGTCCCCATCGACCTCATCATCCACACCCCGGGCGGGCTGGCCCTGGCCGCGGAGATGATCGCCATGGCGCTCAAGGATCACCCGGCCACGGTGACGGCCGTCATCCCATTCTATGCGATGTCCGGGGGCACACTCATCGCCCTCGCCGCCGACAAGATTCTCATGGAGCGCTTCACCACGCTTGGCCCCGTCGATCCCCAGATCATCGGGTATCCCGCCGCCGCGCTGCTGCGCGTCCTGGCCCAAAAACCGATTGAGGCGGGGAGCGACGAGATGATTGTCAGGGCCGAGGTGGCCCGGCTCGCGATTCAGAACGTGCAGGGATTCGTTCAATGGCTGCTGGACGGGCGGCTGCCGCGGGAACAGGCGACGCGGCTCGCCGACTATCTGACCGGCGGATACCTGGCCCACGACACGCCCATCACGCTCGACGCCGTTGCCGGGTTCGGCCTGCCCGCCACCGAGGGCGTTCCGGCCCTGGTGTACGACCTGTTTTCGACCTGTGAGTTTGGAGTGTGCAAGCCCCCCTGCCTGGCCCACTACGATCGTGCCGGCGTCGGCCGCACCGAGGCGCCTCCCGTGTTCGCGCGCGGCAGAGGGTGGCCGGATGAAACCCGATGAGATCGCGCGCCTGTTCCAGGTCCTTGCGGACCCTGTTCGCCTCACCATCCTGGTGGTTCTGGCCGAGGGAGAACGAGGCATTGACGACCTGGCCGCGCTGACCAGAACCCCCAGGGGGCAGGTGTCGGCCCACCTCCGGCTGATGCGGACACAGGGTTGGGTGGAGTCCCGGCGCGAGGGGACCTATGCGTACTACCGGATCGCGGACGAACGGGTTCTCGCGCTGGTCGCCCTGGCGCGTGAGCTCGCCACGGAGGCGGGTCCCACGGATGGGCCGCCCGCCATCGTCCTCGGATTCCACCATGTTTTCAAGGGATGGATCCCGTTCGAACAGCGTTTCTGGACCGAGGTGGGGCGGACGATCGAGAAGAACGGCGTGTGGCCGGGGATCGTCCTCCTGGCCTTCGCGTACCTCTGGGCCGTTGTCGTTCGAGGGGGTTACAAGAAGAGCATCGGCGAGCCCTTCATCAGGGAGACGACCCGCCAGACTTGGATCAAGATGCTCCTCTACGTGCCGATCCCGATCGCGCTGGTCTCCGGAATAATGCTCCTCATCGAGGAGGACTTCGGGCAGCTCAACAACCCCTGGATGCTGGCGGTCGGGACCCCATTCTTCGTCTGGGGCCTCATCTGCGTCACCGCCTTTCGCGTGGTGGCGCAAGTCAATCAGCGGCGGGCCCTCGTGCAGCAGATGGCTGCGGTGGTCCTCCCCGCGCATCTCCCGGATGTCCGGATCAAGGTCCTCACTAAGATCCTCAACGCGCTGTGCGAGATGCCCGAGCAGCAGCGCCTGTTCTACATGAAGGGAATGCAGGAGGCGATCAGCCAGGCTCCGGAGCCTGTCCGGGATGTGATGACCAGGGACCGGCTGACGTGCCTTGCCGAGCTCCCATCCGAGAGGCGGCGGATCGTCATGATGTCCATGGACAAGATCCTGCTCGGAACGCCATAGGAGATGTGACGATGGTTGCCTCATCGCCGGCCGCTACGATAGGAGGGCCGGGCTGTGGGGCACGAGGGACCACCAGCTACGGGCAGGCCGTCGCGAATATGACCACGAGTCCGCTCTGATATCTGGCCGCCCCTGCGACTGACCCGGTTGCGCTATGAGCGCGAATGCGTAGGTGTCGTGGTGCCCGGCTGCGTCCCAGAGGGGGGAGTGGCATGCGATCGATCGGGCTTGACGACCACAAGTACTTTGCCGAGATCGCCGTGCTCGAGGCCGACCAGGGAATCCGTCAACACGTGGCCGATTGCCGACCTGCTCAGTGCGCACGCCGGACAGGTGATCGTCTCCAATCCGATGCGTACACAAGCCATCGCGAGCGCCAAGGCTAAAACCGATCGAGTCGACAGCGCGATCTTGGCGCAGTTGCTCGCCGCAGATTTCATCCCTCCAGTCTGGACCCCCGACCCTGCCACCCGGGCGCTGCGGCATCAGGTGGCTCATCTTCAGTCTCTGGTGCAACAGCAAACCCGCCTGCGGAATCGCATCCACGCCGTGCTGCACCGCAATCTTATTGGGCATTCGTTCAGTGATCTCTTTGGCAAGGCGGGCACTTGATGACCGTCCCTGGTGTGGGCTTGATCACAGCGATGGCTGTCACCGCAGTGATCGGAGACATTACACGTTTCCCGCGCCCGCCCCAGTTGGTCGGCTATCTGGGCCTGGATCCGCGCGTGCGCCAGTCGGGGGCGCGCCCTGCCCATACGGGACACATCAGCCGGCAGGGACAGGCGCATGCACGCGCCCTGCTCGTGGAAGCGGCCCATTCTGCCATCCGCGTGCCAGGACCTCTGCGTGCATTCTACCAGCGTATACGCGGCCGGCGCGGGGCTCAGATTGCCATCGTTGCTGTGGCTCGCAAACTGGCCGTGCTGGCCTGGCATCTCCTGACCCATGACGCTGACTACCGCTGGCAGCCTGCCAGCCTTGCTGCTCAGAAGCGCCGACGAGTCGAGCTCAAGGCTGGCGCTCCTTCCAGACGCGGCCGGCAGACCAGAAGCGGCGATCGTGATGATGATGAGTGAGCGCCTGCGGATGTTCGCCGGGATTCCTGACGCCGAACGCAAGCGGGCCATGGGCGCCATGATGGATGGTGATCAACAGTTTCGCCTGGAGCTTTCCGCAGATCGTCATGACCTGCTTCGTGATGGGGATTGGCATCGGCGGGGAGATCCCCCTCGCGTTTACCTCTCTCACGGAGTACGTTCCTCCGCCTTAAGGGGCGTGACGCATCCCGGGATGGAGATGGACGTCGAGGTCTATTGAGGGCGTGCCCGGAGCCAACGCTGGTACAGCCGGGCGACCGCGAGAATTGCCAGGACCATGACTGCTGCGATCGTCAGCTTCTTCATCCCTGCCCACCTCCTGCGATCTGATCATTCAGCCGGGATCCTGCGCGCCGTCTGTCAGGGGCGTCCAGATGAGCCGGAGCACCTCGTCCACCAGGTCGACGGCCGGCAGCGGGGAGAGCTGCTGCAACTCCCGTGCGAGCCGCAGAGCCTGCGTGCGGATGGCCGCGACATCCCCGGCCTCGACCGCCGCGTAGAGCAGGCACAACTCCTGGACGCGCTGGTCCTGGGATAGCGCTGCCCGACTGCTGTCTCGATCGACCGATCCTGTGACCGCACCCCGCGCTGACATAGCCATGCCACGCCCCCATTGGCACACGAGCCCACACAGACGCATGGAGTTTAGGTGAAAGTGGACAGTTTCAAGGGGATGCGGCCAAGGCTACCCTGGAAAGTTTGGGCGAGCGGGCGCCGTCTTCGAGGCTGTGCCGTCAAGGAGGACGTGCGTCCTGTCGGAATAACATGCAAACGTAGGACCGTATGGAATCTCGGTGCCCCGAAAACCACGCAAGGAGGCGAGTTACGTGCCAAACCGCCAGCAGATCACGCTGCGTATAGAGGGGATGACGTGCGACGGATGCGCCCGCCACGTCACAAAGGCCCTCGAGGGTGTGCACGGTGTCCTGGAAAGCCGTGTGCCGACATGGCAGGGCGGCAAAGCCACCGTGCTGGCGGAGGCATCGGTGGAGGACGATGCGCTGATCAGGGCGATCCAGGCGTCCGGGTATCGTGCGGTGGTGACCGAGCGCCGCCCCGTCGACGGCGGACGGCGGTTCGCGCCCGCGGATGGCGGGGACTACGATCTCATGGTCATCGGCGGCGGTTCCGCGGGATTCGCCGCGGCCATCAAGGGCGCGGAGCTGGGCGCCCGCGTGGCGATCGTCGAGTCCGGCACCATCGGCGGCACCTGCGTGAACATCGGCTGCGTGCCCAGCAAGACCCTGATCGCTGCCGCCGAACTGTGCTACCACTCCGCGTACAACATGTTCGAGGGCCTGCCGGCCTGCCCGCCGCCCAGTGACTGGCGCCGGGTCGTCGAGCAGAAGGACGAGCTGGTGGCGGCCCTGCGCCAGGGCAAGTATGTCGACGTGATGGCCGTGTACTCGAACATCACCCTGATCGAGGGGCGGGCCAAGCTGACCGGCGGCCGCGGCGTGCAGGTAAACGGCCGCGCCTACCATCCGGGCAGGATCGTGGTCGCCACCGGCGCGTCCCCGTGGGCACCGCCGATTCCGGGGCTGGAGGAAGTCGGCTACCTCGACAGCACGGGCGCGCTGAGCCTGCCGGCCCTGCCCGCATCCCTGGTCGTGATCGGCGGCGGGCCCATCGGTCTGGAACTGGCGCAGCTGTTCCGCCGCTTCGCCGTGCCCGTGACCGTGGTGGAGGCCGCGCCCAGGATCGCGATCGGCGAGGACCCTGAGATCAGCGAGGCGCTGACCGGGTACCTGCGGGAAGAGGGCATCGAAGTCCACACCGGCATCCGCATCACGAAGATCCAGAAGACGGCGAGCGGTAAGGTGGTGTGCGGCGAGGCTGACGGCCGCCCATGCACGTTTGAAGGGAGTGAGATTATCGTCACCACGGGCCGCCGGCCCAATACCCGCGGGCTGGGGCTGGAGGAGGCCGGGGTGCAGGTCGGGCCGCGGGGAGAGGTCGTGGTGGACGAGCACCTGCAGACCGCACACCCTGAGATCTTTGCCGCCGGGGATGTGATCGGCGACCCGCAGTTTGTCTACGTGGCGGCCTATGGGGGCGGGGTGGCGGCCGAGAACGCGCTGACCGGGGCTGGGAGAGTGTACGACCTCAGCGCCCTGCCGCGCGTGACCTTCACCGATCCGCAGATCGCCACCGTGGGCTACACGGAAGAGCAGGCGCGGGCGCGCGGGATCGATGCGACCACAGCCACGCTGCCGCTGGAGCACGTGCCGAGGGCGATTGCGACGCGCAATACCCGGGGGCTGTTCAAACTTGTGGCCGAAGCGGGGACGAACCGGCTGCTGGGCGCGCACGTGCTGGCGCCCGACGGCGGAGAGGTGATCCAATCGGCCGTCCTGGCCGTGCGGTTCGGGCTCACCGTTCAGGACCTCATTGACACGTTCCACCCGTACCTGACGATGACCGAGGGGCTCAAGCTGGCCGCGCTGACCTTCAACAAGGATGTCGCCCGCCTGAGCTGCTGCGCGACGTGACGGCGCCGGGGCGGCCTCTGCTACCATCATGCCGCTCGTCTGGCTCTTCTTTGTCTCGGCCGCGTTTTCGGTGGTCGGAGCGTTCAACCGGTTCAGCGCCGCGCCGCTGCTGTGCGCCTTCCTGATCCCCGGCTATCCGGCGCTAGGTGGTTCCGTCCTGCCGGACAAGGTTCCGATTCTGATCACCCTGATCACTGAGGTACTGGCCTTTGGCGTTGCGCTCCGGCACTACGTCCGCCTCCGCTGCATCGACGCGGAGCTGGTGCGGCGCTTTGCGGTCCCCGCCGGACTTGCCGCGGCGGCCGGGAGTCTCCTGGCCCACACCATCGCGGGGTCTTTCCGGGGGCATCTACGCCGGCTGGTGGCGGCGGACGGCGCGACGTACGTGTACGTCCGGGTTCATCACGATCGACGCCGGAAGGATGCGTGAGGTTTGAACGGCCCGGGAAAAGGAATATCGTGCATACGGTTCCAAGTATATAAATTTGCGCGCCGTGGCCATCCGACAATCCGCAGAGGCATGATGATCCGACACATCCTGTTTGACCTGGATAACACGCTGTACTCACCTCGCAGCGGCTTGATGGCTGAGCTGGATCGGCGGATCAGCGAGTACTTCGCACGACACTTGCACCTGCAGGTCCCTCAGGCCGAACGGCTCCAGGCCGAGTACTGCTGGGAGTACGGATCCTGCACGAACGGCGTCCTGAAGAACGCCCGGCTGGACCTGGATCGCTTTCTGCGCGAGGTGCACGAGATCGACGTGCGGCGCCATCTGTCGGCGGATCCGTCCCTGGTCAAGGTGCTCACGCGCCTGCCGCTCCAGAAGTGGGTGTTCACCAACGCTCCTCTCGAGTATGCCCGGCGGGTGCTGGATGCGCTGGGAATCACCCGGCATTTCAGGGGCGTCTTCGACATCCGCTTCCTGGACTTCGTCGGCAAACCCGATCCGCAAGCCTACCACCGGGTCCTGGCAGCACTGCGTGCCCGCGCGGATGAGTGCGTGATGGTCGAGGACACCCCTCGCAACCTCCTCCCCGCCGGGGCCCTGGGTATGACGACCGTCCTCATATCGCACCACGCCTCCCTCCCGCCTGCGGGAGTGGATGCCGTGCTGCCGGATCTCGCAGGGCTGCCCGCAGCCTGGCGGACCTGCGTGGGAAGCGCGGCGTGCTCCGGCGCCGGGGAGTTCCACAGGCAGAGGGGTGAGCAACGGCGAGGAGGTTAGACGGGCGTTCGGTCATCCCGGGGCGACGCCGACCTGGCAGACGGCGCGCAAGGTAGGGCTGGGCACCGCGCGTGGCGAGCGGTCACGGGTGTGGGTCACCCTGGCGCGCGGCATCGTCACGGAAGTGTACTACCCGCGCGTGGACATCGCCGACGTCCGCGATCTGCAGTGCCTGGTCAGCGACGGCCGGACGTTCGTGCATGAAGAGCAGCGTGACCTGCACCATGCAGTGAGCACCGTGGAGGCCGGAATTCCGGCCTACGAGATCGTGAACACCGATCCCGAAGGCCGCTACAGCCTGACGAAACGTGTGATCACCGATCCGGGCGCCGACGCCCTGGTCATGCAGGTGACGTTCCAGGCGCTGCAACCCCGGGCTCGCGACTACGCGCTTTACCTCCTGCTCAATCCGCAGATTCGAAACCGCGGGTGGAACAACTTCACCCGTGTGGTTTGGGTGAACGCGCAGCCGGTGCTGCTGGCCTGGCGCGAAGACGTCGCGCTGGCCCTGGTCAGTTCGGCCAACGTGGCGAAAGCCTCGTGCGGGTTCGTCGGATGGTCGGACGGGTGGCAGGATCTGCACCACAACATGGGGATGGACTGGGAGTTTGACGCCGCCGACGACGGCAACGTGGCGTTGACTGCGCAGATCATCCCACCGAAGGCGGCCTCCGTGGGCAGGCGAGCGACAAAGCCAGGACGCTCTTCGAAAGGAAGGCCGCGTGCTGGCGAGCCGTTCACTGTGGTCCTGGGGTTTGGCTCAACCGTAGAGGAGGCCATCGGTACCGCCCAGGCCACGCTGGCCAAGTCGTTTGTGGAGATGGAGGCCGCCTACGTTGGCGGCTGGCGGGACTATCTGGAATCCCTGCAGCTGGACGGCCTGCGCACGGCCCCGCAGCGCAGGCTGGCGTGCATCAGCGCCACGGTGCTGGCGGCCCACGAGGACAAGACCTACCCCGGCGCCCACATCGCATCGCTGTCGATCCCGTGGGGGGAACACGTGACGGCGGTGGAGACCGGCGGCTATCACCTGGTCTGGCCCCGCGACCTGTACCACATCGCCACGGCGCGCCTCGCCCTCGGTGACGCGGACGCGGCCCGGCGGGCGCTGACCTACCTGATCGCCACCCAGCGGCCCGACGGGTCGTGGCCGCAGAACTTCTGGGTGGACGGCACCCCGCACTGGGGCGGCCTGCAACTCGATGAAGTGGCGTTCCCGATCCTCCTCGCCTGGCGGCTGCGGCAGGCCGGCGCCCTTGCCGGCGTTGATCCCTGGCCAATGGTCCGTCAGGCCGGGCTGTTCATTGCGAAGAACGGCCCGGTCACTCCTCGGGAGCGCTGGGAGGAGAACGCCGGGTACTCGCCGAGCACGCTCGCGGTCGAGGTGGGCGCGCTGCTCTGCGCCGCAGAGTTCGCCGCGGCAGCGTCGCAGGATGATCTCGCGGGGTATCTGACGGAAGTCGCCGATTCCTGGGCCACCCGGATCGAGAGCTGGACCTTTACGCGCTGCGGGGCGCTGCTGCCCGGCCATTCGGAGTACTATGAGCGCATCGCCTCACTGCGGCCTGAGGATCTGGACCGGGCGGGCACGGAATGCCGGGTCTTCCTGCCGCTGCGCAATCAACGTGATGGAGCCCAGATCTCACAGTGCTGCCTGGTGGATCCCTCGTTCCTGGATCTCGTTCGCTACGGGGTGCGGGCTCCCGATGATCCGCACGTGGCGGCGACTCTCCCCGTTGTGGACGCGCTGCTGCGTGCGGAGAGTCCCTGCGGCCCGGCCTGGCGCCGGTACAACGGTGATGGATTCGGGGAGCACGACGACGGCTCACCGGACGACGGCACCGGCGTCGGGCGCGCGTGGCCGCTGCTCACCGGGGAGCGAGCGCACTACGAGCTTGCGGCCGGACACCAGATCAGGGAATACCTTCGGGCGCTGGAGTGCTTCGCCAACGAGACAGGGCTTCTCCCTGAGCAGGTCTGGGACGCCAAGGACATTCCCGAGCGCGAACTGTTCAGGGGTCGCGCCACGGGGGCGACGACTCCCCTAGTGTGGACGCACGCCGAGTATGTCAAGCTGCTGCGCTCTGCGACCGGGGGGCAGGTCTTCGACCGTATCGAGCCTGTCTATAAGCGATACGTCCGCCGGGGCCAGCGCTCCGATCTGGTGATCTGCAAGTTCAACCACAAGCTGCGCGCGATCCGCAGCGACCAGCGGCTGCGCCTGGAAGTCTACGCGCCGGCCGAGCTGCACTGGTCGGCCGACGAGTGGGCCACTGTGCACCATGAGCCGATGCAGGAGATGGTGCCGGGCGTGTGGGCGCGTGAGTGCGCGGCCGGCTTCTTCAGCCCCGGCCGCGCACTCCGGTTTACCTACTACTGGCCTCAGGCCGGGCGGTGGGAAGGACAGGATTTCCTCATCGGCGTCGTGTAAGGCGGTCACGCTATGCGAGAGGCGCGTGTGGTCCGATCACCCGTTGTACCCGAGCAGGTGCTGTTCGCTGTGCTGTCCTTCGAGGGACCCGACCGGTATGCGCAGGCCGGCGGGTTGGGCGTCCGCGTCACCCATCTGGCCGAAACCCTGGCGCAGCGGGGGTTCTTGACCCACCTGTTCTTCGTGGGTGATCCTGCGGCGCCGGGCGTCGAGACGCGCCTGAACGGGAGGCTCATACTGCACCGCTGGTGCCAGTGGATCAGCATGCACCATCCTGCGGGCGTCTACGACGGCGAAGAAGGCAAGCTCCGCGATCTCTCCGCCTCTCTACCGCCCTTCCTGATCGAGCACATCATTCGCCCTGCCCTTGCAGCCGGACAGGTTCCGGTAATCCTGGCCGAGGAGTGGCACACCGCGGAGGCGCTGATCCGCCTGAGCGACCTGCTGCACAGGGCCGGCGTGCGGCAGCGCTGCGTGCTGTTCTGGAACGCCAACAATACGATGGGCTTTCATCGGGTCGACTGGCCGAGGTTGAATTTCGTCGCCCAGCTCACGACTGTCAGCCGCTACATGAAGCACCTGATGTGGCAGATGGGGCTCAACCCGCTGGTCATCCCCAATGGCATCCCGGCCGGGCTGTTGCAGCCGGTGGATCCGCGACAGGTCGAGTCCCTCCGCCGGGCGCTGGGGGCGGATCATGACGCCGTGATGCTGTTCAAAGTGGGCCGCTTCGACCCGGCCAAGCGCTGGCTCATGGCTGTGGAGGCTTCGGCGATGCTCAAATCCAGAGGGCTGAAGGTCGTCTTCCCCATCCGGGGCGGCATCGAAGCCCACGGCCACGAGGTGCTGGCCCGCGCCAGGGCTCTGGGCCTCCACGTGACAGACATATCGGGCAACCCTGACGCGTGGGAGGACTTCATCGTCCTGTTGCGGGATGCGCCTCGCGCGGACGTGTACAACCTCCGCTTTCCGCTCGCGCAGACGTTTCTGCGGCCGTTGTACGCAGCGGCGGATGCGGTGCTGGCGACGAGCGGCCACGAGCCCTTCGGTCTGGTCGGCCTGGAGGCGATGGCGGCCGGCGGCCTGGTGCTCACGGGCGCCACAGGTGAGGAGTACACGCTGGGCGGGCGGGGCGCGGTCGTGCTGGACACCGACCGCCCCGAGGAGATCGTGATCCGGCTGCTGGATCTGCGGGCTCAACCGGCGCGGGCGAAGCTGATTCGCCAGATCGGTCGGCGGCACGCGGCCAGCTTCACCTGGGAGAGGGTGACCGACCTCCTGCTCGACACGGTGAGCTTTGTGGCGCAGGCTTCCGGCGCCCTGCCATCTCGCCGCGGCCCTGGCTCCCGCCGGGTTGGACGTGCCGTCAGCCCGTCCCGGGATACGCCGGCGTCACAGGCTCATCCCGATACCGTGCTTCAGTTCCCCATCGCGTCACCTCTCAGGGAAACCACGGTCGCCGAACTGCAGCCGACCGCAGCCGGGGTGCCGGTTCCGGCAGAGGCTAAGCCGGTAGTCTCGCCCCGGACGGCTGGCAGAGATCCGAAGGACTGAAGTCGAAACGGGCCTGGACAGCCTGGAGGCGAACTGCTCATGGAACTGGGTGTGATTGGGCTCGGACGCATGGGCGCGAACATGGCCGAGCGGTTGCTCAGAGGTAGCCACCGGGTGGCGGGCTATGACCGGTCTGGGCACGCGACGCGGCGCTCGAGGGCGAACATGGCCTTCCCGGCAACCGGGTCTTCTACCTCGCCCTGCCGCCTCAGGCGTTTGCGGATACGATCACCGGGCTGGGTCAGGCAGGGCTGAGCCGCAGCCCCGGATGGACGCGGCTGGTCATCGAGAAGCCGTTCGGCCGGGACCTGCGCTCGGCGCGCGAGCTCAACCGCGTCGTGCACGCGTACTTCGACGAGCAGCAAGTCTACCGGATCGACCACTACCTGGGCATGGAGACCGTCCAGAACCTGCTGATCTTTCGCGCCGCCAACGCCATCTTTGAAAAGCATCTGGAACCGGGACCGCGTGGAGAGCGTGCAGGTCACCGTGGCGGAGAACGTGGGCATCGAAGGGCGGGCCGGATACTATGAGCAGGCCGGGGCGCTGCGCGACATGGTGCAGAACCATCTCACACAGTTGCTGACGCTGGCGGCGATGGATCTGCCGGGGGCCTTCAAGGCCGAGGGGATCCGCAATGAGAAGGTGAAGGTGCTGGGTTTGATCCGGCCGATCGCTTCAGGCGACATCGTGTTGGGGCAGTATACGCGGGGCCGGATCAACGGGCAGGAGGTGCCCGGCTACCGGGAGGAACCGGGCGTGGCGCCGGGGTCCTCGGTCGAGACTTTTGCCGCGCTCAGGCTGGAGGTGGCCAGCCTGCGGTGGTTCGGCGTCCCGTTCTACCTGCGCACCGGCAAGCGGCTGCCCCGCCGCGTGACGCAGGTGGTGGTGACGTTCCGCTGCCCGCCGGTATCGATCTTCCAGCCGTTTGACTCCTGCACCATCCATTCCGACGTGCTGGTCCACGATCCAGCCGGACGAGGGCTTCGACCTCTGGTTCGAGGTGAAGATGCCGGGACAGCCCGTCACCCTGCAGCCGCAGCGCCTGCACTTCCGATACGCGGAGGCGTTTGCGCCACTTGCGGATGCTTACGAGACGCTGCTGCTGGACGTGCTGATCGGCGACCAGACGCTCTTCGTGCGTGGCGACGAAGTCGAGGGTTCATGGAGCCTCTACAGTCCCGTGCTGGAGCACCGGCCCCAGGTGCATCCCTACGCGGCGGGGACATGGGGGCCTCTCCAAGCGGATCGCCTCCTCGTGGAGCGTGGCCAGCGTTGGTTTCCGGTGCCCGCGGATGAGGCGCGAATTCCTGAACCCCGAGGGTAACGCGATGACATCAGAGGAACAGGTTGTTGCCCTGCTGCTCCACGAGTGGGGCGAGGGGTTGCGCATCACGACAGTGCCCCAGGCGATTGTCTACCGGGAGGTGGCTGAGGACAGAACAACCTCTTCCGGTCGGAAGGCCACGCCCGGCAGTGGATCGCAGCGCATCCTGCATCGCAACGGAGGAGAGGCGGCCCCCTGGCCGAGTTCCTGGCGAGACTGCAGGGGTGACGGCGAGCGGCACGAGTTTGACACGGAGGTGGCGTGGCTGTTAGAGTAATACGGAGAACCGGATATTATTCTGACGGATGCCATCCCGCGTCCCGCCTCGTGAAGGGTTCGCCGCCGTAGATATCGCGGTGCTGGCGGCAATTGGGCTTGCCGGCGCCCTGATCCTGATAGCGCTGCTGTCTGTGCGCGGTTGTCTCCTGGGCTGCCCTCTGACCCCGGGGCCGCTTGTGCATTGAGGCCCACCGTGGCAATGCGGCCTGTACTCCGCCTCCCTGTTCTCCTCGTCCTGCTCGTCGTGATTGTGGCGACAAGCCTGAGGCTGGCGGCGCAGCCTCCAACACCGCGGTTGCTGCCAGAGGGCAGCGCCAAGCTCCTGGTTCTGCCTTTCGGCTCCACCGACGTCCTGTTGTCGCGCAGCGGAGGCCGGGCCGCGGTCGCTGCGGTGACGTTCAACCAGAAGCGTGATGTGCCGGAGCGGCTCGTTCTCGTCGTTGACCTTGTCGCGCCTGCGATCGCCTGGCACCGCTCGCTTCACAGTGCCACCTGCTGCGCCTTCCCCGTACTCGCGGCGACCCCCGAGGGGGATACGATTGCGGTCGGCGGCGCCGAGCAGACGCTGCTGTACACTCCCGATGGGAAGGCGGCGTTTGCGGCGACACTGAACGACGGGCGTCTGCACACAGCGCTGGGCATCTCCGACGACGGCCGGCTGATCGTGGTCGGGGAGTGGGAGGGCCGCCTCGCGGCTTTTGAACGCGGCCGCGAGGCGCCGCTGTGGGCCGGCGAGGTGGGTCAGGACCTGATGGCGCTCGCCGTCTCAGGCAACGGCCAGGTTGTAGTCGCGGCATCGCGGGAGGAGGTCCTCCTGTACCGCGCGCCAGACGGCCTTCTCCTGAGCCGGCGCGCGTACGGCCCTGCCCGAATTGCCGCAGTAGCGATTTCACGCGATGGCAGTCGTGCCGGTCTTCTGTGGAAGCGCCGGGACGGGCGCATGATCCTCGAGTTCATTGAGCGGGGGCGATCTGCCTGGGCGCGCGAGTTGCATGCCGGGACCGTACCGATGCTGCAGATGGATGCTTTGGGCCGGTGGCTGGCTACAGGCGACCTGCTCGGCCGTCAGGCCGCGCTCTATTCCTCGCGGGGGGAGGTCCTCTGGCAGGAG
>Ga0209172_10005025_pt1 | contig 16634 bp, 19 predicted proteins | sample LarsenN4metaG_FD_184113 | JGI IMG/M metagenome (GOLD analysis project Ga0209172, IMG submission 184113) | Hot spring sediment bacterial and archeal communities from British Columbia, Canada, to study Microbial Dark Matter (Phase II) - Larsen... ... | reverse complement strand
CCGGTCCAGGTCGGTGGCAAAGATCTGCAGCGTGAACGTCTCCGTTGGCCTGACCCGCTCCAGCAACTCCTTGAAGGTTATGGCCAGCGAATAGGCCTCCTCCCCGGTGGAGCAGCCGACCGACCAGGCCCGCAGCACTCCGCCTTCCGGGCGGGCCGAAAGAAGCGGGGCGAGAGCCTCTTCCCGCAGCTGTTCCCAGGCTGCCGGATCGCGGAAAAAGCTGGTAACGCCGATGAGGAGTTCCTTGAAGAGGAGTTCCACCTCCTGGGGATTCTCCTGCAGATATCGGACATACGCTGCGATCCGGTCGATCTGGTGAATCCCCATGCGCCGCTCGATCCGGCGGTAGACGGTGTTCTTCTTGTAGAGCGAGAAGTCGTGGCCGGTTCTGGACCTCAGGAGAATCAGGACTTTCTCCAGGGCGCTCTGGTCCTTCTCGTCAATTTCGAGTTCGTTCCTGCTGATTACGTGGGCATGGCGGAGATAGTCGATGATCTTGAGTGGCAGATCTTCCGCCGGGGCCACCAGGTCGGCCAGTCCGGCATCGATGGCGCTGCGGGGCATAGCGTCGAACCTGGCCGAGGCTGGCTCCTGCACCAGTACCAACCCCGCTTTTTCCTTTATTGCCCGCAGCCCCATGGTGCCGTCAGAGCCCATGCCGGAGAGGATGACGCCGATGCTCTGTTCCTGCCGGTCCTCTGCCAGGGAGCGGAGGAAGTAATCGATGGGGAGACGGAGCCCTCTGGGCGCGGTCGGCTCGAACAGGTGCAGGACGCCGTGGAGGATGGACATGTCCTTGTTGGGGGGTATCACATAGACGCAGTTCGGCTTGACCCGCATCCGGTCCCTGGCCTGAAATACCTCCATCGCGGTTATCCTCTGGAGCAGTTCCGGCAGGATCCCCTTGTGGGTCGGGTCCAGATGCTGGACGATGACAAAGGCCATGCCGGATTTTTCCGGCACATGCCCGAGAAATTGCTGCAGCGCTTCCAAGCCCCCTGCTGACGCGCCGATGCCTACAATCGGGAGGGGGAGTTCATCACGGGGTGACTGGCTCTCTTGTCGCGGCATGCGCACGGTTTTTTTGTCGGCGTTCGTTGGTTTGATCTTGGTCATGGTTATATTATGTAACATTAATTTAGAAAAAATCCGCATTTATTTAGAAAAAATCCGCATTTATTTGGACTAAGCAGAGTTTGCCGTCATATGTTGCAGGTTCAGCCAAATGCTGCGGGATGCACGTTGGTTCATTTCCTCTGAAGTCCGTGTCAGAGGGATCAAGCTGTTCAGTATCGGGGGCTGCTCCTGTTTTATGTTTGTATCCGGCTTATTGGCCGGCATGTTGCTTTAAGCTGAATTGGTAAATCAGGCAATTTTGATACGTGCTGATTTACTTGTTATACTGGTTAATAGGGACAAGCGGGAGCAGAAGGTACAGCAGAGGTCCGAAAATGGCTAGTGCAAAAGAGAGAAGCAGGTTAACCGCAGCCACCGAACTGCGCCGTCACGCGGAAGAGCGGTTGCAAACCAATACGGTTGCGGTGCAAATACCCCGGACCGAGGAGGCGCTGCAGCGCCTTGTCCATGAGCTGGAGGTCCACCAGGTTGAACTTGAGATGCAGAATGAAGAGCTTCGTCGTGCCAGAAACGAGGTGGAAACCGTCCTGGAAAAGTACACCGACCTCTACGATTTTGCTCCGGTCGGCTACGCTATACTCAATAGCAAAGGGATCATTCAAGGGGCGAACCTCACCTGCGCCACCCTCCTGGGGGTCGAGCGCAGCGGGCTGATCGGCAGGCGTTTCGGCCAGTTCGTCACGAAAGACTATCGTGCCGCTTTCGCGGATTTCCTCGGCGCGGTCGTTAGCAGCGGCGGCAGGAATGTGTGCGAAGTGGCGCTGCTGAAAAATGATACGCTTCCCCTTTTCGCGCAGATCGAAGCCATGGTCACTGCTTCGGGGCAGGAGTGCCGGCTCGCCCTGATCGACATAACCGGGCGCAGGCAGGCCGAGCACGCCTTGCGGGAAAGCGAGGCGCGAATGTACAAGCTGGCGGGAATGGCTGTGGACGCCATCATGATGCTGGATGACAGTGGAATGGTTACCTTCTGTAATGCCGCTGCGGAACGGTTGTTCGGCTGCAGTGCCGCGGAGATCACCGGCCGTGAGTTTCACCGGCACTTCCTGCCCGAAAGGCTGCTCGGCGCCGAGAAACAGGGCTTTGAACGCTTCCGGGAGCAGGGGGCCGGTCCGTTGATAGGCAGGACAACGGAAGTGGCGGCGTTGCGGAAGGACGGCACGGAATTTTCGCTGGAACTTTCCCTGTCGGCTCTGAAAATACAGGGGAAGTGGCATGCCATAGGCATAATGAGGGACGTCTCCGAACGAAAGGAGCTGGAAATAACGCTGCGCCACGAAAGTACCCACGACAGTTTGACCGGCCTGTATAACCGGGCCTTTTTCGATGAGGAACTGGAACGGTTTGCCCATGGCAGAATGTTCCCTGTAAGCATCGTCATTGCTGATGTGAACAACCTGAAAACCGTCAATGATACTCTGGGGCATGACGCGGGTGACCAGCTGATCCGTCTGGCGGCACGGATCATCCTGCATGCATTCAGGTCAGAGGATATCGTTGCCCGTGTCGGCGGAGACGAGTTTGCCGTTCTTCTCCCGGCAACTGACGAAACGGTTGCACAGGAGGCTGTCATGAGGATCAAGAGTTCACCGGAAATCAGTAACGGCCTGGTGAGCATCGCCTTCGGCATAGCGTCCGCTGGAAACAGGGAGCAGCTCGAGGATGCTCTGAAACTTGCCGACGAAAGGATGTACCGGGATAAAACGGCGCAGAAGGAGTCCTGCAAAGAGCAGGCCTAGGCGAAAGAGGGCGTACCATGCAGCGGAACGCTTCACCTGAAAAAGTTGTCTCCAAGAGATCTTCAGCTGGCCGGAAAACGGCAGCCGAAACACTCAGAAAATCGGAACTGCGTTACCGCCGCCTCTTCGAGACGGCACAGGACGGCATTCTGATTCTCGATGCCAGGACGGGATCAATCAACGACGTCAACCCGTACCTGATCGATATGCTTGGCTACTCGCGGGAAGAGCTCGTGGAAAAAAAGCTCTGGGAAGTCGGTGCGTTCAAGGATATCGAGGCCAGCAGGGACGCTTTTCAGGTCTTGCAGAAAGATTCGTTTATCCGCTACGAGAACTTGCCGCTGAAGACGAAGTCCGGTCGCCTCGTGCAGGTGGAATTTGTCAGTAACATCTATCTGGTCGGTGATGAAAAGGTCATCCAGTGCAATATCCGTGACATCAGTGACCGCAAACGGGCTGAGGCAGCCATACAGGCAAAAAATGAGACAAGCCTGTCGTTGATGGAAAATCAGGAAGCCCACTGGCTCCTGATTGAAAACCTCTCCGTCGGTGTTGTGCTCCATTCGCCCGATACGCGGATTGTGCTCTGTAATCCCGAGGCGGCACAATTGCTGGGGATGACTGCGGAGCGGATCGTGGGCAAGGATGCCAGTGATCCGGACTGGCATTTCGTCCGAGAGGACGGCAGCCGCTTGCCCGTTGATGAGTATCCGGTTAACCAGGTGATCGTCTCGGGACAGCCGTTGAAAAACTTTGTCATGGGAGTTGCCCGGGACATTGACGGAGAGCAGACCTGGGTGCTGGTCAATGCCTATCCCGAGTTTGATGGCAACGGACTGTTGCGCCAGGTTGCGGTGATGTTTACGGATATCAGTGATATCAAGTGTGCTGATGAAAGGATTCGGCGTCATCTGGAGCATATGACCGCACTGGTTGAAATTGACCGCGCCATCAATTTCAGTTTCGACCTGAATCTCAGCCTGACCACGCTCCTCACCCATGTCATTGTACAGTTGGGGGTTGATGCAGCAGATGTACTGCTGTTCAACCCCGCATCCCGAACGCTGGAGTATGTGGCCGGCCGGGGGTTCCATACAAAAGCCATCGAAAACGCTCGCCACCCGCTGGGCGAGGGGTATGCCGGCAGCGCCGCACTGGAACGGAGAATCATTCATATCCCCGATCTGGCAAAGGAGCAGGACAGCTTTCTGCATACGTTGCTTCTGGAGGAGGATTTTGTCAGCTACTTTGTTGTGCCGTTGATGGCCAAAGGGCAGGTAATGGGGGTGCTGGAGGTCTTTCAGCGCACTCAGTTCGAACACGACGAAGAATGGCATGACTTTCTCAAGGCACTGGCAGCACAGGCCGCCATTGCCATCGATAATGTCACCCTGTTCGAGAACCTGCAACGCTCCAACAATGAACTGTTTCGGGCGTATGACGCCACCATCGAAGGGTGGTCGCGCGCTCTGGAACTGCGCGACAACGAGACAGAGGGGCACACGCAGCGCGTCGCCGTATTGACCATCAAGCTGGCGCGCCTGTTCGGCCTGAGCGATGCGGAACTGGTGCAGGTCCGCTGGGGAGCACTGTTGCATGACATCGGCAAGATGGGAATCCCTGACGAAATTTTATTCAAAAAAGAGGAGCTGACCGAGGAAGAATGGGTCGTGATGAAGAAGCACACGATTTTTGCCTATGAAATGCTCTCCCCCATACGCTATCTGCGTTCGGCACTTGACATCCCGCACTCCCACCATGAAAAGTGGGATGGGACCGGCTATCCGCTCGGCTTGAAAGGTGAGCAGATTCCTCTTGTGGCACGTATTTTTGCGGTTGTTGACGTCTGGGATGCACTGCGGTCCGACCGTCTCTATCGCACCTCCTGGTCTGTGGAAAAGGTTCGCGAGCACATCCGTTCCCTTGCGGGAACGCACTTCGACCCGCGCGTGGTTACGGTATGTCTTGATTCTGACGTTCTCGTGGATTGAGTCACTGAAAGGGGGAGTAGCGCATGTCCGTCATTGTCGACCCTGAGAAAAACAGCCTGCTGCGGGCTGCGCCCAGGCTGTTCCAGATCACCCGGCACAAGTTTCTGGGGGCACTGCGCGGCAAGACTCATTGGCCATCTCCGCTTGAAGTTCGCAAGACGACGAGTTGATGCGCAACTCGCTGACGCTCCTGCTCGAAGCGGTTGTCAAGGGGGATGCACGGGGTGCAACCGAGGCCTATCTCGAAATGGCGCCGCAAGGGAGCGAAAAGGTCAACCGGGCCGCTCTTTTGGTGGATATCAAATTCAAAACATGGTCACGGGACCGCGGCCGTCGTTGATGTTTCAGCGATAGTCATTAAGCTATGGAGTGCCGCTGCATAGAAAACTAAAACGAGAGGTGTTTACGTGAACAATTTTCTGCAGCAACTGCTGAGCGACGCGCCGGACGCCATCCTGGCGGCGGACCGGAACGGCATCATACTCTACTGGAACCGGGGGGCGGAGCAGATCTTCGGCCATGCGGCCGACAGAGCGGTGGGACAGTCACTCGACCTGATCATTCCGGAGAACCTGCGGGGGAGGCACTGGGAAGGGTACAAGCGGGTCATGGCCAGCGGCGAGACGAAATATACGACCGGCCTCCTCTCCTCTCCCGGAGTGACGAAGGACGGCGGTCGGGTCTCCCTGGAGTTCAGCATTGTGCTGCTGCGCGATGTAGCGGGGGCCATGAGCGGCTGCGGCACGGTGATGCGGGATGTGACCGAGCGCTGGCTGAAGGAGAAGGAGCTGAAGGCGCGGCTGTCCGCATGCGAGGCCGGACAGGGAAAGGGGTAGGCATGGTTGCGTGGCTGCTGAATCATCGGAAGAGGGGGGATGCCGTGAACCCGGGGCGAACTGCATCTATCGCAGCGGCCGCGTCGCTGCTTCTGCTTGCCCTTGACGCCGGGCCCGGCAACGGAGCGGAGCGGTTCAAATGCACGCCGACCCCCTGGGACGAAATCGGACCGTTTTACCGCCAGGGTGCACCGGTACGGAGCAGAATCGGCAAGGGGTATCTGCTGAAAGGGACCGTCCGCTCGGCCAGGGACTGCTCCCCCATACCCGGAGCCCGCATCGAGGTGTGGCAGGTCGGGCCGGACGGCCAGTACGACGAGGCCCACCGGGCAACCCTCTATGCCGATGCCAGGGGGCGCTACCGCCTGGAAACGGATTTCCCTCCCCCCTACGGTCGGGGCCGGTCGCACATACACATCGTTGTCGATGCCAAGGGGTTTGACGGTGTTGTAACCCAGCACTATCCGGTCAAGGGGACGAAGGGGGCCCGGTTCGATCTGGTGCTGGTGCCGGAGTCGGCGGAGAGCGGCAGGGGTCGCACCCCCTTCGGCCGGTGAGCGGTAATGGATGAGATACGAACGGCGGACTGACGCCGTCTAGAGCTGCCGTAAAAGAGCAGATATTCAACGGGAAAGGAGTTTTGTCATGGCGCAGATCGAGTGGATTACCTCCTTCGAGGAGGGGATGGCAAGGGCCGCGATTGAGAACAGGCTGGCTTTCGTGGATTTCTTCAACCCCGGCTGAATTGGCTGTAAGCAGATGGACGCGGTCGCGTACATCGATCCTGCGGTTATCAGCTTTATCAACGAATCATTCGTGCCGGTCCGCGTTCAGGCGAGCGACCCGGTGTACGGGCCCCGTTACCGGGTGAAGTGGACGCCGACGCTGCTTCTCACGGACAGCAAGGGGGTGGAGAAGTACCGGACACTCGGTTTCTATCCCCCGGGAGAACTTGTTCCATCACTGCTGCTGGGGATGGGGAAGGCATTTTTCGACGCACCGGACCGTCCGGCGGCCCGCAAATGCTTCGGCCGCATTATCGACGAATTTCCCCGCAGCCCCCAGGCCGGCGAAGCCATCTATCTGAGCGGCGTGGCCAACTACATCGAAACCCATGACGTGACGAACCTGATCAATATCTACGACCGGCTGGCGGCCGATTATCCGCAGGATATCTGGCTGACCAGGGCCGATCCCTACCGGCTGCTTAAGCATTAGCCGACATGAGCTTCTGCGCGGGAGGCTTTCCCTGCGCAGAAGCTTTTCGCTAGACATGGTTTCGCAGCATCAGCTCGGCGGGGTGGGGATCGAGATAGAGCTGATCCTTGAGGTAGCTCTTGTCGTACTTGGCAATGTAGTGCTTCAGCAGGGTCAGCGGAACGATCAGCGGCACCAGCCGGTCGTGGTATCGGCCGATGACCTCAAGCAGTTCCGCCTTTTCCCCGGCGGAAAGCTCTTTCTTGAAATACCCCATGATATGCTGCAGCACGTTGGTGTTTTTGCTGACGGTTGCGTGCCGGGCCAGACCGGCCATCATCATCTCCTCGTAACGGCTGAAGAGCTCCCCCTTTCCCATGGATTTCCCCCCTGCGACCAAAGCTCCCATCTCCCGGTACAATTCGGGGCTGTGCGCCATGTAGAGCAGCTTGTGGCGTGTGTGGAACACCACGAGATCGCCGAGATCCGGGGAGGTGACGAGAAAATCCTTCCAGCGGCGGTAGCAGAAAACCCGTTCGATGAAGTTCTCCCGGATGCACGGGTCGTTGAGCCGCCCCTCTTCCTCCAGCGGCAGGAGGGGGAAATGGCGGGCAACTGCGGCCGCGAACAGCCCGCTTCCGCTGCGTGCCGCCATGCCGTTGTTGTAGACCTTCACCCGGAAAAGCCCCGAACTGGGTGAATCCTTCTTGAAGATGAAACCGCACAGCTCCTCACCCTCCAGCTCCCTGACCTTCCGTTCGCAGAATTCGAGCATCTGTCCGGTCTTGTCGATCCTGCTCTGCCGGGTCATCAGGCGCGGGGCTGCCGGATCCCCCTCCAGGCGCATCGCTTCGCGGGGGACCGGCATGCCGCACTCCACCTCGGGACAGACCGGCACGAAGGTGAAAAATCTTCCCAGTGTGTCGGTGATGTACCGGTCATGCTTGTGGCCGCCGTCATAGCGGACTTTTTCCCCCAGCAGGCAGGCGCTGACGCCTATTTTGAGTTGCGTGGTCATGGGCTCTCTCCGATCGGCCTGACAGGGTTGACACCTTCATCCATTCCCAAGCAAACCTTAACAGCTTTTTCCCTGAGTGCAAAGTGCAGGGGTACTCTTGGCAGCCGAACTATTGATGTTAAACTTTATCTAATTGGCCAACAGACCAGTTTCATATGGATATTTCATTAGTTGATGATTCACCGGAAGTGAAAACGGATGACTGCCGGACAGTGAGTGAAAGGGGGACAGGTGATGATCGTTTTACATGTCAACGGGAAGGAGCGTCGGGTCGATGTCACACCCGATACGCCGCTTTTGTGGGTGCTGCGGGAAAAACTGGGACTCACCGGCAGCAAGTTTGGCTGCGGGGAGGGGCTGTGCGGCGCCTGTACGGTCCATGTGGACGGCGTAGCCCAGCGCTCGTGCGTTACCACTGTGGGGGAGGTGAGGGGGAAAAAGGTGGTCACCATCGAGGGGATACCGGAGAGTCATCCCGTGAAAAAGGCCTGGCTGGCCCAGGATGTCTCCCAGTGCGGCTACTGCCAGCCGGGTCAGATCATGGGGGCGGTGGCCCTGCTGAAGAAGAAGCCCAGGCCGACTGATGCCGACATCGACACCGCCATGAGCGGCAACCTCTGCCGCTGCGGTACCTACGGCCGTATCCGCCGCGCCATACATGCCGCTGCCGGCAAGGGGGGGAAAAAGTCATGAGTGGGGGACCGAAAATGAGTCGCAGGGAGTTCATTTGAAGGGGCGTGACCAGCTGCAGGTCGTCTGGGAGGAGGGGGAAGGGGCAAAAGTATCGACCTCCTCCATGGCCAAGGAGTATGCCCGCCTGGCAGCAACCCCCGGTCTGGTAGCCCGCAAGGACGAGGATGCGCCGGCGGTCCTGGCCAGGGCAAGCCGCGTGCTGGAGGCGGAATATGACGTCCCCTACCTTGCCCATGCAACCATGGAGCCGCTCAACTGCTTCGTTGACCTGAAGGGTGACAGCTGCCTGATCCGGACCGGCAGCCAGTTCCAGACCGTCGACCGGGCTGCCGCGGCCCGGGTGGCAGGGCTGAAGCCGGAGCAGATAACGTTCGAGACCACTTTCCTTGGCGGCGGTTTCGGCCGCCGGGCCTGCCCGGCATCCGATTTCGTCATCGACGCGGTGCAGGTGGCCAAGGCCGTGAAAGCTCCGGTCAAGGTGATCCGCACCCGCGATGACGACATGCGCGCCGGCTTCTACCGCCCCATGTTCCATGACCGGATCAGGGCCTGTCTGGACGGTAACGGCTATCCGCTTGCCTGGCACCAGCGCATAGTCGGCCAGTCAATCATCGCCGGCACACCGTTCGAGTCGGCCATGGTCAAGAATGGAATCGACGAAACCTCGGTGGAGGGGGCGGCCGACACCCCCTACGCCATACCCAATCTGCTGGTGGAGCTCCATACCACCAGAAACAGCGTGCCGGTGCTTTGGTGGCGCTCGGTCGGGCACTCCCACACCGCCTTTGTCATGGAGAGTTTCCTGGACGAACTGGCCCATGCTGCCGGGAAGGATCCCTTCCAGTACCGCCGCGATCTGCTGACAAAACACCCAAGGCATCTGAAGGCGCTGGAGACCGCAGCCGAAAAGGCCGGCTGGGGTAAACCGCTTCCCGCCGGGCGGGGAATGGGTATTGCCGTGCACGAGTCCTTCGGCAGCTTCATCGCCCAGGTGGCGGAGGTGTCGCTGGGGGCCAAGGGTGAGTTGCGGATACACCGGGTGGTCTGCGCCATCGACTGCGGCCGGATCGTCAATCCGGACACCATCATGGCCCAGATGGAGTCGGGGATCACATTCGGTCTCTCCGCCGCCCTCTACGGAGCCATCACCCTGAAGGACGGCCGTGTGCAGCAGGGGAATTTCCACGACTATCCGATCGTGCGCATGGCAGCCATGCCGGAGGTGGAGGTGCACATCGTGCCGAGCGACGAGCCCCCCGGCGGGGTCGGCGAACCGGGTGTGCCGCCGATTGCGCCGGCTGTTGCCAATGCGCTCTTTGCCGTCAGCGGTGCCCGGGTGAGATCCCTGCCGATAACACCCGAAAAAATAGCAGCTGCACTGAAGAAGGGGTGAGCCTTTGACCGATCTGGAACTTTACGAAGAGATGGTGCGGCTCACCCGCACGGGTGAGCCGTTTGTAGTGGCTACCGTGGTCGCCAGCAGCGGGTCGTCCCCACGCAAGCCGGGAGCAAAAATGCTGGTGCGGGGCGACGGCAGCTGTCTCGGCAGCGTCGGCGGCGGGCGGGTCGAAAAGGAGTCCATTCAGGCAGCCCTGACAGCCCTTGCGGACGAGACCCCACGGATGCTCGATTATTACCTGACCGAGGAAAACGGCTATGCCTGCGGCGGCAGCATGTCGATCTACATCGATCCGCAGGGGCACCGGCCGCATCTGGTCATGTTCGGCGCCGGTCATGTGGGGAGGGCGGTGACCAGTCTGGCCCACGGTTGCGGTTTCCGGGTGACGGTTGTCGACGACCGCTCCGACTGCGCCACCGATGCGCTGCTGCCTGGCGCAGATCAGATAATCTGCCTGCCAATACCTGGGTCTTTTGCCCGGCTGGTCCTCGGTCCTGACGACGCTGTCATCATTGCCACCCCCGGTCATCACGGGGATTTCGACGCCGTGCGGGGCTGTCTGGCCACCAGGGCAGGCTTCATTGGCCTGCTCGGGAGCAGGCGGAAACGGGAGACCCTGTTGCAAACACTGGAGAAGGAAGGATTTGACGGCGAACAGCGGGCCAGGGTCGTCACCCCGGTGGGGCTCGACATCGGCGCCCAGACACCGGAGGAGATCGCCGTCAGTATCGTTGCCCAACTGATCGCCAGAAGGAGAAGACCGTGAGCGGCAGTGTGGCGGCCATTGTTGCCGCAGCCGGACAGTCCCGGCGGATGGGGACCTGCAAGCAGCTTCTCGATCTGGGAGGAAAGACCGTTCTTGCCCGCTGCCTGGATACGCTGTTGTCTGGCGGTGTCAAGCAGATTGTGGTGGTGGTTGGGCCCGGAGGCGAGCGGGTTGCCGCTGAAGCGGGCCGCTTCCCTGTGGAGATTGCCGTTAATCAGGCCCGAGGCGGAGACATGGCCTTGTCGGTGCTGGTCGGGCGTCAGCGCCTGCCCCCACGGATCAGCGGGGCAATTGTCGCCCTGTGCGACTACCCTCTGGTCTCCCCTGAAACCATCAACTACCTTTCTGTCGTCCATACCGCTGCACCGGAATCGATCCTGATCCCACGCCATGGCGGGCGCAAAGGGCACCCGACCCTCTTCCCGGTCGGTTTGCTTGATGATCTGGCATGCGGCGGGACGCTGCGGGATCTGGTTCATCGCCATCAGGAGGGGGTTAGCCTGCTCGATACCGGTGATGCCGGAATTCTGCAAGATATGGATACACCGGAGGATTACCAGCGGATGCTGAAACTGGTGAACGGGTAGGTATCGACCATCAAGGGGGGCATACAATGAGCATGCTGAAAGAGTTCAGGGAGTTTGCCGTAAAAGGGAATGTGGTTGACATGGCAGTCGGCATCATCATCGGCGCGGCCTTCGGAAAAATCGTATCGTCATTTGTCGGCGATGTGATCATGCCGCCGATCGGCGTCCTGGTGGGGGGCGTGGATTTTTCCAACCTGTCGTTCATTGTCAAGGAGGCCGTTGACAAGCAACCGGCGGTGGTGGTCAGCTACGGCAAGTTCCTGCAGACAATTATCGATTTCACAATCATCGCGTTCGCCGTGTTCATGGGGGTGAAGGCGATCAATGCCTTGAAGAAGCAGGAGGCAGCCGCGCCACCCGCACCGGCGGCACCTTCCAATGAAGCGGTCCTGCTGGCGGAAATCAGGGATCTGCTCAGGGACAGGAAGTAGATCATCTCGGTTAACTTGCCCGACTCGAGGATGCAGCCATGACGACAACGGTTGCAGCGGCACAGGCCGGTGTATCCGAAGACGGTTTGAGGATGACGGTATTGCCGCAGATTAGTGCGGCAAACAGCTTCCAGGCGGGAATGGCGATGGGGAACTGGACGAGGCGCTGGGCATCTTCGCCGCGGCGCTGGCAGCGGTGTGTCTGTGCCGCACGCAGGTAATCCCGGTATCCTGCTCGCTGCAGCTGCATTCCTCCCTGTTCATGCTCATTCTTCCTCAAACCTGGGTCTCGGGAGGTCAACGCGTCATTGTAGTCAAGCTTTAATGCTGGCCAGTGCGCTCTCCGAAAGGTAGGGGAGCAACATGTTCCGCAGGATCTGGTTGCCTCGCCGGAGCGACTCCTCCGTCACCTCTTCGCCCCCAGCTTCCAGGTAGTTCAGCCAGAAGAGGGCGATCATCCAGAACTGCTCCGCCAGCAGGTCCCGCTGGGGCGTGGGTATCACCCGGATGAATCCCTGCTCGATGGCGAGCTCGATTGAGTCTCGCACGGTTGCCAGGTTCTGGCGGTGGGAGGCGACGAACTGTTCCTTCAACTCCGGGTCATTCTGCACCAGGGCGGCCAGTTCCCGTTTGAAGAAGCGGTAGCGCCAGTTGAACCGCTGGATCATGAGGAAGGTCTCCTCCATGCTGGCGGCCGTGCCGGGCCCCCGCTCCTCGTTGATCTCCCGGTAGTCGGTCAGCCCCTTCTCGTGCATCTGGGCGAAGATTGCCCGGATGATCTCCTCCTTGTTGCGGAAGTGGTAGTAGAGATTGCCGGGGCTGATCCCCATGGCCGCGGCGATATGGTTGGTGGTGACCGCTTTCGTTCCCCTGTCGTTGAAGAGGTCGATGGCCGTTTCGAGAATCCTGCTTTTGGTGCGCTCGGCTTTTGACATGTCAGTACTCCAGGTGGAAATGCTGCAGCCGCTTCAGGAATGCCCCGAACAGTTTCATCCTGAGCACCATGCCGTGCAGGCCGAATTTCAGCAGGGTGGGGAGGGCTCGGTGCAGGGGGATCGCCTTGGCGTAGAGGGTGGCCATCTCCCGGTAGAACTCCTCCAGCGGCAGCCGCGTGGGGACCAGGGCGTGGAGCATGTCGAAGAGCTCCGGCTTGCTGCTCAGGAGACGTCCTTTGACCGATGCGTGCAGTGCGGTCCCCGGCAGCGGCGTCATGACCGTGAAAGTGGCGTATTTCAGCTTCAGCTTGCCGATATAGGCGCGCAGGGCGGCAAAATCCTCGTTGTTGTAGTCGGGATCCACCATGAAGGAGGCGTACATCATGATCCCCAGCCGGTCGAGAATCCGTACCGCCTCTTCCTGCTGTGCCACCGTCACCCCCTTGTTCATCGCCTGCAGCCGGGGGTCGGAAAAATCCTCCATGCCGACGAACACCTGGGAGAGGCCGATCCTGCGCCACCGGGCAAAGAGCTCGGGATGACGGACGATGGTATCCACCCGTGCATAAAGGAAATAGTTCTTCCTGATCCCCGCCTGTTCGATCAGTTCGGCCAGCTCCTCCATGCGACGGGTGTCGCACATGGATTCGTCGTCGCAGAAAAAGACGTTCTCCTCGGCGATCTCCGCAAGTTCCCGCACCACCCGCTCCGGTTCCCGTCTCAGGTACTTGCCGTCCGTAATGGACCAGAGGGCGCAGAAGCTGCATCGCGCCGTGCACCCCAGGGAGGTCCGGATGGACGCAAGCGGCTTGAACCATTCGCTGAAATAGCTTTTGCGGTACCCTGCGGTCAGAGTGCGGTCGGGGAGGGGGAGCTCGTCGAGGGGGGTGTAGGGGCGGGGGGTGTTCAGGAGCAGCCCGCCGGGGGAGGGGACGGCGACGCCGCGCACCTGGCGCAGGTCCATGTTCCCCGCCACCACGGCCAGGAGTTCCCGCAGGGTCGCCACCCCTTCGCCAATGACCACGAAATCGATCGACGGGTCGTTGAAGTCGCCGGGGCTGACCGTGGCGTGGTGGCCGCCGACGATCACCGTTATCTCCGGGTCGATCCCCTTTGCCTGGGCGGCAATCCCCTTGATGATGTTCAGGTGGCTGGTGAAACCGGTCAGACCGACCACGTCGGGGTGGAACGACCTGATGGCCCCATCCGTATCCCTGTCGATCCGGGCATCCAGGATCCGCACCTCGTGGCCGTCCTGACGAGCCCCGGCACCCAGGTATTCCAGTGCCAGCGGTTCGAACAGGTAGACACGGTCCATCAGGTCCGATGAGCTGTGGGGTTGAATGAGCAGCACTCTCACGGTATACCTCCATAATAGAGTAATGACTCAAAATAGAATTATTGCTCTAGAATGTCAAGGGTATGATGGCCGGGAGGGATAAGAGGGCGCGCTCGAAATGAAAAAGTCCTCCGGCAGCAGCCGAAGACCCGTTCGCTTTCTGTTCTGCGTGGTGTCACGATCATTTTCAAACCGCCCGCCGGCGCCTATTCTTCCCCGCCTGCGCAAGTCCGATCTGCCCATGGTAGCGGGCCGGCGACACCGGGGTATAATATGAAAGGCTGAGGGAAAAGCTGGCTGGCATTGCCAGTAATCATGGAGGAGCCAATGAACGACAAGGAACGCATGATGAGCGACGTTGCCGCTGCGCTGGAGCGGGAGCCGTCCGCCAATCTCCACCGCTTTCCCCATTACCTCGAATTCTCCGACGGGGTGCTTACCCTGGAGGGAGATGTGGAACATATCACGGCGAAGAAAAGGGCTCTGGAGGTGCCTGCCGCTCTCCCGGGGGTGGCCGGGATCATCGACAGGCTCAGAAAGTGGAACATCCCAGCAGAACCCGCCCTATCGCTTGAACCGTGCAGACGAGGGTTACCGTTACCTGGAGCACCTCTCGGTACTCGCCATGGAAAGGTGATGGCCATGCAGGGAATACTCGGGATAATGGTCGGCGTCGTTATCATGTTTATGGGAGGAGGCAGCGTCATGGCAATCGAAGAGGCGGAGTACCGGGTCGTCATGTCCGAGGGTCTGTTTGAACTGCGTGACTACGCGCCCCATGTTCTCGCCGAAACAGTTGTGGACGGGACCCTTGAGGAGGCCGGCAATCTGGCATTCAGACGCCTGTTCCGCTACATCTCCGGGGAGAACCGGTCCCGCGGAAAGATCTCAATGACCGCCCCCGTTTCACAAGAGGCGGCGGGGGAAAAGATTCCCATGGCCGCTCCGGTGGGGCAGCAGGCTTCCGGGGGGAAATGGACCGTCAGTTTCATGATGCCGGTCTCTTATACCCTGGCAACCCTGCCGGTCCCCGACGACCCTGCCATCACCCTCCGGCCGGTTCCGGCCCGGCGCATGGCTGCGGTGCGCTATTCCGGGACATGGAGCGAGAAGAACTACCTGCGTTACCGGGGGGAACTGGAGTCATGGATGCGCGCAAACCGCATCACCGCCGTTGGTGAGCCGGTCTGGGCCCGCTACAATCCCCCCTTTACCCTCTGGTTCCTGCGCCGCAACGAGATCCTGATTCCGGTTGCTGAAGATTACGAATCAAGATCTTTACCAACAATGCCGGTTAAGGAGAAATAATCATGCTGTCATTCAGCGTCAATGAACACCTTTGCACTCGCTGCGGCCTCTGTAGTGCCGATTGCCCGGCGCGGATCATCACCATGGAGGAGAGGGGCATTCCGTTCATCACCACTGACAAGGAGAGTTCCTGCTACCGGTGCCAGCACTGCCTGGCGATCTGCCCGACCGGTGCGGTTTCCATTCTCGGGGTTAAGCCGACGGGCAGCCGGCCGCTTCAGGGAAACTATCCCGATCCGGACAAGCTGGAGACCCTCATCAAGGGGCGCCGTTCGGTGCGGCGCTACAAGGAGGAAAACCTGGAGCCCGAGCTGCTGCGGCGACTGCTGGAAGTCGCCTGGCATGCCCCCACCGGCGTAAACTCCCGCCAGGTACGCTTCACGGTGGTGGATGACCGGGAGAAGCTGGCACGGCTGCGTGACGAGGTGATGGCCGGACTGGCAAGGCTTGTGCGGGAAAATGCCCTGCCGGAAGGAATGGAATTCTACGCCGACTTCGTGCGATCCTGGGAGGAACAGGAGGTGGATGTAATTTTCCGCGGCGCTCCGCACCTGCTGATCGCGTCTGTGCCGCAGAACGTGCCGTCCCCCATGCCGGACTGCCTGATCGCCCTGTCCTACTTCGAGCTGTTTGCCCAGGCAAATGGCGTCGGCACGGTCTGGAACGGCCTTGCCAGGTGGGCCATCAACGACCTGCTGCCGGAGACCCGCACGAGTCTCGGCATCCCCGACGACCATCTGATCGGCTATGTCATGGCTTTCGGCCCGCCGGCGGTCCGCTATGCCCGGACGGTGCAGCACGGACCGGCACTCATTCACCGGGTCTGACACCCGGGGAGAACAGCAATGGATCTTGCGGCACTGTTTCAGAATTACGGCATCGGGGTGCTGGCCACGGCTGACAGGGAAGGCCACGTCAACACCGCTGTCTATGCACGGCCACACTTCATCAACGAAACCACCCTGGTGTGGGGGATGACGGACGGAAGGACTTGGCGTAACCTCAGCCAGAATCCCCATGCGTCATACCTGTTCCGGGAGTCTGGCCACGGTTTCAGCGGCGTGCGTCTCGACCTGGATCTGCTCCGGACCGAGGAGGAGGGGGAGTTGCTGGAGCAAATCAGACGGAACACCAGCGAGGTCGTCGGACCGGGTGCCGGTGAGTCCGTCACCCATGCGGCCTGGTTCAGGGTGGTGAAGGTCAGGCCGCTGGTGTAACGGCGCTCCACACAAGCTGTGTCAAGCTTAATAGACGGAAA
>Ga0209172_10005024_pt1 | contig 16637 bp, 13 predicted proteins | sample LarsenN4metaG_FD_184113 | JGI IMG/M metagenome (GOLD analysis project Ga0209172, IMG submission 184113) | Hot spring sediment bacterial and archeal communities from British Columbia, Canada, to study Microbial Dark Matter (Phase II) - Larsen... ... | reverse complement strand
GCTCGCCAGTGACGCCCCGGCCGGCCGCGCCGCCGGCGGCCGCGCGAAGCCCGCTGGGGACGCTGGCGAACCTGGCGACGCTGTCGACGCTGACCGCCCTGGCGGCGCTGCTGCTGCTCGCCGGCTGCGCGGCCGACAAGCCCAAGCCCACGCCGCTGGCGGAATACACGCCGGCCTTCGGCGCCCGTGTGGCCTGGAGCGCGAGCCTCGGCCGCCTGAACTTCCCCCTCGTGCCGGCGGCGGCCGACGGCCGCTTCGTGGTGGCCGACAGCGGCGGCAGCGTGTTCGCGCTGGCCGCCGACAACGGCACCGAGCTGTGGCGCGCCGACGCCGGCGCCGCGCTCTCCGCCGGCGTGGGCAGCGACGGCCGCTGGGCCAGCGTGGTGACGCGCGGCAACGAGGTCGTCACCTTCGACGGCGCCAACCGCGGGCGCGAGGTCTGGCGCAAGCGGGTGCCCTCGGCGGTGGTGACGCCGCCCTTCGTGGCCGGCGAGCGCGTGTTCGTGATGACGGTCGACCGCATCGTGCACGCCTTCGACGCGCTCGACGGCCGCCGCCTGTGGACCTTCCAGCGCCCGGGTGACGCGCTCACGCTGGCCAAGCCGGGCCTGCTGGCGGCCCAGCGCAACACGCTTCTCGTGGGGCAGGGCGCACGCCTGGTCGGCCTCGATCCGCTGCGCGGCACCGTGTCGTGGGAGGTACCGATGGCCTCGCCGCGCGGCACCAACGAGGTCGAGCGCCTGGCCGACCTGCTCGGCCCGCCGGCGCGCGTGGGCACGCGGTTCTGCGCGCGCGCCTTCCAGTCGGCGGTGGCATGCGCCGACGCCGAGCGCGGTGCGCTGCTGTGGACCAAGAACAGCGGCGGCATCCAGACCCTGGCGGCCGACGCCGAGCGCGTGTACGCGGCCGACGCCACCGACCGCATCACCGCCTGGAAGGCGGCCAACGGCGACATGGTCTGGCAGAGCGAGAAGTTCCTGCACCGTGGCCTGTCCGGCGCCTTCGCGCTCGGCCCGGTGGTGGTGTTCGGCGACAGCGAGGGCTACGTGCACTTCCTCGCCGCCGAGGACGGCCAGACCCGGCTGCGCCTGCCCACCGACGGCTCGCCGGTCGTCGGCACGCCGGTGCTCGCTGCGCAGACCTTGCTCGTCACCACGCGCGACGGCGGGCTGTTCGCCCTGCGGCCCTGACGAGCGCGAAACCGAAAGCGGCATGAAGCCGGTCATCGCCCTCGTCGGCCGGCCCAACGTCGGCAAGAGCACGCTCTTCAACCGCATCACGAAGAGCCGCGACGCCATCGTGGCCAACTTCCCCGGCCTGACGCGCGACCGCCACTACGGCGACGCGCGCCTCGGCGAGCGCGAGTTCATCGTCGTCGACACCGGCGGCTTCGAGCCCGACAAGCCCACCGGCGTGGTGGCCGAGATGGCCAAGCAGACGCGTCAGGCGGTGGCCGAGGCCGACGCGGTGGTCTTGGTCACCGACATCCGTGCCGGCCTGTCGGGGCAGGACCACGACATCGCGCGCTACCTGCGCAGCCAGGGCAAGCGCGTGCTGCTGGCGGTGAACAAGGCCGAGGGCATGAGCGAATCGCCGCTGCTCGCGGAGTTCCACGAGCTCGGCCTGGGCGAGCCGCACCCGGTGAGCGCGGCGCACGGGCAGGGCGTGCGCAGCCTGCTCGAGGCGGCGCTCGAGGACTTCCCGTTCGAGGCCGCCGACGACGAGCCGGCCGACGGCTCGGCCGACAAGCCCATCCGCCTGGCCGTGGCCGGGCGGCCCAACGTCGGCAAGAGCACGCTGATCAACGCCTGGCTGGGCGAGGAGCGGCTGGTCGCCTTCGACCAGCCGGGCACCACGCGCGACGCGATCTCGGTGCCGCTGGAGCGCGACGGCCGGCGCTTCGAGCTGATCGACACCGCCGGGCTGCGCCGCAAGGGGCGCGTGTTCGAGGCGGTGGAGAAGTTCTCGGTCGTCAAGACGCTGCAGGCGATCGCCGACGCCCATGTCGTGCTGCTGCTGCTCGACGCCACGCAGGGCGTGAGCGAGCAGGACGCGCACATCGCCGGCTACATCCTGGAGTCGGGCCGCGCCGTGGTGGTGGCGGTCAACAAGTGGGACGCCACCGACGACTACCAGCGCCAGATGCTCGAGCGCAGCATCGAGGGGCGGCTGGCGTTCCTGAAGTTCGCGCCGGTGCTGCACATCTCGGCCCTCAAGCGTCACGGCCTAGCCGCGGTGTGGAAGGCGCTGCTGCAGGCGCATGCCTCGGCCACCGTGAAGATGCCCACGCCGGTGCTCACGCGCGTGCTGCAGGAGGCGGTGCAGCACCAGGCGCCCCGGCGCGCCGGGCGCTTCAGGCCCAAGATGCGTTACGCGCACCAGGGCGGGATGAATCCGCCCATCGTCGTGATCCACGGCAACTCGCTCGACCACGTGACGCCGGCCTACAAGCGCTACCTCGAAGGGCGCTTCCGCGAGCACTTCAAGCTCGTCGGCACGCCGCTGCGCATCGAGCTGCGCTCGGGCCGGAACCCTTTCGACGAGCGGGAGTCTTGAAGAGCGTATCCCCAAAGCCATATGGGGTTGCGGACTTCCCCCTGTGATAAGGTGGATCCTCGGCTCCCCCCAACACGGAGAATATCGTGAGCAACAAAGGCCAACTTCTGCAGGACCCCTTTCTGAACCTGCTGCGCAAGGAGCATGTGCCGGTCTCGATCTACCTCGTCAACGGCATCAAGCTCCAAGGCCACATCGAAAGCTTCGACCAGTACGTCGTGCTCCTCCGCAACACCGTGACGCAGATGGTCTACAAGCACGCCATCTCCACCGTGGTGCCCAGCCGCGCCGTCAACTTCCACCCCAACGAGAGCAGCGGCGAGCAGGCCTGAGCCGGCTCCGGAGCTCGCGCGCAGTCGAACCCGCCTTGATTCCCCCTTCCAGAGCCGTCGAACGAGGCGGCCCAGAGCCCACGCGCGCCGTCCTGGTGGGCGTGGACTTCGGCGCTGACGCCGCCTTCGACGAGAACCTCGACGAGCTGGCGCAGCTCGCCGCGTCGGCCGGCGACCTGGCCGTGGCGCGCATCACGGCGCGCCGCAAGGCGCCCGACCCGGCGCTCTTCGTCGGCAGCGGCAAGGCCGACGAGATCAAGGCCATGGTCGCGGCCACGTCGGCGCAGGGCGTGATCTTCGACCAGACGCTGTCGCCGGCGCAGCAGCGCAACCTGGAGCGCCACCTCGGCGTGCCGGTGGCCGACCGCACCGGCCTCATCCTGGACATCTTCGCCGACCGCGCGCAGAGCGCCGAAGGCAAGCTGCAGGTCGAGCTGGCGCGCCTGCAGTACGTGGCCACGCGGCTGGTCAACCGCTGGTCGCACCTGGAGCGCCAGCGCGGTGGCATCGGCACGCGCGGCGGACCCGGCGAGGCGCAGATCGAACTCGACCGGCGCATGATCGGCGAGCGCATCAAGACCGTGAAGGAGCGGCTGAAGAAGCTCGAGCGCCAGCGCGGCACGCAGCGGCGCGCGCGCGAGCGCCGCGGCACCTTCAAGGTCAGCCTGGTGGGCTACACCAACGCCGGCAAGAGCACGCTGTTCAACGCGCTCGTCAAGGCGCGCAGCTACGCCGCCGACCAGCTCTTCGCGACGCTGGACACCACCACGCGCCAGCTCTGGTTGCCCGAGGCCGGGCGCGCGGCCACGCTGTCCGACACCGTCGGCTTCATCCGCGACCTGCCGCACAAGCTGGTCGAGGCCTTCCAGGCCACGCTGATCGAGGCCACCGAGGCCGACCTGCTGCTGCACGTGATCGACGCCGCGAACCCGCAACTCGCCGAGCAGGTGGCCGAGGTGGAGCGCGTGCTCGAGGAGATCGGCGCCGAGACGCTGCCGCAGATCCTCGTCTACAACAAGTGCGACGCGCTCGAGCAGCCGCCGCGTGCGACGGTCGACTGGATCGAGGCGCATGCCGGCCTGCGCCGGCAGCGCGTGTTCGTGAGCGCGCTCACCGGGCAGGGCCTGGCCGAACTGCGCAGCGCGATCGGCCAGGCGGCCTCCTCTTCCGACCCGCGCCCGAACGGTGCCGCGTCCGCCCCCTCCGACATCGAACTTCCCCAGCTGACATGAAGATCGGCCGCTTCCTCATCTTCAACAACCGCAACGACGGTCCGCCGGACCTCGACGAGCTTTGGCGCGACTTCAACAAGAAGCTCTCGGGCCTGTTCGGCAACAAGGGCGGCCGCGACGGCGGCCAACGCGGCGGCGACGACCGCCCGCCGCCCGGCGGCGGCGGCTTCCAGCCCGACGCCAGGAGCGCCGGCATCGGCGCGGCGCTGATCGGCGGCGTGGCGGTGCTGGTCTGGCTGGGCAGCGGCTTCTTCATCGTGCAGGAAGGCCAGCAGGCGGTGGTCACCACCTTCGGCCGCTACAGCCACACCTCGGACGCCGGCTTCCAGTGGCGGCTGCCCTACCCGGTGCAGGCGCACGAGATCGTCGCGGTGTCGCAGCTGCAGTCGGTGGACGTGGGCCGCAACGCCGTCGTGCAGGCCACCGGGCTGCGCGATTCGTCGATGCTCACGCAGGACGAGAACATCGTCGACATCCGCTTCACCGTGCAGTACCGGCGCGCCGACGCGCGCGCCTACCTGTTCGAGAACAACCGCCCCGACGAGGCGGTGGTGATGGCCGCCGAATCGGCGGTGCGCGAGATCGTCGGCCGCAACCGCGTCGACTCGGTGCTCTACGAGCAGCGCGACGCGATCGCCGCCGAGCTCGTCAAGAACATCCAGGCCCAGCTCGACCGCGTCAAGGCCGGCATCGTGATCGGCAACGTCAACGTGCAGAACGTGCAGGTGCCCGACTCGGTGCAGGCGGCGTTCAACGACGCCGTCAAGGCCGGCGCCGACCGCGACCGCTTCAAGAACGAAGGCCAGGCCTACGCCAGCGACGTGATCCCCAAGGCGCGCGGCACCGCCTCGCGCCTGATGGAGGAGGCCGAGGGCTACCGCTCGCGCGTGATCGCGCAGGCCGAGGGTGACGCGCAGCGCTTCCGCTCGGTGCTCACCGAATACCAGAAGGCGCCCGCGGTGACGCGCGACCGCCTGTACCTCGAGACCATGCAGAGCATCTACGCCAACGTGACCAAGGTGATGGTCGACAGCCGCAGCGGATCGAACCTGCTGTACATGCCGCTGGACCGCCTGCTGCAGGGCGGCACGCCCGGCGCCGCCGGCGGCGCGCCGGCCATCGTGCCGGTGCCGACGCCCGAGCCGGCCCCCTCGACCGCCACGCCGACCGACGTGCGCTCGCGCGACGGCGCGCGCACGCGCGACCGCGAAGGCCGCTGAAGAGGAGCGCACGCATGAACCGCATCGGACTCATCGTCGCCGGCGCCCTGATCGCGCTGATGCTCGCCGCGAGCACGCTGTTCGTCGTCGACCAGCGCCAGGTCGGCGTCGTCTACGCCCTCGGCGAGATCAAGGAAGTCATCACCGAACCGGGGCTCAAGTTCAAGCTGCCGCCGCCGTTCCAGAACGTCGTCTTCCTCGACAAGCGCATCCAGACCCTGGACAGCCCGGAGACGCGGCCGATCTTCACCGCCGAGAAGAAGAGCCTGGTGGTGGACTGGCTCGTCAAGTGGCGCATCGCCGAGCCGCGCCAGTTCATCCGCAACAACGGCGTCGACTTCCGCAACCTGGAGAGCCGGCTGGCGCCGGTGGTGCAGGCGGCGTTCAACGAGGAGATCACGCGGCGCGACGTGAAGGGCGTGCTCGCCACCGAGCGCGAGCGCGTGATGAACGACGTGCAGCGCCGCCTGATCGACGACGGCAAGTCCTTCGGCATCGAGATCGTCGACGTGCGCATCAAGCGCGTGGACTTCGTCGCCGACATCACCGACTCGGTCTACCGGCGCATGGAGTCCGAGCGCAAGCAGGTGGCCAACGAGCTGCGCAGCCAGGGCGCCGCCGAGGGCGAGAAGATCCGGGCCGACGCCGACCGCCAGCGCGAGGTGATCATCGCCGAGGCCTACCGCGACGCGCAGAAGATCAAGGGCGAGGGCGACGCCAAGGCGAGCGCGCTGTATGCCGAGGCTTTCGGCCGCGACCCGCAGTTTGCCCAGTTCTACCGCAGCCTCGAGGCCTACCGCGCCACCTTCCGCAACCGCGGCGACGTGATGGTGCTCGACTCGAACAACGAGTTCTTCCGCGCCATGCGCGGCGGGCCGGCGCCGCGCTGATCCGCCCGCGCGATGGCGGAGCTGCTGCTGGCCGGCCTGGCGGTGATGCTCGTGCTCGAGGGCCTGCTGCCTTTCCTGAGCCCGGCCACCTGGCGCTCGGTGTTCGAGAAGGCCACGCAGATGACCGACGGGCAGATCCGCTTCGTCGGCCTGACGAGCCTCGTCATCGGGGTGGTGCTGCTGCTGCTCGTCGGGCCCTGAGCCTGCGGCCGGGCCGCGGCGGTCGGCCCCTACAATCCGCGCTTTAACGAGCCGCCGCTGTTTCGATGCTTTCTGCCTGGCTGCTGCCCGAGCACGTCGCCGATGTGCTGCCGGCGCAAGCCCGCCACCTCGAGGTGCTGCGCCGCAGGCTGCTGGACCGCGCCGCCGGCTACGGCTTCGAGCTGGTGGTGCCGCCGCTGCTCGAGCACCTGGACGCGCTGCTGTCGGGCACCGGCAGCCAGCTCGAGCTGCGCACCTTCAAGCTGGTGGACCAGCTCTCGGGTCGCACGCTCGGGCTGCGCGCCGACACCACGCCGCAGGCGGCACGCATCGACGCCCATCTGCTCAATCGCGAAGGCGTGACGCGCCTGTGCTACTGCGGCCCGGTGCTGCACACGCGGCCGGCCGGCGTGGCGGCGACGCGCGAGCCGCTGCAGTTCGGCTGCGAGATCTTCGGCCACGGCGGGCTCGAGGCCGACCTCGAGGCCGCCGAACTCGCGCTCGACTGCCTGCACGACGCCCTGGCCGACCAGGCGGCGCCGCTCGTCATCGACCTGGCCGACGCCCGCGTGCTGCGCGGCCTGCTCGCCGGCGTGGCGCTGCAGGCCGAGCCGCTGCACGCGCTGGCGCGGGCGCTGGCGCAGAAGGACGCGCCAGCGGTGGCCGCGCTGGTGGCCGGCCAGAGCGCCGAACTGCGCGCCGCGCTGCACAGCCTGCTGCGCCTGTACGGCGGCCCCGAGGTGCTGGCCGAGGCGCGGCGCGTGCTGCCGCAGCGTGCGCTGGTGCGCCAGGCGCTCGACGAGCTCGAGTGGCTGGCCGCCCACCTGGCCAAGGCCTTTCCGGCGCTGCGCGTGGGCTTCGACCTCTCGGACATGAGCGGCTACGCCTACTACAGCGGCGCCCGCTTCGCCATCTACGGCGCGCGGCGCCAGGGCCGCGCCGCCGAGGCACTGGCGCGCGGCGGCCGCTACGACGAGGTGGGCGCGGTGTTCGGCCGCAACCGCCCGGCCGTGGGCTTCAGCCTCGACCTGAAGGCGCTCGCCGAGGCCACGCCGCCGCCGGCGGCGCGCGGCGCGATCCGTGCGCCCTGGAGCGAAGACGCCGAACTGCGTGCCGCCGTGCGCCGGCTGCGCGAGGCCGGCGAGACCGTGATTGCCGTGCTGCCGGGCGACCGGCCCGAGACCCAGGTCTACGCCTGCGACCGCGAGCTGGTCCAGGCCGCCGGCCGCTGGGTGGTGCGCGTCCTCGACCCCGTATCCTGAAGACCAGCATGAGCATCAGCAGCGGCCGCAACGTCGTCGTCATCGGCACCCAGTGGGGCGACGAGGGCAAGGGCAAGATCGTCGACTGGATGACCGACCACGCCCAGGGTGTGGTGCGCTTCCAGGGCGGGCACAACGCCGGCCACACGCTGGTCATCGGCGGGCGCAAGACGGCGCTTCAGCTGATCCCCTCGGGCGTGATGCGCGAGGGCGTGGCCTGCTACATCGGCAACGGCGTGGTCGTCGACCCGGCGCACCTGCTGTCGGAGATCGCGCGCATCGAGGCCTTGGGCATCGACGTGCGCTCGCGCCTGTTCGTCAGCGAGGCCTGCCCGCTGATCCTGCCCTTCCACGTCGCCATCGACCACGCGCGCGAGGCCTCGCGCGAGACCAGCGGCAGCGGCAAGATCGGTACCACCGGCAAGGGCATCGGCCCGGCCTACGAGGACAAGGTGGCGCGGCGTGCGCTGCGCGTGCAGGACCTCAAGCACCCGGCGCGCTTCGAGGCCAAGCTGCGCGAGCTGCTCGAGCTGCACAACAGCGAGCTCACCGCGGTGCTGAAGGCGCCGCCGCTGGCGCTCGGGCCGATGCTCGAGGCCGCGCTCGCCGCCGCCGAGCAGATCCGGCCGCTGATGGCCGACGTGGGCTACCGGCTCTTCAACGCACACCGCGAGGGCGCCAACCTGCTGTTCGAGGGCGCGCAGGGGACGCTGCTGGACATCGACCACGGCACCTACCCCTACGTGACCTCGAGCAACTGCGTGGCCGGCAACGCGGCGGCCGGTTCGGGCCTGGGCCCGGGCATGCTGCACTACGTGCTCGGCATCACCAAGGCCTACACCACGCGCGTCGGCGGCGGGCCGTTCCCGACCGAGCTGCCGATCGACCAGCCCGGCTCGGTCGGCCACCACCTCTCGGAGGTGGGCCAGGAGCGCGGCACCGTCACCGGGCGCGCGCGGCGCTGCGGCTGGCTTGACGCGGCGGCGCTCAAGCGCTCGATGATCATCAACGGCACGAGCGGGCTGTGCATCACCAAGCTCGACGTGCTCGACGGCCTGCCCGAGATCAAGGTCTGCGTCGGCTACAAGCTCGGGGGCCGCGTGCTCGACGTGCTGCCGCTGGACGCCGACGAGATCGCCGCCTGCGAGCCGGTCTACGAGACGCTGCCCGGCTGGAGCGAGACCACCGCCGGCCTGACCAACTGGGAGCAGCTGCCGGCCAACGCGCGGCGCTACCTCGAGCGCATGCAGTCGCTCATCGGCGTGCCCATCGACATGGTGTCCACCGGCCCCGACCGCGTGCACACGATCCTGCTTCGCCATCCCTTCCGCGCCTAGAACGAGGAGACACCACTCCATGCTCACCGACGACGGCAAACACCTCTATGTGTCCTGGGACGAGTACCACCTGCTGATCGAGCGCCTGGCGCTCAAGGTGGCCCACTCGGGCTGGGAGTTCGACCAGATCCTGTGCCTGGCGCGCGGCGGCATGCGGCCGGGCGACGTGCTGTCGCGCGTGTTCGACAAGCCGCTGGCGATCATGAGCACGAGCTCGTACCGCGCCGAGGCCGGCACCATCCAGGGCCGGCTGGATCTGGCCAAGTACATCACCATGCCCAAGGGCGAGCTGGCCGGCCGCGTGCTGCTGGTGGACGACCTGGCCGACACCGGCCACACGCTGCGCGCGGTGGTCGAGCGGCTGCGCGGCATGCCTGCCATCCGCGAGCTGCGCGCCGCGGTCATCTGGGTCAAGGGGGTGTCGACCTACACGCCCGACTACTTCGTCGAGCTGCTGCCCACGAGCCCGTGGATCCACCAGCCGTTCGAGGAATACGACGTGCTGCGCCCCGACGGCCTGGCCAAGAAGTTCCAGATCTGAAAAAGCAAAGGGCCGGCAAAGCCGGCCCGCTCTTCCATCTGATCCAGTGTTGGTGCCCAGGAAGGGACTCGAACCCCCACGCCGTTAAGCGCTAGTACCTGAAACTAGTGCGTCTACCAATTCCGCCACCTGGGCAGGCAACGAACCAAGGACTATACATCATCGAAAAGCAACCTGCGCCCGCCGCCGGCGCCCCGAGCCCTGCCCTGATGGGCGAACTCGAGGGCCGCGTGGAGGGCCACCGCGACGGCCACGGCTTCGTCGTGCCCGACGAGGGCCAGCCGCTCGTCTACCTGGCGCCGCAGGAGATGCGCAGCGTGCTGCACAAGGACCGCGTGCGCGTGCGCATCCTGCGCTACGACCGCAAGGGCCGGCCCGAGGGCCGCGTGGTCGACATCCTGGCGCGCCACAAGGCGCCCATCATCGGCCGCCTGCTGCACGAGGGCGGGCAGTGGCTGGTGGCGCCGGAAGACCGGCGCTATGGCCAGGACATCCTGATCCCGAAGAACGCCACCGCCAGCGCCGCGGTGGGCCAGGTGGTGTCGGTCGAACTCACCGAGACGCCGTCGCTGCACTCGCAGCCGGTGGGCCGCGTGGCCGAGGTGCTGGGCGAGATCGACGACCCCGGCATGGAGATCGAGATCGCGGTGCGCAAGTACGAGGTGCCGCACCGCTTCAGCCCCGAGACGCTGGCCCAGGCGGCGGCGCTGCCGGACAAGATCCGCGCGGCCGACCGCAAGCACCGCATCGACCTGACCGATGTGCCGCTCGTCACCATCGACGGCGAGGACGCGCGCGACTTCGACGACGCCGTCTACTGCGAGCCGCACCACGGCGGCAAGGGCAAGAAGGCGATCAGCGGCTGGCGTCTGCTGGTGGCCATCGCCGACGTCAGCCACTACGTCAAGCCCGGCGAGCCGCTCGACAACGACGCCTACGAGCGCGCCACCTCGGTGTACTTCCCGCGCCGCGTGATCCCGATGCTGCCCGAGCGGCTGTCCAACGGGCTGTGCTCGCTGAACCCGGACGAAGAGCGCCTGTGCATGGTCTGCGACATGCTCGTGCACGAGGACGGCGAGATCAGGGCCTACCAGTTCTACCCGGCGGTGATGCGCTCGCAGGCGCGCTTCACCTACACCGAGGTGGCGGCGATCCTGGCCAACACGCGCGGCCCCGAGGCGCACAAGCGGGCCGAGCTGGTGCCGCACCTGCTGCACCTGCACGAGGTGTACCGCGCGCTGCTCAAGCAGCGCGCCAAGCGCGGCGCGGTCGACTTCGACACCACCGAGACGCAGATCGTGTGCGACGAGAACGGCCGCATCGAGAAGATCGTGCCGCGCACGCGCACCGAGGCGCACCGGCTGATCGAGGAGGCGATGCTCGCCGCCAACGTGTGCGCCGCCGATTTCATCGCCGCCGGCGAGCACCCGAGCCTGTACCGCGTGCACGAAGGGCCGACACCGGAGAAGCGCCTGGCGCTGCAGAGTTACCTCAAGGCGCTCGGCATCGGCCTGCACCTGTCCGACGAGCCGACGCCGGCCGAGATGCAGCAGATCGCCAGCAGCACCCAGGGCCGGCCCGACGCGACGCAGATCCACACCATGCTGCTGCGCTCGATGCAGCAGGCCATCTACACGGCCACCAACAGCGGCCACTTCGGCCTCGCCTACGACGCCTACACGCACTTCACGAGCCCGATCCGGCGCTACCCCGACCTGCTCGTTCACCGCGTCATCAAGGCGCTGCTCGGCGCGCGGCGCTACCACCTCGCGCCGAGCGAGCTGACGCGCAAGCCCGAGGTGCGGCGCGGCGGCAAGGTGCCGGTCAAGCACGCCAAGCCGCTGTCGCAGGAGATGGCGCTGTGGGAGGCCGCCGGCGCGCATTGCAGCGCCAACGAGCGGCGCGCCGACGAGGCCTCGCGCGACGTCGAGGCCTGGCTCAAGTGCCGCTACATGCGCGAGCACCTGGGCGAGGAGTTCGGCGGCACGGTCAGCGCGGTGGCGCAGTTCGGCCTCTTCGTCACGCTGGACGCGCTGCACGTCGACGGCCTGGTGCACATCACCGAGCTCGGCGGCGAGTACTACCGCTTCGACGAGGCGCGCCAGGAGCTGCGCGGCGAGCGCACCGGCGTGCGCTACGCCATCGGCACGCGCGTTCGCGTGCAGGTCAGCCGCGTCGACCTGGACGGCCGCAAGATCGACTTCCGCATGGTGCGCGAAGGCGAGGGCGACTCGCTGCTGGCCCGCGGGCGCTCGGCGCGCAACGGCAACCCCGAGGGCGCCAGCGCGAGCGAGGAACTGGCGGCGCTGCGCGGCAAGGATCGCGAGGCCAAGGCCGCCAAGGCCGGCTCGGCGCGCGAGCGCAAGGGGCGCGCCGAGGCCGGCAAGGGCACGCGCAAGGGTGGCGCGCGGCGGCCGTCGCCGCGCTCGCGGCGCTAGGCACGCTGAGGCCTGGTCACGCCTGATCGGGTTCGATCGGGTTCGATCAGGTCCGATCAGGCCTGCGGCGCGGAGCGCGAACGGGCCATGGCTTCGACCAGATCGCTTGCGCGCAGCGGGCCGGCCGCTCGATGGACGTCGGCCGCGACGAACACGTCCGCCGCGTGGCCGTGCTCCCACGTGGCCGCCGCAGCGATGGCCGTGGCATCGGCGCGCGGCTGCTGCGCCCACAGGCCGCCCATCCAGCCGGCCAGTACGTCGCCGCTGCCCGGCGTGGCGAGCGCGGCGTTGCCGGTCGGGTTGATCGATGTCGCGCCACCGTGCGCCGCGACGACGCTGCCCGAACCCTTGAGCACCACGCAGCATTCGTAGCGCGCGGCCAGACGCCGGGCCGCGTCGACACGATCGGCCTGCACGGCGCGCGTGTCGCTGCCGAGCAGCCGCGCCGCCTCGAGCGGATGCGGCGTCAGCGCCGTCTGCTGGCCGCGCAGCCGGCGCGCTGCGAGCAGGCTGCCCAAGGCGCGCTCGGCGGCGACCTGGTTGAGCGCATCGGCGTCGAGCACCAGGCGGCCGGCGTGGGCCAGCAGCGCCGGCAGCGCCGCGCCGACCGCGTCGCCGCCGCCGCAGCCGCAGACGGTGGTGGCGCCGCCGAGCCCGGCGGGGGTCTCGCTCCACCAGCGATCGCGCGACATCAGCTCGATGCGCGTCGGGTCGAGCCGCGCGGCCCGCTCGTCGAGCAGGCTCACGTAGACACGCCCGGCGCCGGCGGCGAGCGCCGCGCGCGCGGCGAGCCAGGCCGCGCCGACCATGCCGCTGGCGCCGCCGACCACGATCACGTCGCCGAACGCGCCCTTGTGCGCGGCATGCGGCCGCGCCGCGGCGGTGGGCGGGCCCGCCAACCACAGCGAGGGCGGGCTCGGCGCCACGCCCAGGTCGTCGAACCAGGTCTGGCCGGCATGGTCGCGCCCCTGGCCCGTGAAGCAGCCGGGCTTGAGCGTCAGCAGTGCCAGCGTGGCGGTGGCGCGCACCGCGGCGTCGCCCAGCGGCTGGCCGGTGTCGGGGTGCAGGCCGGATGGGAGGTCGACGGCGAGCACCGGCGTGCCGTCGGACCCGGCAGCGAGGATGGCGTCGCGCAGCGCCCCGGTGGGCGCTCGGCTCGTGCCCAGGCCAAGCAGGGCGTCGATCACGAGGTCGGCCGGTAGCGACGCGGCTTGCGGCGACCAGGGCGCGATCGGCACACCCGCGTCTTGCGCCTGCACGAGGGCGTGCGCCGCGTCGGCGGGCGCGTGTGCCGGGTCGCCCAAGTGCAGCACCTGCACGCGCCATCCGCCCGCGTGCAGGTGGCGTGCCGCGACGAACCCGTCACCGCCGTTGTTGCCCGGGCCCGCGAGCACCTGCACCGAACGGGCAACCGGGGCGAGGGCGATCGCCAGGCGGGCCACGCCGAGCCCGGCCGCCTGCATCAAGGCGTTCGGCGCGCCGCGCGCCAGCGCTGCCTGCTCGCTCTGGCGCGACGCCGCGGCGTCGTGCAGCGGCCAGGGTCCTCGGGCAGGGTCGACGCGGCGCGGGCCGCCGGGCAGGTCCATGATGGCGATTCTGGCGCTCAGCGCAGCCGCGCCAGGCCGAGCCGGTCCAGGTCGATCGGCGCGGCGTTGCCGCCGATCAACTCGGCGAGCACGCGCGCCGATCCGCAGGCCAAGGCCCAGCCGCTCGATCCGTGGCCGAGGTTGAGCCAGACGCCGGGCAGTCCGCTCGCGCCGAGCACCGGCGGCCCGTCGGGCAGCATCGGCCGCGCGCCCTTCCACTGCTGCGCCTCGCGCACCACGGCGGCCCCCGGGAACCAGTCTTCGAGCACGCGGTACAGCGTGGCGAGCGGCGCCGGATTCTGTTCGTCCACGCTGCCGCCGATCTCGGCGCTGCCGGCCACGCGGATGCGGGCGCCCAGGCGCGAGATGGCGACCTTGTAGTGCTCGTCCATCAGCGCGGCGCGCGGCGCGTGGAAGGTGCCGCTGTCGATGTGGCTGACCGGCGCGGTGATCGAGTAGCCGTGCACCGCGGCCAGCGGTAGGCGCAGCCGGTGCGGGGCGAGCAGGGCGTTGGCGTGCACGCCGGTGCAGACGACGATGGCGTCGGCGGCGTGCTGCGCGCCGTCGGCGGTGGCGAGCGTCGGGCGCGCGCCGGGCTCGAGGCGCGCGACGGCGGTGTCGAAGCGGAAGTCGGCGCCGAGCCGCGCCGCCTCGGCCTTCATCAGGTGCGCGAACTGGCGGCAGTTGCCCAGGCCGTCCTGCGCGAAGTGGATCGCCGCGAACAGCGGCGTGGCCGGGTTGAGCGCCGGCTCGTAGTGGCGGCAGCGTTCGGCGTTGAGCACCTCGATGCTCACGCCCATCTCCTTGAGCAGCTTGAGCCCGGCGTCGGCGGCGCGGGCATCGTGCGGCTCGCGGAACAGCACCGTGAGGCCGGGGGCCTGCTCGTACTCGAGCTCGAGGACGCGCGTCAGCTCGAGCAGCCGCGCCTGGCTGAAGCGGGCGAGGCGGTACATCGCGGCGCGGTTGGCCGCGTAGGTGCCGGGCCGGCAGGCCAGCCACCAGCGCAGCAGCCAGGGCAGCTGCTTCAGGGCCGAGGGCCCGGCAAAGCGCACCGCGGCGTCACGCCGGAACAGCTGGCGCAGCACCTTCCAGGCCATGCCCGGCGCCGCCCAGGGCGTCACGTAGCCCGGCGCCACCACCCCGGCGTTGGCAAAACTCGTCTCGGCGGCCACCGCGGCGCGGCGCTCGAACACCGTGACTTCGTGGCCGAGAGCGACCAGCTCGTAGGCGGTGGTCACGCCGACGATGCCGGCCCCGACGACGGCGACTCGCATGCTATGATTATTGGCTTTGTTCGAGCGGCCGGCGTTCCCGTGGGCCTGCCGAACAGGGTAATCGCGAACCCGCCGATCCGAAAGTGTCGCCGCGCAGCCGCCGTGAGAACGGCAGTGCTAACGCAGCGATGAAGCGGCGGGATTCTAGACCCAACCTTCGGAGTCTCCATGTCCGTCTCCATGCGCGAAATGCTGGAAGCCGGTGTCCATTTCGGGCACCAGACGCGCTTCTGGGATCCCAAGATGGCCCCGTTCATCTACGGCCATCGCAACAAGATCCACATCATCAACCTCGAGAAGACGCTCCCGCTCTTCAACGACGCGATGAAGTTCGTGCGCCAGCTGGCCAGCCGCCGCGGCACGATCCTGATGGTGGGCACCAAGCGTCAGGCGCGCGAGGTGGTGGCGCTGGAGGCGCAGCGCTGCGGCATGCCCTACGTCGACCAGCGCTGGCTCGGCGGCATGCTGACCAACTACAAGACGGTCAAGGGCAGCCTCAAGAAGCTCAAGGACATGCAGGCCACCAAGGAGGCCGGCATGGAGCAGATGATCAAGAAGGAGGCGCTGCTGTTCGACCGCGAGCTGGCCAAGCTCGAGAAGGACATCGGCGGCATCCAGGACATGGGCGCGCTGCCCGATGCGATGTTCGTCATCGACGTCGGCTACCACAAGATCGCGGTGGCCGAGGCCAAGAAGCTCGGCATCCCGGTGATCGGCGTCGTCGACACCAACCATTCGCCGCTCGGCATCGACTACGTGATCCCGGGCAACGACGACTCGGCCAAGGCCGTCGCGCTGTACGCGCGCGCCGTGGCCGACGCCGTGCTCGAGGGCAAGGCCAGCGCCACCGCCGAGGTGACCGCGGCCGTGGCCGGCGGCGACGAGTTCGTCGAAGTCAGCGAAGAGCACTGATCCGCACCGCCTTCCGCACGGCGGCCCGGCTCGTTCAGCCCGGCTGCCGCGCGGTCCTATCCAGGAGCAACAAGCAATGCCCGCAATCACTGCAAGCATGGTCGCCGAGCTGCGCGCCAAGACCGACGCGCCGATGATGGAGTGCAAGAAGGCGCTCACCGAGGCCGACGGCAACTTCGAGCGCGCCGAGGAGATCCTGCGCGTCAAGCTCGGCAACAAGGCGAGCAAGGCCGCCTCGCGCATCGCCGCCGAGGGCGTGGTGGCCGCCGCCGTCAGCGGCAGCACCGGCGCGCTCGTCGAGCTCAACTGCGAGACCGACTTCGTCTCGAAGAACGAGTCCTTCCTCGCGCTGGCCAAGGCCTGCGCGCAACTGGTGGCCGACAAGAACCCGGCCGACGTGGCCGCGCTCGCCGCGCTGCCCCACAGCCAGGACGGCTTCGGCCCGACCGTGGAAGACGTGCGCAAGGGTCTGGTGGGCAAGATCGGCGAGAACATGTCGATCCGCCGCTTCAAGCGCTACGCCGGCGGCGGCACGCTCGCCCACTACCTGCACGGCACGCGAATCGGGGTGATCGTCGAGTACGCGGGCAGCGACGTGGCGGCCAAGGACGTGGCCATGCACGTGGCGGCGATGAAGCCGGCCGCCCTGTCGACGGCCGACGTGCCGACCGAGATGGTCGACAAGGAGCGCAAGATCGCCGCCGAGAAGGCCGCCGAGAGCGGCAAGCCGGCCGAGATCGTCGCCAAGATGGTCGAGGGCTCGGTGCAGAAGTTCCTCAAGGAGGTCTCGCTGCTCAACCAGGTTTTCGTCAAGGCCGCCGACGGCAAGCAGACCGTGGAGCAGATGCTCAAGGCC
>Ga0209172_10005023_pt1 | contig 16640 bp, 23 predicted proteins | sample LarsenN4metaG_FD_184113 | JGI IMG/M metagenome (GOLD analysis project Ga0209172, IMG submission 184113) | Hot spring sediment bacterial and archeal communities from British Columbia, Canada, to study Microbial Dark Matter (Phase II) - Larsen... ... | reverse complement strand
TGGACTGGATTCGTCAAGGGCTCTGGTTCCGAAGAGGTGCGACTGGGGCGCGCCCCTATGAAGTGCTCAGGGTTTACCCAGGCGCTCGGGGCGTGTTGCGAGAGTTAAGCCGGGCAACCCCTAGAGCTGTTTCCACTTTGGAATTTCAGCCCCATCGTAAGGCAGGTCAACCCGTGCCCGATAGAATCCATCTTTACTGCGATCACCTGGGCAAAGTGGAAGGCGATCGATCGCCACGGGTGAAGGACAAATCTCACCGAATTCAAATTCTTTCAGTAAACCCAATTCTGTCAGCCGAGGGATACGTTACCAGCGAGATCCTTTATAGAAGAGACTATCAGTTTCACCGTTCAGCCTACCGTGATGAGTTTGCTGTGATGATTTTGCTGGCGATCGGGTTTCAGTTGCTACGATTGCCCCACAGTGCGATCAATTGGGAGTTTGAAATAGAGGCCAGCGCTAAGCAAATCATGGGGGCACGCTGGGCAAAAATCTAGCGTAATCAATCCGTTGTTTTAGGCTAGATTTTAGTCAAGAGATCAAACCTAACCGTGTAACACTGATTTATAAAGGGTTGTGAGCGGGGATAGTGGGGACTCATAAGCCCAAGGTCGCAGGTTCAAATCCCGCCTGAGCCATATTTTTAGTCAATTTACAACCCCCGTATCCCAGAAACAGCAAGGGATACGGGGGTTGTAACTTTTGTAAACCATCCCTAACTATCCCCAACCATCCCTAATACCCACCCGTTTTTTAGGCAAGGTTTAGGCAAGTGAGTGAAGGACGTTTGGCGCAGGCTAACGGAAGGCTGAAAGCAGCTAAGGTCGGTGTCTCGATAGAAGCGATCGGGAACCGGCTCTATCTACGGGCAACGTTGCCCCCTCGACCTGGTAGTAAGAAAAATATTCCCTATCAGCAGCGCTTGCCGTTGGGCTACCATTTCAACCCCACCGGCTTGAAATTGGCAGAGCAGGAAGCCCGGAAAGTGGGGGCGTTGCTCGATTGCCGGGAATTTGACTGGGCACCTTACGTTAAAAATGACATACAGCCGGCGGTGACGGTTGCCGATTGGATAGCGCGGTTCGAGCTCGACTATTTCACCCGGCGCGATCGCACTCCCCAGTCAGAAACAACATGGCGGCATGACTACCTAAAGGTATTCGGCACATTAGAGAGCGACCAGGCGTTGACCCTGGAATTGATGACAGCGGCGATCGCCAAAACCCGCCCCGACAGCAGAACCCGGAAACGGTTTGTAGATGTACTGTCGCGGCTGTCTAAATTTGCAGGAATTGAGGCAGATTTCAAGCCACTAAAAGGGAAGTACTCACCCAAGAAAGTAACCCCTCGCAACTTACCAACTGATGAGGCGATCGCCCTATGGCGTGACAAAATCCCTAACCTAGAGTGGCAACGCGCCTATGGGCTGCTTGCGGTCTATGGCTTGCGTCCGCATGAAGTGTTTCTATCGTCGCTTGACCGCTTCCCACTGCTGGAGGTGTTCGATTCAACAAAAACGGGTAGCAGGGTGGTTTATCCCTACTACCCTGAATGGGCCAATAGCTGGGAGCTGGTGGGCCCGCTGCCGACGGTCACGGGCAAAAACAACAGCGATTTAGGAAATCGGGTGACTCATGCCTTTGCCCGTTATGGCGTGCCCTTTACTCCCTATGACTTGCGTCATGCCTGGGCCGTGCGCACCATCCGGTTTGGTCTACCTGACACCCTAGCCGCCCGACAGATGGGGCATAGTGTGACGGTTCATACCGAGATTTATCACGCCTGGATTACAGCAGATGAACAGGATCGGATGTTTCAGATTTTGATGCAGAGGGGCGATCGCCCCTTGCCTCCGGCTTAATTTCCAAAGCAGACTCACATCGTTTGAGATGCCAACGATAGGTAGGGCGGGCCGCGTGGGGTCGGGCGATATTGCGCCAGTGTGTACCCTGCCGCAGCAGACCATCATCCCTCAATCGCCACAGGTGCTTAGGGCCAACACCCAGCACTTTACAGGCTTCACCGGTGCTCACCCACTCACTCTTACGCTTGCTCATGACTACCCTCCATCAAACCACCAGCCAGTAAAGACAATTGGCGATCGCACCCTAACCAGCAGGCGATGCAGCCATTGAATAAAACAGCATGAGGCCCAAACACCAACAGGCGATCGTTACAACCGCAATAGGCACAACGCCAGCCTTCCGCACGGTAGTTAACAGGGCTGGCAATGCCCCAGCGAACTGCATCGGGGAAGTGATCGCTGACTTCCCCCTTAATGAGCGGGGCATATTCTTGATAGCTCATCACTCAGCCCCCTCCCCATCAACCCGGCGCAAGCAATCGCGCCGCCATTGACTCCCATCTGAGCAGGCAACCAGCCGCCCAGCGACACGAACAACGCCCAGGCGCGTCCCCACAGATAGAGGCTCACTTTCGCACTTGACAACCTCAACCGTGTCACCCGAACGCAGCAGCGGCCGATAAAGGTGTGGCTCTGTGACCTCTACCCGTTTGGGTTTACCTTTGACCCACAGCTCAACCCGGTGCACTGGCTCTAACTTGCGGGTCTTAGAGCACAGCATCATCTTGTCGGCGTCTCTCACGTACTTGGCCGTCCACGTCCAACCCTTGTGAATGACCTCACAATCAGCCTCGGGGTGTTCGTCGTCATAATCATCCTGATCTCTTTGATCACTGCTGATCACGGTTTCGCGTACTACATCGGCGTTGTGATCAGGCTTTTTATATTCAACACCCCCCGTTTGTTGAATAGGGTGTTGAATAGGCGAAACGCTTTCACCGTCTACATTAGAACCCCCTGCGTGTCTATATTCAACAAAGGTTGTGGGGGGGTATTTGTGATCAGAGTGATCAGCGTGGGTCAAACCCTTGTCAGAAGCGGGTTTCGTTAATTCTGTGGGGTAAGTGATACCAAATGCACTCAAACCCGCGTCAACACTAGTGTGCACGGTTTGATCGCTTTTCGCTGTAGTACGTGTAGTGTGATCAGGCGTCTGATCTCTTTGATCACTTTCTTCAGATAAGGAAGATATATTTTTTTGTTGAATAGCGTCTGTAACGCTTTCAGGGTTTGGGTTTTCGCTATTCAACACACTATTCAACTGTTGAATAGTGTTGAATAGCGCGAGGTGGTATAAGTACTTACGCCGCGCCCCTGTTTTGACCACTTTGCTGCTAGCGTCTTCGCTGGTCTGTAGCCGTGAAAGCTGCTCGTATAGAGACTTTTGTGGAATCTTCGTGGCTTCGTGAATCTGCTCGATGGTGGCTTGACCAACCTGTTTGAGGTAGTCGATGATCTGATCTTTTTGCGTCAGGTTGATTTGACCGGGTTTCCATTGGCCGATTAGTCGCCATGACCAGGTGTTGCTATCGAGCACCACGTTGAGGTCATGCTTTTTCCAGCCGTTCTCAACGAATAGCCGATAGTTTTTCTCGCCGGCTGCGATGATTAGGGTGCCTCTGCACACGGCACGGATGGCGCTAGAGCCGCGCACGGTGTCGAATACGTCGATGGTGTTGGCGTTGTCGATGCTGACCTTGCCGGTGTGGTGTACCAGCAGGATGCAGCAACCCAGGTCTTTGGCCATCTCCTGAAGTGGCTCTAGGATTTGGCTCATCTCTGCCGATGACTCGCTGACGGTTGAGTCTTTGATCCGTGAGAGGGTATCTAGGACAATGAGCCGGGGGTCTAGTTCTTCGGCGATTTCTCGCAGGTGGGGCAGCTCTGAGAGCTTAAACTTTTGCAGCCACGCCACGGGCAAGCCTCTAGACCATCCTTGGGCGGTTTCGCGTTCTTTGAGCTTGGCCTCGCCATCTTCTAGGCAGACATAGATCACTTTGCCCTGGGTGACTGGGCGGCCAAGAAACTCCCCACCTTCGGCCACGGCCTTGGCCAATGTCATGGCCAATAGGCTCTTACCCGCTCTCGGCCCTGCGGCCAACAGAAACAGTTCATCGGCCGTGAGGACTTCATCAACGAGCCATTCGGTGTAGTCGGGGGCCCTGTCTAGTAGGTCATCGTTCCAGACCAAGCGCGATCGCAGTGGGTTCTTATCTGCTTTGGCTTTGGTGGTGGTTGTCGGCTCTGGCTTGACGGCAGCTGCTGCTGCCTGGATGAAATGCTCTAGGGTGAATCCGCTGTTGAGTGCGTCTGAAACATCCCACCCATTCACTGTGCAGTTTTCTGGCATTGGCACCTGGGCGATCGCCCCTCTGTTGCCCAGGGCGATCGCTACCTTTTGGGCTCCGGCTTCACCGGGTATCGTGCCATCTTTGAGCGGTTTATCGTTGCGGTCATAAAACACAATCACGTCGCCGGCGAGCTGGTCAAGTTCGCCAGCGGGAGGAATTGACCCGGCCCCACAGGTAAAACAACTCACCTGTATGTCATTTTTTACGTCGGAGTTATGGGACACGGCCCAACCCAGCATGATGGCATCCCACTCGCCCTCACATAGCCAGGTCTGTTTAGGCTGTTCTGGCTTTTGGGTGGTGAGCACCTTGGGGGGAATGCCGTATTGTGACCACGGCTGATAGTCTTTGGATTGCTGAATCTCTTTATCCCACGGTGCAACGCGCTTCTTGATGTAATACTGTGTGCCGTCGTGATTGGGAATGGGGATGCCGATCGCCCAAGCCATTCCCTGTTTACCGACCCGAGCACGGTATGCACCGAGCCGATAGTGAGCCGTCATCTCTAGGGTGATGCCCCTGGCGTTGAGCCATGCCTTTGCAGATTCGCCACTCTTGACCAGGTGGTCATGGGCCGCTTTTACCTTTTGGGGGGTGACGGTGACGCGGGCCGCCGGTGGCTTGACCAGTGCAGCGGGTATCTGTTGCGGTTTGGGCTGCCCCAGTGCGTCCCTGATGTCGTCGGGGCTGCATCCACGGTGGCACTTATACGCGCCGTCTGTGTCGGGGATGAGAGCGAGGTTGCGCTTGGTTGTTTTGCCGTCTAACGCACAACAGGGACAGATTGCTCTGCCCCTGTTGTTAAATTCAACATGATCCGTGATTTTGAACATTGCCTTAACTCCTATGAGAAAGGGGAGTGTGCAGTCAATGCACACCCCCCGCGGTCATTCAGGTATTGAGATTCACCCAATTTCCAGTCTTCTTGCAACGCCAGCAGCCATCCCCCTCACAGCACGGGCATAGGTTGCATAGCCAGCAATCGACCATACGGTAAATGAAGTCAGCCAACGAATCTTCCTCATGCTGGTAAGAGATAGATCCGTTGAAAACTTCCTTGCAGAGCAGAGATTGAGCGCGCTGGGCAGTTTCCTCAGAAACCCCGATTTGAGTTAGGCGATCGCCAAACTGTGACACGCTAACCTGTTCATGATGCATAATTGCTCCATAACAAAAAGATGAACTGCCAAGGCGATCGCCCTTTATCACTGGGGGGCGATCGCCTTTTTGTTGGGGAAAGAATCAATGTCATAGAAGTGGATGGGGTTGCCCTCCATCTCGGTGTGCAAGACGGCCACGCGTTCTGAGTGAAATTGAACCGGTGTGTCTGCGGGCATCGTTCGCAATGCCCCGGTCTTAAGCCAGCAACACTCCTGCTGTAGAACTCCAATCCGTTTCTGCAATGCTTCGATTTCTTGCTCCTTGGTGTAGAGCGAAAACAGGGTGAAGCCTAGCTGGTGGGCCGCATCGATGTCAGATGGATTTGTCATGGTTCAAAAAAATTGTTAATGAGGGGCGATCGCCTTTTTATTGGTCTAGCTCGGTGTCATCGTCACCAGACGCCACAGGTGCCTCAAGTGCCGCTAGTAGGGCATCAGCCATAAGAACCGAAAGGCTGGCCAACTCTTTTATCTCGACATCGGAATAGGGCAACTGAGCCTGGAAAACGCCCACTGCAATGTATTCACGTTTGGTCAACCCTGGAAACTGGGTTTCATCGTTGGTTGGGAATGCGGGGGTATCTGCATTAGGCAGCGCCATATGTAACAAAGTTGGTGTAAGCGAATTGGCGGATGTTGTGTCTTCCTTCATGGCAAAAACAAATAGATAAAAAGGTGGATGGGATGATTGATAGATGCAGTGAGGGGAGAAAGCCCCCATAGCCGAACCCCCCACCGCATCTGTTCAACCGTAAGCAGGCTTACGCATTTCCAATAATAGCGTAAGTCGGCTTACGCGCAAGCCCACTTACGCTAGAATGGCAAATGAAAGTTCACCGTTAACTCTCGTGGAACTCAGAAAAAAAGCTGGAGTAACTCAAAAGGCAGTAGCGGAAGCTCTTCAAGTGACTGATCATTCGGTCAGAAATTGGGAAAAGGGACGTGAAGAGCCGCGCTTGTTTATCTGGCAAGTGAAAGCGCTTTGCGGACTGCTCAATTGCTCTCTTGATGATCTTCCTGACAATTTCAAGGCAAATCAAAACGCCGGACATGGTGGAAACATGCCCGGCGCTCAAGCCCATTAAGGAGGTGATGTGACTCTAGTTGACTGACTGGTCTAGTAGCGCGGGGGGAGAGTGACCGCTCTGCCCCCGCTGATTTGTCCCTTAGGAAAAGTAAGGAACTCTTTAATCATGAACCAAAAACAAGGCCGGATCACGGCTTTGCTCTCAATTGCACTTCTCTCCCCGCTAACCGGCTGCACAGATGCCGAGATGCGCGCGCTGCTGGGTGAGCCATCCAGCGACCAGCAACCCCCAGACCAGGTGATTCACAGCAGTGACACCAGCCTACCCGGTGACCCCATCGATCGCGCCACCTTCGAGCGCATCTATAACCTGGGCGGTGGCGTAGACCCAGACGGCAACTTCCACACCCCCATCTACTCCGATGACCTGTGGAACCAGCGCGTTGAGTCGGGCAGCGTGATCCATCCCACCAAATGGGATCCTGACAATCTCCAAATTCAATATGGCGTCGAAGGCGGCAACGTTACGCGGATGGATTACCTATACCGGGGGGATGAGCAACAGCCATGAAAAACTCTTTGCATCAACAGTTTTCCGACGCCGTGCTCTATGTTCTCCGGTGGCTTGACCTGACCGGCAAAGAGCGATCGTGCATCCTGTGTCCAGACGGGCCGCAACTGGCCAACGGTGAAATCTTGTCAGAGACTCGTGAGGGCAGCGGCATCATGCGAGGCCGCCTGCTCAGCGGCAAAAGCATCGAGCTGGCGTTTACCCAAGTGCTGATGGTCGAACGCTATAAGGTCGAAACCTTCAATGGCCAGACCACCCGATCACAAGAAGTCAGCGGCGACCAACTAGAGCGGATACTTGATACTGCCACTGTCAAAGACACTGGCGAGGTGCAAGTACGCACCATTGAAGAGGTTGGCAACTCCGACAACCGTGTCACAGCCCGCCGCGCAGAACTCTAAAACTTTTTGACTTGCCGAACGCTCCATCACCCCGGTCAATGCGATCGGGGTTTTTTATTGCCCCAATTTGTACCCAAAACGCCCCTATTTGTACCCAGCAGGGCACAAGTGCCACAATTGCGGTGTGTCTACTACCCGGTGATGCTATGCCCAACTCTCAGGATTGGATAAAGGCGTTGAAATTGCTGATCGCTTCCTACTGTGGCGCAGTGGTGTTCATGTTTTTCTTTTGGTCGGTCATGCTAGTTACTGCCTTTATCTCAATAGCAACCTTCACCACAGATGTCTTTGTACTTGGACTTTTTGCATTGTTAGCCCTGCTCATTGGCTTTGGTTGGTTTGCTCTAACCGCAGTAATTTGGCGCTGGATCTTACTCCTGTTTTGGAGTCACCCCCCACAATGGATGACCCCCAATTTAGACATTAAAAATATTGCATTTAATTACGGTATTTCTGCATGGGCAACTCTGCCCATATCAATAATTTGGTTTATTCAAGTTGCAATAAATACCCAGTTAAAATTAAGTGATCTTCCCAGTCTTTTCAGGGCATATCCCCCAGATTTGATAGTTAGCCTATTTTGGCTTTTGTTCATATTTGCTGCCCTTGGTTGCAGCTATCAGCGGAGAACTCAGCGCTAATGCAAGAAACAAGCTTCTATCGCAACGTAATCAATCAGTTTTCCCCAGGGGAAATGATTGGACAGCAAACCCTCACCAAAGACATCTATCGTTTTCCTGGCTCAACCGAGCGCGTTATCTCAACCACTTGCGCTCTAACTGATGCAAGCCAGACTCAAACGGCATATCAGACCCTAGAGGTTACGCACAATTTAACCCAATACGCAGTTTTCTCTCTCAGAGCATTTGTTGATATCAAGAACCTTGACCCAGTTCCTTTTCCCGATTTGTTGATAACTGACCCCGAGGCAGTCGTTAATCAAAAAATCAATGAATTGTCTGTGCAATATCCCCGCATTCTGTTTGAGTTGATACTGCAACAGCCACCCGCAGCTAACACGGTTGTTGCCCGGTTATTTCTGCAAAACCGACGCCCTGGCTATTACATTGACTTGATGAGATTTTTAACAGCCAAGCCCCAATTTTTGGGCGACTCAAACACGGCGATCGTTGCACGGGTGCGAGATATTGGCTACGGCCCATTGGGTGCTGATGACCTGGTTACGTTCTACGGTGAAGTCCAAGAAATTGGCATTTATTCAGACCCACCCATCCTCTACGTATGACCAACCTCGAACAGCGACTAAAGGGGCGACCGTGGAATGAACAACTAGAGGTGGTCGGGGAATATCTCCAAAACCGCGCTGAAGAATTCATCAGCACAGACCCGCTAGGGCAGGGCATTCGCACCCTCACAGGCACCTATTTAGATATTAGGAACAATACCTACATCAACCTAGGCGGCCAACTCGAACGGCTAACACGAGACACCCGGGCCGGTTGGTTTTGGCGTGGTGGCAACCCACCCCCCAATCTGCGAAACCAGATCTACCGCCAAGGGTTAGATATTCGCCCGTACTTTGATCTGCTTCCCGATCGCATGGACTATTCGAGCCCAGAGGCTTACAGGGAATCGTTAGAAGGCTATCGAGACGATTTGTATGAGGGAGCCGAAAGGTTCATCCCAGGCGGCGGGGAGCCGGTGGGCACCTATAGCGAGATCTTTGGCCCGCCACATTTCCGCCGTGGGTTTGACGTTGCCCCTTTTTGGCGCAACTCACCACCACCACCGCCACCGCCGCCGCCTAGCCTCACCCCACCCACCCCGCCGCCAATCTACACCACCGATCGCGGTGAATACCTTGATCGCGTTGACCTACGCCAAACCTTCCACACCTACCGCGCCTCAACGGGTACCACTAGAACGACAATCATCATTCCAGGCGAGCCGACCCAAGACTACACAGAGGAAACTGGCAACCAAGAGTACTTGCCAGACGGAGACTATTACCAACGGGTCTACTTTCCTGAGTCCGAAAACTTGCACTGGGCCAGACCAAACGAAATCGCCTATTTCACATCGCCCTGCGCGTCTCTCGACAACCCAGAAACAGGCTGTATAGACTCTCCTACCGCCGTGTGCCTGATCCGCGAATATGAAACCTCAACCCGGCCGCCTCGTTACAACTATTACTATTCTGACCAGTTTGGCTATGCCTATGAGCTTGAGTATTTCTGGTCAGTTCTAGAAACTGTGAGGCTAAAGGCTAATGGGCTCTGTTACGTTTTGGGCTATGCAACACACAGCGCTCAGATAGTGGTTTCAGCGTCTGATACCACTACCCCCCTCAGCGGTGGGGGCACAATGCGGACTACCAGCAGCGGGCAGTTTACCCAATACGCAACCAACCCGGTTGCGTTCACCCTTTACTTTAACAACGACCTTCCCGACCCCATTCCACCACCACCACCACCACCACCGCCGGAGTGTGACTGTATGTCTTGCAATTGTTGTCCTTGTGGCACGATCGCCGCTATTGTGGCTGTTGCCAAAACCGAAATCATGAACGAGCTACGCCAAGAAGTGACCGGGGCATTCGCGGCCCAGCAGTGCAACGACAGCACGCTATCGTCAACCTATCAAGGAACCGGCATTGCTGGGCTAGCCGCCCAAATCCAAGCTCAACACAGCTCCCTCAAGTTTTTGTTAGAGGGGCTGTGCAGTAGTGGTGGTGGTGACTCAGGGCTAACAGAGCGAATTTATAAAATCTTGGGTGGTGATTCCTGGTTTGCTGACGGCAACGACACCACCCCTTCGGTGAAGTTTGTTCCAGAGGGGGTGATCGAAGGGGCACGGGCTAACGCTTACAACAACAACTCCCCACAAGAGATCGAGGCCTTTAGCCTGCTGGGTGTTTTGTCTAACCTCCTATCGGTCAACCACCACCGCAGCGGACATCAGGAATTCCCGTTCAGTGTCCCCAGCAGTCTAACGGCAAGCGAACCACAGCAAATCTCAATCCACAATTACGCAGCATGGCAAGAATGGCTAGTTAGACAGCTTGACGCCCTGCATGGGCAATATCCAATCAAGTTTGCCTATATTGACGCGAACAACCAACGGCAAATCATCAACATCCCCAACCAGGCCGAGGCGATCGCCGAAATCATGGGCATTTTGCTATCTCTAAATGCTGATATCGACATTATCCAAGCCGCTGTCTTTAAGACTGGGGTAGAGGCCATGGGGGCCAAGGTGGCCGCCACGACTGCTGCAGACTATGGAGCTGCTAACGCTGAATTTTTGGGCTACAAGAGCAAGACTCAGCGCCGAGATCTTCCCTTTGCCTTCAATCCCAAGGCAAAAAATCTAAAGGATGCCCTGCGGGAAACCACCCAAAAAGCCACTCAGTTTGTGATGGATCAAGACGAAGACTTGATGGAGTACATCAAGCGCCTATTGGTTGGGGTCGAAATTGTCAGGGCCGCGTTTTATAAGCCACTGGAACAAGGACTACCAGGCGAGCGCATCAAGGAAGATCTAGCCGGGGAAACTCCCACCACCGACAACCAAGGGCAGCCAACAACTGAAGGGGACGTGGCAGATGAACGGTGGCGTGAATTTCTGTCTACCCTGGAAAACCCACCGCAAGAACAACGCCAGCAAGGGGCACCACTGCCCGATGTTAACAACATTGAGGCAGGCAGGCAAAACCCATGACCATCACCATTACACCCAGAGAGCTACTTAGCCGCGTTGCCCGTTCTGCCATTGGAGGGGAAGGCGATGACGAAGGGGTGAGAACTATAAATATCTTCCAGTCCCTCACCAACAATGAAACCGAGGAACAACAAGGGCTATTTCGCTGGGTAGTGGGGCTTGTGGCGCGGCTGGGGAACTTCCTGCTCAGGGTGGCGGCCCGCGCTGTGGGGTGGCTCCTGAGAAACATCTGGGAGATTTTGGTTACAGCCACCCTTGAGATTATTAACTTTGACTGGAACCAGACAGACCAGGCGCTACAGTCACAAATTCAAGCCAACAATATTGCGATCGCGGGGGCACTAGGAGACCTGGCAGGCACAGGCTCTGTGTGGATTGCCTCTGTGGTCATCGCCGGAGCGGTCAGCCTTAAGTTCCCCGTCCTAGCTGGGAAAGTGGCCCTAGCCCTGGCCGAAGAAGGAGGCGATGAAATCAGGGGGCAGCTTAACAGCTTCCTCTATACCGTTCGTGACTCGGTAACCCGAAACCTAATCCTATCGTCGCTATTAACCGCCCGCCGCTTGCGAATTTTTGGGCTTGTGCCAATCACAGACCAACGCCAGCCATGGACGATCGCGGGGGAGATAGAAGAGCGAATCGAACGGATTGACAACCCCTACCTCAGAGCGTTTACCGAAAACTTTGTTGAGTCGGCAGGGGAAGCCATCATTGAAGCCGGGTACGTGGTCAGCTATGCGATCGACGATTATTACCGAGCCGCCAAGCTGGCCAATCAGTCTCAATTTGGCACCGTCCGAACGGTAGTGATCAAGCCAGACCGCAACTTAGACGGTGAAAAAATCACCCTTTCCGGGGAGGAACGCCTGGTCAAGCAGTCGATCCAGCAGGCGATCGCTGTCCACAGGTTTGTTCACAACCGCGATTTAGGGACCTTAGTGGGGCAACCCGCCGAAGACTGGTTACGAGCTGGGCTGCAACGGCGTAAATTGACCGTCGTGTTTAAATCCAAGCAGCAACCCCCTTGGACTCCAGCCACAGGCAACGAACGGGTAAGAGAGGTTAGCTACACCATTCCCGACGCCGATCTGGGGCTAACGTGGGAAAAAATCAAGACAGCCGCCAGAGTCTTCACCTGGGGGAAATTCAGGGCGACTGCAAACCTAGACAACGGACGGCAAATGGCAGTCTACGGAGCAACCCCAGCAGAGGCCGAAGACAAACTCAAGGAGCTGCTTACCCTGTCTACAGCGCGACTCCTGACCATGGCAGTCTCAGAGGAAAAGGATCGCCACCCCAACCTAAGAAAAGAGCCCCGCCGCATGTATCCGGCCTACGCCACCTTGCTAATCCGGCGATCGACCGCAGAAGCCACCGGCACAAACGACCTCAGCGGGAATAATTTCAGACAAGAGCACGTCAGGATCGACCTCTGGCCCGACACCCAACCCCCTGATCTCCTCCCCCTGCCATGACAGAACTAAGGCTTTATAGCCAGCTCTCTACCTGCAGTCGCCGCGCCATCCGCCGCAAAAACGGACGGTTTGGGCACCCATACGATTACCGGCCGCGCGGGAATTTACTGGCTAGGTTGGCCAGCGCCAATGCTCTATCTGTAGCCGAGGTTTATGCCCAACTCCTCAGAGAGCGAGAAATTTTGCTGCGAGAAACAGGTTGATTGTGAAGATTTGGTAAACCAAAATCGCCTGTCTTAAGCCGCTACCCTTAGGGTACGGTATGAAAACTGCCCGTAATTACCGCTATTGATGAATCGGAAGGCGATCGCTAAGCTGTCAGTCATCGTGACCTGAACTTTACCGAGGGAACTGATTAATGGCTACTATCCTGCCTACCGTGCTATTTCCGAATTACCAGCTATTGGCCGCCAATGCCAGCGCCCCATCCGAAGGGATTTTCATCCCCTTATCTGATTTAACCGGACTGGTCAGCGCCGAAGCTAACGCCACTACTGGAGACGGTCGTAAGGTTGCTTACGAGTTGGTTCGCAAAATTGTTGGCTCCTATCAAGGGCTTGCCACCGATGCGCGCCCTGGTCGTATGGGCGTCGCTGCATCCACCCCAACCGGCATCACGGCTGAAATCGTGCGCCGCTCGTATACCCTCAGCTTCGATGTGGGCATCGGTGCAACCGACCTCGCTGACGAGCCGTAATCTCGCTACTGCTCAACCTTTTGGACACTCAGAGCTTTAGCTAAGGAGATTTATTTGTGGCTCTAAACGTTTATGACAGCAGGCGAGCCGTCTATGTGACCCCATTCTCAGGCAGTACAGTCAACTATGGTTTCCTAACCAACGTCTTGACGTCTATTGGGACTGCCTGTGGGCACACGGCATACGACCCGGCCACCCCGGTCGCTGGGATTGTTTTCGGGGCAAATGCCCCTAAACCGGGACGGGCTTCCAAGCAGCGAGCCGCAGGGGGCACCGATTCTACGTTCTACGATATTTCCCGCGCATCCGCACTGCGCGCCGATGGCTACTCGCTTAGCCGTCCTTCAATCCGTCGTGGCACCAGCAACAGCACCTCAAAGGCTGTTTACGTGACCCTTGGAACGATCAAGTATGCGTGGCGAATGCCGGTGACCCAATACAACCGATTGGGGGCTGATTTAGCGCTGCTGGGCATCCAGGATGCAACTTCAGCCGACAACGACCTAGTTTGGGGTAGCAATACCAAGCCGCCCAAAGTCAGCAAGCGAGACGGTACGGACACCCTAAGCACCTTCGTTGACCCTCAACGAGTTGACAACCTCCCAGCCGGTTGGTCGTCGGCCGGTCGCGAGTATGTCAACTGATAGGCTCATCCTCCCAGGTGATCCACTGTTTGACCTGACCCTGTTCGGCCACTTGCCACCAGGTTGGCAAAGAACGGCCGAACAGGTTGGGCAACAGGTTTCTTTCGTCTGTGAAGAATCGGGCATCATGCGCCCCGCCACCCCTGACGAGTTAGAAGACTATCTCTATGGCGGGGAATATGACGAGGTGATCGCGAGCCATGGCCTGGACGCAGATTTATGACAACTACACGACGCTGAGCACGTCGCGGAAAATCGGGCAGAGCTTTGTCTTTACCGACCCACTCACCAATCCAAATCTAGTCATCATCGCCACATCTGCCACCGCCCAACCGACTTGGGATGTAGCCGGAAAAGTGGTCGGGCTGACTACGATCGCAGATGCCACCTTCCCCACAGGGCAAATAGACCTATCCTTCCTCAATGCCACGCTATGGCTAAAGCGAGTCAACCTAATCGAAATACCCAGCTTTGTAACTGCCTATTCGCTTCGGTTTGAGATTCCGTGGTGGTTTAGGGAAATGCACATCCAGGTCTGGGGTGAGATCGCCCCATTCCAATCCAGGTTTGTAATACAGGCACCCTAGCGCCATGCCCTTCATAGCCAGATTTGTGATCCAGGGAAGCAGCCAAGCCGGTGGCAACGACACCTACACCCAGACCTTTACTGATGACGACTTAACCCCCCTCTTAATCGTCACCCACAGCCTGGGGAAAACCCCCACAGCCGTCACCGTCAAAGACGACACTGGGGAAATTGTCGTACCCGACAACATAGAGATCCTGTCTGACAGCCAGGTATCGATCGACCTGACCAACTACCGACCAATACCAAACGAGTGGACAGTATCCATAGAGGTGTGACGTGAAATTTGGCTTAGTTGAGTTACTGGGGTCATTGTTTTTCCTGAAAGGTGCCAACAGCATTGAGCTAAAGGCACCCGCCGCAATCACCACTAGCTATGCAATTACCCTCCCCGCCGCCGCGCCCGGCTCCACCCAAGCGCTAACGATAGATGCTAGCGGCAACATCGGTTACGCCACTCCAGGCGTTGGGGGGGTAGACGCAAAAGATAGCGTCAGGGCTGCAACCACCGGAAACATCACCCTTTCGGGAACCCAAACCATAGACGGCGTGGCACTGGCAGCCGGTGACAGAGTGCTGGTCAAAGACCAGACCACCGGCAGCGCCAACGGTATCTACGTTGTCGCGGCCGGAGCCTGGAGCCGCGCCGCCGACGCCGACAGCAGCGCCGAAGTCACGGCCGGGATGTTTGTCTTCGTGACCGAGGGCACTACCAACGGCGACAGTGGTTGGATTCTCACCACCAACGACGCGATCACCCTGGGCACTACCGCGCTCACCTTCGCCCGGTTTGGCAGCACTCAAGCAATCCCCATCCTTAGCGGGGGCACTGGTGCAACCACCGCCGCCGCCGCCCGGTCAAACCTTGGTGCAGCCGGTGTTTTTCGCCAGTCCTTCACCAACGCAAGCCTCACGGCCGGGGTGCTGACCGTCACCCACAACCTGTCCCAGTACTGCAAAGTAGCAGTTTACGACAACAACAATGAAGAGATCATCCCTGACGAGGTGACAGCCAGCTCTGCAACCGCCTGCACGGTAAATCTTGTTAGCTTCGGTACGCTATCAGGCACCTGGAACGTGGTGGTGGTGGGCTAAATGGTAGACATCGGCAACATCCTGGTTAGAGGACTAATTCGCCTGGGCATAGGCGGCCCACAGCTTAGGAATAACGCGGGAACCATAGAAGCCCGTAACGCCTCTAACAGTGGCTTTGCACCTCTTACTGTGCAATCACTTCGGTTTGAGTCAGAACTAAATTTTGCTGGTAGGCGATGGACACTGGGAACCGTTCCACACACCTCGCCAACACTAGGAGACCGATTTAGAGAGTGTGATGTAAATGGCCGGTCAATTTATGGCTGGGACTGGGAGTGGAGTGGCGGTTATTGGCTATCGCCCCAGTACCGTCAAAAGATGCACGCGATCGGAGCCAATTCAGGAAACCATGCCTACTACCTTCACCTAGACCAATCCCTAGACACCTTTATAGAAGCCCTCGAAACTACTTTCTATATCTCAACGACCAACAACGGCACAAACTACTGGACATTCACCCTGTCACACGTGCTCGCCAATAATACAAGCTCAATAATTACGACGCTTACAACCGCCGCTTACCCGGCATCCAATTGGGCGGTGAATAGGGCTAATCTGAGCCAGCATCTGGACATATCAGCGCTGGGAGCTAGAATTTTGCAGGTATATGCGGCAAAGACGAACGCCCCGGGCGGTTGCTACCTAACCCCTGAAATCACATACAGATATGCACGCCCCTGATCCATGCCCTATCGACTGCCCCAACCGCCGCCGCGCCAACGAGCCGGCCAAGTGGGTGGTCTATGGTGTGGCCGGTTTCTGTTTCACGCTAATTGTTGCGTTCGTGTTCGAGGTTGACGCCGAGGGGAGGTGGAAGTCTAGAGAAGATCCCCCACTGGGGGCGATCGCTCTTTGTTACGGCGTCGCTTGTTCGTCTTTAGGGCTCCAGGTGCCCCTAGAATTCCTTGCTAATCTCCTTAAACGCTGATGCCTCTCAGGTTTGACCGAATCTTGCTCGATATTCTGGACTGGATTCGTCAAGGGCTCTGGTTCCGAAGAGGTGCGACTGGGGCGCGCCCCTATGAAGTGCTCAGGGTTTACCCAGGCGCTCGGGGCGTGTTGCGAGAGTTAAGCCGGGCAACCCCTAGAGC
>Ga0209172_10005018_pt1 | contig 16649 bp, 11 predicted proteins | sample LarsenN4metaG_FD_184113 | JGI IMG/M metagenome (GOLD analysis project Ga0209172, IMG submission 184113) | Hot spring sediment bacterial and archeal communities from British Columbia, Canada, to study Microbial Dark Matter (Phase II) - Larsen... ... | reverse complement strand
GGCAAGCTGCGGATCGAGCGCCTGCGCCCGCCGGTAGCATTGCGCGGCCTCGGCGATCCGGCCGAGCGCCTCGAGCGCGCAACCGAGGTTGTTGTGCGCCTTCGCCATCGCCGGGTCGAGCGCGAGCGCCCGGCGAAACGACTCGGCGGCCTGGCCCGGATTGCCGCGCTCGAGCAGCGAACATCCCATCATGTAATGCAGCCGCGCGTGGCCGTCGTTCGCGGCGATGCCGCGTGCGAGCCATTCCACCGCCACGCCCTGATTGCCGGTTTCCCACGAAAGGTTCCAGAGCAGTTCCAGGGCGTCCGCGTGATCGGGGTGCGCCGCGAGCACCTGCTTGCACACCTCCTCCGCATCCAGCCGCTTGCCTTCGGCGCGCAGCTCGCGCGCGCGCGCCAGCAGCGCCGCCACCGCACCCTCATCCAGATCCTGTGCCGTCTGCGCGGGCGCAATCTTCGCCTGCCAGATCTCGACGTAGCAGCGCTCCAGGGCGCGCGTGAAACCCTCCTCGTCCATGAGCGGCGAGGCGCGCATCCGATCGCGCAGCTCGCGCCGCAGCGCCTCGAGCCGGCCGAGGTCCGCGGCGAGCGACGCGCTCGCGGCGACGTACGCGTCCACGCTGCGCGCGACCAAGTCGCCAAGGCCGACCGCGGCGAGAAGGCTCGCGCCCATGCGTCCGGCGTGCCGGTCGCCGGCGAGCGTCACCACCGGTACACCCATCCACAGCGCCTCGCAGGTCGTGGTGGCGCCGTTGTACGGGAAACTGTCCAGGGCGACGTCTATGCCGCGGTAGGCGGACAAATGGCCCTGGACCGTCGGTTCCCAGCCGCGCAGGTCCACGCGAGCGGGATCAATTCCGGCGCGGGCGAAATGCTCGCGAAACCGGTCGGCGACGTGCGGCACCCGCAGGGCCCCGCTTTTCAACACCAGCCGCGAACCCGGGACCGCGGCGAGCACCCGGGCGGCCGCGTCCAGGAAAGCCGGCGACATCTTCGGCAGGTTGTTGAAGCAGCCGAACGTGATGTGGCCGGCCGTTCGCGACGGCAGCGGTCCCGGATCCGGGCAAACCTGCGGCGGCCGGTAGCAGAAATAAGTCGGCCAGGGCCGCAGCAGGCGTTCGGTGCTCGACCGTTCGGCCTCACCCGGCGGATCGGCGTGCATGTCGGTCAACCGGTAGTCCATCGCCGCGAGCCCGGTCGTATTCGGATAGCCGAGATAGCTCACCTGCACCGGAGCGGGCTTGGCGGCGAACACGGGCAGCCGGTTGTCGCCGGTGTGGCCGGCGAGGTCCACCAGAATGTCAATGCGATCGGCGCGCACGCGCTCGGCGAACTCCTCGTCGCTCAGGTGCACGCATTCGACCCAGTGCTCGGCGAGCCCGCGCAAGCGCTCGGTCACCGCGTCCTCCCAGCGATGGTTGTAGTAGCAAAACACCTCGACGAGGCCGCGATCGTGGTGCGCGAGGATCGGCTCGATGAAGCACGCCACCACGTGCGAGCGGAAATCCGGCGAGACGTAGCCCACGCGCAGGCGTCGTGGCCAGCGCGGATCCGGCCTGGGCTCCACCCACGGCCGGGCGAACCGCGCACCGTAGCGCCGGTGCTCGGCGTAGATCGCCGCCGCGTCCCAGCGGTCGCTGTAGTTGAGCGTGAGCAGGTAGTTGGTGAAAGTCGGCGCGCTGTCGGGCGCAAGTTCCAGCGCGCGCCGGCCCGCCGCGATCGCCTCCTCGATCCTGCCCTGCTCGCGGTAGCCGTTGATGAGGTTGTGCCGCAGCTGCGCCGATTCGTAGCCCTCCGCGAGCAGCCGTTCCGATTCGGCGAGCGCCTCGTCGCCCCGACCCAGCTCGATGAGGGTCGCGGCGAGGTTCGCGCGCATCGTGTCGTTCTCGGGCTGCAGGCGCAGGCCCTCGCGGTAGGCCTGCACCGCCTCGGCGAGCCGGCGCAGGTGGTGATACGCCACGCCGAGTGTGAACCAGAACGCCGGATCCTCGGGCCTCGCCTCCAGCGCCTGGCGCAGCCACTCGGCCGCCTCCATGTCGCGGCCGTCGGTGGTCGCCAGCATGCCGAGGAAATAAAGGGCGTCGGGATCGCGCGGATCGTGCTCCAGCACCGCGCGGTACAGGCGCTCGGCTTCGGCGCGTTCGCCGCGAGCGGCGCGGTCGTAAGCCTGGCGCAGCCATGCATCGAGCTGCTCGCGGTCCGGACCCGACGCCGCGGGCGCCTTGCCTGCGCGCCGGATGAGCGCCGTGAACCAGTTCATCGGCGGGCGGGCGTCGCTGGTAACATGGCGACCGCGGACTCTTCAGACATGTTCAATCGCCAGCGCTCCCGGGAGATCGAGAATTTTGCCATCGCACTGGCGCGCGAATTCGCCGGCCGCTTCCCGCCGGACGCCGGACGCGACGATGCACAGGCGGCCGCGCGCCTTGCGCGCACGATAGACGAGATCTGCGACCGCGCCGCATCGTTCCAGCGGCGCGAGCAGCTCGGGATGTTCCGCCGGGCGAGATTCGGCACGGCGTTCAAGCTGGAGTTGAAGCACGCGGGCTATCCGCCGGAGTTCGTGGACAGTCTCACGCGCCGACTGCTGCTGGTGATGGCAAGGCCCTGACCCGCAAGGACCGGGCGCCCCGCAAAAGCGAAGGGCCCGCTCGTCGCGGGCCCTTCGGCGATGTGCCCCGGGATCGTTAGTTGCGGCAGTTGCCCGGAACGTACTTGGATGCGAGCGCGCCGCCTGCGCCCGGGCCGGTCGCGCCCGTGGTCTTGCAGGTCCAGGTCTTGCCGCCGTCGGTCGTGTCCAGGATCAAGTTGCCGCCGGTGATGTTGCTGTTGACCCCGGAAGTCATCATCGTCGCGACCAGCGTGATCTGGCCCGGCGCCGTGGTCACCGGCGTGCCGGTGATCTGCACCGACGCCGTGTACTTACCGGAAGTGTTGCCCATCACGTCGGAGGCCGTCGAGGGCCACTGTCCGCGGTCGGCGAAGTATTCGGCAAACGGTGTCTTCGCCGAGCCGAGCAGGTTCACCGCTTCGGACACTTGCGCCCGCGCGATGTAGTCCTGATAGGCCGGGATCGCCACCGCCGCCAGGATGCCGATGATCGCGACCACGATCATCAGCTCGATGAGCGTGAAGCCCTTCTCCAGATATTTCATGCAGTTTGCTCCTTTGTGGTTGACCGATGAAACCGTACCAAACCATCTTCCATGGTCGGACACGGATTATGCAGCAAAACCCGGGCCAGATCCGCGAATGGACCGCAACGTCGGTTTTCCCGGAAATCCGCTGATGACATGAGGAACTATTTCCTCTCCGGAGAGCCTGGAATGAAGCCCGAAGTGTCGAAAAACGTCAGCTTCCGACCAAACCCGGAACTTGGCAACGCGCGCGAACGTGCCGCTGCGCAATCGAGCGCGAATCGTTCCTTCCCTTCAGTTGCGGCAGTTCGCCGGAACGTATCTGGAAGAGAGCGCGCCGCCTGCGCCCGGGCCGGTCGCGCCCGTCGTCTTGCAGGTCCAGGTCTTGCCGCCGTCGGTCGTGTCCAGGATCAGGTTGCCGCCGGTGATGTTGCTGTTGATGCCGCTGGTCAGCATCGTTGCAACCAGCGTGATCTCTCCGGGGGCGGTCGTTACCGGCGTGCCGGTGATCTGCACCGACGCGGTGTACTTGCCCGAAGTGTTTCCCATCACTTCGGAAGCTGTGGAGGGCCATGACCCGCGGCTCGCGAAGTACTCGGCGAACGGGGTCTTGCCGGAACCGAGAAGGTTCACGGCTTCGGAAACCTGAGATCGGGCGATGTAGTCCTGATAGGCCGGGATCGCCACCGCCGCCAGAATGCCGATGATCGCCACCACGATCATCAATTCGATCAGCGTGAAGCCTTTCTCCAGATATCTCATTCACTCCGCTCCTGATTGATTGGTCGTCCAGATTCGGCCGGCATCACGAGCCGTATATCGCATGCACTGCAAAACGCAGACCAGAACAAAGGCCGAGGGATCGCTGCGATATTGCAATGCGATTTAATGAAAAAGTGTGACTTTTTTCATCTTTGATATTCCTCGAATGTTAACTACCTGCCCAAAAACGTCAGTCCCGGATTTTGCAGCAGAGACGTTTAAGCTCGACCGGCCAAAAGATATCTACGAGCGATCCTCATGATGCGCTGCAGAAGCTTGTCTCGGGCTCGCGTCGCGCACCATTCCTTCCACATGCTGCGGTAGGCGTCCTCCAGCTGGCGGGCGAAACCCCGGGCATCGAGCAGCGCCGAGGCCCGCAGCCGCTCGCGCAGCCCCGCGCGCAAGGCGGCCAGCCGCGCCCGATCACGCGCCAGCGACAGCGCGATCTCGACATACCGCTCGGGGCTCTCGGCCACCAGCTCGGGCAGCCCGGCATGGGTCAGAATGCTCGCCCCCACCCGCGCCACGTGCGTCGCCCCGGCAAGGCTCACCACCGGCACCCCCATCCACAGCGCCTCGCACGTGGTCGTCGCCCCGTTGTACGGAAACACGTCCAGCGCAATGTCCACCTCGCCATAGCAGGCCAGATGGGCCGCCAGCGTCTCCTGCGGCGCGCGCAGCTCCACACGCTCGGCCCCGATGCCCTGGCGCGCCAGCCGCGCCAGCAGATCGCGGCGCGCACTCTCGGCCGACAGCCCGAAGGACTTCAGCATCAGCCGCGCATCCGGCAGCGCCGCCAGCAGCCGCGCCCACAGCGCCAGCATCGGGTCGGTGAGCTTGGGAAGATGATTGAAGCAGCCGAAGGTCAGCCGCCCGGTGCGCAAAAGCGGCAGCTCGCCCACCGCCGGCGCCTGCTCCGGCGGCCGATAGCACAAAAACCCCCGCGGCAGCCGCAGCAGCCTCTCCACATGAAAGCGCTCGGTGCACCCCGGCGGATCGGCCAGCGCATCGGTCAGCCGCCAATCCACCGCCTCCAGCCCCGTCGTGTTCGGATACCCCAGCCACGTCACCTGCACCGGCGCAGGCTTGCGCGCCAGCGCCGCGAGCCGGTTGCCGGCGCTGAACCCGCTCAGATCCACGAGGATGTCAATGCGGTCGGCGCGGATGCGCTTGGCGAGCTGCGCGTCGTCGAGCGCGTACGCCTCGCACCAGTGCGCGCAGTGCCGCTGCAGGCGCGCGGTGACCTCGTCGGCACGCGCCGAGGCGGCGTAACAGAACGTCTCGACCGCCCGGCGATCATGGTGCTCGAGCAGCGGTTCGAAGAAGTAGGCGACCGAATGACGCCGCAGATCGGCCGACACGTAACCGACGCGCAGCCGCCGGTCCGGCTGCGGATCGTTCGCGTGCGGGCGCGGGTCGGGCGCCACACTGATGGCGCGCGCGGCCTCGCGATGCGCCGCGAACACTTCCTCGGGCGGGCGCGCGGGCGCGCAGTTGAGGAGATAGGCGAGGTTCGCGCTCGCGATGGCGAGATCCGGCTCCAGATCGAGCGCGGCGCGGTAGGCGCGCTCGGCCTCCGCAAGCCGTCCGAGACCGAATAGCGCGGCGCCAAGATCGTTGTGCGCCTCGGCGTAGCGCGGCTGGAGCACGATGGCGCGCTCGGCGCAGCGCGCGGCCTCTTCGAGGCGACCCTGCTCGCGCAGCGCGGCACCCAGCCCCGCGTGCGCCTCGGCGTATGCCGGCCGCAATCGCAACGCCCGCCGGTAGCTCGCCTCGGCCTCCTTCGCCCGGCCGGTTTCGCGCAGCAGGTTGCCGAGGTTGTTGTGCGCCTCGGCGAAGTCCGCGCGCAGCGCGATCGCCTGTCGCAGGCTCGTCTCGGCTTCGGCGCGCCGGCCGAGCTCGCGCAGCGCGATGCCGAGATTGTTGTGCGCGTCGGCCGACCGCGCATCGAGCGCGAGCGCGCCGCGCAGGCAGTCTTCGGCCTCCGCCGGACGGCCTTGCGCGAGGTACGCTGCACCGAGCGTGTTCAGGAACTCGGCTCGATCCGGCGCGAGCCGCGCCGCCTCCTCGAGCAGCTCGACCGCCTCCGCCGCGGCGCCGCGCGCGTGCGCGATGGCGCCGAGCAGGTGCAGCGCGTCCGCGTGCGCCGGCTGCGCCTCCAACAGCCGCCGGCAGGCGCGCTCGGCCTCCTCCAGCCGCCCGGCGCGGTAGTGGGCGAGCGCCCGCTGCCAGGCAAGCGCCGGCTCCGCCGCCACGATCCGCCTCAGGGCGTGTAACCCGGGATCTTCGACTCGTCCACCTCGTCGATCTGATCCTTGTCGAGGAACATCTCGGCGTAGCGGAGGTACACCTTCTTTCTCACGAAGACGTCGAAGAGATCCGGGTCGATGTGGCCATCGAGGCAGAAGCGTCCGAGGATCGCGAGCGACTCCGACAGCGTCTTGCCCTTCTTGTACGGTCGGTCCTTGGCGGTGAGCGCCTCGAAGATGTCGGCGATTCCCATGATGCGCGCCTGCACCGACATCTGCTCGCGGGTGAGGCCCCGGGGATAGCCCTTGCCGTCCATGCGCTCGTGGTGACCGCCGGCGTACTCCGGCACGTTCTTCAGGTGCTTCGGCCAGGGCAGGGCCTCGAGCATCTTGATCGTGGCGACGATGTGGTGGTTGATGATCTGGCGTTCCTCGGGCGTGAGCGTGCCGCGGCGGATGGTGAGGTTCTTCAGCTCGTCCTCGGAGAGGAAGTTCGCCTCGTGCCCCGAGACGTCCGTCCAGCGGTAGCGCGCGATCGCGCGCACGCGCTCGACGTCCTCGTCGCGCATCGCCTCGCCGCCGATGTTGCAGGCGCGCAGGAACGCGCGGTCGTCCTCCAGCCGCCGGATGCGTTCGCGGTAGCGGGCGTCGGCCGCGTCCATCTCGCCGCGCGAGGCGCCGCGCGCCGCGAGCTGCGCCTTTTCCTTGAGCAGCGCAATCTCGGCGTCGCGCTTGAGCACCTCGAACCGGGTATCAATCAGGTGGATGCGGTCGAAAAGGGTCTGGAGCTTGGTCGCCTTGTCCACCACGTGCACCGGCGTCGTCACCTTGCCGCAGTCGTGCAGCAGTCCGGCGATCTTCAGCTCGTAGCGGTCCTTGTCGGTCATGCCGAAGGCGGCGAGCGGCCCCTCGCGGGTCTCGTTCACCGCCTCGGCGAGCATCATCGTGAGCACCGGCACGCGCTGGCAGTGGCCGCCGGTATAGGGCGACTTCTCGTCTATCGCCAGGTTGATCAGGCTGATGAACGACTCGAACAGCGCCTCGAGCTGGTTGATCAGCATCCGGTTGGTGAGGGCGATCGCCGCCTGCGAGGCGAGCGACTCGGCGAGGCGCTGGTCGGAGGCCGAAAACGGCACGATCTCGCCGCTCACCGGATCGGTCGCGTTGATGAGCTGCAGCACCCCGATGATCTCGTTCTCGTGGTTCCGCATCGGCACGGTGAGGAAAGACTTCGACCGGTAGCCCGTCTTCCTGTCGAAGTTGCGCGTGCCGGTGAAGTCGAAACCCTCGGCGGTGTAGGCGTCGGGGATGTTCACCGTCTGGCCGGTCAGCGCGGCATACGCCGCCACCATGCTGTGGTTGGGCTTGCCGTCCTTGCCGATGAGATGGATCGGATAGAACGGCACCGGGTTGCCGGAGGTTCCGCCGAGATGGAAGCCGAGCGAAGTGGTGCGCACGATCTCGAAGCGCAGCGTCCCCTCCTCGGTGACGCGGTAGAGCGTGCCGCCGTCGGCGCGGGTGATGCTCTTCGCCGCGGTGAGGATGGATTCCAGCAGCCGCGTGATGTCGCGCTCGGCCGAGAGCGAGGCGCCGATCGCGTTGAGGCTCTCCAGGCGCGCGACGAGGTCGTCGGCCGCGGCGGCCGCCGCGGTCGCGCCGCCCGGCGTTTCGTTACCGATCTGCGCCCGGCTCATCGGCGCGCCCGCGCCGCGGTCACTTGATGCAGACCGCGCGGACTTCCTTGATGTGCGTGACGCCCATCAGGCACTTTTCCATGCCGTCCTGCTTGAGCGTGCGCATGCCCTCCTCCAGCGCCACCGCGAGGATCTCGGCGACGCGCGCGCGCTCGGCGATCAGCTTCTTGAGCGGCTCGGTCGCGATCAGCAGCTCGTGCAGGCCGCAGCGGCCCTTGAACCCCGTGCCGCCGCACTTTTCGCACCCCACGGGCTTGTAGAACACGAGCTGGCCGTTCTTGCCGTACTTGCCGACCCAGTCGCGATAGATCGCCGCCATCGCCGCCGCCGGGTCCTTCTTGAACGCCGTGGTGTTCATCAGTTCCTGGCAGTACTCGGTGAGGAAGGCCTTGATCTCGGCGGCGTCCGGCGTGTACTCCTGCTTGCAGGCGCACAGCCGCTTGGCGAGGCGCTGGGCGAGGATGCCGAGCAGCGCATCCGAGAAGTTGAACGGGTCCATCCCCATGTCGAGCAGCCGGATGATGGATTCCGGGGCCGAGTTGGTGTGCAGCGTGGCGAACACCAGGTGGCCGGTGAGGGAAGCCTCGATGCCGATGCCGGTGGTTTCCTTGTCGCGCATCTCGCCCACCATGATCACGTCCGGGTCGGCGCGCAGGAACGCCTTCATCACCGCGGCGAAGTCCAGACCCGCCTTCTTGTTGACCTGCACCTGGCGCAGCCCCTTCTGCGTGATCTCGACCGGGTCCTCGGCGGTCCAGATCTTCATGTCGGGGGTGTTGAGGTACTTCAGGATCGAGTGCAGGGTCGTCGTCTTGCCCGAGCCGGTCGGCCCGCAGACGAAGAACAGGCCGTACGGCTTGCTGACCGCGTCAATGAGCTCCTTGAGGTTCCTTTCGGTGAAGCCCATCTTCTCCAGCGGGATCGGCTCGCCGGCGGCGAGGATCCGCATCACCACGTCCTCGACGCCGCCGGCGGTGGGGATGGTGGCGACGCGCAGCTCGATGTCCAGCGGTCCGAACTTCTTGAACTTGATCTTGCCGTCCTGGGGCTTCCTTTTTTCCGAGATGTCGAGGTCGCACATGATCTTGATGCGCGCCACGAGCGCCGCGCGGTAGCTCGCCGGCACCTCGATGTAGGGCTGCAGCGACCCGTCGCGGCGGAAGCGGATCTCGGTCTTCGCCTTGCCCGGGTACGGCTCGATGTGGATGTCGGACACGCCCATGTTGTAGGCGTCGATGATGATCTTGTTGACGAGCTTGACCAGCTCGTTGTCCTGCGCCGCCGAGGCCTCGTCGGTGGACGAACCCTCGCCCTCGCCGCCTTCTTCCTCGCCCAGCGCCGAGAGCATGTCGCCGATGTCGCCGGTGTCAATCGTCTCCTGGCCGTAGAACTGGTTGACGGTTTCCTTGAACTCCTTCTGCGTCGTGACCTTGTAGATCAGCTTGGACTTCGGGAAGACGTTGGCGGCGATGCGCGAGTTGCGGATGCGCTCGGGGTCCAGGCACAGCACCACGATCCCCTCCTTGGTGTCGTCGATCGGCAGCCACTGGTTCGCCTCGACGTATTCGCGCTTGAGGTTCTTGAGCAGATCCGCGGGCTTCACCCGGTCGGGCTTGAACGGCTCGTAGGGCACGCCGAAGAACTTGGACAGCGCCGCGCCGATCGCCGGCAGCTTCACCTGGAACTCGTCGGTGAGCACGGTCTCGATGTCAATCGCCTTCTTGCGCGCCTGGCGCGAGGCCAGCTCGAACTCGCCGGCCGAGAGCACCGCATCGGCGATCAGGTGGTCGTACTTGGTCTTGACCAGCTGCGGCTTCTGCCGCTGCTTGAACGCGATCGCCAGCGTCTGCGCCAGCTCCGTCACCCCTTCCTCGGCAAGCGGTCCAAAGGGCGTGCCCGCCTTGTTGTTGATGATCTGGATGACGCCGATCAGCTCGGCCGAACCCTGCTCGACGATCGGCGCCACCAGCATCTGCTTGGTGCGGTAGCCGGTGCGCTTGTCCACTTCCTGCAGGAAGCGGAGGTTGGGGTTGATCGCCTTCAGCTCGGCGTCGTCGTACACGTCCTTGATGTTGATCATCTTGCGCGCGAGTGCGACGTAGCCGGCGATCGAGTGCTCGGCGATCGGCAGCTTGAGGTCCTTGAACGAGTTGAGTCCGGTCTTGACCTTCGACACGATGGACTGCTTGTCCTCCCCGACCGAGTAGATGGTGAGGCGATCGGCGTTGAAGAGCTGGCAGATATCGGCGCTCACCTCGAGCATGATCTCGTCAATGTTGCTCGTCGCATGGATCTTGTTGGTGACGCGCTGCAGCTGCTTCTGGAAGGCGAGCCGGACGTTGACGTCGGCGCCGCCGGTCGCGGCCTGCGGACTAAGGACTGCGCTCATGCCAAACCTCCCAACCGGGCGGGGGTGAGTCTCAAGCAGGCTATCGTAGACCCGGGACAGTCAAGTTTCAACTGCAACCCCCATGATTTTCAAAGATTTTCGCCTCAGAACTCGAACACCTGGCCGTTGCCCAGCATGCGCGGCGACAGGCTCGCGACGCTCTCGGCGACTTCGCGCATGATCAGGTCGGACTCGCCGGGTTTCAGGTGCGTGACCCAGACCTCGGCGCGCCGTTCCAGCTTGGCCAGTTCCGCGGCGAGCATGGACGGGCACAGATGCCGGGAGACCTCGGCGAGCGGGCGCTCCTTGTTCGAGAACGCGGTCTCGATGATGAGGATCTTCAGGTTCGCGATCCGGTTGACGATCGGCCACAGCGCGTCGTTCGGGCCGGTGTCGCCGGTGTAGACCAGGCTCGCCGCGCCGCTGTCCAGGTGGTAGCCGACCGCCGGGACGGTGTGCACCGCCGGCAGCGCGGTGAACGAGCGCGCGCCGAGCCGCACCGCGCGGCCGATCTCGATCGGCTCGTAGCGCAACCAGGGTGCCGCGGCGCTCGGAATCTCGGTGAAATCCGGCCAGATGGACCAGTTGAACAGGTGCTTGCGCAGGATCTCGATCGTTGCGGCGGTGGCGTACACGGTGATCGGTTTCGCCCGCATGCCGCCCACCGTGTCCACGAGAAACGGGATCGAGGTGACGTGATCGAGGTGCGAATGCGTGACGAAGACGTGGTCCACCCGCGCCAGTTCCTCCAGCGACAGGTCTCCGACTCCGGATCCGGCATCGAGCAGGATGTCGTCGTCCACGAGAAACGAAGTGGTGCGCAGCGCCGGCCCGCCGATCCCCCCCGAACAGCCGAGTACCCGAAGCCGCATTCCGCGCCGCCTATTTCTCGTCGAAGGACGTCACCGCGTCCCAGTCGGGACCGGGGGGACTGCGGCGCAGCGCCGCGAGGCGTTCGGCGTACACCCGGTACAGGTCGCATCCGGGATTCGCGGCGAGCAGGCGCGCGATCTGCGCCTGCGCGCGCTCCCACTCGCGCGCCCGATAGGCGGCGAGCGCTTCGTGCCATGCCTCGCGCTCGGCGAGCGCCTCCGCGGCGATCTCCGATTCAAGCGCCAGCGGCTCGTAGATCGTCAACGCCTCCTCCCTGCCCTTGACCCGCACCCGGTCCACCTCGCGGAACACCACGCCTCGCGCCGCATGCCGAGTCGCCTCGCCCGCGAGGATGCCGGCGCCATAGTACTTGGTTCGGCCCTCCAGGCGCGAAGCGACGTTGACCGCGTCCCCCATCGCCGTATAGGCGCGGCGCACCCGCGAGCCCATGTCGCCGACACGCGCGTGCCCGGAGTTTATCCCGACCCCGATCCGCAGCGGTGGCCAGCCCCGCGCGCGGAAGCGCTCGTTCAGCACCGCGCAATGGCGCTGCATCGCCAGCGCCGCGAGCACGCCGTTGCGCGCATGATCGGGGTCGGCGAGCGGCGCGCCCCAGAAGGCCATGATCGCGTCGCCGATGTACTTGTCGAGGGTGCCGCGGTGCTGCTCGCGAATGATCGCGCTCATGTCGGTGAGATAGGCGTTGATGTATTCGCGCAGCGCCTCCGGTGCGAGCGCTTCCGCGATGCCGGTGAAGCCGCGCACGTCGCAGAACAGGATGGTCAGCTCGGCCTCGCGCGGCTCCATGCTGTAGCGCCCGGGGTCGGCGACGATGCGGTCCACCACCTCCGGCGGCACGTACTGGCCGAATACCTCGGCGACGCGGCGCCTGGTGCGCGACTCGACGAAATAGCCGTACGCCATGTTCATGGTGTAGACGCACGCGATCATCAGCAGCGACCCGGCGAGCGGCAGCACCAGGTCGCCTTCGGTCCAGGCGAGCACGTTGACGCCGGTGGCGATCGCCGCGGCTCCGGCGGCGGCCGCGGTGGCCCAGAGCGCCGACAGCGCGGGCACGAGCAGCGCGAGCGCGATGCCGCCCACCAGCACGAACACGACCTCGGCACCAAGGGCGTACGCGGGCTGGTGCTTGAGCGACTGCGAGAGCATGCCGGCGACGAGATTGGCATGGATCTCGACTCCGGGGTACACGGGATCCACCGGCGTCGCGCGCAGGTCCATCAGGCCGGGCGCGCTCGTGCCGACGATGGCGAGCCGGCCGCGCAGCGCCTCGGGCGCGATCCGCCCGGCGAGGACGTCGGCGAGGGACACGTAGCGAAACGCACCCTTGCGGCCCGCGTAGGGCACGAGCGCGGCGCCCACCTCGTCCACCGGGATCCTGAGATGGCCGACCTTGACCCACTCGAGCGTGCCATAGCCGCCCTCCGGAAATCCGGGCTCGACCGGCGGCGGGCCGCGTGCGGGATCCTGCAGCGCGAGCAGCGTCCGCACGATCGCGAGCGAGAACGCCTCGTAGTACGCGCCGTCGAGCTCGGCGAGGATCGGCACGCGGCGAAGGATGCCGTCGGCGTCCGGCATGGGGTTGATGTGACCCGCGGCGGCGGCGTTCGCCATCAGGCCGGGCAGGTTCCCGGTGTACGCGGTCCAGCGCGTCAGGGTCACCGGGCGAGCGTCGAACGCGCCGACGCCGAGCACCGGCGGCGGGATGGCGTTCACGCGCACCGCGCCCGGTTCGCTCGACAGGTAGTAGCCGAGCACCACCGGGCGTCCGGCGAGGCTCGCGGCGAACCGCCCGTCGTAGTCGAGCAGCGGCCGCAGGCGCTCGAGCGCGGCGCGAAAGCGCCCGTCGTCCTTCAGCGCGCCGCCGGCGAGCGCTTCGAGTGTCGCGAGTCCCGAGCTCGGATCGGGTTCGGCCCACACCACGTCGAATGCCAGCGCCGCCACGCCGTACTCGGTGAACAGGCGCTCGACCAGCCGGGCGATGACGTCCCGGCTCCACGGCCAGCGCCCGACCTCGGCGAGGCTCTTTTCGTCAATGTCGAGGATGACGATGCGCGGATCGCCCGCGCCCGGCATGGTCAGCCGCAGGCGCGCATCGTAGATGATCGCGTCCACCCGCTCGATGAACTCCACGCGGTACAGGTGCGCCGCGTGCCCGGCGAAGAACAGGGTGATCGCCAAGCCGAGCAGGATCCGGGCGAGGCGGCGCTTCACCGGCAGGCGTGCCCGGCGCGCAGGCCGGTCAGGTCCTGAGGAAGAACTCCATCTTCACGCCGGCCAGCTCGATCAGGTCGTGATCCTTCAGCGCGTGCGGCGCGGCGCCGATCGGCTGACCGTTGACGGTGGGCTGCGTCGCGCCCTCGACGTGGGTGATGAAGTAGCCCTGGGGCCGGCGCGTGAGCACCGCCACCTGCACGCCCGGCTTGCCGAGCGTGGTGAGCGGCTTGGTGAGTTCCAGTTCCTTGCCGGCGTTCGGGCCCGAGAGGATCTGCACGACCCCGACCGGCTGGCCCGCCGGGCGCGCCGGAGCGGCCGGCGTCGCCGCCGCCGCCGGCGCGGCGCGGTTGTCCTTGTCGGCGATGCCGGTCGCCGCGGCGCTCGCCGCCGCCTGGCGCACGGCGGCCGCGCGCGCGGCCTGCGCCGCCTGCGCGCCGGCCGACCCCGCCGCGCGCGCCTGCTCGGCCGCCGCCTTCATCGCCGCCGGCCTGAGCACCATCGTCTTCTCGAAATCGGCCGCCGCGGGTGCCGCCTGCGCGCCGGCCTCCTGCACGAATTTCAGCTTGTACTTGCCCAGCTCGATGACGTCGTTGTTCTGCAGGAAGTGCTTCTTGATCTGCTGGCCGTTGACCAGCGTGCCGTTGGTGCTGCCGAGGTCCTCGAGGAACGAGTCGTTCATGATCGTCACGATCACCGCGTGCTCGCCGCTCACCGCCAGATTGTCGATCTGGATGTCGTTGTGGGGCTTGCGTCCGATGGTCGTGCGCTCTTTGGTGATGGGGATCTCCTTGAGCACAAGGCCATCCATGCTGAGTATCAGTTTCGCCATAGCGAACCCCTGGGGTCTACTTGAGCCACCCGAGTACCTTGCCCATCACGCCGCGCGGTGCAGGAAACTCCCTCAGCACGCGGACCAGTATAACCGATACGTTGTCCTTGCCGCCGTTGTCGTTGGCCATCTGCACGAGCTGCTGCGCGGCGAGCTTGAGGTTGCCGCCGAGCGTCTTTAGCGTCATGGCGATATCCTCGTCCTCGACCATGTCGCACAGCCCGTCGGAGCACAGCAGGTACAGGTCGCCCGGCCGCGCGTCGTACTCGCGGATTTCCGGCTCGACCACCGGATCAATGCCGAGCGCCTTGGTGACGAGGTTCTTGTGCTGCGCGTGCTTGGCCTGCTCCGCGGTGATGATGCCGCTGTCAATCTGCTCCTGCAACAGCGAGTGGTCGCGCGTCACCTGCTCGAATTTTCCGTCGCGCAGGCGGTACAGCCGGGAATCGCCCAGGTGCGCGACCAGGATCTTGTTGTCGTAGAACAGGCACACGACAAGCGTCGTACCCATGCCGGCGTACTGCGGCTGGCTCTGCGCCGCCTGGTAGATGGTCGCGTTCGCCTTGATCACCTGCTCGCGGATCATCCGCGCCGCGACCGGCTTGTTGGACTCGCGGTCGATCTCGAAGGGCTGCGTTTTCGCCAGCTGCTGCGCGAGCTCGGTGGTGATGACCGTGGTCGCCATGCCGCTCGCGACCTCGCCGGCGTTGTATCCACCCATGCCGTCGGCGAGCACCACCAGGCCGTGCACCGGGTCGGAAGCGATCGAGTCCTCGTTGTGCGAGCGCACCATGCCCGGATCGGTGCAGCTCGCGATCTCGAGAACCTGGCTGTAGTTCATGCGCGCGTCGTTGGTCGGTGCACCCAGTATCCCGGATCGCTTCGCTTTGGCGGCGCCTCCGGTGAAAAAATTCTACGCCGGACCCGCCGCTGGCAAGCTGCACTCCGACGGTCGCGCTTCCCCCTGAGGAAACAGATCCCTGAACCGGATTCTTGCAGTTAAATGTCAGCTACGTCAAATATTTGGCGCACCCCTGGCGGGGAGGGCAGGCGGCGGCGGGGCGGGAGCCCCGCCGCGCGCGGTCTGCGTCAGGTGCCGAGGATCTGCCCGGCCTTGATCGCGCCGGAGGCGAGCAGCTCGGCCGCGGGGACCTTCTTGCCGTCGCCGAGCTTCGCGCGCAGCACTTCGATGCGGCCGCCTTGCGCGGTGACCTGAAAGCTCGTGGCGGTGCATTCGACCACCTCGCCGATCCGGCCCTTGACCGCGCCGAAGGTCCGTACCGGGTGCTTGCGGCAGTCGAAGATCTGGAGCTTGACGCCCCCGAGGGTCGTCCAGGCACCGGGTGCCGGGTTCGAGCCGCGGATCAGGTTGTAGACGAAGTCGGCGTGGTTCGCCCAATTGATCCGCGCCTCGGCCTCGCGGAACCATCCCTCGTAGGACGCCTGGGATTCGTCCTGCGCGATCTCGCGGTGGCGCCCGGCGACGACGAGGTCGGCCGCCTCGAGCATCGCCGCCACCCCCATCGGAAAGAGGCGGTCGAAGTACACCTGCCCGAGCGTGTCGTCGGGCCCGATGTGCGTTTCCTTCTGCAGGATGACCGGTCCCTCGTCCAGACCGTCGGTCGGGCGAAAAATCGTCAGCCCCGTCTTCGTGTCCCCGCGCACGATCGGCCAGTTGATCGAGCTCGGGCCCCGGTAGCGCGGCAGGAGCGACGGGTGGTACTGGATGGTGCCGTGCTTCGGAATGTTCACGAAATCCTGCGGCGCGAACTGCAGCACATACGCCATCACGCCCAGATCGGCGCCGAGCCTGCGCAGCGCGTCCTTCGCCTCCTGCGACTTCAGGCTCTGGAACTGGAAGAGGGCGATCCCCTTTTCCTGCGCCGCCGCCTTGAGCGCGTCGGCTTTCGCTCCGGGCTTCTCGGGCGCGCAGAAGACGCCGGCCACCTCATCGCCGCGCGCGAGGAACGCCTCGAGCACTGCCTTGCCAAAATCCTGCTGGCCGATGATGGCGATTCTCACGACAGGCTCCTTTCAGCAGGATGTCAGGCCGCCTTCTTCGGCGGGTTGGAGAACGCGCCCGCCTGCTTGAGCGCGCTGATCCGCGCCTCGTCGTAGCCGAGCACCTCTCGCAGGATCTCGTCGGTATGCTCGCCCAGCAGCGGCGAGCGGCGGATCTGCGCCGGCGAGGCCGAAAGCTTGATCGGCATGCCGACGTTGAACCACTTGCCGCGCTGCGGATGGTCGAGCTCCACCCACATGTTGCGGCCGCGCACGTGCTCGTCCTTCGCCAGGTCGCCGGTGCTCATGATCGGGCCGCAGGGCACGTCGAGGTCGTTGAGGATCTTCATCAGCTCGCGCTTGGTGTAGTTCTCGGCGAACTTGTTGATCAACGTCCACATGAGGCTCTGGTTCTTGCGCCGCTCGCCGATCGTGGCGAGACGCGGGTCGGTCGCCATGTCCGGCATGCCGACCTCCG
>Ga0209172_10005017_pt1 | contig 16650 bp, 16 predicted proteins | sample LarsenN4metaG_FD_184113 | JGI IMG/M metagenome (GOLD analysis project Ga0209172, IMG submission 184113) | Hot spring sediment bacterial and archeal communities from British Columbia, Canada, to study Microbial Dark Matter (Phase II) - Larsen... ... | reverse complement strand
GGATCGCGACCTGGCGGTGTTCGTGCGCGTCGAGATCCCGCAGGCCGAGGTGCGCCGTACACTCCTTGCGGCCGCCGGGCCCCTGCTGGAATCGGCCGACCTGTTCGACGTGTACACCGGCGCGCCCGCCCCGCCCGGATACCGCAGCCTGGCCTACCGCCTGCGCTTTCGCGCCCCGGACCGCACGCTGACCGCGGACGAGGTGGATATGGCCGTGGCCCGCATCAGCGCTGTGCTGGCGGATGTCCTGGGCGCCCGGGCCCGCGCCTAAGACGTCCGGCAGGGGCGCACCGTGCATTTCCCGAAAGAAGGAGGGCGACCATGACCTGGGTGGATTTTCTGGTCATCGCCATCATGCTCTACGCCATCGGGCAGGGCGTCCTGCGCGGCTGGGTGGCGGCGCTGGTCGGGACTATCGTCATCTGGGCCGCCTGGGCCGCGACGATCCTCCTGCTGCCGTACTACGGCAAGAGCGTGGAGTCGCTTCCCCTGGAAGCGCCCTGGGCACGGACGATTGCCTTCGGCTTCATCCTGATCGGGTTCTACGTGATCTTCAGCCTGATCGCCAACGCCTTCCTGGGCGGCAAGCGCGCCCGGCTGGAGGCGCAGATCGCCGGCGGCATCGTCGGCGCCGGGCGCGGGGTCGTCGGCTGCATGGTGGTGCTCGGCCTGCTGGCCGCCACCCCCGCGGCCACTGAATTGATCGCCGACATCAACGCCTCCCGCCTGGGGAAACCTATTCTGGAATGGCACCGGCAGGCGATGCAGCGCCTTCCCGCCCTCCCGCCCATCGGGCCTGATCGCCGCATCTAGTCCGCCATGCGCAATCAAGCGCTCGCCCGGATCTTCAGCGAGATCGCCGACATGCTGGAGATCAAGGAGGAGTCCATCTTCCGCGTCTCGGCCTACCGCCGGGCCGCCCGGGCGCTGGAGTCGCTCACGGAGGATGTGGCCGACGTGGCGGCGCGCGATGCCCTGGAGGAGATTCCCGGCATCGGGACCTCCACGGCCCAGAAGATCGCCGAATTCCTGAAGACCGGCACGATCACGTACTACGAGGAGCTGCGCGCCGCGCTGCCGGCCGGCATCACCACCCTGATGAGCGTCCCCGAGGTGGGACCCAAGACCGCGGTGCTCCTCTACGAGAAACTCGGCGTCCAGACCATCGAGGATCTGGAGAAGGCGGCCCGCGCCGGCCGGGTGCGGACCCTCCCCCGCCTGGGCGCGAAGACCGAGGAGAACATCCTCAAGGGGATTGCCCTGATCCGCCGCACGAAGGAGCGGCGCCCTCTGGGGCAGGTGCTGCCCCACGCCAAGGAGATCGAGGATGCGCTGCGGGCCCTCCAGGAGGTCAAAGCGATCAGTCTGGCCGGCAGTATCCGCCGGATGAAGGAGACCATCGGCGACATCGACCTCCTGGTGACCAGCAGCCGGCCCGCCCGGGTCATGGATGTCTTCACCACACTGCCGGCCGTGCAGCGGGTGCTGGCCAAGGGACCGACGCGCTCCAGCGTGCTGCTCGACGTGGGGATTCAGGCCGACGTCCGCGTGGTTCGGCCCGATGCCTTCGGCGCCGCCCTCCAGTACTTCACGGGCAGCAAGGAGCACAACGTCAAGCTGCGGGAGAAGGGCGTTCGCCGGGGACTGAAGATCAACGAATACGGGGTCTTCCGTGTCAAGGATGAGAAGCGCATCGCCGGCCGCAGCGAGGAGGAGGTCTACGCCGCCCTCGACCTCCCCTGGATCCCGCCCGAGATTCGCGAGGATCAGGGGGAGGTGGAGCTCGCCGAGAAGGGCAAGTTGCCCCGGCTGATTGAGCTGGCCGACATCCGCGGCGACCTGCAGATGCACACGCGCTGGAGCGACGGCTCCGACAGCGCGGAAGGGATGGCCCGCGCCGCCAAGGAGCGGGGCTACGAGTACATCGCCATCACCGACCACTCCCAGTCCCTCAAGTTCGCCGGCGGCGTGACGATTGCGGAACTGCGTGACCACGCCAAGGCGGTCCGGCGGCTCGCCGACAGAGTCGGCATCGCCATCCTGATGGGCACGGAGTGCGAGGTCGCCCCCGACGGGACGCTGGACTACCCGGACGACGTGCTGAAGGAACTGGACATCGTGCTGGCCGCGGTACACTCGCACTTCCGCCAGAGCGAGGCGGCGATGACCAGGCGGCTTCTCCGGGCCATGGAGAACCGCCATGTGCACCTGGTGGCCCATCCCACCGGGCGGCTGCTGGGCCAGCGCGAATCCTACAACGTCAACGTGGAGCGTCTGGTGGAGGCGGCGCGGCGCACCGGGACAGCCCTGGAGATCAACGCGGCCCCCGAGCGCCTGGACCTGAAAGACACCTACGCGCGTATGGCGCAGGAGCGGGGCGTCCGGCTGGCGATCAACACCGACGCCCACACCCGCTACCAGCTCCGCTACATGGAGTTCGGCGTGGGCACGGCCCGCCGCGGCTGGGTGGAGAAGAAGACGGTGCTCAACACCCTGCCCCTAGATGACCTGCTGGCGTTTCTCCGCAGATGAGGGGCTACACCAGCAGCAGGCGCATCGGCTGGAGCTCACGAGTGAATGGATTGAGGACGAGGCCCAGGACCTCCAGGGTGAAGACCCCCAGGAGCGCGTAGTCTCCGGGTTCCCCCAAAACGACGGGGGAGGTCCCCTCGCCCTGAGGGAGGATGAAGTAGCACTCGGAGACGGTGCGGTCGATCGTCGTCCCATCGGCCAGGCTGAAGGTGACGGTCCGGCGGGGGATCAGTCCAATACCTCGCCAGATCTCCGGCGGGAGCACAGTGTACGTCGCCCCGCTGTCCACCAGGAAGCGGACCGAGGCTTCGCCTTGTGGTCCACGGGCCAACCCATCAACGTGGATAATCCCCACTGTCCACCTCACCTCGAGTGACCCTATCATACTATCGGCTATGGCTAGCCGTATGCCGGCTCCCGCACAGACGGCGCCGTCGCGGCTGAGGCCGCTTCCGCGGGGCTTCTATGCCCGTTCCGTCCTTGCGGTGGCCCGGGATCTGCTGGGGCACCTGCTGGTGCACGATGGCCCCGGTGGTCGCACCGTCGGGCGCATTGTGGAAGTCGAGGCCTACCGTGGCGCGGACGATCCGGCCAGCCACGCCTACCGGCTGACCCCGCGCAGCCGGATCATGGCGGGTCCGCCTGGAGTCGCCTACGTCTACTTCACCTACGGCAACCACCACTGCGTCAACGTCGTCACGGGACCGCCCGGGGTGGCCTCGGCCGTCCTGCTGCGGGCTATCGAGCCGGTCGATGGGATCGGGCTCATGGCGCGGCGCCGCGGCACCGGCGACCTGCGCCGCCTCGCCTCCGGGCCGGGCCGGCTGACGCAGGCGATGGGCATCTCGGCGGGGCACAATGGCTGGGACCTGACCCGGCCCCCGCTCTTTATCGCCGACGGCCGTCTCCGATGCCGCACGATCGGCCGCAGCCCGCGTATCGGCATCCGGCGGGCCGCCGATCGCCCCTGGCGGTTCTTCCTCCGGGGTAGTCCCTACGTTTCGCGCCAGCCCCTGTCTACTCGTACCGCAGAGCTTCGATGGGATGGAGGCGCGCGGCGCGCCAGGCGGGATAGACCCCGAAGATCACCCCGACCAGCACCGAGAAACTGAAGGCCAGAACGACGATGGGCCCGGTGGCCGCGGCGGAGGGGGTCGTGCGGAACAGGTTGGCGGAGATCCCCCAGGAGAGGGCCAGGCCCGCTCCCATCCCCAGCAGCCCGCCCACCAGGCTCAGGCCGACGGCTTCGATCAGGAACTGGGTGAGGATGTCCATCCGCCGCGCCCCGATGGCCTTGCGGATGCCGATCTCGCGGGTCCGTTCCGTCACCGAGACGAGCATGATGTTCATGATGCCGATGCCGCCCACGACCAGGGAGATGGCGGCGATGCTGGACAGGGCGATGGTGAGGATGCCCAGGATCGCGGAAAGGGAACTGAGCAGTTGCCCCTGGCTCAGGACCGTGAAGTCTTCGTCCCCGTGTTCGCGCAGCAGGATGCGTTCGGTCTCCCGCTTGGCCCGCGGGACGCTCTGGGCGTCCCGGGCGCGCACGAACAGAAATGAGGCGTGGTCGACCCGGAACAACTGCTCCGCGGCGGTCCCGGGGATGTAGACACGGTCGTCGAGGTCCACGCCCAGGATCTCACCCTCCTCCTCCAGCAGCCCCACGATCTGAAAAGCGCGGCCGCTGATGGTGATGCGGCGCCCTATGGCCATTCGGGGCAAGGGGAACAGGGATTCCGCCATCGAGGGGCCCAGGACCGCGACCCGCCGCCGCTGGACGAGGTCGGCGTCGAGGAGGAACCGCCCGGCCACCAGGCTCATCCCCCGGATCGGCAGGAATTCGGGCGTGGTCCCGATGACCGTCGTTGTGACCTTCTCACCGCCCGCGGCCACCGGTACGGAGGTCTGGAGCACCGGCGCGACGTCGGCGACCGCGACGGCATCCCGCTTGATCGCGACCGCATCTTCGAAGGTGAGTGTCAACCGGCCCTCCTCGGTGGGGAAGGCGGAGCCGGCCTTGGCCTTGCCGGGGAGCACCCAGAGCAGGTCCGGGCCCAGGCTGGCAAACTCGCCGATCACGCTGCTGCGTGCCGTCTGTCCGATGGACACCAGCGTGATCACCGCGGCCACGCCGATGATCACCCCGAGCATCGTCAGGAACGACCGCAGCTTGTTGGCCCGGACGGCCTCCAGGGCGACGGCGAGGGCTTCCATCAGATCCATCTAGGTTAGGACCTCCCGTGCGCGCAGCGGCACGGGCACCGGCTCGTCCCGGACCAGCCTCCCATCCCGCAGCGTGACGATGCGCCGGGCGTGCCGGGCCACGTCGGGATCGTGGGTGACGACCGCGATGGTCATCCCGCGCGCGTTCAGCTCCTGGAAGATCGCCAGGACTTCCTCACCCGAGCCGCTGTCCAGGTTTCCCGTAGGCTCATCCGCCAGGAGGATGGTGGGATCGTTGACCAGCGCCCGGGCGATGGCCACCCGCTGCTGCTCGCCGCCGGAGAGTTCCGCCGGGCCGTGGTAGACGCGGGCCGCCAGCCCGACCTGCTCGAGGGCCGCGAGCGCCCGGACCCGGCGGGCCGCCCGGCCCTCGCCTGCGTAGATCAACGGCATCTCGACATTGCGTAGCGCGCTGTAGCGCGCCAGCAGGTTGAAGGTCTGGAAGACAAACCCGATCCGGTGGTTGCGGATGTCAGCCAGTTCGTCGTCGGTCAGGTGGCTGACGTCGCGGCCGTCGAGCAGGTAGGTGCCCGCGGTCGGACGGTCCAGGCACCCGATCAGGTTCATCAGCGTGGATTTCCCCGACCCCGACGGGCCCATGACCGCGACGAACTCGCCGGCCTGGATCAGCAGGCTCACCCCGCGCAGGGCGGGGACCTCCACGCGGCCCATCCGGTAGGTCTTGGCGATGTCCCGAAGCGTGACGACCGGTGCCGGCGTCGCGAGGGAGAGCGCGATGGCGGCGGTCACCGGACCGCGACCACCCGGACGCGCAGGCCGTCCCGGAGCCGGCCGGGCTCGGCCACGGCTACCCGCTCGCCCTCCCTGAGCCCGTCGAGAATCGCAACGAACTGGTCATTGCTCCCGCCGGTGCGCACCTCGCGCCGCCGGACCACATCGCCTTCGACGATGAAGACGTGGGGGGAACCGTCCCCCACCGCGCCGACGGCCTCCGCGGGGGCCAGGAGGGCGTCCGGGATCGTCCGCTGCACCAGCTCCACGTCGACGCTGGTGCCGTTCCGCATGCCGACCTCGTTGTCGAGGTCGATGCGGACGCGCACGATCCGCGTGCCCAGACGGATCTCCACCTGCCGGCCGATCCGGCTGACCGCGCCGGTGAATGTCCGGCCCGGGTAGGCGTCGGCCGTGATGCGGGCCCGCTGCCCCAGGAGCACCTGCCCGATGTCCGACTCGTCCACCTCCGCGGTCACCCATCCCCCGGGCGCTGCCAGCGAGATCACCGGGATCCCTGGAGCCACGGTGGATCCCGTCGTGAGGTAGGTCCTCGTCACTACCCCGGCAAAGGGTGCCCTCAGCATGCTCCGGTCCAGGCGGGCGCGTGCCGCCCGCCCAGCCTCCGCGGCCACCGCCACGCGGGCGCGGGCCGCCTCCACGGCAGCGTCGGCCTGCCGGACATTGGCGGCAGCAGCGGCGGCCGCCGATTTCGCCTGGCGGGCCTGCTCCGCTGCGGCCGCCACGGCCTCCGGTCGAGCGCCCGCGCGCAGCAGGTCCCGCTGGGCCGCGGCCTGCTTGTAGCGGGCCTGCGCAGCCTCCACCTGGCTCTGGGCGCCCTCCACCTGAGCCTGGCCGACCGCGCCCTCCCGCCAGAGCCGCTCCGTGCGCTCCAGCGTCCGCCGCGCCTCCGCCAGGGCGACCGAGGCCGCGTCCACGGCGGCGTCGGCCTGCCTCAGGTCCGCGGGTCGCGGACCGGCCCTCACCTGAGCCGCTGTAGCGTCCGCTGCGCGCGAGGCATGCTGTGCCTGTTCCGCCTGCCGCCGGGCCCCCTCCGCGGCCGCCTGAGCCCGTCTAGCGTCACTCTGGGCGGCGACGAGGCTCTCCTCGGCCTGCCGGGCCGCCGCCTGCAGTTCCCCGGCCTCCAGGGACGCCAGAAAGGCTCCCGCGGTCACCGCCTGCCCCTCCCGAACGCTCACAGCGGCCAGTCGCCCCGGCATGTCGAAGGCCAGGTCGACCGTCCGCGTCTCAAAGACCCCGGTCAGGGGGAGCGTGATTTCCAGCAGCCCGCGGCGGACCCGGAAGGCTTCCACCTCCGGCAGGGGATGGGGGAACACCGCCCGGATCGACCAGACCAGGCCGGCCAGGGCGGCTCCCAGGAGGATGAAGAAGGCCAGAGTCCGTTGGCGCATGTGTGGGGATTTCCCCTTCCTGATCTATCGGCAGGCGTTTGGAGATTCGCCTTCTTCCAGGGTATCTCATGCCCGAAAGCCCCTCTAGAGGCCCTTCGGCCTGCCTGATCCACAACATCTTGGGCTTGACAGGGGTTGCGACCCCATGATATCGTTCCGCGGACTGCACCAGGTGAAGTCCGGTGATAGTGGTGAATAGGAGGCCTCCTGCATAGTACGCGCCGGGCGACGGCCCGGCGCTTTTTTTATGCCCTGATCCGGGATGCGCGCGCAATAATCACGAGCCAGGGAGGGGGGATGCGATGTGCGCGACCTGATCGAGTTTCGGGCGGATGTGGCCGACACCATCTTCAACTTCGCCCGCCGGGAGGGCTTCGTAGAGGTTGAGACCCCGGAGATCACTCCGGGCACCGGCGCGTGCGAGAACGTCCCTACCGTCTTCCGACTGGACTTTCTCGGCCGGCTGCAGTTCCTCCGGCAGACCGCTCAACTCGATCTGGAGGTCGCCGTCGTCCGCTGGGGCATCCCCCGGACCATCACCCGCGGACGATCATTCCGCGCCGAGCCGCGCGCCGACGGGCGCCACCTCTGTGAGTTCACGTTGATCGAGGCGGAGGCCCGCGACTGGGATCTGCCGGACCTGATCGCCCACGAGCAACGGCTGGTCCGCCACGTCATGGAGGGGGCGCTGGCCCACCCGGCCTTGCCCCCCCAGCGGCGGGTCTCCCTGGAGCGAGACCTGCGCACCTTCAACGTCATCACCTACGCCGATGCCATCGCGTTCCTGGGACGCACCTGGGGGGAGGACCTGACCGCCGCCGACGAGGCCCGCCTGACGGACCACTTCGGGATCGTCTCCGTGGTCCGCTACCCGCGCGAGATCAAGTTCTTCAACATGCTGGACACCCGCGAGAACGGTGGGGTGACGGTGGAGTGCTGCGACCTGCTCCTGCCGCTGGCCGGCGAGACCGTCGGCTCCTCGGCGCGCGAATACGACGCGGCGATCCTGCGGCAGAAACTGCGCACCTCGTCCATGTACCGGCAGCTCGTCGACGCCGGCGGGGATCCCGAGGTGTTCGAACCGTACCTGCGCCTGTTTGACGGCAATCCCGTGCGCCGGGCCGGATACGGCCTGGGCTTCGACCGGCTGATCCAGTACCTCTGGGGCGAGCACGACGTGACGGCCGTGATTCCCTTCCCGGTGGACGCCCGGTATGGCGGGGCGGTCTACGCCCTCACCGGATGAACCCGGCCACGTCTGCGGAGGTCCGCTCTCCCACGCTCGACGTCACCATCGCGGGCGTACGGTTCCCGGTACCGATCCTGGCGGCGCCGGGCCCGCTGGGATTCGGCCGGGAGGTGCGAACGGTGATGGACCTCCGCGCCTTCGGCGGATTCATCACCAAGTCGGTGACCGTGGAACCACGCGCCGGCCATCCCCGGCCCGACATCGTGGAAGTCGAAGGCGGCTGGTTGAACGCGGTCGGCCTGCGCAACCCCGGCATCGGCGCCTTCGTGCACCGCGACCTGCCCTTCCTGCGCACGCTGGGCATTCCGATCATCGTCAGTGTGGCCGGTAACACTATCGAGGAGTTCCAGCAACTCCTGGAGATCCTCGAGGAGGAAGCCGGCGCGGCGGCGCTGGAGGTCAATGTCTCCTGCCCCAACGTCCGGGCGGGCCGGCGGTTCGGCAGCGATCCGGAGCTGGTCGCCGGATTGCTGGCGCGCCTGCGCCCGATGACCCGCCGCCCGCTCTTCGTGAAACTCAGCCCGCTCGCCGCCGATGTCACGGCGGTGGCCCGGGCCGCGGCGGAGGCGGGCGCGGACGCCTTCTGCTGCATCAACACCATCCCCGCGCTGGCCATCGATGTGGAGTCCCGTCGTCCGCTGCTCGGCGCCGGGCCCGGCGGACTCTCCGGCCCGGCTGTGCGCCCGGTGGCGGTCTGGACCACCTGGCGGGTGGCCCGGGCCACGGGCCTCCCGGTGATCGGGGCCGGGGGCGTGAGGTCGGCGCGCCACGCGCTGGAATTCCTGCTGGCCGGCGCGCGCGCCGTGGCGGTGGCCTCGGCGGTCATCACCGACCCGGAGGCGCCGGCGCGTATCGCCGAGGGCCTCCGCGCCTATCTGCGGGAGCACGCGATCGCCGGCGTCGCCGACCTGATCGGCGGCGCGGTGGGACTGGAGGACGTGGAAGATGACGGCGCCTGAGCTGGTCGTGGGCCTGGATGTCCCGGCGCTCCAGGACGCCCGCCGCCTGATTGCCATCCTGCGTTCCGCGGTGTCGCGGTTCAAAGTCGGCCTGGAGTTGTTCACCGCGGCCGGCCCGGCCGCAGTCGAGGCGGTCCAGGCCGCGGGCGCTGAGGTTCTCCTTGATCTCAAGCTCCACGATATTCCCCACACCGTGGCCGGCGCCGTGCGCAGCGCGGCGCGCCTGGGCGTGGCGCTCCTCACGCTCCATCTGGACGGCGGGGAAACGATGGTGCGCGCCGCCGTGGACGCGGCAGGGGAGGCCGGGGCGGGGCTCCGGCTGCTCGGGATCACCCGCCTGACCAGCCGGCCGGAATCCGAGGCGCCGGCGGCGTCCGTCGTCGATGCGGCCGTGCGTGCGGCGGAATGGGGGGTGCACGGGGTCGTGGCCGCGGTGCCGGAATCGCCGGGAATCCGCGCGGCCTGCCCTGCGGGGTTCCTGATCGTCTGTCCGGGCATCCGCCCGGCCGGGACGGAACGGGGTGATCAGGCGCGGGTCGCCACCCCGGCCGCAGCGGCGGCGGCGGAGTGCGATCTGGTCGTCGTCGGCCGGCCAATTATCCGTGCATTCGATCCGCTCCGCGCGGCGCGGGCGCTGCTCGACGAGATCGCCGCCGTGGCGGCGGAGGTCTAGATGCGCGCGCGGACCGAGGTGGGGGATTCATCCGGCGCGCGACCGGGGAACTGGTCCCATCTGCTGGAGAACGTCGCCATGGTCCAGCGGGGACACTTCCGGTTGACGTCAGGCCTGCACAGTCCCGTCTACGTTCAGGTGGCCCGCCTCCTGCATCACCCGGACCTGGCGACGGCCGCCCTGGCGGCACTCGCCGACCGTGTTCGCGATCCCGGCATCGACATCGTGGCCGGTCCGGCCATCGGTGCGGTGATCGTCGCCTACGAGATCGCGCGTCACCTCGCCGCGCGGGCGGTCTGGACAGAACGGGTGGATGGCCGCATGACCCTGCGCCGCTCATTTGCGGTCGTCCCCGGCGAGCGCGCGCTGGTCGTCGAGGACGTGATCACCACAGGCGGGTCCGTGCGCGAGGTCCGTGACATCCTCACCGCGTCAGGCGCGAAGGTGGTCGGTATCGCGGCTGTGGTCAACCGGCTGGGCGTGGACCATCTCGACGGCCTGCCGGTGGAAGCCCTGCTGGGACTCCCCCTGCCGACATATCCCGCGGCGGATTGCCCGCTCTGCCGGGAAGGCATCCCGCTGGACACACCGGGAAGCCGGATCCAGGCGTCCCCCTGAGCCACACCCCGTGAGAAAGCAAGCGCTCGCCTAATCTGCGCTTCAGTTTCCCTATAATGAAGTGATGCCCGTCCTGATGCTCTTCCTCGACGGCGTCGGGCTCGGCGATCCGGATGCGGCGCACAATCCCTGGGTCGCCGGCCGAACGCCGACGCTGCGGCGGCTGCTGGGGCAGCCCCTCGCGGGCCACCACCGGGTAGAGTACGATGGCGCGCTCCTGATTCCCACGGATGCCACTCTCGGTGTGGCCGGCCTGCCCCAGAGCGCTACGGGGCAGACGGCCCTGCTGACCGGTCGGAACGCTCCGGCCATCGTGGGCCGGCACGTCACCGCCTACCCCACCGCGGACCTGCGCGCGCTGCTGGCGGCGGACAGTCTCTTCGCGCGCCTGGGTCGGGCGGGCCGCGCCACCGCCCTGGCCAACGCCTACTCCGCGGAATACCACGAGGCGGTGGCAGCGCGGCGTCTGCGCCACGGGGCGATCACCACGGCCGCCCAGAGCGCTGGGGTGCGGCTGCGGACGGTGGAGGACCTGCGGCGCGGGGAGGCGGTCTTCCACGATCTCACCAACGCGCGCCTGCGCGGGTGGGGGTACGACGTTCCGCTGGTGACCCCCGAGCAGGCCGGGGGGAATCTCGCGCGCCTCGCCGCGCAGCACGATTTCACCCTGTTCGAATTCTTCCTCACCGATCTGTCGGCGCACCAACGGATTCCCATCGAGGCCGTCACCATCGTGGAGATGGTGGACGCGCTGCTGGACGGGGTGACGGCCCACCTCCCGGAACAGGTGACGCTCCTGGTGACCAGCGACCACGGCAACACGGAAGACGACCGCTCGCGCGGGCACACCCGAAACCCCGTCCCCACCCTGGTTACCGGACCGGGGCGCGCGGACTTTGCGGGCGTCGCGACGCTGACGGATGTCGCCCCCGCGGTGCTGCGCACCCTGAGTGTGGAGGCCTGAGCGGTGGACAGCCGGTCGCTGCGCGTTCTGGAGTTCGCCAAGATCCTCGACCTGCTCGCCGCCGAGACGATCACCCCGATGGGGCGCGAGCGGGCGGAAGCTCTGGCGCCGGCGACCGACCTGACGGTCTGCCGCGGCCGGCTGGCGGAGACGACGGAGGCCGCTGTCCTGCGCGGGGCCGGGGAGGTGCCCCTCCGCGGGGCCCGCGACTTGCGGCCGGCGCTGCACCGGGCGACCGCGGGCGGCCCGCTGGACCCCCAGGACCTGCTCGACGTCGCGCAGACCCTCCAGGTGGCGCGGCGCCTGCGGGGATTCGTCGAGGGACTGCGTGCCCGGGTCCCGCGCCTGGCGCAGACCGCCGGGCGCATCACCCCGCTGCCGCACCTGGAAGCGCGGATCGGCACCGTCCTGGACGACGAAGGACAGGTGCGGGACGAGGCCAGCCCGAACCTGCGCCGCATCCGCACGGAACAGCGGACCCTGGAGCGGCGCATCCGCGAGAACCTCGACGGCTTCCTGCGCAATGCCACCTATGCGCCGATGATCCAGGAGGCGCTGATCACGCTGCGCAGCGACCGCTTCGTCATCCCCATCCGGCAGGAGGCCAAAGGGCAGTTCCCGGGTATCGTGCACGACCAGTCCAGCAGCGGCGCGACCGTGTTCATGGAACCGCTGGCGATCGTGCCCCTCGGCAACCGCCAGCGCGAGCTCGCCGCGATGGAACGCGAGGAGATCCGCCGGCTGCTGCTGGCCCTCACGCAGGCGGTCGCCGCTGAGGCGGAGGCCATCACGGTCACGCTGGAGGCGTTGGGGGCCGTGGATCTGGCGCTGGCCAAGGCCGCCCTGAGTGAACGCTTCGCCTGCACGGAGCCGCAGCTCGTCGAGGAGGGGGCGCTCGACCTCCGCCGCGCCCGCCATCCGCTGCTGTTGCTGCATCTCGGGGAAGAGCGCGTCGTCCCGATCGATGCGGAACTGGGCCGGCGCTTCCGCACTCTGGTCATTACGGGTCCGAACACCGGCGGCAAAACGGTGACCCTCAAGACGATCGGCCTGCTGACCCTGATGGCCCAGGCGGGCCTGCACATCCCCGTGGAGGCGGGGTCCACCCTCGGGGTGTTCCCGCAGGTGTTTGCGGATATCGGCGACGAGCAGTCCATCGAGCAGAATCTCTCCACGTTCTCCTCGCACCTGCGCGCCATCGTCGAGATCCTGACAACGCTGCGCCCGCCGGCTCTCGTTCTCCTCGACGAGGTCGCCGCCGGCACCGATCCCACCGAAGGTGCCGCGCTGGCCCGCGCGATCATCGAGACGCTGCTGGAGCGGGGCGCGGCCACCGCGGTGACGACACACAACACGGAGCTGAAGGCCCTGGCCTACCAGTTGCCGGGCGTGGAGAACGGGTCGGTGGAGTTCGACCCCCAGACCCTGCAGCCCACGTTCCGGCTCCTGATCGGTCAACCCGGGCCCAGCAACGCGTTGATCATCGCCCGGCGCCTGGGGCTGGCCGGCGAGATCGTCGACCGGGCGGAGTCGTACCTGTCGCCGGAGCGCCGGCGCACCGACGAGATCCTCCGGGACCTCGCCGGCGACCGCCAGGCCGCCGCCCGCGACCGCGAGGAGGCGGCGCGGTTGCGCCGCGAGGCGACGGCGCTGGCCGAGCGCTACGAAGCCGACGTCGCCCGCATGCAGACGGAGCGGCGCCGCCTGGTCGCGGAGGCCCGGCGGGAAGCGGAGGAGTGGCTCCGCCGCACGCGCGAGGAACTGGCCGAGATGCTGCGGCAGCTGCGGACCGCGCGCTCCGCGGACGCCCTTGAGGCCGCGCGCCGGCGGCTGGCCGAGCTCGCGGCGCAGTGGGCGGCGCGGTCCGCCGACGCGCCCGGTGAGTCCGGCGCGACCCTCGACACCGTCAGCGTCGGGCAGGTCGTCTATCTCCCGTCTCTCCAGCGGCGCGGGCGCGTCACGGCCCTGCCCGACGGGCGCGGGGAGGTGGAGGTCGAGGTGGGAAATGTGCGCGCGCGGCTGGCGCTGGGGGCCCTGCGCGCGGTCTCCGCGGCCGAGGCGCCCCCTGCGACCGGGCCGGCGTGGGCGACGTCTGCCGCAGGGCAGACAGGCCTCCCACGCGCCGTCTCCACCTCCATCACCCTGCGGGGGCAGACCGTGGACGAGGCCCTGCCGGCGGTGGACCGCTACCTCGATGAGGCAGCGCTCGCGCGGTTGCCCCAGGTCACGCTGATCCACGGCAAGGGCACCGGGACGCTGCGGCGCGCGATCCAGGAGTTCCTCCGCGGGCACCCCCACGTGCGGGCCTTCCGGCCGGGAACGGCGGGGGAGGGCGGAGAAGGTGTCACCGTGGTGGACCTCAATGTCTGAGAGCCGGACGCTACCCCTGCTGCGCATGGAACTGATGCCGGTGCTGCGGCGCATGCCGGCCTACTCGCGGCTGGCCTGGCGACTGGCGCGCGACCGCCGCATTCGGCGGCGGTACCGGCTGCTGTTGCTGGGCGGCATCGGCTATCTGCTCTCGCCGATCGACCTGATCCCCGCGTTCATCCCGGTGCTGGGACAGCTGGATGACCTGGGCATCGCCCTGTGGATCCTGCGGCGGACCCTGCAAACTGCGCCGCCGGAGGCGGCGGAGGCGCACCTGGTCGCCAGCGGCATCACCCGCGAGATGCTGGACGCCGATCTCCTCCGCGTTACCCGCTCCGGCCGGTTGATCACGCGGGCGGCGTTCCGCGTCGGGCGGAGCCTGGCGCGGGAAGCCGGGCGTTCCGTCCTCCGCCTGGGCCGGCAGGTCCTGCGGCGGTGATCGCCCACGAACACAGCCACCTGACCTTCCGCCAGCGCGCCGCGGCCGCCCGCCGGGCTCTGCGTCTGGCGCTGGTGCTGACCGGCGTCACCATGCTGCTGGAGATCGGGGTGGGCTTGGCGGCGAACAGCCTGGCGCTGCTGGCGGACGCGGGCCACATGTTCACGGATGCCACGAGCCTGGCCATCAGTCTCGCCGCGGTCTGGCTGGTGGCCATTCCGGCGAACGCCCGTATGACCTACGGGTACCACCGGCTGGAGATCCTGGCTGCGCTGGCTAACGGTATCCTCCTCCTCGCCGTGACAGCCTGGATCATTGTGGAGGCCCTCCAGCGCATCGCCCACCCGCTGCCGGTCCGCGGCCCGGTTGTCCTGGCCATGGGGATCGCGGGCCTGGGGGTCAATCTTGCCGCCGCCGCGATTCTGTCCCGCGCCCGCGGCGGCCTCAACCTCCGCGGAGCGCTGTGGCACGTCATCTCCGACGCCGCCGGGTCCGTAGCGACGGTCCTGGCCGCGGTCGTGATCGTCCTCACCGGCTGGACGATCGCCGACCCGCTGATCAGCCTGCTCATCGCCGCGCTCATCATTGTCGGAGGGATGCGCATTGTCTCCGAGGCGGTGCAGGTGCTGATGGAAGGGACGCCGCTGCACCTGGACCTGGCCGCGGTGGAAGCGGCCATGCGCTCGGTCCGGGGGGTGCGCAGCGTGCACGACCTGCACGCCTGGACGGTCACCTCGGGACTCTGCGCCCTGAGCGCGCACGTCGTGGTCGCGGACATCGGCCGGGCGGAGGAGACCCTGGCCGCGCTGAAGGAACTACTCCTGGAGCGGTTCGATCTTGTCCACACGACGCTGCAGATGGAGAGCGAGATGTTTGCGGAAGTGAAGGGGCATGTTTGATCCACCCGCGCTCGCCCCGGAGGCGCAACTGGAGACGCTCCGCCGCGGGGCCGTGGAGATCATCTCGGAGGAGGATCTCCTGGGCAAACTCCGCGAGCGGCGGCCCCTGCGCGTCAAGCTGGGGCTGGACCCGACCGCCCCGGACATCCACCTGGGGATTGCCGTCGTCCTGCGCAAGCTCCGGCAGTTTCAGGACCTGGGCCACGAGGCGATTGTCGTCATCGGCGACTTCACGGCGATGATCGGCGACCCCTCGGGCAAGAGCCAGGTCCGGCCCATGCTGACCCGCGAGGACGTGGAGCGGAACGCCGCTACCTACCGGGACCAGTACAGCCGGATTCTCGACCCCGCCAAGACGCGGATCACCTTCAACAGCCAGTGGCTGAGCCCGCTGCACTTCGCGGATGTGGTCCGCATCGCTGCAAAGACCACGGTAGCCCGCGTCCTGGAGCGGGACGACTTTCAGAGCCGCCTGCGCGGCGGAGCAGCGCTCTTCCTGCACGAGATCCTCTATCCCCTCTGCCAGGCCTACGACTCCGTGGCCCTGGAAGCCGACGTGGAGCTCGGGGGAACCGACCAGAAGTTCAACAATCTCATGGGCCGGGATCTCCAGCGGGAGTTCGGGCAGCCGCCACAGGTCGTGCTCCTCAGCCCGATCCTGGTGGGCACCGACGGCGTGGAGAAGATGAGCAAGTCGCTGGGGAACTACATCGGGATCACCGAGCCGCCGGCGGAGATGTACGGCAAGGTGATGTCTATCCCGGATCATGTGATGCCGGCCTACTTCGAGTTCGCCACCGATATTCCCGGCGCCGACCTGGACCGGGTGGAACGGGACCTGCGGGATGGCTCCCTCCATCCCCGCGACGCCAAGCGCCGGCTGGCGCGGGAGATCGTGCGGATGTGGCATGGGGTGCCAGCCGCGCAGGCTGCGGAGGCGGCCTTCGACCGCGTCTTCAAGGCGCGTGACGTCCCCGAGGATGTGCCGGACGTGCACCTGGCCGGATTGCACGCGGGAGCAGCCGGGGCGCGCTGGAAGGCCGCGCGGCTGCTGGTCGATCTGCATCTCGCCGCGAGCCTGAGCGAAGCCCGGCGGCTGATCAGCCAGGGTGGAGTGGCGGTGGACGGGCAGCGGGTCACCAATACCAACGCCGACGTGGACGTGCGGGAGGGGATGGTGGTGCGGGTAGGGCGGCGCCGCTTCGCCCGCATCCGGGCCGAGGCCGGGCGATGAAAACGTCGGCGGAGACTCTGCGGGGCGAGGTGCTGGCGGCAATTGACGAAGCCGCGGACGACCTCTGGGAGCTGGCCCTGGACATCCACGCCCACCCCGAGATCGCCTTTCAGGAGTACCGTTCAGCGGATCAGCTCTGTGAGACTCTCCGCCGCTTCGGCTACACCGTGGAGCGGCCGATCGCCGCGCTGGAGACGGCCTTTCGCGCCGAAGCCCGCGGCCGCGACGACGGTCCCACCGTGGCCATCCTGGCCGAGTACGATGCTCTGCCGGAGATCGGCCACGCCTGCGGGCACAACCTGATCTGCACCGCGGCGCTCGGTGCGGCCGCAGGGCTGCGGCA
>Ga0209172_10005015_pt1 | contig 16661 bp, 14 predicted proteins | sample LarsenN4metaG_FD_184113 | JGI IMG/M metagenome (GOLD analysis project Ga0209172, IMG submission 184113) | Hot spring sediment bacterial and archeal communities from British Columbia, Canada, to study Microbial Dark Matter (Phase II) - Larsen... ... | reverse complement strand
TTGCCGTCGCTTTTCCCACTTGCTGACCGCCGCCGGGCTCACTTTGAGCCTTTTCGCCACCTCGGCCTGACGATAGCCCTGCTCCAACATTTGACAGCCTTCCAGCCGCCGCTTTTCCATCTTTTCCTGACGCTTGGTCTGTTGTATCTTCATGCCCTGCTCTTGCAGCAGGGTTTGTACCAACATTAACTTCCTGTACGAAGCTCAGTAACTCCTGCATTCCCCATCGTCCTTGGCATCTGCGTCATGCCCCAATCCAAGGAAGGCGCAGCCATCGCCATTGTCTCCGGATTGTTTGCCGGCGGCCTCATCGCCGCATTGGCCATTCCTTGCCGCTACATTCTCGATGACGATGGCCTCTTGATACAGGCAGGCGTATTGAAGGAAAAAATCAAATACTCGGAAATCAGGGATGCCACATTGTCATCCAATCTCCTCAGCGCCCCGGCCTTATCCTTGCGCAGGGTCAAAGTCACTTTGAATCACGGATTCAGGCTGGTTTCTCCTCTGGACCGGGAAAAGTTTATTGAAGATTTAAAAAGCAGAATCTAGCCAGATCATTGGCCTGCGGCAGCCGGCGGACGGCAATGGCCCGGCCACTCCGGCCACCCGCCTCATTCCACCGCCGCAGGCCTGCCTGGAAGCGGCAAGAGCACCGCCCCCAGAACTGGACCGCTCCTTTCCTCATTTGCCGCTGGCCAAGCCCCTTTTTCATGCTAGGCCTCAAGGAATGGCGCCTTCGGACTCTTCCTCCAAGCGCCTCGTCCGCAAAACCACCGCCCTGGCAGACCCCCACCCGGCCGACCTCCTCGTCCTCGACCACATCCCGGACATCGTCGCCCGGTTCGACCAGCAGCACCGCTTCACCTTCATCAACCGCGCCGGCCTTGCCTCCACCGGCCAAGCGCGCGAGGCCTTCATCGGATGCACCCCCCGCCAAGCCGGCCTGGCCCAGGACTTCGCCCGCTCCCTGGAAGAACACATCTCCGGAGTGCTCGGCTCCGGGCAGGCCTCCGCCTTTACCCACTGGCATGAAGGCCCCCTGGGGCGCCGGCTCTTTCACACCCAGGCCCTCCCCGACCCCGGTCCCCACGGCCTCCAGACCGTGCTCCTCATCTCCCGGGACATCACCTCCATCCAGCAAGCCAGTGAAAAAGCCAGCCAGTCCGCGGCCCGCTTCACCGCCTTCCTCGAAAATCTCCCCGCCTGCGCCTGGATCACCGATGAAGACGGCATCCTCACCCACTGCAACCGTGAGTATGCCGCCGTTTTTCACCGCCCCGCATCCGAACTCATCGGACAGCCCATTTCTTCCTTCGCCCCACCGGACATCACCCGGAAATGGCAGGAAAACAACCGCCTGGTGCTCGAATCCCGCCGCCCTCACCAAAGCATCGAGAAAGCCCTGCGCCGGGATGGCACCGAGGGCGAGTTCCTCGTCTATAAATTCCCCCTGGAAGAAGGCGGTCGCCGCTTGGTCGGCGGCACCGCTGTGGACCTGACCGAACAGCGGTCCATCCAGGGACGGCTCGAACAACTCAACCGCCTCTACGCTGTTTCCAATGCCATCAACGAAGCCATCGTCCGCTCCGAGGACATCCCCTCCCTCCACCAATCCGCCTGCCGCATCGCCGTCGATCTGGGCGGCCTGCGCCTCGCCTGGATCGGACTGCTTTCCCCTGACGACCCCTTCCTCACCGCCTCCGCCCGCTGGGGGGATGACAGCGGCTACGTCGATTCCGTGCTCCAGCGCGCTGAGGAAGTCCTCATGGGACAAGGCCCGGCCGGACGCGCCCTCCGCTCCGGCCAGCCCGCCGTCAGCAACACGATCACCGATGACGCCCATTTCGTCCTCCAAGCAGAAGCCCAAGACCGCGGCTTCCAGGCCTGCGGCGCCTTCCCCCTCATCCGCCGCGGCCAAGTCCGCGGCGTCCTCCTCGTCTATGCCGCCCAAACCGGCTTCTTCCAGGACGAGGAAATCCGCGTCCTGCAAAACATGGCGGACGACCTCGCCCTGGCCGCCGAACACGCCGAGATCGAGCAGATGGAACTCGAAGCCCGCCAGGTCATCCGCCTCCAGGCCGAAGGCCTGAACCAGGCCAGTGAAGCCATCCGCATCACCGACCTCGAAGGCCGTGTCCTGCACTGGAACCGCACCGCCGAGTCCCTCTACCAACTCCCGCTCGATCAAGCCCGCGGCGAGCGCATCACCCAGATTCTTCCGGAAAACCAGGCCATCCTCGCCGAGGCCCGCGAGGCCACCCTGGCCACCGGCCATTGGACCGGGGAAATCGTCCTCCACCGTCCACACTCGGACCGCCGCACGCTGGAGTCCCGCTGGACCCTCCTCCATGCCGAGGACGGCAAGCCCCAGGGCATCCTGGTCATCGACTCGGACATCACGGAAAAGAAAAAACTCGAGGCCCAGTTTCTCCGCACCCAGCGGCTGGAGAGCATCGGCATCCTGGCCGGCGGCATCGCCCATGATCTGAACAACATCCTCGCCCCCATCCTCATGTCCCTGCAAATGCTCCGGGAGTCCTCGCCCTCCCCTGAAGCTGCACGCCTCATCGAAACCGTCCACCAAAGCGCCATCCGCGGCGCCGAGCTGGTCCGGCAAATCCTCACCTACTCCCGCGGACTGGAAACTCCCCGCCTGCCCGTCCCCCCCAAAGATTTGCTGCACGAGCTCACCTTGCTCATCCGCGACACTTTCCCCAAGAACATCTCCACCACCTTCGAATGCGCCCCCGGCACGCTCCCGGTCAAAGGAGACCGCACCCAGCTCAGCCAAATGCTCCTCAACCTCTGCGTCAATGCCCGGGACGCCATGCCCTCCGGGGGCCTCCTCAGCGTCCGCGCCTCCACCCGCACCCCCACCCCGGACGAACTCGCCCGCCACCCCGGCGCCAGTCCCTCCCCTCACACCGTGTTCGAAGTCATCGACACCGGCAGCGGCATCCCCCTGGAAATCCAGCCCCGCATCTTCGAGCACTTCTTCACCACCAAAGAACCCGGCAAAGGCACCGGCCTCGGCCTGCCCACCACCATGACCATCGTCACCGGCCACCAGGGATTCCTGGAACTCAGATCCACCCCGGGCCGCGGCACCACCTTCTGCATCTTCCTTCCCGCGGCCGCCGCCACTGCCGCCCCCTCCTCTCCCCTCACCCGCCTCGCCCCCCACCGCGGCAAAGGAGAAACCATCCTCGTCGTCGATGACGAATCTTCCCTCCGCTCCATCACCCGCCAAGTCCTCCAGGCCTGCGGCTACCAGGTGCTCGAAGCCCCCAGCGGGGAAGCCGCCCTCCGCATCTTCCGCGAACAGGGCGCCGCCATCCACCTGCTCCTCACCGATATGATGATGCCCGGCATGAGCGGCGCCGACCTCGTCCGCGCCATCCACCGGCTCCGCCCGGAACTCCCCGTCATCGCCGTCAGCGGCCTCTCCGATGCCACCCCCTCCGAATTCGCCGGCCTCCAGGTTCACCACTTCCTCGGCAAGCCTTACACCTCGGAAGAACTGCTCACCGCCTTGCGGGAGGCCCTGGAACCCAAAGTGGCATAGAAGCTGCTTGATCCCCGCCGCAGTTGATGGCATAACGCATTCCCATGTCCGGGATCGGCCTTCAACAAAATCTCTCCCTGGGGCAGACCCTCTCGCCCCAGATGCAGCAAAGCCTGCACTTCCTCCAGGCCCCCGTCCTCGAACTCCGCTCCCTCCTCCAGCAGGAAATCCAGACCAACCCCCTGCTCGAAGAAACCCCCGAAGGCCCCGAAACGGAAGCCAGCGAAGAAGACGAAGAGTGGCCCGACGAGCCCGCCTCCCGCGACGGGGACGACTGGCGCGATTACTTCACCCAAAACCGGGAAAGCCGCCAGGCCACCGAGGACGCCCAGGCCCGCCGCCAATTCTTCTTCGATTCCCAAGTCCAGGCCGAAAGCCTCTCCGACCACCTCATCGGCCAGCTCATCCTCGCCACCAGCCAGGAAGCCCTCCTCAAAGCCGGCGAGGAAATCATCGGCAACCTCAGCGATGACGGCTTCCTCACCACCGGAATCGAAGACATCGCCGCCGCCACCGGCCTCGACATCGACCTCTGCCTCCAGGCCCTCCACCTCGTCCAATCCTTCCATCCCGCCGGCGTGGCCGCGCGCGACCTGCCCGAGTCCCTCCGCCTCCAGCTCCTCCGCCGCGGCAAAACCGAGGACGCCCTCGAGTGCCGCCTCGCCACCCACGACCTCGACCGCCTCGGGCGCAAGCGCTACCAGGAACTGGCCCGCGACCATAAAGTCTCCCTCGACCGCATCCGCGAGGCCGCCCAGGTCATCGCCCAGCTCAACCCACGCCCCGGTGCCGCTTACGCCCCGGACCAGCCCCAGAACATCGTCCAAGCCGAGGCCGCCTTCGTCCGGACCCACGACGGCTGGGACGTCATCCTCCACAATGATGCCGTGCCCCGCGTCCGCATCAACGACACCTACAAAGACCTCCTCGGCCACGATTCCCGCGATGCCGGACTCAAGGATTACCTGCGCGACCGCATCCGCTCCGGCAAATTCCTCATCAAGTGCCTGCAGCAGCGCCAGCAAACGATCGAGAACATCCTCCGGGAAATCATCCGCCGCCAGCCTGACTACCTCGAACACGGCAACACCCGCCTCAAACCCTTGACCATGAGCCAGGTGGCCGACGCCATCGGCGTCCACGAAACCACCGTCAGCCGCGCCGTGGCCGGAAAATACGTCCAGACCCCCCACGGCGTCGTGCCTATGAAGTTCTTTTTCACTTCCGGCTACACCACTGCCGAAGGCGCCACCCTCTCCAATACCAGCATCAAAGACGCCATTGCCGATCTGGTGGCGCGCGAAGACGCCGCCAAACCCCTCTCCGATGCCGACATCGTCACCATCCTCAAAGAACGCGGCATCGATCTGGCGCGCCGCACCGTGGCCAAATACCGCGCCGAACTCAACATCCTGCCCTCCAACCTGCGCCGCGAACGCTGATTTTCCTGCCCGCGTGCGGCTGGTTATGCCCCTCCCCACCCTTCCACACACGCGCCTCCGCGCGTTTCACGCGCTTCTTCGCGTTCTTTTTTATCCTTGGACAGAGTGATTTTTTTATCTTTTGAATCCAAGTATTTACACAGCCACCCGTGATAAGCGCGCTCCAGCGGATTCCCTCTGAAAATCACCCAGGAAATCAACGGAGGCCGATGGATTTATCTGTCGGATTCTCAAAGTATGAGCCGAATCCCACTCAAACACCCCGCTGCGTCAAGCGCCAATTACGAAAAAGTGTTTGACGGAATGCCGCGAAAATCTTAATTCCTACTCTCGTCGATCAAAGCATCGCACCCCAAGGAGGTGAATTCAGACATGGCAGTGAAGAAAAAAGTCGCCAAGAAAAAAGTGGCCAAGAAGGCCGCCAAGAAAAAAGTGGCCAAGAAGAAGAAGTAACTTCTTCTAGCCCCAAAAAGAAAGCGGGAGATCGCGCTACGATCTCCCGCTTTTTTTGTCGATCACTTGTCCATTCGGACAGGCAGTGATTAGAATTTACTTTCTACCCCTTTTCCGGCGGTCCGACAACCTTCGGATTCTCCTATTTTCTTGACCCCTTGGTTTGGTGTGGGCAATTTTGTCACAACACAATATTTGGTATGCGCTGCCCCAAATGTGCCTCCAACCAGGACAAGGTCATCGACTCCCGTCCATGGAAAGACGGCGCGGTCATCCGCCGCCGCCGGGAGTGTCTGTCCTGCAGCCACCGCTTCACCACCTATGAGGAAATCGAACGCGAAGACCTCCGCGTGATCAAACGCGACGGACGTTACGAGCCCTTCGAACGCAAAAAACTCGTCGCCGGCCTCTACAAAGCCTGTGAGAAACGCCCCATCCGCCCCGAAGTTCTCGACCAAACCGTGGACCAGATCATCGACCACCTTGAAAAAGAATATGACAAGGAAATCCCCACCACGGCGATTGGCGAAGCCCTGATGCGCGCCCTCCGCCGGCTCGATGAAGTCGCCTACGTCCGCTTCGCTTCGGTCTATCGCCAGTTCAAAGACATCAACGAGTTCGTCAACGAGGTCCAAAGCCTCACGGTTGATTAGCCCATGATCGCCCTGCCCCAATCCCTCCCGCTGGTCGCCTGGCACCGCACCCGCAGCGTCCCGCTGTCCGAAAGCTGGCTCTGCGAATCCTTGAACCTTTCCGCGCGCCGCGCGGGACGCGCCGATTGGACCCAGGCGGATGAAGTGGCCCGCGCCATCGCCTACTTCCTCCGCCAGGACTACACCGGAACGGTCATCTCCACCGCCGAACTCCGCGACCTGATCCGCCGCTCTCTCCAAGGCATCGGCTGCTCGGACATTGTCCCCCACGTCGGCCTAGCCGCCCCGCGCGTCACCATTCACTTGCCGGAGATTGCCCGCCACAGCGGCATGGAACTGGCCTTCTTCCACCAGCTCCGCCAGCGCCTGCACGAGGCCCTCGATGTCGTCGTGCAGGGCATCCGCCTCGAACAGCTGCGTGATTGCGTGAAAATCCTCGATGGCTCCCGCAAATGGAACCGCGGCTGCCAGCACCTGGGAGACGAAATCGTCGCCTACTCCCGGCGCCACCTCGCCGCCACCGGACACAGCCACGTCGAACTCGCCGTCTTCTGACACGCCATGGCCCACGGCATCTTCGAAAAAATCATCGCCCGGGAAATCCCCGCCGAGATCGTCCTGGAAACCCCGCAAGTCCTGGCTTTCAAGGACATCTCCCCCCAGGCTCCGGTCCACATCCTGGTCATCCCCAAAACCCCGCACCCCCGCCTGGCCCAAGTCCCGGAAGGAGAAACCCTGCTGCTCGGCGCACTGCTGGAAGCCGCCCGGGAAGCGGCCCGCCTCACCGGCATCGAGTCCACCGGCTACCGCATTGTCATCAACAACGGCCCCGATGCCGGCGAGGCCGTCCCCCACCTTCACCTGCACGTCCTCGGCGGAAGAAAACTCGGATGGCCTCCGGGATGACCGGGCTCCATTTGAAATTTCAAATTTGAGATTTGAAATTTCCCACTGCCCGGGGCGGGACTCGAACCCGCACGGAGTTTGACCTCCTCGGGATTTTAAGTCCCGTGCGTCTGCCATTTCGCCACCCGGGCGGAATCCATCCAGCCTCACATGCCCCGCCCCCGCTTTCAACCGCAAAACAGAGCCGCATGCACCATCGGGTGCAATTGAGTTGGGCAGCCGATCTGGCCACACAAATCACGCCGGGCAGCAAGGCTGCCGTTTTCTGGAGTGCGCCGATCCTTTCGGCGCTCTGGGATGGAGCGGAGCGACGGGGAGGAGGCCCGCCGGGACAGCCCGGCCTCAGCGCCCAGGACCGTTTATCTCCACATCGGCCGCCCAGCTCAATCACTCCCTTCTCCCTTGGGTGCGATCACGTTTCGTAGCAACCGACTGGCTATAGAGGAAGGCCACCTGCTGGCATTCAAGCCCTGGCGACCCAGACTGCCGTTTTCTGGAGTGCGCCGATCCTTTCGGCGCTCTGGGATGGAGCGGAGCGACGGGGAGCAGGCCCGCCGGGACAGCCCGGCCTCAGCGCCCAGGACCGTTTTTCTCCGCATCGGCCGCCCAGCTCAATCACTCCCTTCTCTCTTCCCATCCGCATTATTCCATCGCCCTCTGGCGAGGGACTGCTCTATGATTCCGCTTTTCGGGCTTGTAGCTCAACGGTTAGAGCAGGGGACTCATAATCCCTTGGTTCCGGGTTCGAATCCCGGCGGGCCCACTCCGGGCGCCCCGCTGCCTCACCGGCGCCGGATTTGGGTAATGAACCGGGTGGCATCCGGACGCAGGGAAGGCGCCATGGCAATCGCCTTGCCCGCGGGCGTCAGCAGCACGGGCTTCCAGGCCGAGGCTTCCACCGTCGCCCCGGCATCATTCTTGAACAGGGTGCGGCATTCCAAATCCACCATCTCCATCGAGCGGTTCAGCAGCAGCGTCTGCGCGATAAACGCCCCCGTCTCCGCATCCCGGTAGCCCTGCTGCGCCTGCAGCTGGAGCATCGGCGCCAGGGCTTCATCCAGCAGGACCGCCGTGTGGGTGTCCCCCGCCATCACCCCGCCGGGCCGCGGCCCTTCGGGCGGAGCGGCACAAGCCCCCAGCAGGACCCAGCCCCCGGCGGCAAGCAGCGCAGGCATGGCACGCATGCGCGATTCATACGCCCCCCCGGCCTATCCGGCAAGAACGGAAACACCCGCGCCCCAGGGCTGGGTGTAATTGCAATCGGTAGCGGATGCGGGCACACAAAGGGGACAGTTTACCCGCCTGAGGCGGGTAAACTGTCCCCGGCTTGGTCGGCAGGGCCGGTATGCCAGCGTCTATGTTATCCTCCCCAGGCTGTCCAGTGTTACCAAACGTGATTACACCCCCCAGGGCTGGATGTCACTGGGTTGGGCCGCAATCGGCTGGTTGGGGAGAATGAATGGGCGTTGACAGGCCAACCCGGCCGCTCCTCGGGTGAGTGGCTCCACAGGCGCCATATCCGGCCCGCACCACGCTTGCCAAAGCGCTGCCTGCGGCTAATCCCTATTCCATATGCCCGTTTCCGTTGTCACCGGCGCCGCCGGCTTTCTCGGCTCCCACCTCTCCGACAAACTCCTTGCCCAAGGCCACTCCGTCATTGGCATCGACAGCCTCCTCACCGGCAACTCCGCCAACATCGAACACCTCGCCGGCAACGACCGCTTCCGCTTCATCAAGCAGGACGTCACCGAATACCTTTACATCCCCGGCCCGGTCGATTACGTCTTCCATTTCGCCTCCCCGGCCAGCCCCATCGATTACCTCGAGCTGCCCATCCAAACCCTCAAGGTCGGCTCACTCGGCACCCACAAAACCCTCGGCCTGGCCCGCGCCAAAGGCGCCCGCTATCTCCTGGCCTCCACTTCCGAGTGCTATGGCGATCCCCTGGTCCATCCGCAGAAAGAAGACTACTGGGGCAACGTCAACCCCATCGGCCCGCGCGGGGTCTATGATGAAGCCAAGCGCTTTGCCGAAGCCATGACCATGGCCTACCACCGCCACCACGGGGTCGATACCAAGATCGTCCGCATTTTCAACACCTACGGCCCCCGCATGCGCCTGCGGGACGGGCGCGTCGTTCCCGCCTTTGTCGGCCAGGCCCTCCGCGGCGAGCCCCTCACCGTCTTCGGGGACGGCTCCCAAACCCGCAGCTTTTGCTATGTCTCCGACCTCATCGAAGGCATTTTCCGCCTTTCCCAGTCCGATTTCCACGAGCCGGTCAATATCGGCAATCCCGCCGAGATGACGGTCCGCCAGTTTGCCGAAGAAATCATCCGCCAGACCGGCAGCAAAAGCACCATCACCACCAAGCCCCTCCCGGTGGACGATCCCAAGCAGCGCCGCCCGGACATCTCCCGCGCCCGCTCCCTCCTCGGCTGGGAGCCGCAGGTGGACCTCACCACCGGCCTTTCCAAAACCATTCCCTGGTTCCAGGAACGCCTCGCCGCCGGATGACCCCCCTCCCCGCCCGCCTCCTGCTGCTCTTGGCCGCCTGGCCCGGCCTGTTTTCCCCGTGCCGGGCCCAGCAGGCCGCCCCGGCGCCGGCGCCCGCCACGGATGACGACGCCCGCTACCGCAGCACCCTGCTTTTCTCCAACGTCCTGGAACTCGTCCGCGAAGAATACGCCGACTCCCAGGCCGTGGATTATGAGGAACTCACCCACGCCGCCCTGAACGGCATGCTCACTTCCCTCGATCCCTTCAGCGAGTTTCTCGACGCCGAGCGCTTTGCCGAAATGAAGCGTGAAACCGAGGGTGAATTCACCGGCATCGGCATCCACATCGGCCTCCGCGGCAGCAGCTCCATGACAGTGGACATGCCCGTGGAAGGCGGACCCGCCGCCCGCGCCGGCCTGCTGCCCGGGGACTGGATCGTCAAAATCAACGGCGCCAGCACCAAAGGCCTCACCCTCGGCCAGGCCGTCCGCCTGCTCCGCGGCAAAGCGGGCGAACCCGTCCAGCTTACCATTTACCGCACCTCCTCCCAGGAAACCCGGGATTACAGCATCGTCCGCGAAGTCATCGATGTCCCCTCCGTCCGCGGCTCCCGCATCCTGGCTGAATACGCCCGCGGCTCCCGCAAACCCGCCTACCTCCGCATCGTCCAGTTCGGTGAAAAAACCCCCGCCCAATTCGACCAAGCCCTGCGCAACCTCGCTGCCGAGGGCATGGACGGCCTCATCCTTGACCTGCGCAACAACCCCGGCGGCGTCCTCGACGCCTCCGTGGAAATCGCCGGACGCTTTGTGCCGGCCGGCACGGTCATTGTCTCCACCGAGGGACGGCGCGGCGCCTCCGACCGCGCCTACTTCGAATCCCGCGGACGCACCCACCTCCCCGACCTGCCTCTGGTCATCCTGGTCAACCGCCACAGCGCCAGCGCCGCGGAAATCGTGGCCGGCGCCCTCAAGGACCTCGGACGCGCCGTCCTGGTGGGCGAGACCACCTTTGGCAAGGGTTCCGTGCAGACCATCCAGCCGGTCAGCCCCCATCACAATCCGCCCATCGGCGTCCGCCTCACCACAGCCCGCTACTTCACCCCTGCCCATCAGCCCATCCACAAGGTCGGCATCACCCCTCACATCCCCGTACACGTCAGCCTGCGCGAGGAGCAGAACATCCTCAAGCGCCAGAACTGGCACCAATTGGGCGAAGCCGAGCGGGAAGAAGTGCAAAACGCCCCGGATGCCCAGCTCGCCCGCGCCGCCGCCGTCCTCCAGGCCCTCCAAGCCCACGCCGCCCGCCGCCAGGGGTCCTGAGCCCGGCTCAGGCCACCTCGAGGCAGATGGCCACCTCGGCACTCTCGGCATAACCAATCCTGACCGCCTTGGCCCGGAGGGCGTGGCGTCCGGATGGCAGGCGCAGGCGCGGCCCGCCCAGCCGCCACCGCTCCGCTTCATCTTCCTCCCGGCGCCAGCCGATGGAGGCGCCTTGCGTGGAACAAAACCATTCCAAATACACCGGTCCGCGCAGCACCTCCCCGTCTTCCACCGGCTTCTGCGCATCCTGGTGCGGCCCATGGGCGATCAGCCGGGGCACCGCCGTCTGCGGACGCACCCCTCCCGGCCACATGCGCGCCACCATCTCCGCTTCCGGCACATCCCGGAAGCGGTCGAACCGCGCCTGCCAGGCCTCCAGCTCCGCACGCAGCTCCCGCAGCGTGCCCGCGTATTCCTCCCGTCCCGCCAGATTGTCCATCTCCCACGGGTCCCGTTCACAGTCATACAATTCTTCCGGTTCACGGCGCTCCCGCGCCAGCTGCCCCCCGGCGCTTTCCCCTTCCGCCCAGCGGGCGTCCAAGTCCTTTTGCACCGGATGGCGGCAGGCATAGGGCGTCCAGACCGTCCCGGGAAGTTCCGGATGATAGTTGCGGATGAGTTTGTAGCGCCCGCCCCGCACGCACCTCACCATGTCATGGGCTTCATCGTAACGGTCCCGCGTGGCGAACACATGGGTGCGCAACGCCGCATCCCTCCCCCAGAATGGAACCCCTTGCAAATGCACCGGTGCCGGCAGCCCCGCCATGGCCAAAACCGTCGGCGCCAGGTCGATCGTGCTGGCCAGCCGCCCGTCCACCGACCCCGGGGTGATTTGCCCGGGCCAGCGCACAATCAGCGGCACCCGCAGCCCCGTGTCATAGAGCCAGCGCTTGGCCCGGGGAAGGCCTTCCCCGTGGTCGCTCCAAACCATCACCACTGTGGAGTCCGCCAGCCCGTCCTCCTCCAATTCCCGCAGAACCTGCCCGGCCAGGGCATCGGTTTCCGCTAGACGGTCATGCGCCCGCGCATAGGCCAGGCGGTTCCCGGGGGTGTCCGGAAGATAGGGCGGCAGCTCCACCTCCGCCGGATCGGTCCGCACCCCGCCCTCCGCATCCGCCCACATCCGGCTCTCATGCGTCCCCGGAAAATTAAACACGGAGAAAAACGGCTGGCCGGGCGCACGGCGGCGCCAGTGCACCGGAGCGCCCTCACTCCCCCAGCCCTGCAAATCCCAGGCGGTGAATGGCGCCCGGTCAAAGTGCGCTTCAAACTGCGTGTCCGACTTCCCGTAATTCGTGCAAAACCAGCCGTGCGCCCGGAACACTTCGGTGAAATATTTCACGTAATGCGGCGGCACACAGGTGTAGGCGTGCTGCTCCGGCACATGGGGATTTTCATGCGTCACCCGCATGTGCTGGGCGCCGGCGAACACGGCATGCACGCCGGAATACACCGCCGAGCGTGCCGGCGCGCACACCGGGGCGGTGCTGAACACCTGGTCATAGCGGCAGCCCTCCGCCGCCAGCCGGTCCACGTGCGGCGTCCGCGCCGCCCGGTTGCCATAACACCCGAAACGCGGGCTGGTGTCTTCAAAGCAAATCCAGACGAAATTCAGCGCTTTCATGCCCTCCCAGCCAGGCTGCCGCAACCCGCCCCCCTGCCAAGCCAGGATTCCCCTCCCCCGGCCTCCCGGGTGCAATTGAGTTTGGCAGCAACCGGTTGACTTCAGACGAAGGCCCCGTTGTGTGCCCGCACTTGTACCGATTGCAATTGCACCCCCGCGGCCCCTCAAGCCGTCGATTGACGTGACGCTTGGATTTTTTATAGTGAAGTGTGGCTGTTTCCACCATATTGGTCGCCCAGCAGGGCGATGCCAGCTTCATCAAGGTCGTGGGCAAAGGTTCCTACCAGAACGCCGGTCTGGTGAAGTCTTATGCCGAACGCGTTGCCCACCAGGGGATTGCGTCATTTACCATCGACCTCCAGGAGTGCGCCCACATGGACAGCACGTTCATGGGCGTCCTCGCCGGACTGGCCCGCCAGCAGCGCGAGCGCCAGGCCCCCGCCCCCCGCCTGGTCCACCTCAACTCCCGCACCACCGAATTGCTCACCACCCTGGGCCTGGACCGCATCCTCGACATCGAGTCCCCTCCCGCCCCCGGCCAAACCCCCTTCCAACCCCTTGTCCAGGATCGCCCGCCGGGCAAAACCGAAACCGCCCGGACCATGCTCGAGGCCCACCGCCACCTCGTCGAATCCCATCAGGACAATGCCGCCAAGTTCCAGGACGTCATCCAGTTCCTGGAATCCAAGCTGGGCCAGCGCCCGGACTGACCCGCGGCTTTCCCCATGGCCTACATCATCGCTGCCGCCTGCCTCGTCCTCGCCCTGGCGCTGGGCCGCCTTCTCCTCAGAACCCGCATCGCCCTTGCCGAGGAGCAGCGCCGTTTCCTCACCCTCACACGGGAAAAGCAGATCGTCTTCGACTTCCTCCATGACGTCGGCGAGGCCTTCACCGAAGAAGTGGACCAGCACCGCATCCTCGACATCATCCTCGGCTCCCTCATGGGCGTCACCTCCGCCCGCGGCGGCATCATCTACCTGCGCAAAGACGCCCAAACCCTCTCCGCCGATTGCGTCCACGGTTTTTTCCCGCCCCCGGTTCCCCTGGAGCCGGCCCTGGAACACCAGGCCGCGCTCGACCCCCAGCGCCTGGAATCCGAACTGCGCGCCCGCCCGCTCCCGCTGGCCCAGGCCGGCATCCTGGGTGAAGTCTGGCAAACCGGCACCGCCCGCATCCTGGAGGGCCGGGACGCCCGCGCCGGACTGCCCCCGGTCCACGAAGACAGCCTCCGCCCCCATTCCCTCCTCGTCGCCCCCCTCATCTACCGCGGAGAAACCCTCGGCGTCCTCGCTCTGGCCAACCCCCAGGAATCCCCCGCCTTCTACGGAGATGACCTGGAGATCGCCAAGTCCATCTCCGCCCTCGCCGCCTTCTCCCTCTACCACGCCGGCGTTTACAAACAACTGGCGGAAAAACGCCAGTTGGACCACGACCTGGCCATGGCCCAGGAAATCCAGCGCATCCTGCTGCCCGAGCGCTGCCCGGACATCCCCGGCTACGCCCTGGCCGCGGCCAACCTGCCCGCCCGCATCGTCAGTGGCGACTACCATGACTTCATCCGCATTGATGATTCCCGCTGGGGCATGGTGGTGGCCGATGTTTCCGGCAAAGGCGTTCCCGCCTCCCTGGTCATGTCCATCTGCCGCACCATCCTCCGCACCCGCGCCCCCGGCTGCACCTCCGCCGCCGAGCTGCTGCGCCGTGTCAACCGCGCCCTCTTCCCCGACCTGCGCAGTGACATGTTCATCACCATGGCCTACCTGGTGCTGGACACCAAAGCCCACACCGTCACCAGCGCCAAGGCCGGACACGATGCCCCCTTGCTCTACAGCCGGGCCGACGGCAAAATCCGCGAACTCCAATCCCCCGGAATGGTCCTGGGCATTGACAGCGGGGAGGTCTTCGATATGGTGATCCAGGATTTGGTCGTGCCCATGGAACCGGGGGATTGCATCCTCCTCACCACCGACGGTGTCCACGAGGCCTTGGCCGAAGACGGGACGGAATTTTCCCGGGACCCCGTCAAGGATGTGCTCCGGGATTCCGCCCACGCCGGCCCGGCCATGGTCACCCACCGCCTGGTTGAAAGCCTGCGCCAGTTCCGGGGCCACGCCCTGCAAAGCGACGACATCACCATGCTCAGCCTCCAACGCCGATGAATTCCGAAACTTCCCCCACACCCACCCCGCCTCCCGGCTTCACCCTCGTCGAACTGCAGGCCTGGACCGAAGCGCAGTCCGCCACGGCCCAACTGGCCGAAGCCCGCGAACGCATGATCCGCATGCAGGCCGACTTTGACAACTTCCGCAAGCGCCTGGCCCGTGAAAAAGAGGATTCCATCCGCTACGCCAACGAGGCCCTGCTCGAATCCCTCCTTCCCGTCATCGACAACTTTGAACTCGGCCTCCAGGCCGCTGCCCAGGCCAGCGACGCCAAAACCATCGCCCAAGGCATGGCCATGGTCCAGGCCCAGCTCCACCGCTTCCTGGCCGAATGCGGCGTCGAGGAAATCAAGACCGAGGGTGCCGCCTTTGATCCCCACCTCCACGAGGCCATCGCCCAGGAACCGTCCGAGGACCGGCCCGAGGGCGCCATCCTCTCCCAGCGCCGCAAGGGCTACAAGCTCCGCGACCGCTTGCTGCGCCCCGCGGCCGTCGTCGTGGCCGCTGCCCCGGAAGCCGCCACCCATTCCTAATTCCCCATTTCGCATTTTCCCGATCCAGCCATGCCCGCCACCAAACGCGACTACTACGAGGTCCTCGGCGTTGCCAAGTCCGCCACTCTCGACGAAATCAAAAAGGCCTACCGCAAGCTGGCCGTCAAATACCACCCGGACAAAAACCAGGGCAACAAAGAGGCCGAGGAAAAATTCAAAGAACTGGGCGAGGCCTACGAAGTCCTGAGCGACGCCGACAAGCGGGCGGCCTACGACCGCTTCGGCCACGGGGCTTTTCAGCAGGGGGGCGGCGGGCGTCCTGGCGCCGGAGGCGGCGGTTTCCACGATCCCTTCGATGTGTTCCGCGAGGTCTTCGGCGGCGGCGGGGGCGGTGTCTTTGGGGACATTTTTGGCGAAGCTTTCAGCGGCAGCGGCGGACGCGGCCAGTCCGGACGCGGGTCCGATCTCCGCTACGACTTGGAAATCACGCTCGAAGAAGCGGTCAACGGCTGCGAAAAAGAAGTCACTCTCCGCAAGCTGGAGGGCTGTGATGCCTGCAGCGGCACCGGCGCGGCCGCCGGCTCCAAGACGGTCACCTGCACCACCTGCCGTGGCGCCGGCCAGGTCCAGGTCAGCCGCGGCTTCTTTTCCATGGTCCAAACTTGCCCCCGCTGCCAAGGCCAGGGCGTCGTCATCGAACGGCCCTGCTCCGCCTGCGGCGGCGACGGGCGCGTGGAGAAAAATTCCAAGGTCAAAATCCGCGTCCCTGCCGGGGTGGACTCCGGCTCCCGCCTCCGCTCCCCCGGCCTGGGTGAAGCCGGCATCCGCGGCGCTTCCCATGGCGACCTCTACATCGTCATCCACGTCCGCGAGCACGCCATCTTCACCCGCGAAGACAACGACCTCTATTGCGAGGTCCCGGTCAGCTTCGCCAAGGCCGCCTTGGGCGGCGAACTCATCGTCCCCACCCTCGAAGGCCAGGCCGCGGTCAAAATTCCGGCCGGCACCCCCGGCGGGAAAATCTTCCGGCTCCGCGGCAAGGGCGTTCCCGATGTCCGTGGCGGCGAGCGCGGCGACCTCAACATCCGCATCCTCATAGAGGTCCCCAAGAAGCTCACCCCCGAGCAGAAGAAGAAGCTGGAAGACTTCGCCGCATCCTGCGACGAGAACACCCACCCGGATTCCCAGTCCTTCTTTGACAAGGCCAAAGACTTTTTCCGCTGATCCGGTCCGGGCATCCGCCGCGCATTTTCACCGCGACGGACGCGAAGGGTGTGAGCAAAAAATGAGGCACATGCGTTCCTGCCCAATACCATTAGAGCATTTCCGTATTAATATGATTTAATTGTCTGTACAACTGGTCTGGAAGTCCGTACCAAGCTTGGAATGCAACCTTATGGAATGGATTTAAGGGGACGGATCATCGCGGCCTGTGAACAGGGCCAGCGGGTGGTGGATATCATGGAACGGTTTTCGGTCAGCCGCAGCACGGTGGATCGTTATTGGAGGCGCTACCAAGACCAGGGTCATTGTCGGCCCGG
>Ga0209172_10005014_pt1 | contig 16663 bp, 11 predicted proteins | sample LarsenN4metaG_FD_184113 | JGI IMG/M metagenome (GOLD analysis project Ga0209172, IMG submission 184113) | Hot spring sediment bacterial and archeal communities from British Columbia, Canada, to study Microbial Dark Matter (Phase II) - Larsen... ... | reverse complement strand
TAGCTACGTTGGGGTGGTCGGGACCGTAGACCTGCTCGTCGATGCGCAGGGCGCGCTCGGTGAGGGCCCGCGCGGCGGGCAGGTCGCCGAGGGCTTTGAGGATCTGGCCCAGGTTGTTGGCGGCCGTGGCTACCTTGGGGTGGCCGGGACCATAGACCTGCTCGGCGATGCGCAGCGCGCGCTCGGTGAGGGCCCGCGCGGCGGGCAGCTCGCCGAGGGCTTGGAGGATCGTGGCAAGGTTGTTGGCGCGGATCGCCACGTTGGGGTGGTCGGGACCGTAGACCTGCTCGGCGATGCGCAGGGCGCGCTCGCTGAGGGCCCGCGCGGCGGGCAGCTCGCCGAGGGCTCGGAGGATCTGGCCCAGGTTGTTGGCGCGGATCGCCACGTTGGGGTGGTCGGGACCGTAGACCTGCTCGTCGATGCGCAGGGCGCGCTCGGTGAGGGCCCGCGCGGCGGGCAGCTCGCCGAGGTCTTGGAGGATCGCGGCAAGGTTGTTGGCGTCGCGAGCCACGTTGGCGTGGTCGGGACCGTAGACCTGCTCGTCGATGCGCAGGGCGCGTTCGGCGAGGGCCCGCGCGGCGGGCAGCTCGCCGAGGTCTTGGAGGATCGTGGCAAGGTTGTTGACGTCGCGAGCCACGTTGGGGTGGTCGGGACCGTAGACCTGCTCGGCGATGCGCAGCGCGCGCTCGGTGAGGGCCCGCGCGGCGGGCAGCTCGCCGAGGGCTCGGAGGATCTGGCCCAGGTCGGTGGCGAGGATCGCCACGTTGGGGTGGTCGGGACCGTAGACCTGCTCGCCGATGCGCAGGGCGCGCTCGGTGAGGGCCCGCGCGGCGAGCAGGTCCCCGAGGGCTTGGAGGATCTGGCCCAGGTTGTTGGCGCGGATCGCCACGTTGGGGTGGTCGGGACCGTAGACCTGCTCGTCGATGCGCAGCGCGCGCTCGGTGAGGGCCCGCGCGGCGGGCAGGTCCCCGAGGGCTTGGAGGATCTGGCCCAGGTTGTTGGCGAGGATCGCCACGTTGGGGTGGTCGGGACCGTAGACCTGCTCGTCGATGCGCAGGGCGCGCTCGGTGAGGGCCCGCGCCGCGCGCAGGTCGCCGAGGGCTTTGAGGATCTGGCCCAGGTTGTTGGCGTCGCGAGCCACTTTGGGGTGGTCGGGACCGTAGACCTGCTCGGCGATGCGCAGGGCGCGCTTGCCGCTGTCGCGCGCCGCGGCAAGTTGCGCCTCCTGGTGGTGGTACAGAGCGACCGTGGTGTACAACTGACCCGCCTCGGCAAGCGCAACGCCATACCTCTCCGCCCACCCAGCCACGGCCGCGGCATGCGGGCGCAGCCCCCGATTCCCAGCCCAAACCGCGAGATCATGCTGGTCCCAGCGGAATTCGCGTCTCATCATGCGCGCCGCCCGCCCGGACCAATCCGCCGCGGCGCCATCCTTCGCCAGCCGCTGCCGGGCGACCGCCTGCACCAGCCTGTGCACCGTGAACTCCGCTCCAACGCCCTCGATCAGGGCGTAGTTCCGCAGCATCGCCAGCATGGCGGCACGGCGCACCGAATGCGCCACCGCCGCGCGCAGCGCCTCCGGCAACTCCTCCCGCGCGCCTTCCAACAGCGAGACGGGAACCGGATCCGGCGCGAGGAAGGCCGCCAGCCGCAAGACCTGCGCCGCCAGCGCCCCCACCTCGTCCTTCTCCAACTTCTCCATCGCCAGCGAGAGGGTGCGCGCCGTCGAAAGCTCGTGGGAATCCGGCGGCCACAGGTCCAACAGGTCCGCCAGGTGCGACTCGAGGAGGCGCGCGTAGCCCGCGAGCGTTTCTCCGGTCTGCTCGACATAGGCCGCGGCCTGCGCGAGCGCGAGCGGCAGGCCACCCAGTTCGCTTGCGATGCCGCGCGCCGCCGCTTCGTCTTTCTGTTTCGTCCGCCGGAGCAGGTAGCGCATGCCCGCTTCGGGGTCCCAGACGCCCACCGGGAGCGGATCGGCGACCTCCCCCCACGCCGCGTGCCGCGACGTGAGGATCACGTGCAGGCGGGGGCTCCGCGGGACCAGTCCGCGCACTCCGGCGGGGTTCACGGTGTTGTCGTAGAGGAGGAGCGTGGGGGGGCGGTCCGGCGCGCTGAGCCAGCGAATTGCGCGGTCCGCAGCTTCCGGGACGTTGGGGAAGTCCGGGGCGACGAGACGGGCGTGGCGGGCGAGCGCGGCGAGGTCGTCCAGGAGCGTGGCGCGATCCTCGGCGCGGAGCCACCAGCCGGCTTTGTACCGCTCGCGGTGGCGGCGCGCGTATTCGAGCGCGATTTGCGTTTTGCCGACGCCGCCCATGCCATGGACCGCGGTGATGGCGGCGGCTCCCGACGCGGTGAGGGCCTCCTCGAGCGAGGCGAGCGTTTCCTCGCGCTCGGCGAAGTGGCGGTCCGGGGCGGGGATATTCCAGTCGGGCACGTCCCGGATCACGGGCTGGACGCGTTCGACGAGGATGTCGAGCTTGCGGTCCATTCGCGTGAGCTTGTCTTCAAGGCTTCGGGTTACCGTGTCGAGTTCGGCGCGAATGCCGTCCGTGCCGCCCAGTCCGTCGAGGCGAGCTTTGATGTGCTTGAAGTACTCGACCTGGACGCGGATCAGCGCGCCGTGGTGCTTCGAGTGGGTTACCTGATGCGCGCTCGCCTCGGCGACGTAGACCGGGAGGCGTTCAGCGAGTTTGCCGCGCAGGGCTTCGGGCATAGGACCCGCAACGCCGCCGTCGCGGGCCCAGCGCAGAAGGGCGCGCTCGATGGAGGGGAACCACTGAGCGCCGGGGTCGAACGCTTCAAGCGTCGCCGGATCGTCGTCATGGAAGAGCGATTGCAATTCGGCCTCGGACTGCGCGCCGAGGAGTCTGGCGGACCAGGCGTCGAACCAGCGCGCCAGGTCCTGGTTGAGGAATCCGCGCAATTCGCCGCGCACGGCTTCAAGCGAGGCGGCGAGCGCGTCGCGGAGGAGTCCCTGGAGGTAGGCGTTGCCGGTTCCCCGGATTTCGTCGTGTTGTTTGTCGATGCGGCTGGCGGCGAGGTTGCCAAGGAGGCTCGCCAGGGCGGTGGCGGCCGCGCCGCCCGGAACCGCGCTGAGCGCGGCCGTGAGGATGGTCAGCACCCAGGGCGCGGCGTTTCCGCCGCACGCCCCGGTCAGCGCGGATTTCAGCGTGGCCGCCAGGAACGGGAGTGGCGGGGGATTGGAAGACATGCAGCGAAGAGTGTAACATTGAAGGCGGCGTCAGGCAGCGTCTTCCGCGTCATGTTGTGGAAGCACGGGAATAGGAAAAGTAGCCCGGGTTTCGGGAGCGGCGCGAGGCGGTTCTCGTGTATGATCAGGGGTTCGCCTTGGCCGCCGGGGAACACGGCGGGTGAAAGGCGTGCGGCCGGCGGCAGGACTGCGCCGAAGGTGACCCGCGCGGGCCCATCCGGCAATCGCTGCGGGGTTAGTTCCGAGCTATGAAACCCTCATTCCTCCTTCTCCTGATCGCGGCCGGCCTGGCGGCGCAGGCGCCCCGGCCGCGCCCCGGCGTCGCGTCCACCGCGATGACTCCGGATCCGAATATGCCCCGGCCCATCGACGCCCTGGATTCGGTGTTCATCGAGGAACTCACCTGGCTCGAAGTGCGTGACGCGCTCCGGGCGGGCAAAACCACGGCGATCATCGCCACCGGCGGGGTCGAGCAGAACGGTCCCTACCTGGCGACAGGGAAGCACAACTACGTGCTCCGGGCGACCACGGAGGCGATCGCGCGGAAGCTGGGCGACGCGCTGGTGGCTCCCATCGTGGCCTTCGTCCCGGAAGGCGACATCGCCCCGCCCTCGGGCCACATGAAGTATCCGGGCACGATCAGCCTGCGGCAGGCGACCTACAAGGCGCTGCTGACCGATATCGCCGAGAGCCTGCGGACGCACGGATTCCGCCGCGTGGTCCTGATCGGCGACAGCGGCGGCAACCAGCAGGGCATGAAGGAAGTGGCCGCGGAACTGTCGGGGAAGTGGGCCGCCGCCGGCGCGGCCATCCACTTCATTCCCGAATACTACGACTTCTACAACAGCGGCGCGCTGTCGAAGTGGATGGAGTCGCAGGGCGTGCGCGAGACCGACGAAGGCCATCATGACAACGTCGCCATCACGGCCATGATGATGGCGGTGGACCCCGGCGCGGTCCGCATGAAGCAGCGCCGGGCAAAGGGGAAGTTCTCGATCAACGGCGTCGCGCTGGACCCGGCGGAAAAGACGATCGCGCTCGGAAGGAGAGCCATCGAGCACCGGGCCACCGTGACGGTGGCGGCGATCCGGAAGGCCGGCCGGTAGCGGGTCCCTAGACGGCCAGCCGGAGAGCGGACTGGATCAGGGAGACGATCGACGAGAGGAACTTCGCCGCGGCGACACCGTCGACGGCGCGGTGATCCACGGACACGGAAATCGGGATGGTCAGGCGGGCGACGACGGCGTCGCCGTCAACCCACGGCCTCTTGGCGATCCGGCCCGCCGCGACAATCGCGGACTGCGGCGGATTCAGGATGGCCTGGAAGCGGTCCACTCCGAAGGGTCCGAGGTTGGACAGGGTGACGCTGCCGCCGCTGAAGTCGGCGGCGGCCGCGGCGCCGGAGACACAACGGTCCACCAGGCGGACGCGCTCGGCGGCGATCTCGCCGACGGCCAGGCGGTCGGCGTCGCGGATCACCGGGGCGACGAGGCGTTCGCCGGCCTGAACGGCCAGCCCGACGTGGATGCCCTCGGCCGGAACGGCGGCGCCTTCGCGCCAGCAGCAGTTCACGGACGGAACCGCCCGGAGCGCCAGCGCGACGGCTTTCACGAGAAGGTCGTTGTAGGTGACACGCACACCGTGGCGCTCCTGGACGATCGGGATCAGTTCCTCGCGCACGCGGGCGAGCAGGCTCGCGTCGGCGTCGGCGTGAACATAGAAATGCGGCGCGCGGAAGCTTTCCTCCATCCGCGCGGCGATTCCGGCGCGGGATGAAACAACGGCGGCGGGTTGAATCGCGGCCCGGGCTTCGAAGGCGCGGCGCACATCGGCCTCCACCACGCGGCGGGCGCCCGGGCGTGGAACCACTTCCGAGAGGTCGACTCCGAGGCGCTTCGCCGCGGCGCGCGCGCGGGGGCTGACCGGGACGCGCGGCGCCGGGGCCGCGTCCTCTCCGGCGGACTCGCCTTCGGCCAGCAGGAAGCCGATCCGCTGCCCAGCTTTGACGACGTCTCCGGCCCGGGGAGCGTCATGGGGAATGCGCAGCACGCCGCTGTCGAGGGCTTCCACCTCCATGGTGACTTTGTCGCTCTCCACGGCGAACAGGGACTGGCCGGCCTCCACCCTTTCGCCGTTCGAGCGCAGCCACCCGGCGAAGAGCGCTTCTTCCATCGACCAGCCGAGGCGCGGAACGGTGATCTCGAACGGCATCGGCGTCACTCCCGGGCGAGGGCCCGCGCCGCGGCGGCGATCGCTTCGGCCGAAACGGTCACGGCGGCTTCGAGGGGAGGGCTGTAGGGGGTCGGCGCGAACGCTCCCGTAAGCCGCCGGATGGGCGCGTCGAGGTCGTCGAAGCCGCGTTCGGAGACGATCGCCGCGACTTCGCCGGCGAAGCCGAACGGTCCGAACGCTTCGTCCACCGCCAGGAGGCGTCCGGTCTTCTTCACGGACGCGAGGATCGTCTCGGCGTCAAGCGGAGACACGGTCCGCGGGTCCACGACCTCGACCGAGATCCCCTCGGCCGCGAGGGTTTCCGCCGCCTCGAGCGACCGCTTCGCCATCATGCCCACCCCGACGACGGTGAGGTCCCGGCCCTCGCGCGCCACCCGCGCGCGGCCGAATTCGATTTCGTATGGTTCGGCGGGGACAGGTCCTTTCACGGACATCAGTTCGCGGGGCTCGAGAAACAGCACCGGATCGTCGCAGCGAAGGGCGCGGGTGAACAGTCCTTTGGCGTCATAGGGAGTGGAGGGCACGACGACGCGGAGGCCCGGAATGTGGCCGTAGATGGAATAGTAGTTGCCCGAATGATGGGTCGCCGCGGAATGCCCGACGCCGATGCAGCCGCGCAACAGCACCGGCATTCGGAGACGCCCGCTGGACATGTACTGCATCTTGGCGATCTGGTTGATGATCTCGCCGAAGGCGTCGTTGAGGAAGTCGATGAACATGAAATCAATCACCGGCCGCGCCCCCGTCATCGCGGCGCCGCAGGCGAGTCCGGTGAATCCGCGTTCGGCGATCGGCGTGTCGCGCAACCGTTCCTCGCCGTAGCGGGCGAAGAGTCCCGCGGTGGTTCCGAAGTTGCCGCCGCGGCGGCCGATGCCCTCGCCAAGGACGAAGATCGCGGGATTGGCCGCCATCTCATGGTCGAGCGCTTCGAGCGTCGCGGCGACAAGCGAAATCTCGCGCCCTGCTCCGGCGCCGTACCCCGGTTCGCGGACCGCAGCGGCCGGCGCCGAATAGACGTGCGCCGCCGCCTCGTTGGCGGAAGGCCACGGCGCCTGCTCGGCGGCCTCGCTTGCTGCCGCCACCTCGGCCTGAACGTCCCGGTCGAGGGCCTCCAGTTCCTCGGCGCCGGCCTCGCCCTGTCCGGTCAACGTGGCGTGGAAGCGCCGGATGGGGCATCGCGCGCGCCAGGATTCGACTTCCTCGCGTGTGCGGTAGGTGTAGTCGCCCATGCCCTCGGCGTGGGGACGCGTGCGATAGGTTCTGCACTCGAGCAGCGTGGGGCCGCCGCCCGACCGAGCACGCGCCACCGCCTCGCCGGCCGCCCGGGCCACCGCGAGCACGTCGTTTCCGTCCACCTGCGCGCCCGGCACGCCGCAGGAGGCCGCGCGGGAGGCCACGTCGGGATTCGCCGCCGCGTAGGCGAAGGGAACTTCCGTGGCGAACTGGTTGTTCTCGCAGACGAACAGCACGGGCAGCTTCCAGATGGCGGCCAGGTTCAGCCCTTCGTGGAATGCTCCGTTGTTCACCGCGCCGTCTCCGAAGAAGGCCACGGCGACCCGGTCTGTGCGAAGCAGGCGGAAGCTGTAGGCGGCGCCGGCGGCCTGGAGGATCGAGGGGCCGACAATCCCGCTGGTTCCCATCAATCCGATCTCCGGCGCGAACAGATGCATCGACCCGCCGCGGCCTCGCGAACAGCCGGCTTCGCGGCCGAACAACTCGGCGATCAGTTCGAGGGCGGGGAGGCCCTTCGCCAGCGCGTGGCCATGCCCGCGGTGGGTGCTGAAGACGGCGTCGTCCGGCCGCAGGTGCAGGCAGACGCCCGCGGCGATCGCCTCCTGACCGACATAGGTGTGGCAGGCCCCGTGCACGAGTCCGCGGGCATGGCATCGGGCAAGTTGCTCCTCGCAGACCCGGATGAGGCGCATCGTGCGGTAGAGGAAGCGCGATTCGGGCGTCATGGGCGGACCGAGCCTCCACCGTTGAGCGCCAGGTTTCCGCCATCCATGGGGATCAGCGCGCCGGTGATCCATTTCGACGCGTCCGAGGCAAGAAGGACGGCGAGTCCCTTGATGTCGTCGGGACGGCCGAGCCGCCCGGCCGGAATTCCGCTGAGGAAGCGGTCGCGGAGCGCCGGCGATTCCGCCATCCGCTTTTCGAGGCCCGGGTTGACGACCTGTGCGGGGAGAATCGCGTTCACGCGCACGCCGCCGGAGGCCCACTCCGTGCTCAGTTCGCGCGTCATCTGCGCCACCGCCCCCATGGCCATGCTGTAGGCGATGTGACCCCGCCCGAGCGCGGTCACGCTGGCGATCGAGCCGATGTTGACGATGCTCCCGCCTCCCTGCCGGAGCATTCTCCGCCCGGCCTCCTGGCAGGCGCAGAACCGGCCGAGCACCAGGTTGCGCCAGACCTGCTCGACGTCTTCGAGCGAGATATCTTCGGGCCGCCCCATGATCGACTCGCCGGCGACGTTGCCGAGGAAGTCGACTCGTCCGAACTCCGCGTCGGCGCGGGCGAACAGGGCGCGGACGTCCGGCGGGGAGGAAACGTCGCAGCGGGCCACGAAGGCGCGGCGGCCCAGGGCGGCGATCGCGGCGGCGGTGGCGGAGGCGCCGGGTTCGTTGAGGTCAACGAGCATCAGGTCCGCTCCCGCTTCGGCCAGAGCGAGCGCCATGGCGCGCCCCATGCCCTGCGCCGCTCCGCTCACGATGGCGGTCTTGCCGGTCAGGTCGAACAGTCCGGTTGGCATAAACGGAATCCTCCATTATGCGCAATCGAAGGGGAAGGCTGGCGCGGAAAAGACGGAAGGGGAACGGCGGGTCAGTGGATCATGCGGTCCCGGCCGCCGCCGGACTGCTTCTTCAGATAGACCTGGAACTTCTTCTTCGCCCGGTTGTGCTTCCAGTTGCGGCGCCATTGTTCAAACGGAGCGAAGAAGTCGCCTTTGAACAGGTTCGTCTTCAGGTACAGCCAGCCCCAGATCATGCCTCCGAGGTGCGCCACATGGCTGACGCCGTCGCCGGTGGAGCCCAGCGTCAACATGAACGACATCGCGCCGATGATCATGACGAAATATTTCGCTTTGATCGGAAACAGGAAGCTGAACAGCACGGTGACATCCGGGAAGAGCACCCCGAAGGCGAGCAGAAGGCCGTAGATCGCTCCGGAGGCGCCGATGGTCCGTTCGCTGCCCGTGCCGAAAACGGCGCTCATCAACAGAGCGCAGAGTCCCGCGCCCACGCCGCAGATGAAGTAGTACTGGAGGAAGCGCCGCGTGCCCCAGATGGCTTCCAGATCCTTGCCGAACATCCACAGGGCCAGCATGTTGAAGATGATGTGCTGGAAGCCCCACGGGTCGTGGAGGAACATATAAGAGAACAGTTGCCAGACGGCGAAGCCTTCCAGGATCCACCGCAGGCTGAGCCAGAACGGAGTGAACACGGCGGCATAGCCGGCCCGAACCGCGAAGAAATGGGCCACGAACAGCGCCGTGTTGATGATCAGCAGCCACTTCACGCCCGGCGGGAGCACCGACGCCGAGCGCGGGTACACCTGCTCGATCCGCCTGCCTCCGAAGCCACCGCCGGACCAACCGCCACCGTAGGAGTTCATTCGTGGGGTCCAGTCCTCACCAGCCAGCATACCATTCACGCTGAGGTCCGAAAACGGCGAGTCTGCCCGGCGCGATCGGACATACTGGAGGCATGGAGAAAGCCGCCGCGATCGACGCCGCCAGTTGTTACCGGGCGGTGGCGGCGCGGGACCCGCGATTCGACGGGCGGTTCTTCACGGCCGTCAAAACGACGGGGATTTTCTGCCGTCCCGTCTGCCCCGCCCCGACGCCCCGCGCGGCCAACTGCGAGTTCTACCCCTCGGCGGCGGCGGCGTTGGGAGCAGGCTACCGGCCCTGCCTGCGGTGCCGCCCGGAGGTCTCGCCCGAGTCGCCGGCCTGGCGGGGAACCGCCGCCACCGTCGCGAAGGCGTTGCGGCTCATCGGAGAGGGCGCCCTGGACGGCGAGAGTCTGGACGGGTTGTCGGCGCGTCTGGGAGTTGGCAGCCGCCACTTGCGGCGTCTGTTCGAGCGGCACCTGGGCGCGTCGCCGGCGGCGGTGGCGCAGGCACGACGCATCCTGTTCGCAAAACGGCTTCTGACGGACACAACCCTTCCGGTGACCGACGTCGCGTTCGCGGCGGGATTCCGGAGTCTGCGGAGATTCAACGACGCGTTCCGCAGGGCTTATCACCGGCAGCCCCGCGAGGTGCGCAAGCTGGACGCCCCGGGGTCCCAGGCCACCATCGGGATCCGCCTTCCGGTTCGCCTCCCCTACGACTGGCGCGGCGTGATCGGATTCCTGGGGCCGCGGGCGATTCCCGGAGTCGAGTCGGTGACCGAGGGCTCCTACCGCCGGACCATCCGGATTCGCGGTTCCTGCGGAGCCATCGAAGTCCAGCCGCGGCTCGGGGAGTCCTGCCTGGTGGTTCACATCGAGACAGCCGGCGTGACGATCCTGCGGGAGGTCGCCGACCGCACCGCGCGCCTGTTCGACACCGCGGCCGATCCGGAGGCGATCGCCGACTGCCTCCAGGATCTGGATCCCGCCCCGGGCGTCCGCGTGCCTGGGGCGTGGGATCCTTTCGAGATGGCGGTGCGGGCCGTTCTCGGCCAGCAGGTTTCCGTCGCCGCGGCCACGACGCTCGCCGGGCGGATGGTTGAGCGCTTCGGAGAGGACACGGCCTTCGAGCCCGGCCGCCTGTTCCCGCCGCCGGAGGTTCTCGCCGCCGCGGACCTGACGGCGATCGGGCTGACGCGGACACGGGCCGCGACGGTCACTGCGCTCGCCCAGGCCGTGGCCGGCGGGCGCCTCGTCTTCGACCGGATCTCTTCGCTCGCCGACGCGGTCGGCCAGCTCACGGCCATCCCTGGAATCGGCGCGTGGACGGCGCAGTATGTCGCCATGCGAGCCCTGAACGAGCCGGACGCCTTCCCCTCCACCGATCTGGCGCTGCAAAAGGCGGCCGGAGTCAACGATCTGGAACCAGTCTCCGCCAAGTGGCGCCCGTGGCGCGCTTACGCGGCCCTCACCCTATGGAGCAAACTCGCATGATGATTCTCGAAGAGATGGACAGCCCGATCGGAGGCGTGCTGCTGGTGTCGCAGGGCGGCGTTCTTTGCGCCCTGGACTTCGCCGGCTACCGGGCGCGGATGGAAAAGCTGCTGGCGCGCCACCACGGCCGCGTAACGCTGCACGCCGTGGCGGGGACCACCGATTTCGCGCGCCGGCTGCAAGATTACTTCGCCGGCGCGCTGCGCGCCGTGGAAGGGATTCGCACGGCGGAGACGGGCACCCCGTTCGAACGCGAAGTGTGGACCGCGCTGCGGGCGATTCCGCCCGGAGAGGCGCGCACCTACGCCGCCCTGGCGGCATCGATCGGACGGCCCCGGGCGGTCCGGGCGGTGGGCGGCGCCAATGCGCGCAACCCGATCGCGATTGTGCAGCCCTGCCACCGCGTCATCGGCGCCGGCGAGGATCTCACCGGCTATGCGGCAGGGCTCGAGCGCAAGCGGTGGCTGCTCGAACACGAAGGCTACCACCCGGCCCCCGGAACGCCGTCGGCGCGGCTCACTTCTTGGCCGGACGCTCGACGGTCAACTGGCTTTCAACTTTGAACACGCCGGGAACGCCGTTGGCCTGAAGCTTGGCGATGTTGGCGTCGCCCTCGGTAGCGACCACGCCCACCAGTGTCACATTCCCGTTCTTGACGATGATGTGGATCGGCGGGACGGCCTGGAGCGCGTAGCGGTTGAGGGCGGTATGGCCGTAGATGGCGCGATAGGTCGCCAGGCGGATCCGGTCGTCGTTCGGAGACGTAGGAAGGATCTCGATCTGGTTGTCGACCGACTCCACGCCTTCAACAGTCTTGACGGCGCGTTCGGCATCCTTCTTCAGAGACGGACGGGACACCTGGCCGAGCAGCGTGACCTTCCCGTTGTCGAGTTTGAATGCGAGGTTGTCGAATACGCCATAGTAGGGCAGCATCACAAGTTCGCTGCGGATTGCTTTCTCCATCCGGGCGCGGCCGCGTTCCGATGTCTGGGCAGCCATGAGCCCGAGGGGCAGCAGAAGGGTCAGGAGAATGCGAGCGTTGGTCATCACCGTGGTCCTCATCAGCAGGTTGTCGGACGCGGCCGCGGCGGCGCGGCCGGTACGCATCAATGTTGCCACGATTCTGTTGTAATGTACACTGGTCGAAGAATCCGGATGGAGGGTCCCGGGGATCCCGTCCGGACCTGAATCGGAGCCATCCCTTGATCCAGCCGATTTCCGCCGCCCTGACACGGACGGCGGCCACACTCCTCGCGTTGGCCGCCGTGAGTCGTCTCACGGCGGAAGAGACTTTCGCCGGTTTCGGCCGCGCGATTCAGGAATTCCGTCTGGGCAACGGCGTCCGGTTTGCCGTCCTGGAGCGGCACACGTCGCCGGCGATCGCGGTTCACGTACGGATCCGGGCCGGCGTCACCGACGAGGGTCCGGACCAGCGTCACGCCGCGACGATGCTTTCCCGCTTGTTTATTCACGGCAGCGCGACGCTGGGCTCGCGGGATCCGGCCCAGGAGAAGGCATTCATGGAGGCCGCCGAGCGGCACGGCGACGAGATCGCCAAAGAAGCAGCGCGCGGGGATAAGGCGAACCCGCTGCTGTCACAGGATGCCGATATCAAGGCGCGCATCGCACGGGACGAAGCGTTGCGCTACGGGCATACCTTCTTCTTCCGGGACGCCTTCGCGGCTCAGGCTGTGGCCGGACTCACCGCCCAGGCCGGGCCCGATGCCTTCCAACTCGCCGGCGCGGCGAGTTCGACTCGGGCCGAGTTCCTGTTCAAAGCTTTCGGGGAATGGGTCCGGAAGCCGGCGCTGCGCGCGTACTACCTGGAACGCCGCGTCCACGAGGACCTGCTCGACCGGGAAAAGCCCAACCCGATCCGGCTGATGCAGGCGAGCCTGCTCACAGCCGCCTTTGACGGCCTGCCGTACGCAAAACTCCAGCCGGGAATCGAGATCCTGCGGCTGCTGCGGCCCGCCCAGGTGGAAGAGTTCATCGCCCGGCGTTTCGTGGGCGGCAACGTGGCGGTCGCCGTAGTAGGCGATATCACCGCGGCCGAGGCCAAGAGGTTGGCCGGGCTGTACTTCGGAAAGACGGCGGCCGGCGGCGCTGATCCGGAGGCGCCGGCCGGGGCCCGCGAGGCCGTTTCCGAGAAGCGAATCGAAGTTCCGTTCACCGGCGCCGAGGCGCTGACGCTGGCGTGGTACCGTCCGCCGGGGACTCACGAGGATGCGGTTCTGTTTGAAGTGCTCGATTCGCTTCTTTCGGCAGGCCCGTCGTCGCTGCTGCACCAGGCGTTGCTCGGCGCGGACCGCCTAGCCCGGCACGTGCGGGTGAGTTCGAGCTATCCGGGCGACCGCCGGCCGAATCTGTTCGCCATCGAATGTTCGCCCGCGCCGGGGCACACGGCGGGGGAACTGGAGAAGGCGGTCGACAGGGTCCTTGACCGACTCCGGAACGCCCCTCCGGCAGCGGCCGACACCGCGCGGGCAAAATCGTCGCTCCGGCGGCAGTATGCCGCCGCCCTGGATACGAATCAGGGAGCCGCCGCCGCTCTGGCCCGGTTCAGCCTTGACTTCGGTTCGGGCGCAGCCCTGGTCGCGGCGATGGACCGGATCCAGAAGATCAATCCGGAGGACCTCCAGAGGGTGGTTCGACAGTGGCTCAAACCGGGGGCCCGCTTCGTTGTGCGCGCGGGAACGCCCGGCATGTACGCGCCGGAGGATCCGCAGTGAGCCGGAGCCTCCTTTGCTGGCTGCTGGCGGCGGGCGGAATGCTGGCGCAATTGGGTCCGGGACCTGGAATGCGCAGGCGCGGACGGTACCCCGTCAACCGGCCTCCGGTCGAGATCAAGGCGCCGGAACCACCAGAGGCAGCGGCCGCGAAGAGCCCGGCCGCCCGCAAGCCGGTGTCCGCGGCGAAGGGGCTTGCGGATCCGGATCTCAACCTCGGCCTCCAGTTTCCACCGCTTCAGGCGCCGCCCGCGCCGGCCGTGGAATCCTTCGCGCTGGCAAACGGCCTGCGCGTGCGGCTGCTGGCCGACCGCGAACTGCCGCTGGTGAGCGGTGCGCTGCTGCTGCGGGGCGGATCCGCGTCGGATCCTTCCGAGAAGTTCGGGCTGGCCGAGATCGCCTGCCGTGTGGTCGCCGGTGGCGGGGTCGCCGGAATGACTCCCGAGCAGGTGGCGCGGCGCCTCGAGGAGATCGGCGCCACCATCGATTCGGATGCGCAACCGCTGGCCACCGTGCTCCGCTTCTCCGGACTCACTGACCACCGGACGGAATTACTGCGCCTTTTCGCCGAGCTGGTTCAGCGGCCGAGCCTGGACAACGACACCTTTGAATCCCTTCATGGCCGGATTCGCACGCAGATCCCGGCGCGGAACCTCGACCCCGCGCGGTTGGCGTCGTCGGAACTGGCGCGGGCGCTCTACGGTCCGGCGCATCCGCTGGGCCGCCGCGTGGGCTACGACGACCTCGACAATATCGGCCCGGAGGACGTGGCGGCGTTTCACAAACGCCATTTCACGCCGGCCGGCGCCGTGCTGTCGGTTCAGGGAGACTTCGACCTGGCGGCGATGCGCGAGGAACTGGGAAAGCTGTTCGGCAGTTGGACGGGCCCTCCGCCACCCCCGCCGGCCCCCGTCCCCGCCCCAGTTTCCAGGGCGGGCATTTACTACGCCGAGCGGAGGGACCTGTCGCGGGCCGTCCTGGCGATGGGACACCTGGCCGCCGCGGATTCGGAGGAACAGATCGCCGCGGCGGTGATTCTGATGGAGGCCCTGGGCGGCGGCGAAAACAGCCGGCTCATGCAGACCGCGGCCCGCCGCCGGTCCTGGACTCTGGATGTGCGAAGCTCGTGGAGCGCCGACGGGAGCGGCCAGGGCCTCTTTCTGATTCAAGGGACGGTCGCGCAGGCCTACGTCACCGACGCGATCCAGGCCATCCTGGCGGAGCTCGACAGGATCCGCACCGAACCCGTTCCGCAAAGGGAAGTGGACCAGGCCATCCTGCGCTGGATGACTGGCTCGGCCCTCCGCGCTTCGAGGCCAGCAACGCTGCTGGGCACGATGTCCGGGTCGGAGATCCTGGGGCTGCCGCCGGAACGCCTGTTCGCGATCCAGAAAGCCGTGCTGGCCGTAACGGCCGCGGACGTGCGCCGGGCCGCGGCGGAGAGGCTCGATCCGGCCCGGCTGGCCATCGTCGTGGCGGGAAGCCAGACCCTGTTTGACCGGCCTCTGGAGGAGTTGCGCCGTGAGGTGATTCCGGTTGACCTGAACATTCCTCCCCCGAAGCCGTTCCAGCCGCGCACCGATCCGGCCAGCATCGAACAGGGCAAGGCCTGGCTGTCGAAAATGCGGGACGCGCTCGGCGGCGCCGACGCACTGGGGAAAGTGCGCGCCTATTCGATGCGTTCGGAGGGAACCGTGTACGGGCCGGACAAGACGATGACGGCGGTCAAGACGGATCGCTGGTTCACCGAGGGAGACCGGGAGGCGATTCGCCAGGATGTGGAAATGGGCTCGGGGACACAAGCCGTGTTCTACAACGGGGAGATCGGCTGGATCGCGCTCGGCCGGCGGATCAGACCGCTGCCGCCGTCCCTGCTCCAGCAGGTGCGGGGCGAACTGTTCCGCGTCCCCTTCCGGCTGGCGCTGAGCGACCGGATGCCGGACCGGGAGGTCTGTCACCTGGGCGCGAACATCGTGCAGGTCACCGGCCCCAACGGAAACGGCGTGAAGATTTACATCGATCCGGAAACGGGTCTGCCGCAAAGAGTGTCCTACCGGATAGAACAGACCAACCGCGCACCGGTGAGTGTGGAAGAGATCCTGAGCGAGTGGAGAAAGGCCGGCGGCGTGATGGTTCCGGGCCGCGTCCGGGTCAAGCAGAACGGGAGAAGAACGGAGGAGTTCAAGGTCGTGGAAGCGAAGGTCAACGAAGGCGTCGACCTTGCGGAAATGGAGAAGAAACCTTGAAGACGCGCATCTCGACCCTGCTCGTGGCCGCCGGATCGCTGTTCGCCCAGACGCCGTCCCGGGCGGAACGGGGCCGGCAGATTGTCGACGAAGCGATCAAGGCGTTGGGCGGACGGGCATTCCTGGAGGTCAAAGACCGCACCGAAACCGGCCGCGTCTACTCGTTCTACCGCGAACAGCTCCGCGGGTTGTCGGTGGCGCGGATCTACACCCGCTACCTGACGCCGCCCGCCCCACCGGCGCGGGCGGAGGGAATGCTGGTCCGGGAGCGGCAGTCGTTCGGCAAAAAGGAAGAGGAGTACGCTGTGCTGTTCGACGAGTTCAAGGGATGGCAGATCACCTTCCGCGGGGCGCGGCCGCTGCCCGCCGAAACGCTCGAAAGGTACCAGGATTCGACGCGGCGGAACTTCTTCTACATCGTTCGCGAACGGCTGGGTGAAGGCGGACTCACCATGGAGTACCAGGGCGCCGAGGTGATCGAGAACACGCCGGTGTCGGTGGTCGAGATCAACGACGCCGCCAACAATTCCGTCCTGGTGCATTTCCACCAGTCGACCAAGCTTCCGGTCCGGCAGATCTTCCATCGTCGCGACGCCCAGCGCGTCAGGCACGAGGAAATGACAGTATTCTCCAAGTACCGCGACGTAGGCGGCGGCGTGATGTGGCCGTACTCGATCACCCGGTTCCGGGACGGCGAGAAGATCTTCGAGATCTTCTCCGAATCGGTCGTGATCAACCAGGACCTGGACGATCAGCTGTTCACGCTGCCCGCATCCATGAAGATCCTGCCGCCGCAGAAGTAGGCACGGCTTACGCCTTACAGGTCCCGGTGAATCGCCTTATGAACGGGCGCACTCCCGGGGCCCGTCCGATGAGGCTGGCATGGAGAAGCGCGCTGAACCCCGTTTGTCCATCCGCGGCGCCGCCATGCTGACCGTACTCAGCGGCGCCGGAGAGACGTGTCCGGCGGAGATGGTGAACCTGTCGGGTCGGGGCATGCAGATCCTGGTGGGAGGTCCCCTGCCGGCGGGCGCTCCGGTCCGCCTCGATGCAACGGACTGCATGTGGCTGGGGGAGGTTTGCTACTGCCAGCCGGTTCAGGACGGATATGTGGTGGGGTTACGGCTGGACCAGTTCCTT
>Ga0209172_10005012_pt1 | contig 16666 bp, 28 predicted proteins | sample LarsenN4metaG_FD_184113 | JGI IMG/M metagenome (GOLD analysis project Ga0209172, IMG submission 184113) | Hot spring sediment bacterial and archeal communities from British Columbia, Canada, to study Microbial Dark Matter (Phase II) - Larsen... ... | reverse complement strand
ATTCATACTCATATTGAGCTCCCATGCACTTTGTGAGGCTCCGGACCATTTCCTCCATACGGTTGGAAATGAAGCTCTCCAGGGCTGGGTCGAAGGTCCTGACAGTACCCTTTATTACAGCCGTATCAGGTATAATATTATATGTAGTTCCGGCATTAAAGCCCGTAACCGATATCAATGCATTCTTTAAAGGATCTTTTTCCCGGGTCAGTATTGTCTGAAAAAGAGTTACCAGGTTCGCTCCTGTTATTATGGGGTCTATACTGTGGTGAGGCTGTGCAGCATGCCCCCCTTTTCCATTGATGGTTATTTTGAATTCACCGGGAGAGGCCATTACGGGTCCGGAACCCATGGCAATGCTGCCGGCAGCAATAGACGGATTTACGTGAAAAGCGATTATTGCATTTACAGCAGGATTTTCAAGAACTCCTTCATCAACCATGTATCTGGCGCCTCCAAGGCCTTCCTCCGCAGGTTGGAATATGAATTTTATGCTGCCTTTTATGTGATCACGCATACGTATAAGGATTTCCGCAGCACCCAGAAGTATGGCTGTGTGGGCATCATGACCACAGGCATGCATATATTCCATATTTTTTGAAGCATACTCAACCGTGTTTTGCTCTTTTAGGCGTAGCGCATCCATATCTGCCCGCAGTGCTACGGTTTTTCCACAGCCGTTGTTTTCAATAATACCTATAACCCCGGTTTTTGCTATACCCTTCTTGTGACTTCTCAAATTAATTGTCCAAAACAACTATCCGTGGAAACCCGTGGTTATCCGTGGAATGCCGTGGAATATCAAGGGTTGTGAGGATTTGGAAGAGGATTTGTATTTTGAGAAAAATTCAGGGCATTTTTAATGAATTCGGGGGCTTGGTAAAAAAACCAGGCTTTTTTAATGTTTTGTTATAACAGCGTGTTAAAACCTATAACAAAACCTCGCAAAGCCTTGATAACAGTGTGTTACAAAAATTAACACGAGATAAAAAAATAGACTTAGAAACTGCATTTTAAAGCCAAAATTGTAACAAAAAAAGCGGCTCGATTGGCGAACTGGATTGACGAACTTAGTATTATTGTTCGCCAATCATTAAACCCGCATAAATTCAACGTTTCAGCAAATATGTTCAAAAATTACTCCAAACAACTGGAAAATAAAAAACTGGAAATTGTAAGACGTATAAATACGTCAAATAAGCATAAAAAATTAAGCGATTCCTCTGCCAGAAGTATTATCGCCGGAACTTGTTTCGTCTCTTCCAGTCCTCCAATTTGATGACTCTGTTTCTTTTTTCTTATCTTCAGGCTTATGCTCCAAAGTCACTCCATTATTTAGCAGGGAATCAACAAACAGATCTACCTTGCCCTGCTCACGATCTGGAAGCTGACGGTACTTTAGTATCAGTTCCCTTTCATAACTATTTAAGGATTCTTCATATATTGCATCGGGATCAGGATAGTGTAGAACTTCGTGTTTTAGGCTGCTTATCAGTTCAAATAAATCTTCTTTTGATATTTTTCCCTCCTTAATTGAAGTGTGTAAAAAAGCTAAAATTTCATCTATTCCTTCATGAAATAGATACGGTGTTGTAGTATTGTTTTCGGACATATTACTGTTTGGACCTTGCCCTTTACCTGTCAGCAACCAGTCAGTTGACACGCCGTAAAAATTGGCAAGTGACACAATACTCTCTAAACTTGGAGATCTCTCATTTTCTTCATATCTACCCAAGTTATGAATAGAAAGATTCTTCATTACCTGTGCCCTATTAAGTTTTTTTAATTCTCTCAAATATATGAGTCGTTCGCCTAAAGTATTCATAAAAACACCACCTATATATAATCAAATAATGTCATATAGCACGAATAACATGTATACTAGCAATTTAATTGTGTCAAATAGCAATATTTTATTGACAACGTGTCAATTGACATATATAATATAACCATAGACGCATTAACACGCTTACATTCTATCACAAAAGCACGGCTGGCAACAGAGATATTTTTACAACAATTGTAAACCATGCCAGCACACATCAACCTACAGCATATCTAAAACATCGGTTCTTGCAGGCACCCTCGCTTGTGCCACTGAAAACTGAATACATGAGTTGATTTAGTACAAGCCATCTGAACCGGGCGACTTTTTTGGCCTGGTGTGTACAAGTCCAAGGTAACCAGTTATAGCGAAGATCCGCATCAGGATGTGGGGAGCCGGAATGCAGTACCGAGGTGAATATGGAAAGGTATGAGGATGAGTATTTTTGAAGGAGAGGTTGTATGGGAAATAAAAAAGTTACATTTGATCAGGATGTTGACAGGCTTTTAAAGAAAAGCACCAAGGCCAAGGTCAGAGCTTCAGGAGTCAGGTATCAAGGAATAAAATACAAATTTAAGGGTTACGAAAACTATCAGGGCAAAGTTGTAAGCATACGTGAGGCTAACGGAAAGCTGCAGGTGTTTGACAGCGCCAACCGATACATAGGTACCCTGCAGGAAGACAGTACTTGCTTCTGGAACGGCTTTGCATATTACCTGAAGCTTTCATACTATTCCGGGATGTCGGCCTTGGGTACTTTATCGGAATACCTGCTAACGGAGCTTGATGACAGAGGTTTGGATGAAGCAACAATGGCAGAACTGGTTCTTCTTTGCACTGACATTGCCAATGCGATGGAGATTGAAAAAGGTGAAAAGGACATCATGACAGCGGCATTTGAAATGATGGAGTTGTTCAAGAGACTGGAAAAGGTGCTCACCACTGCACCGGAGCTTTTTAAAGAATTTGACCAACTTTAAGATTCCGGCAGTAGGAGGAGCACCTTCCTCCTCCATTTTACACCAGGGCGGAGGAAAAAACAATACGTTTGAAAGGAGCGATTATTGTGATTTTTGATGATTCGGCAAAGGCAAAAGTGTTTTATATGGGCTTCAAGCATAACGGAAAAATGTATACCTTCAACAACTACTTTTCACATATCGGAAAGGTTGTTGAAGTAAAAACCGATGGAAACGATATTATGGTTTTCGCGAATGACGGTCATTTTCTCGGTATTGCAGAGCCGGTTACCCGTTTACACCGGGAGGGAGAAAGTTACAACCAGCAGAAACGAGGTGGTTTCAAATGAAAAGGAACAGAAGAAAGCTGACCCTTCAGGGGAGGCTCATCAAGAACAGGCTGTGGGAGGTAGGCATGACGCAGAAGGAGCTGGCCGAGCAGCTGGAGATATCGCCGACCTACCTTGGAGATATCCTCAAGGGCAGACGGTCGGGAAGCAAGCATATGGAGAGGATTTACAACATCCTCAAAATCGAAGCGGAAGAGCTTAAACAGGCTGCGGGAGGTTGAGACATATGGAGATACACAAGGAATATGAGGATATCCTTCGGGAGCAGCTGGCCAGGGTTGCCAAGGCGGTGGACACGGCTATGGGGATTGCGGGGCCGGGTGTAGACGGAACCCTTACAGAGGAGAAAAAGGCGCTTTGTGATGCAGAGGCAGAAATGATTTCCGAATATGCGGACTTGCTGGAAAAGCGTGAAAAAGAACTGCATGCAGAGCTGCAAAAAGCGATTATCTACTACGGTGGCAAGATTGCCGCCACACAGACCCTGCTGCGGCAGCTTGGCAGGGATGAACAAAAGATGCTCAATATCAAGTCGGCACTGCGCAATGAGGAAATGAAGGAACAAAGGGAGAAATGCCGGATATGAACGGGAGGCCGGACTTATGGCATACGGAAGGAATAAAAAAGCCAGCCGGGGAAAGGCGCGGAAGCTTTGCCCCATCCCCTGGCAGGCGATTGTAAAAAAGGTCACTTCCAGTATACCATAAGCCTGACTTCCGGGAAAGGGGGTTAATAGATGGAATCAAGCGACATCTGGCTTTCCACCTCTCAGGTAGCTGAATTAGAAGGAAAAACTATTAGAGCAGTTCAGAAAAAGGTTAACTCAGGCTTTTATGCTATAAGAATAAGCAAAGCACGCGGCGGGAAATCCGGTGAGAGCTATGAAATCAATCTGAATTCCCTGTCGGCAGCTGCAAGGAACAATTACTACAAAAGCCATGCGAAGGACACACAGGAGGAACCCGAGGACGGCCTGGAGGGGCCGTACCAGGAGGAGCACGGCGTACCGCTGAACCTGGCGGAGCTGGAAGCACTGGTAGGCAGGGAGAAATTCAGAAGGATGCTGGCCGAGGCTGAGAAAAGGGCCGAGGTGGTCCGGGAGTACCTGGAGCTGAAGGCGGAGTACGGCTGGGGAGACATCGGCAAGGCCGCAGGGATGATTGAAGAGAAGTACGGAGTCAAGCAAAAAACGCTGTACCGCATGGAGGAACGATACAAGCAGTACGGCATCGCAGGGCTGGTGCGCAAGCTTCCAACCCTGAACCGAGGTACAAGGCGCAGGATCGACCGGGAGCTGGAGCTTTTCTTCCGCAAGCACTGGCTGCAGCTCAGCAAGCCCACCGTAGGCAATGTCATGACGCTGATGAGCCGGTACTGCAAGAAAAACGGCTTGGAGATGCTGAAGAAGGACACCATTTACAGGCTGGCCAAGGACATAGAGACGAAGGAGCCCGATCTGTACTGCCTGGGACGCAGGGGCGAGGACGCGTACATCAAGGAGTTCATGGAGAAGGCGGTGCGCCAGGACCCCAAATTTGTCAACCAGATATGGGAGGGCGACCACCACAAGCTGGACTTTTTCGGGATGTACAACAAAAAGCCGTACCGCTTCTGGGTTACCGCATGGGAGGATGTGGCCTCCCGGGTTATCACCGGGTTTACCGTCGCCATACAGGCCAACGGGCAGACCATCGGCCTGTCGATGCGGCACGGTGTGCTGGAAAAGCAGCTGCCGGTATGGAGCGAGGACGTAAGCCCAGCCATGAAGGCGGCCCTCGACAGTATGCAGTGGGAGCTTGAGGATCTGAACCAGAGGGCCATGGAAGACAGCCTTCCCTTCACCGGCCTCCCCATGGCCTTGTACATCGACAACGGGGAGGATTACAAGGCGAAGGTAAAAAAGGGAATCAAGTGCCCGGGATGGGACTACTCGGTGGAGGTCAAGGGCATGTGCGGCATCCTCAACGTGGAGCCCATGTTCTGCACACCCTACAGCCCTTATGCAAAGGGACACCTGGAGCGGTTGTTCCAAACCCTGTGCATGCAGTTTTCCAAGAACATGCCGGGATACTGCGGAGGCGACAACAAGGACAGGCCGGAAACGCTGAAGGAAAAGAAGCTGGCCGAACAGGGCCTGCTCCTGACGCTGGAGGAAATCTACTTTCTTCTCTCCCACTGGGTGTGGGAGTATCACAATACCGTGCATTCCAGCCTGGGCATGACTCCCCTGCAAAAGTATGAGGAAGCCATGAAGGCCAGGACGGAAATGCCGGACCCGCGCACCATGGACATCGCAATGATGGATGTATCCACTGCGACGGTATTCGCGAGCGGGATACGCAAATTCAGCGTCGGCTGGCGCAGGACCTGGTACAAGGATTCGGACGGCGTGCTGACAAGCAAATACGTGAAAAAGAAGGTGGTCGTACGGTACGATCCCGCAAACATCGGCGAGCTGCTGGTGTTCGACATGGAAACCGGAAGCTATGTATGCACCGCCACCAACCGCCATTACCTTGCCTGGGGCACCTCCAAGGAGGATGTGGCCGAGCACAGGAAAAGGGGCAATTCCAGGAAGAAGGCTCTCAAGCAAGTGCTTAAGGATATCCGGGACGGCAGCGAGCTGGAGAAGATCACCGAGGAGCGCAGGCAGTCCGGCGAGCGCATGATCAGCGGAAGCACCAGGGACACCCGTGGCGATGTTACCATGATTACCGGCCTGGAAAAGGCGGCCGCAAAGCGCAAGGAGGAAAAGGTGGTCAGGCTGGAGCCTGAGAAACGCAAAATAAGTGTTTTTGAGGAAGTCATATTGAGCAAGGCAGGACGATTGTAAAGGAGGTTTGCAAATGGAAGCTTTAAGGCTGGTGGAAGACAGTCAAATTTGGACAAAAGAAGTGAGAATTTTAAAGGACCTGATTGAGCAGGCAAAGCAACAAGGTAAAAAAATAGATGATGTGGCAAGAGAAATCGGCGTGAGCCGACCGTACCTCAGCCAGTTCATCACAGGCAGCTACCGTTCCCCGAAGGACTCATCGCTGCATCTGGGCTTTAAGGTCAGAGCTTACCTTGAGCAGAAGGGGCTTTTGCAGGAGGAAAGCGCCTTGGACGTTTCCAAGGAGGAGCGGCCGGAGAAGGAAACGCTTTGGATCAGGAGTGTAAAGGAAATCGGGCTGGTGAAGACCCACAACCTGCGGTTGGTGGAAAGCATCATCAACTGGTGCAGGGAAAAATGCGAGCTGGACATCCTGGTGAGCAGGCCGGGGCTGGGCAAAAGCTTCGCACTCAGGGAATGCAAGCGGGTATACGGAGATATCGTTATCATCGAGTGTGATGTGGACAGCACCAACAAATCCATCCTGGTGGATATTGCCGAAAGCATCGGTGCCGGAGCCAGCGGCTCCACCTCGGCCATTAAAAAGAGGATTGTCAAGGAGCTCAGGAAAAGCCCAAGGCTTCTCATTTTTGACGAAGCCGACCTTTTAAGCATCAAGACCATTGAAATGATCCGCAGGCTGCATGACACCCTGGAGGACAGCATCGGGATGATGCTGGTGGGAAACCTGAAGCTGGAACGGATGCTCCTTAGCTGCATCATTGACGATGACGACATGGTACGCCTGAGCGACCGGTTCAAACGCAGCTGGCATTTAAGCGCCATTACCGAGACCGATACCGCCTTCTTTCTTGAAAGGGTATATGCGACGGATGCGGCAAGGCGCATGCTGGCCGATATCGGCATGAAGCGCGGCATAAGGCAGCTGGTCAACGCATTGGACCGGCTGCTGGAGGCAACCAGGGGCGAAAAGCCCATCACAAAGGAGCTGGTGGAGGAACTGGGACAGGTCATGCTGAGCATGAAGATTTAGCCGGACGGGGTGATGGAAGATGAACCTCAAGCCCGGCGACCGCATCAGGGCGGTCAGCAGGTTCAAGCGCAAGGTCATTCGCAAGGAGTATACCGTCGTGGAAAACGACCTTCGCAAGAACTTCATGGTGGTAAACACCGGCATATATAACGAAACCATCGACCGCTTTCAGGTAAAAAGCGGCAAATTAAAAATCGAGCTTGTAAAGGAGATGTGAGGATATGAAGCTTGGAATGAAGGATACGGTCAGACTGGTAGTGAACAGCGTGTCTGACGGGATTATGGACAGGAAGGATGCCTGCGCAATGCTGGAGGAGTCCATAGAAAGCTATATAAGGGAGTGCAGCCAAAGCAGGCTTGACAGCCAGGACAGCGGCTACCCCTTTGACAGCATGACGGTGGAGGAAGCCGAAAGGCTGTACCTGGAAAAGGGATTTGTCACTCTCTGCGAGGACGGGCATGTGGTTGGAATATATAAGGAAAGGGGGATCGCTGCATGAACAAGAAGTTCAAGACGTTAAGCAAGGCCGGGAGCCTTACCATCCCTGCTGACATCCGCAGGGATTTGGGCATTGCTGCCGGAGCGGGGTTTGATATCAGCATCGGGGACAATGGCCGAATAGTACTGGAGAAGCATACACCGACCTGCATATTCTGCGGCAAGTATGCAACAAAGAAGCATTACGGCAGGGACATATGCGAGGTATGTGTCCATCAGATAGCGGAGGAGGATAAATAATGGGCGATATCAAGGATATCAAAGCTTTGGTGGACGAATATGCCAAATGGGACAGGCTCCAGAAGGAAGCCAAAGTGATTATAGACGGTATCAAGGCTTCCCTCCAGGAGAAGGCGGTTGCCATGATGAAGGACACCAAGCAAAAGCAGGTGGAGTTTTACGGTACCGGGAGCAACAAAGCGGTTATTACGGAGGCGGACACCGTCAAGCTGGTTTCCCCCACCCTGTTCAAGCAGGTGCTGGGAGATGTGTTCGGGGACTTCATCAAGGAAAAAACCACCTTTGAAGCCACAGAACCCTTTAAAAGGGTGCTGCAGGCAATCCTTCAGGGTGAGTTTGGGGAGAGCACCCTGGATGATGCCATCCGGCAGATGGAAGTGGACGACAACACTTCCAAGCTCCTGAAGAAAAAGCTCAAGGGAAACTGGGAAAAGGATGTTGCAACGCTGATGACGGTAGCCGGAATGACCAAGGAACGCGCGGAGCATTTTGCCTACTTTGTGAAAGAAGCCATTGACTTTGAAAAGATTGTAACCATCCTCGGAGCTGCCGGTCATAAGTACAACACACCGGACTTTGATATCTCCCTCACCGCCATCAAGCATGGGGCGGGTGTGGAGACAAGCATCAAAATAGGGATCGAGTATGATGCGGAGCAAGCATCGTAAGCAGGAAAAGGCGGGTGGATTTTATGAGGCCCAAGGAACATAAACAATGCCAGCGGATTTTCGGACTTGCAAAGCAGCTGGGTCTGGACAATGACATGCTGCATGCAAGGGTGTACGAGGTGACCGGAAAGGAGAGCATTAAGCCGCTCTCCTTTGATGAAGCCGAGGCGGTTATAAAAAATCTTGAGGGCTACTGCAAGCCTAAAACAAAAAGGCCGGCAAAAAACAACCGATGGAAGCAATACGCCTTCGGTTTTTCATTTTACAGGCCGGGCATGGCCACGCCTCCCCAGTTGGAATTCATCCGGGCCATGATGCTGGAGATGCAGAAGCTTTCCCCTGGCGAAGCGTCCCTGGACGACCGTCTGAGAGGCTGGCTGCAGAAGTATGGAAAGGTGGATGACCTGGTTTTTTTGGACGTCAGGAATGCCGGAAACATCATCGACGGCATGAAAAACTATTTAAAAAGCCTCGGATGGGAATACAAGGGCGACCGGATCAAGCGCCTGGAGAAGGAAGCCTCCTCCCTTCAGGAAAAGCTGCTGGAGGCGGACGGCGCGCAATGGGCGGAGCTGAAGGAAAGGCTTGAGCAGGTGGAGCGCGAGCTGGATGTGCTCAGGATACACAGGGGGTGATTGGCGGTATGATGTCCGTGGAAAAGGTGTCCTTGCTGATCCAGATATTGCAGGACATCAAAAAGACCTATGAATACAACCAGGCATTGATTGAGGACAAGGAAAAGGAAACCCAGGATCTGCTCCATGAAATCGAGCTTGGAAGCTTTGATGCCAGGCGCGGAGGCAGGCTGGCAAAGGAACTGAAAAATGTCCGCCGGGAACGCAGGCGGGCCATGGATGAAAACCTAACACTAAAAATCCTATATGAATATTTTGAAGGAAAGCCGCTTTTGAAGGATTTACAGCGGATGCAGGGAGAGATTGCGCGCGAAGCCGGAAGGCTGGGCTCAAGGGTCTATACTCCCAGGATACGGAAGGATTTGACCATCCCGTGCAAACAAAAGGAAACCGCTGTGCAAAAAGCCTTCAGGCTGGCAGGAAAGGAGTCGATGCAGAGATGAAGGATGTACTGCTCCCCATCGGGAGTGTCGTGAAGCTGGCGCAGCACGAAAACGAGCTGCCGCGCACCTGGATGATTATCGGGAAAAGGATTCCGCACCCGAAGGTGTGCCTGGCAAAGGATTATGCCGCTGTCCACTACCCTGACGGCTACCAGTTCAATTTGGGTGGTGATCCGCAGATGCTATACTTCGACCACTATGAAATTGATGAGGTTGTCAGGGAGGCTGAGGAAATCGAGACACCGGAATACCGGGTGTCCTGTTCTCACAAAAATTGTCCAATTTGCAGCCACGAGGAGGAATGACGATGACAAGCAGCGAGCATAAGGCATATAAGTTTGCACAAAAGCTTCAGGATATGATCAAGAAAAAGGAGTTTGACGATGCGCAGGTACGCATGATCCTGTCCCTGCTCCTGGAGGGAAACGGCTATGAAGGTATGGCGGATCAACTGGCGGCTAATGAATGCGACATCCGGGAGTTGGATGGTTGTTTCCTGGAGGGACAATTTGAAGGAGAAGATTTCGGAAGCATTCCCTTTGAACAGCTCTCCCTTGCCCTGCTTTCTTATACCGGAAGGTTCATCCTTGCCGGGCTTGGAAAAAGGAAAGGGCGCAGCAAGGCATATATTCTGGATGAAGCTGCTGCTGAAAAGCTGGTATTTATCTGGAGGGACACACAGTCCACTGCAGACATTGACAGGGGGTGAATCAGTTGAAAAGACCGAGTGATATTATCATAGATGATTTTACAGACATCAATTTAAGAACAGTTGTACATGTTCCAATCATCGTTGTTTGTAAGAATACCAGTGACTACCCCGGCAAATATACAGCGCGGTTATGGGATATCCATAAAAAGCCGACCCGGTTTGTTCTTGTCAAAGAAAAAATCGAAGAAATCAGAAGGTGTATACCGCCTCATATGGCAAGGTTTGAACCTGAAAGTATTGATGATCCGGTAATAGTCGAAACATGGATATAGCTTGCAAAGGGGTGGATGGAATTGCAGTTACAAATGTGGACTAAATTATGTGAGAATTGCGATATATACAGGAACAAACCTTGTATGTGCTGCATCCGTGAATTGAAAAGACATGATCGAAGAAAGAAAAGCGAGTGTCAGTTCGAATGCAGGTGTATTGAGTTTTGCAAGGAAAAGGAGCGTCAGTATGCCGGAATACTTAAAATTTAGATGCTGTATGTGCCCGAATACTAACAAGCAAACCGACAAATGCCCTCCAAAGCCCTTTAATCCAAAGATTACCGAATGCAGATTTGTAAAGACATACATTGACAGCCGTGGATGGCGGTACAAAGTTATGCAGGGTCTCGGGGACAGTAATTTTAAGGCGAGATATAACAAGCCTGGGAAATCCGGATGGAAAGGTATGGCCAGCATGGAATGGCGCAAGAGCTTTGATGAGGCACAAAGTGATTTGAATGTGATGGCAAAAAAGAAAGGCTGGAAAGAAGCAGGAAAAGAGGGTGAATATGAAGGTTAGAGTCACAGACCCGGAAAGCCCTTACTACGGAAAGGAATTTGAAGGAAACTGCGTTTACTATGATTTATATCATAACAAAATTAAATTTTAAACGTCATAGGTAAGCTTTTAAAGGCGCGCCGCCTCTCTGACGAGAGAGGACTTATGACTATGAAACTAAACAAAACGACTGAATACAAAAGTAAAGTATATACCGATAGACCTCCGTATGCAGACTTTGACGCACCGCGCAAATTTGAGGCAATAAAAAGCATTATAGCCAAAAGGTTAATTGAACATCCTAATGCCATTTGCTCATATTCTGGAGGTAGCGACAGTGATATTATGATGCATTTAATTGAAACGGTGAGAAATACTTTCAATATTCCACCTGTTAAATACTGCTTTTTTAACACAGGGCTTGAAATGAACGCAATAAAGCGTCATGTTCGCGACATGGCGGAAAAGTATAACGTTACAATTACTGAGTATCGGCCTAAAAAGAATATTGTGCTGGCAACAAGGGAACACGGGCTGCCGTTTGTGTCAAAGATTATGTCAGCTGGGCTGGAGGGAGTGCAAAAGAAAAACATCCCGTTATCAATTGCTGATGAATATGCAAATGCAGACAATAAAGCGGCTATACGGGCAGAGCTCAAAGCAAGATACCCAGGGTGTGAAACAACAATTAATTTTTTATGCGGATGCAATTCCGCAGGAGAGCCACGGCCTGACATACAGCTTGTCATTAATTCGTCAAAGTATATGCTTGACTTTATTAAAGAAAATCCAATCCCATTTAAAGTAAGCAACAAGTGCTGTGATTACTGCAAAAAACATGTGGCTCATGCGGCGCAAAAGGATTTTGACATGATAATCACCGGAGAACGCAGAGACGAGGGCGGTATGAGGTCTGTTCCACGAAAGGACAATTCGTCTATGTGCTTCACGGAAACAGCGGACGGGCAATATCGGCTTAGACCACTGTATTATGTATCAGACGCGGATAAGCAGTGGTACAAGGACTATCACGGCATTAGATATTCAGATGCATATGAAGTGTATGGACTGAAAAGGACAGGTTGTTGTGGTTGCCCTATTTCTGCCAATGCGATAGATGACTTAGAAAAAATACGTCCTTTTGAACCAAACTTAGTAAAGGCAGCATGGAAAGTTTTTGGAGACAGCTACAGGTATCGTAAGCAGTATAACGAGTACAAGAAAAAGAGGGTTGCAGAACAACGTGCCAAAAAGCGCGAAATGAAGAACGGAGAGCAAATTGAAATGGTTGTAAGCAAAAACGGATGGCATTTTAAAAGTCTATAATTCTTCAAAACAAATATTCTATGCACCATAAGGTGCGGAAAGAGAGGAATCTATGAATATCGAAAACGCGATAAAGGGTGTTATTGAACAAAAGCTGCAGGAAGGCATCATTGAAAAATTGGTTGCCGAGAATCTTGAAAAGGGCATCAACAAAGCTTTGGAAAGCCTGTTGGGACATTACGGCGACGTTACAAAGGTAATCGAAAAGAACATCAAGGAGGTATTGGTGGAGCAGCTTTCAAGGTATGACTATTCAAATTACATCGTAAAGCTGGACCATGTATTGACGGAAATTCTCAAGAATACTGCGCTCGACAACAAAAAAATCCTCCAAAACTTCAAGGCCTTCATGACCGATATTGAAATCCCAAAAATTTTAAAGGTGTCGCAGATATTTGAGGAATACTGCAAGCACGTCGCTAAAAATATAGATACAAGCGAACTGGAAGTCAATACCGACGATACACCCTCCTACGAAACGGTAGAGGTATCCCTTGAAATCCAGGAGCATGAGAAAAGAAGCTGGAGCAGCTATTCAGAAGCCACCATGTTCTTTGAGTGTGAAAAGGATGACAGGATGAATTTCGAGGTCAAGCTTCGCAAATGGACCGACGAATCCCCATGGAGGCTTGCTCTGGATGAAAACTGTGATATTGCTGCCTTAAGGCATTTGGATGAATTTAAGATATACCTTATGAAGCTGGCCCAGAACAGCGTGAGAATCGAAATTGATACATGGGGTGAAAACGAAGAAGTGCAGCCAGAACAAGAGCCGGAAGCAACCTACGGATGAGATATATTACATAAATAAGGAGGGTGAGGTCTAATGTATTACTGGTGCATATATATTCACACCAACCGCCTCTCCCCCGCCACGGCCCGGAGGTTTAAAACACTTCAGGCGCTGCAACGGTGGGTGGAAGCCAAGGGCGAGGAAATCAAGGTGCTGGACATAACCGGGAGCGTTACGGCTTCAGGCGGAAACCGCAAGAAGATTACCAGGGAGCAATTGATTGCACGCTTTGAAGCTGCCCGTCCCGAGCTGGATTTAAAAACATGGGTTACCGATGTTATCGGACATAAGTGCTGCGAAACCTGGACCCGGGATAAGCTGGTAGATGAATTCGGTTATGGGTACTGCTTCTATATGCAGGACTTCTGGAACAAAAGGAATGCAGAGGTGAGGGAATGAAATACTATATCGCAAGCAAGCTGGAAAATGCAGTAGCGGTAAAAACTCTCGCGTATGCCTTTGAACAGCTTGGATGGAAGCAGACCTACGATTGGACAGCACACGGCAGTGTGCATGACGAGGGCGAGGAGGTTTTGCGGCAGGTCACCCTGAAGGAGCTGGGCGGAGTCAAGGAGGCTGACGTGGTGGTTGTGGTGCTGCCGGGCGGGCGCGGAACACACGCAGAGCTGGGCGCAGCCCTGGCATACAACAAGCCGGTGTTTGTATGGGGACAGCAGCCGGAGGATTTCATCCAGGATGGGTACACCTGCTCCTTCTACTTCAATCCGAACGTCCGCCGTGTGGAAGGTGCAGCCATAAAGCTGGTGCGCAGGCTGGTGGACTTCTGCAAGGAAAACGGACTTTTCCAATGAAGTACTGCATCTATGCCGGAGGAATTTACACCGTTGCCGAAGGTTCCGGCAAGCTCCTCTCCCTCACCGGCCCCTTTGGGAATGAAACGGTGCTTCAGGATCAGGTGGTGGAGCTGCCGGAGGAGGTGTACCAAAAGGTGCAGGCAGAGTACCAAGAAGCAGTGACCGCCTTAAAGCAGGTGGAGCAGCGCATCTGGCGGCTGAACGAGGAATACTGCAAAAAAAGGTCGGCCCTGCAGGAAATGAGGACGGAAGCCGGTCGGAAGGAAAAAGAGATCGTCAGCAGGGTGCTGAGGCAGATTGACAAAACATAGGTTTTGATGTATAAAGGTGGTGAGGCCATTGGAAAAAGAAAATTTAAGCAGTCTATGTAAAGAAAAGAGCAAGGAGAAGGTTTCGGAGGCATTTGCCCTGGTCATTGACAGGATAGGGTTTGAGAATGCGTTGGAAATTGCAAGGATAGCCGGTGGTAGCAACATGTATGTTCCAATGGTCGAAACATTGGAACGGCCTTGGGTAGAAAATAAAATCCGGGACGAATTCAACGGATATAATTACCGCGAGCTCGGTTTAAAATACGGTAAGAGTGAGTCCACCATCCGGTCCATATGCAAGGATATCGTAAACGCCAAACGCAGGCAGCCAATCAGCGGCCAGCTAACCTTATTCGAAGAATAAATTCAGAAAATTGACGCAAAACTGCAAATGTAAATTCATCCCCTCACAAGGTAAAATCCAAGTATAACAAATGCTTGGATTTTTTATTTTGCCCATATTTACCGCAGAAACGGGGGTGACAGATGAATGAACAACTATGTGTGGATTTTACAAATCATCACGACGGCCTTTGTAGGAATTATTGCCTTCTGGCTGAAAGACTGGAAGAGCAAAACTGAAAAGCAGATTCAGGATAATGCCTGCAGCATCAAGCAGGTAGAGACCAAGCTCCAGGATGAAATAAAAAACATCGACAAATCCTTGAATGAATTCAAAACTCAAATGCCGTATAACTACACCCTTCGTGAAGACCATATCCGGGCCAATGCCAATCTTGAAAAGCGGCTTGAGAAAATGGAAAACAGTATCGACCAGAAGCTCACTGCAATCAACAATCGCATGGAACAAAAGCTCGATGATTTTTTCAAGACCTTTGCCCAGCGAATAGAGAAGCTGGATGAGCATTTAGATGAACATATTTATAAGAAAGAAGGGTGATTATGAACAAGCTGAAAATCTTAGAGGCCAAAATACTCCGGGGCGAAATCCTGAAGATTTTATATAATGAGCGCCCACGGGGATTAAAGGAAAGCATACTGAAAAGGTCGCTTGTGGGTGACTATACCAATATCGAAATTGAAAAGGAACTGGCCTACCTGGGAGACAGAGGAAAAACCTACATATACCGCGATAGCACGGACGAAACGGACATGATTATAGAAATAAGCAGGTTCGGGGTTGATTTAATTGAAGGTACACGGGCTCCTGATCCCGGTATTGCTTTCCGTGAGGAGGGTGCATGATGGAAAACCTTAAAAACAAAGCACTGCGTGGAGCCATTATGACGGCATTGAAAGCAAACAGTCCGATGGGAGACCATCTTATAAAAATGCTTTTAGAGGATACGCCGTATGAGGCGACGCTGGAAAGCATCAAGCAAGAGCTGGAATACCTTGAGGACAAGGGCTACATTGAGCTTTCAAAAGTATCCATCAAGGAAATCGGCGTCAGCCGGGTGGTTGCAAAGCTTACCTCAAGAGGAAGGGATTTGCTTGATGGGACGGAGCCGCCGGACAAAGGGGTTGTGATGCCGGATGGGTAAAATGAGCAGCAGGAGAAAACACTCAAAAATCAGCCAGTATCCAACAGAGCTTCAGGAAGCAATCAACAAGCGTATCGTCGAAGGACAAACCTATGCGCAGATTACAGAGTGGTTAAACCGTATGGGGCATGAAATTTCAGACGAAGCCGTCCGAAGACATGGACAGGATTTTTTAGCAAAGCTGGAACGACTGAAGATGGTTAAGGAGCAAGCTAAGGTTATTGTTACCGAAACCGGCGATGCTCCAGCCACACAAATGGCGGAAGCTGCCAACCAGGTGGCTATAGACATTTTAATGGAGGCATTGTTTGAATTTGACAGGAGCAAAATGAAAGAGGAAAAAGGTACCCACCTTATAAAAGCTCTTTCATTGGTCACGAAGAACTCTGTGGAGCTGGAGTCGTTGAAGCTGAGATGGAAAAATAAACTTGAAGAAGCTTTCAAAAAATTGCGCGAAGAGATTTGGGCAGAGGTTGGAACCAATCCTGAATTGTACAATCAGGTAATCGAATATGCAAACAGGATTGAAAAAAAGGCGGTGGAGTCAATTGAGTAAAGAGTGGTATGTGCTCCACGTCAGAACGGGAGAGGAAACCACTGTCAAGGACCTTATCCAAAGAGACATGCCGCAAGCGGATGCACTGGCTCCGCGGAGGAGCATGCGGGAACGCAAGGACGGCAAGTGGAAGGATGTAGTGAGAACGGTGTTCCAGGGATATGTGTTCGTGCGCTGCAGCCTGGAGGATACAAAAATGTATTACAGGCTCTCGGGACTGCCGGGCGTCATCAAGATTTTACGGGGCGCTTCCGACTCCCCTGCTCCGGTGCCGGAAGAAGAAATGAAGTTTGTTTTAAGGTTTGCGAAGGATGACGACTGGGGAATGTCGGACCTCGTCATGGAGGGTGACAATATCAAGGTCGTATCCGGTCCCCTGGAAGGATATGAGG
>Ga0209172_10005011_pt1 | contig 16674 bp, 20 predicted proteins | sample LarsenN4metaG_FD_184113 | JGI IMG/M metagenome (GOLD analysis project Ga0209172, IMG submission 184113) | Hot spring sediment bacterial and archeal communities from British Columbia, Canada, to study Microbial Dark Matter (Phase II) - Larsen... ... | reverse complement strand
CAGGATGCGCGGGAGCACGAACACGAGGATGAGGACCAGGAAGATGGCCCCGATCCCCATGCCGCCCCGGCCACCGGGGATCGGGAACCCGCGTCCCGTCGTGGGGAACCCGAGCCCGGGCATCCGTCCCGCCGGTGCCTCGCCCCGGCGATCGATGACGCCGCCGGGTCGCCGGCGCAGCCTGGGGAGCCTCATCGGAGGGTCGGGGGCGCGGACATCCTCGGCCGAGTATCCCACCCACCCCCAGATGCCGGTGAGGCGGGCCCAGTCGTAGCCATCCGATCGGAGGCTCAGCTCTCCGGGTCGTACATGATCTCGCGCACTTCCTGGGCGCACCGGCACGCCTCGGCGATCTTGGCAGCCCACATCAGCGCGTCCTCGCGCGACGGGACCTGGATGATCGAGAAGCCGCCGACGACCGCCTTGGTTTCGGGGAACGGTCCGTCCGTGACCATGCCGTCGGCGGCTACGATGGTCGCCCGCTGACGCTCCACGCCGGCGCCGAAGATCCAGACACCGGCGTCCTTGGCCTCCTGGACCACGCGGTGGGCAGCGTCGCTGACCGCCTGGAGGTCTCCCTCGGGGAAGTCCATCGATCCGTCGTCGAATGAGATCAGGTACCGCGCCATCGTGTTCGTCCCCATGTCCAGCGACCACGTGGCCGCACTCGTCGCTGCTCCCGGTCCGACGGACCGCGAGTCAGCTTCTCATAGGTCGTCTCGCCCCGTTCCAGCCCGGAACGTGGAGCACGCACGTGGTGTCGGTGAACAGACGCTTGCGCACCAGGCCGGCCACGAGGCGCTCGGCTGCAGCGAGAGAGGTCCGCCGATCCATGCGTGCGCGATCGCCGTGCACCGGCGCGGCGGTCTCCTCGCTGGTGCATCTCGGTAGTCCCAACGGGATTTGAACCCGTGTCTCCACCTTGAGAGGGTGGTGTCCTAGGCCACTAGACGATGGGACCTCGCCCTGCTCGGGCCGGCGGGAAGTGTAGCAATCCCCGGGTGGGCGCCCTCAGTTCTCGCCCTGGGCCTTGGTGTACGCGGGCTCGCCGTCGAACTCCTGCAGCTTCTCGATGTGCATCCACCGGTGGCGGGACGAGATGCGCTTCAGGACGTCGAACACGGTGTCATCGGAGAGCTCCCCGGGCTCCTTCAGGAGCATCCGGAGACGGAACTGATCGACCGTGTCCGTGATCGCGCCGGTGGCTGGGTACACCTGCGTGCCCCGGCTCGAGATCATCTTGAGCGTGACCGGTGAGCCCTCGAGCAGCTCCTCCACGCTGGGTCCGAGTTCCGACGGCAGCATCGGCGCCTCGACGAACAGATCGAGACCGACGACACGCCGCGACGAGGGCCGGACGAAGTCCGGACGCGGATCCACCTTTGGGAGCACCTGCGGCTTGTACTCGCGGACCTGCCACCCCTCCGAGCGCTTGCCGAGGTTGCCGATGATCGCATCGGTGTAGGCGCTGGTGGAGGCCCCTCGGTCGTAACCGACGATGTCGCCGGTCCGCACCCCGGACTCGAGCGTCACCAGGACGGCATGCTCGATCGCGGCGGCGGCCTCGAACTCGCCGAGGTGCCGAAGCATCATCACGGCGGTCAGGATCAGCGCGGTCGGGTTGATGACGTCCTTGCCCGCGTACTTGGGCGCCGACCCGTGCACGGCCTCGAAGATGGCGACCTCGTTCCCGATGTTCGCGGAGGGGGCGAACCCCAGGCCGCCGATCAGCGCGCTGGACTCGTCCGACAGGATGTCGCCGTTCATGTTGGTCGTGACGATCACGTCGAACTGCTCGGGCCGCTTCACCAGCTGATGCGCGGTGTTGTCCACGATCAGGTGCCACGACTCGATGTCGGGGTACTCGGGCGCGATCTCCTCGAAGGTCCGCTTGAGCATGCCCTCGGAGAGCTTCATGATGTTCGCCTTGGTGGCACACGTCACCGTGCCGCGGCCCTCGGCGCGGGCGAGCTCGAAGGCGAACCGGACGATCTTCTCGCACCCCTTGCGCGAGATGAGCTTCAGCGTCTGCGCCACCCCGGGGGTCTGCATGTACTCGATCCCCGCGTACAGGTCCTCGACGTTCTCACGGACGATGACGAGGTCGATCCCACGCCCGCTGTACGGCGTGGTCACGCCGGGGAGCTCGCGCGCCGGGCGGACGTTCGCGTAGGTCTCGAACAGCTTGCGCAGCGTGACGTTCGCGCTCTTCTCACCGAACCCGACCGGCGTCTCCAGCGGTCCCTTGAGGACCACGCGGGTCTTGCCGATCGACTCGATCGTCTCCGGGGGAACGCCTGAGGGGAGACCCTTGCGGAAGACCTCGGCGCCAGCCTCGGCCTCTTCCCACTCGACCTTCGCGCCAGACGCGTCGACGATGCGTCGCGCGCTGCGGACGACCTCGGGGCCGATGCCGTCGCCGGGGATGACGGTGACCAGGGTGTTGCCCGATGGGGTGGTGAACCTGTGCACGGTGGCTCCTCGCTCCGATCGCGGACGCCGTCCATCCTACGGGGCGCCGGGTGGGTCTCGCGGGCGCTGGTAGGCTCGCGGCCGATGTCCGTGCTGCCGCCCGCCCGATCGTCCGCCGGGAAGCGGGGAGCCCGTCGCGCCCTGGGTCCGCTCGCCGTCGCCGCGGCCGTGGGGCTCCTCGCGATCGGGTGCACCCAACCGGTCGCGAGCGAGGCATCGCCACCCCGCCGGGCGGAGGAGCCGAGCGCCTCGCCGAGCCCCGCGCCGTCCCGGACGCCGGAGGCGAAGCTCACCAAGCTCGAGCAGGCGCGTGAGCACCTCGAGCACCTGATCTTCATCGTCCAGGAGAACCGGTCCTTCGATCACTACTTCGGCACCTACCCGGGGGCCGAGGGCATCCCGATGACGCCGGACGGCAGGCCGAAGGTGTGCATCCCCGATCCCGTCCTGGATCGATGCGTCCGCCCGTACCATTCGACCAACCAGCGGGCGAAGGGCGGCCCGCACGCCGAGCGCCACTCGATCATCTCGGTGAACGGCGGACGGATGGACGGGTTCATCCGGGCGGTCGTGGAGAGCCCGATCCACTGCGCGGATCATCGCGACGATCCCGGCTGCCGCTCCTTCCTGGGCCCGCAGCTGCAGCCGGACGTGATGAGCTACCACACGCGCAAGGAGATCCCCAACTACTGGGCGTACGCCGACCACTTCGTGCTGCAGGACCACATGTTCGCGCCGGCGGACTCATGGACGCTGCCGGCGCACCTGTTCCTCGTCTCCGCGTGGGCGGCCACCTGCGAGGACCCGCGCGACCCGATGAGCTGCACGTCGGATCTCTCCCTGGCCGAGGAGGCCGAGATCCAGCGCGGGCGCGAGGACCGGCCGATCTGGGCCTGGACCGACATCACGTACCTGCTGCACGAGAACGACGTGTCCTGGTCGTACTTCGTGGGCGACGAGACCTGCCTGTTCGACCCCTGCCCGAAGGACAAGACGGGCGAGCGCACCAACACGAACCAGAACCCGCTGCCCTGGTTCACCACGGTCCGACAGAACCGACAGCTCGGCAACATCCGCGGTCACAGCGAGTACTACCAGGCCGCAGCCGAGGGGACCCTGCCGAGCGTCTCGTGGGTCATGCCCTACGGCGGTGCCGGCGAGCACCCTCACAACGGCGAGCCCATCTGGAAGGGCATGCGCCACGTGACGAGCATCATCAACGCCGCGATGCGGGGCCCCGACTGGGAGTCGACCGCGATCTTCCTGACCTGGGACGATTGGGGCGGCTTCTACGATCACGTCCCCCCACCGCGCGTGGACCGCAACGGCTACGGCATCCGGGTCCCCGCCCTCATGATCAGCCCGTGGGCGAAGGCGGGGACCATCGACAGCCAGGTGCTGTCCTTCGACGCCTACCTGAAGCTGATCGAGGATCTCTGGCTCGAGGGCGAGCGACTCGATCCGGACACGCTCAGTCGGCCGGACTCACGCCCCACCGTCCGAGAGGACGTCCGCATCCTCGGCGACCTCCTGCGCGAGTTCGATTTCTCGCAGGAGCCGTTGCCGCCCCTGATCCTGGATCCGACGCCGCTCACGTAGGCGCGCCCAGGCGCTCACACGCTCTCGAGGAAGCGCGGCGGGATGAGCTCGCGGACCTCGTCGTCGGTGATGAGCCCGAACGCCCGTCCAGCCCGAACGTAGGCGTCGGCAGCGCCCTTGACGAGCCCCTCCGCGTACTCGCCTCGCTCCCGGAGCTCGTCGTCCGCCCGGGCCACGAGACCCCCGATCTGCTCGAGGAGCCACTTGCGCTGCGGGCCACGACCTCGGACGCCGGCGGGTTGCCAGCTGACGAGCTCGAAGCCGTGCTGGCTGAGGGCCGCGAGGAGCTCGTCATCGGAGACCCGGCTGGGGTCGAAGGTGACGAAGAACCGTCTCGACCTGGGGTCCATGCATACGCGCCGGATCCCGGGAAGGCCCTCGAGCATCTGCATCGCCGCTCGGCAGTCGCCCTCGTCGCTACGGATGATGAGCTGCCGCTCCACGTACCTGGGGCTGGTGCTCTCGGCCATGCAGATCCCTCCTTCGACGCGCGGTGCGCTCATCCACCCTGACCCTACGGGAGCCGGGGGAGCTTGCACGAGAGGCGTTCAGCCCTGTGCGCGCCGGACGCCCAGCAGCAGGGGTGCACCGAGGACCGCAGGCCTTGCCGATGGCGCCGATCTGGAGCCTTCCTCAGGCCAGCGCGTGACAGAGCGCGCCGAAGTTGCCTTCGAACACGTCGTGGGGACCCGAGAGGTGGACCACGTTGCCGTCGGCGTCGAACGTGATCCTCCCCGCCTCGAGCAGGACGATCCCTGCGCCGGGGAAGTTCAGGTGGTAGTAGAGCCCGACGATCGTGTACTCACCCGTGCGCCGGTTGTCGATCTCCAGCCAGTGATCCACGCCCCGCGCGGTCTTGCCGTTGGCAGGGTTGGTCACGGTCGCCACGTCCGAGCCATGGACGTGCACACGCGTCAGGTTCCCCTGCCGGTCGAAGAAGCGCACGATGCGGGCCTGACCGACGAAGCTGACCTGCAGGTCGATCTCCGGATCGAACCCGTACGGGTCGCAGCTCTCCGTATCGAGGAAGGAGTTGTCAAGGGGGATCGTCTCCCGGACGGGCCGGGCCGCGCCGGCGGGCAGAGCGAGCGTGACCGTCAACAGGAGCCCAGCAAGCACCACCATCGTGACCGACCGGATCCGTCCCATGGCCCTCTCCTCCCGCGTCGCGCACGCACGTCGCATCGTAGGACATCTGGGGGAGTGGCGCTGCCGGCGACCCCTCCACGCTCGCTGGCCCGCCTGGATTCGAACCAGGACTAACTGATCCAGAGTCAGTCGGGCTACCGTTACCCCACGGGCCAGTGTGTGACCTGCGGAGATGTGGTCCTCCGCCACAGCGCACCGCACCCGCCCTCACCGACAGACGGGCGGTGCGCTCTGGGATCGGTCACGCGGGCAAGGGTAGCAGCGCCCGGGCTCCCCGACCTCGTGCCGTCGTTCCGCCCGTCCCGCCCACGGAGGTTCGTGGTGGCGGCGGGCGCGTAGGGTTCCTCCGGAAACGGAGCCCCGGAGCGTTGGGCTTTCCGGGGCTCCTCTCTGCTGGCGATGCCGATCCGGATGCTACGGGGAGGCGATCTCCTCCTCCTCGTCCTCCTCGTCGTCGCCACCGTCTTCGGGATCCATACGGGGCCTTCCGAGGGTCTGCACGACCTCGTCGGCCAGCCAGGCATCGTCGTGGCCATCGGCCGACACGAGGCCGAGCGTGGTCTCCTCCTGCATCTTCTCGTCGGTCACGGCTCCTCCTTCCCCTGCGGTCAGACGCGATGAAAGCGCACGGAGATGACCGGGGAGGGAAGAGCGCCGGGACGCTGCGCGAACGCTCTGGGGAGTCCTGCTGATCGGGATCGGGTCGGGATGCTCCTACCCCGGTCACGCCGACCCGTGCTCTCAGGCGTCCCCGCCGCCGACCGGGAAGGTGCGGAGCCCCGGCGGGACCTCGGCGCGGAAGGAGTCGACCACGCGCAGGAAGTCCGCCTCCTCGGCCTCCCAGGCTCCCGCCGGGAACAGGGCGGCGACCAGGTACCCGACGCCGTCGCGACCGAGCGAGAAGGCGGCCGCCACGCTCGAGCGCACCTCGCCGTCCTGGATCGCGTCCGCGACGACCAGCCGTCCGACGGTCCCGGCGATCCGGATCGGACGCTCCTCGCGAACGTCGAAGGTGGGGTCGCCGGTGAGGAAGGTCACCGTCATCTCGGACAGGTCGGCGAAGTCGTCCGTCGTCACGACGAACGCCTCGTACACGGTCTGGTCGGACGGCTGCGTCTGTCCCAGGCCCTGGGCGAGGCCACCCCCGAACTGCGCCTGGGGCGAGGGGCTCGGCGCCGGCGGCCGGGAGATCACCCCGGTGAGCAAGCTGGGACCGGACGGGGCGGGCTGCGGGGGGGCCACCGTGACGGCGTTGGCCTCGGGCAGCCGAGCCACGAACAGGCCCTCGGGGTCGTAGTAGCTGGCCAGGTCCCGTTGCCTGCCGGTCGAGCACCCGGCTGCGCCCAAGCCGATCACCAGGACGAGCGTGAGGGCGCGGCGCATCGGCCCATGGTCGCACGGGCCCATGGGCATTGACCACGGGGCGCCATGGTGCTTACGTTCCGTTGCGGCAGAGGGGGGAGCGAGACCATGAACAAGAACGGGCTCGTCGCCGAGATCGCGAAGCGCACCGGCTCCTCCAAGGCCGAGATCGCCCGCACGGTCGACACGGCCATGGACGTGATCCGGGAGGCGGTCGCCAAGGGCGACCGGGTGTCCCTGGTGGGGTTCGGGACCTTCGAGCGCAAGCGTCGGAACCGGCGCATCGCCCGGAACCCACGCAAGCCTGAGACGCCGATCGTCGTTCCGGCCCGCGACCTGCCGTGGTTCCTTCCGGGCAAGGAGTTCAAGCAGATGGTGGCGGCCAAGCGCCGCCGGGTGGCGGCCAAGCCGGCACGGGCGCGCTGACTACTCGAAGGTGACGATCCGCAGGGTCCGAGCGAGCTTGCGCCCGCCCTCCTCGACGAGGTCGAACCTGACCCGCTGGCCGAGGCGCAGGTAGCGGAGGCCCGACCCCTCCAGCGAGACGGGGTCGATCGAGACCTCCGTCCGGTCCTCCATGAGGAGCGACCCGGTCCGTGCCTCGACGTCGAAGTCCTTGACCGTCCCCTGCGGCATCCATCCCTCCTTCGCAGACCCCCAGCTTACGCGTGGGCGGCCAGCCTGGCCCCCAGATCCATCCCGAGGCAGACGTCACGGGTCCGCCCGCGGCGGCCGTCCCGGAGCAGCTCGAGGATGTCCGCGGGCAGGTCGAGGTCGAACGAGAGCTCTCGCCGGTCGACGACCGCCGCGGGCAGGTCGCGCTCGGCGGCGAGGGCGAGGTGTCGCGCGAACGAGTCGGGTCCGTACCGGGCGGGGATCGCCCTGGGCGGCCGCCGGAGCAGCAGGCTGGTGCCGTCCCGGGTCGATCGGGCGACCACGACGGACCCCAAGGTTCGCAGGGCGGACGACAGCGCCCCGACCGTCAGCAGCGGGAGGTCGCTCGGGAGCACGACCAGCGTCTGGGCGCCCTCGCGCACGGCCGTGGACTCGGCCTGGCGGATGGCGGTGGCGAGCCCCGATCGCTCCTCCACGAGGATCCTCGCTCCCCGGCGGGCGGCGACCTCGAGCACCGACTCGTCCGAGGACAGCACCCACGTCTCCCAGGCTGGCATCTCGAGCGCGACATCGAGCACGTCCTCGAGCATCGCGAGCGTGAGCGCGCCGCGCTCGAGCGGCGAGAGGGCCGACGAGAGCCGCGTCTTCGAGCGCTCGAGCGACTTCACCGGGATCGTGATGACGCGCACGCGGCAAGGCTACCCGCTGGCCCGCCCCGTGGGGGCCAGACGCCCGGCTAGGATGACGGGACCCCGAGGGAGGTGGTCGCACGGAGCCCTGGTTCCACGTCTGCAAGGTCGTGCTGCTGCCGCCGTTCAAGCTGTGGTTCAACTGGCGGCTCGACGGGCTCGAGCGCCTGCCGGAGGAGGGTCCGATGATCGTGGTGGGCAACCACCTCTCCTATCTCGATCCCTTCGCCCACGCGTACTTCGTGGTCCGCGCCGGTCGCCGTCCCCGGTTCCTGGCCAAGGCGGAGCTGTTCGAGAACCCGTTCGTGCGGACGGTCCTGGAAGGCACAGGCCAGATCCCCGTCCACCGTGGCACCGGGGACCAGTCGCCGCTCGAGGACGCGACGCGCGCCCTCGCCTCGGGTGAGGTGGTCGTGATCTACCCCGAGGGCACGAGCACGAGCACCCCACCGGACTTCGCCCCGGGCCGGGGGAAGACCGGTGCGGTCCGCCTCGCCCTCGCGACGGGGGTCCCCATCCTGCCCGTGGCCACGTGGGGGGGCCAGTACGTCTGGCGGCGCTCGGGCAGGGGCAGGGTGGAGTTCGGGCGACCGATCTGGCTCCGGGCGGGCGAGCCCATCGACCTGTCGGCGCACGCCGACGAGGCCTCGGACGCACGAGCCGCCCGCAGGTTGACCACCCAGGTGATGGACCGGCTCGCCGGGCTCGTCTCCGAGATGCGGGACGCCTACCCGAAGCGATGGCGCGTCGATAGGGTGGGTCCGTGACGGAGCGGCGCCGGCATGGCTTCTCGACCCGCGCGATCCACGGCGCGCGCACGCCTCCGATCGACCAGGAGACGACGAGCGTCCCGATCTTCCAGACCTCGACGTACCGGTTCGAGACCTCCGAGCGCTACGCGGAGACGATCAGCTTCCGGCGCGAGGGGTTCACGTACACCCGCGGGTACGGCAACCCCACCCTGGCGGCCTTCGAGCGGCTGATGGCCGATCTCGAGGGCACCGAGGCAGCCTTCTCGTTCGCCTCGGGGATGGCGGCGATCCACACGGCGATCACCTCGCTCGCGGGGGCCGGAGACCGCGTGGTCTCGAGCTCGGAGCTGTACGGCGGCACCTACTCGCTCATGACCAAGGTGCTCCCTCGGTACGGGGTCGAGGTGACGTTCGTGGACCCGCACGCCCCCGACGCGGTCGCGGAGGTCTTGCCTGGGGCGGCGCTGTTCTACGTCGAGGCGATCGCCAACCCCAACGTGACCGTGGCCGACCTGCCGGCGCTCGCGGACCGCTGCCGGCGCGCCGGCGTCCCGACCGTGGTGGACAACACCTTCGCCTCGCCCTACCTGTGCAACCCCGTGGAGCACGGGTTCGACCTCGTGGTGCACTCCGCCACGAAGTACATCGGGGGGCACAACGACCTGATCGGCGGCGTGGCCTGCGGGTCCGCCGACCTCGTCGCCCGCCTGCGCGACACCGTGATCGAGACGGGGGGGACGATGGCGCCGTTCGAGGCCTGGCTGTGCCTGCGGGGCCTCGCGACGTTGGAGCTCCGCATGCAGCGCCACTGCTCGAACGCCCTCGCGTTGGCCCAACACCTCGAGGCGCATCCCAAGGTGGAGCGCGTCCACTACCCGGGGCTCCCGTCGCACCCGCACCACGCGGTGGCGGAGCGGATCCTGCACGGTGGCTTCGGCGGGATGATGGCCTTCGACGTGGTCGGTGGCGTCCAGGGCGGGATGCGCTTCTGCGACGCGCTGGAGCTCGCCTGGGTCGCCTCGAGCCTGGGGGGCACGCACACGCTCGTCGGTCACGCGGCGTCGACGACCCACCGGCAGATGGATCCCGACGCCCGCCGCGCCGCGGGCATCGGCGACGGGCTCGTCCGGATCTCGGTGGGCATCGAGGACGTCGAGGACCTGATCGCCGATGTCGACCGGGCGCTGGAGGCGGTGTGAGCCGCGTCAGGGTGGCGATCCTGTTCGGCGGCCGGTCGGCGGAGCACGAGATCTCCTGCCTGTCGGCGCGTTCGGTGATCGACGCGCTGGATCCGAACCGGTACGAGGTCGTCCCCATCGGCGTCACCAAGGAAGGGCGTTGGGAGCTCATCCCCGGGGGGCCGCCCGCGCTGCGCTCGGGTGGATCGCATGACGCGCTGCCCGCCGTGGAGGATGCGTCCGGCGTCGAGGTCTCGCTGGACCAGGATCCGGGCGCCCGAGCGCTCGTCGCCCACGACGGGTCACGCACCGAGATCGACGTCGTCTTCCCCGTGATGCACGGCCCGTTCGGCGAGGACGGCTCGATCCAGGGGTTCCTGGAGATGGCGGGCGTCCCCTACGTCGGGGCGGGCGTGCTCGGGTCGGCGCTGGGGATGGACAAGGTGGCGCAGAAGGTCCAGTTCGCGGCGGCCGGCATCCCGATCGTCGCGCACGAGCCCGTCCACGAGCGGGAGTGGGAGGAGGAGCCCGAGGCTGTCGAGGCGCGCGCGGAGCACCTGGGGTACCCGCTGTTCGCCAAGCCCGCGGCCCTGGGATCCTCCGTCGGGGTGTGCAAGGTCCACGCGCCGGGCGAGCTCCGGGCAGCCCTCGAGACCGCGTTCCGGTACGGCCGCAAGGCCCTCCTGGAGCGTGCCGTGGAGGGCGCGCGCGAGATCGAGTGTGCGGTCCTGGGCAACGACGACCCGGTGGCCTCGGTGGCCGGCGAGATCGTGCCGACGCGCCACGAGTTCTACTCGTACGAGGCGAAGTACCTGGACGAGGAGGGGAGCCGCCTGCTGGTCCCGGCGCCGATCCCGCCGGAGACGCTCGAGGAGGTGCAGCGGCTGTCGGTCGCCGCGTTCCGGGCGATCGACTGTGCGGGCATGGCCAGGGTGGACTTCTTCCTCTCACCCGAGGTCGGGCTCGTGGTGAACGAGGTCAACACCATCCCGGGGTTCACGCAGATCTCGATGTACCCCAAGCTCTGGGAGGCGTCGGGCCTGCCCTACCCCGAGCTGATCGATCGCCTGATCGAGCTCGCCATGGAGCGTCACGCCCTGGAGCGCAAGCGCGGGACCGGCGTCTGAGGGCCAAGCGGCCATCCCCCCACCGGCCCTGAACGCGCCCGGACGGGGCGATATCGTGTGCGGGGACGCGAGGAGGGATACGCATGGACGACGCTGGGAACGGACCGGTGGGCGGCGACCCCGAGGAGCTGCTCGAGCGGCATCGCAAGGTCCTGCCGTCGTGGCTGCTCCTGTACTACGACCGACCGATGGAGCTCGTCCGGGGTGAGGGCACCCGGGTGTGGGACGGGGAGGGGACCGAGTACCTGGACTTCTTCGGCGGGATCGTCACGACCATCTCGGGTCACCTGATGGGGTCGATGGTCGCCGCGCTCACCGAGCAGATCGAGCGGGGGATCAACCACACCTCGACCCTGTACCTGATCCGGCCGCAGATCGAGCTGGCGGAAGAGCTCACGGAGCTCGCGCCGATCGATCACTCAACCAAGGCGTTCTTCGTGAGCTCGGGGACGGAGGCGATCGAGTCGGCCTTGCTGTTCGCGACCACCTGGCGACGCTCCAACGAGATCATCGCGCTCCGCAACTCGTTCCACGGCCGCTCGTTCGGGGCGGTCGGCATCACCGGGAACCGCGGCTGGTCGGCCACGTCGTTCTCGCCCCTGAACGTCTCGTACGCGATCGAGCCGTACTGCTACCGGTGCCCGCTCAAGCTCACCTACCCCTCGTGCGGGATCGCGTGCGCCGAGGACCTGCGCAACGTGATCCAGACCACCACGAGCGGCGAGGTCGCGGCCATGATCGCCGAGCCCATCCAGGGTGTGGGCGGGTTCGTGACCCCGCCGCAGGAGTACTTCCAGGTGGTGAAGGGCATCCTGGACGAGTTCGGCATCCCCTTCATCGCCGACGAGGTGCAGACGGGCTTCGGGCGCACCGGGGAGGCCTTCTGGGGGATCGAGTCCTACGGCGTGCGACCCGACGCCATCGTGTGCGCGAAGGGACTGGGCAACGGGATGGCGATCGGCGCGGTCGTCGGTCGCGACGACATGATCGACTCCCTGCGCGCCAACTCGATCTCGACCTTCGGTGGCAACCCGATCTCCACGACCGGCGCGCTCGCGAACCTCCGGTTCATCCGCGAGCAGGACCTGCAGCAGAACGCCTACAAGGTGGGGTCGTTCCTGATGCGCGGCCTGCGCGACCTCGAGGAGAGGTACGACACGGTCGGGGAGGTCCGGGGCAAGGGGCTCATGGTCGGCATCGAGATGGTGTCCGACGGCGCCTCGCGGACGCCGGATGCCGCCCTGGCCGCGCGCGTGATGGAGGCCTCGCGGTCCCGCGGGCTGCTGATCGGCAGGGGTGGTCTCTACGGCAACGCCCTGCGCCTGGCCCCGCCGCTGACCATCACGGAGGACGACGCCGCCCGGGCGATCGAGACGCTCGACGCGGCGTTCGAGGAGGTCGAGGCGGCGCGCTGAGCGCCGGGACCGTGGCCTCGGACCCTCAGCCGAGACCTCGGCCGATCAGAGGTGGACGACCGGGCAGGTCAGCGTCCGCGTGATGCCCTCGACGCCCTGGATCTTCGCGACGACGAGCTTGCCGAGCTCGTCGACGTTCTTCGCCTCGGCGCGGACGATCACGTCGTAGGGGCCGGTCACGTCCTCGGCCTCCGTCACGCCCTTGATCTCGCGGACCTCGTTGGCGACCGACGCCGCCTTGCCCACCTCGGTCTGGATCAGGATGTAGGCCTGGACCACCTGGGACCTCCTCGCTCGGGGCTCCATGCTAGGGCGGCCGTCCGCGGGGCGGCAAACCGCACCCGCGTGGAGGATGATGGGTGCATGGGGGATCGGAAGAAGCGCGCGAAGGGGTCGGACCCGCTCGCCGCCTACCGCCGGATCCGCAAGCCGATGCCGCCGCCCGAACGGATCATCCCGGATCGTCGCCGCGAGCTGGACGAGCGCGAGGCCGAGCGCGAGATCCGGCAGGCCGACCGGGACATCGGAGAGGCCCAGGAGCCGTGATGTTCGAGGACCGCATCGACGCGGCGCAGCGCCTCGCCGAGGCGCTGAAGGAGTACGCCGGACCCGACACGGTCGTGCTCGGGATCCCGCGCGGCGGGGTGATCGTCGGCGAGGTCGTGGCGCGCACGCTCGGCGTGCCGCTCGACGTCGTGGTGCCTCGGAAGGTGGGCGCGCCGGGGAACCCCGAGCTGGGGCTCGGCGCGGTCGCGCCGGGCGTCCGCGTCCTCGACCAGTGGCTGATCGAGCGCCTCGGCGTGAGCGAGCAGTACCTCGAGCGCGAGATCGCCGCCGAGGAGGCCGAGACCGTCCGCCGGCTGCGCGCCTACCGGGGCGACCGCCCCCCGCTCGACCTCACCGGGAAGACCGCGATCGTGGTCGACGACGGCGTCGCGACCGGCGGGACCGCGGTCGCGGCCCTGCGGTGGGCACGCGCGCAGGGGGCGGAGAAGGTGGTGCTCGCGGTGCCCGTGGCGCCGCCGCAGACGATGCAGCGGCTGAGCCACGAGGCGGACGAGGTGGTCGCGCTCGCCACGCCCGAGCCGTTCTTCGCGGTCGGCGAGTGGTACCGGATCTTCGACCAGACCTCGGACGAGGAGGTGCTCGCCGCGCTCGCCCGTGCCGGCGGGGAGCCCGCGTGAAGCTCGTCGAGATCATCCTCGCCGTCGCCCTCGCGGCCGGGGGCGTGCGCTCGCTGATCGTCTGGATGGGCCGGCGGATCGACGACGCGGACACGAAGGACCACCTCCTGTACGCGGCGTTCGTGACCGGTCGGGTGGGCCTGTGGTTCGCGTTCGCGGGCCTGTTCGCGCTCTACGCGGCGAGCGACGCGCAGGGCCGCGCCGCTGCCGACGAGCTCGGGGAGTTCCGGTGGTACGCGGTCGTGCTGCTCGTGCTCGCTGCGGTCCAGCTCGTCGCCGGGTACTTCCTGTCCCGGCGCCGGGCCGAGGGGTAGGGGAAGTCACGCGCCCTGCTCAGAGGCCGCGGCGCCACGTCGACCACAGGGCGGAACGTAGGGCGCTCGCGGGGCGTGGTGCGACTACGCGACGGCCTTCACGATCGCGTCGTCGAGCTCGGGGAACTCGCGGAGGCGCTCGACGCGCTCGGCCTTCAGGCGCTCGACCATGTCGACGTACTCCTGCATCCGGCCCTGCCGCTCGTACAGGCGTCGGGGCTGCAGCAGCTCGATGTCGTCGAACTCCGGGACGTCCTCGGCGACGAGGTAGCCGAAGTCCTCGTCCTCGGTCCACGAGATCCGACCCTCGGCGATCCCCTTCACGCAGGCCGACGTGTGCGGGATCTTCACCTTCTTCGAGCGCTCGTCGCCGTCCTTGCCGCCGACGCGGCCGGTGTTCAGCAGGTACGTCTCGATCGGGTGGGTGGCGAGCAGCTCGAGCAGGCGGTTGCCCTGCAGGTCGTGCGGCATCGGGAAGAACGGGTTCGTGCCGGGGACCCGGAGGAACTTGCCGGCCTCGGCCGCCCCGCCGGCGCTCGTGCCGGTCGTCTCGCCGAGCATGAAGTACGCGGCGGCCTGCTCCTGGTCGAGCTTGGCGACCGACGGGATGATGTTCTCGTTGCGGTTGAGGATCAGCAGGTAGTCGACCGTGCCGACCTCGGTCGCGTCGCGGTACCGCGCGAGGTCGCTCATCCCGAAGACGGCCCGGCCGTTCTGCGTGTACGACTCCTCGAAGAAGTTCACCTTCCCGTGCTGGTCCTGGTAGACGTTCTCCAGGTACGCGGTCGGCTTGACCACCGCGCCGAAGATGTTCGGCTCGAAGTCGGGGTCCAGGCTGAACGTCTTGGCGAAGCACCCGTTCTCGGTCCCGTGGGCGTGGCCGCCGGGCATCAGCGCGACGAAGTCATCCTGCACCGGCAGCGATTCGTTCTGCGTGGTGAACGTCGTCGTGGTCTTGCCGGTGCCCGACAGACCGATGATCATGAAGACCTTCTCGCCGCCGTCGGTCGGGATGACCTTCAGCCCGGCGTGCAGCGCGAGCCCGCCCAGGTCGTAGACCTTCTTGTTCCACATCCGCAGACCGCCCTTCTTCGACTCCCCGAAGTAGTCGGAGTTGAGGACGCGGGTGACGCCGTTCTCGAGGTCGACCGCGATCACGCGGTCGTCGGGGTATCCGGGCGCGGGCAGGTTCGGCGTGTAGATCACCTGCACCTCCGGCTCGTCGCGATCCTCGCGCGGGAAGTACAGCTTCTGCTGCATCCCGGCGATGTTGGCGTTGGCCCTCTCGATCGTCAGGCGGGCCTTCGTGCGGAAGCTCGGGTCGTTGCCGATGTACCCGTCGACGACGATCACTTCCTTGTCGCGCAGGTACTCGTCCTGCATCCGGGCGATCGTGTCGAACTCCTCACGGGTCATCGTCTTGCCCGAGGAGCGCTCCGCCACGACGTAGGTGCTGCCGGCCGAGCGCGACACGACGCGGGTCTGCACGTTCACGTTGTCGAACTCCGTGATCCGGCACTGCGGCATCTCCTCCGTGAAGCGGCGGAGCTCCTGCGGGGAGGGGTTGTCGTGCACGACCTTGGCGTTGACCGTCATCCTGGCGTTCTCCTTGACCGGGTCCAAGGGACGGCCCATCCGGGCATCGTCGATGGTGGGCGCCTAGTCTACAGAACCGGACGGGCCGGCCGGAACGGGGACCCACGGGATGGAGCTGTCCGAGGACGAGCTGATCGAGGCGATCCGCCGGGTGCTCTCGGGGGAGGAGCCGGGCGTGGTGGTCGGCCTGGGCGACGACGCGGCCGTCGTCGAGCACGGCACGGGCCAGACCGTGCTCACCACGGACCTGCTCGTCGAGGGCGTCCACTTCGATCTCGGGTCGATCTCGGCTCGTGACCTGGGGTGGAAATCGATCGTCGTGAACGTCTCCGACATCGCCGCGATGGCCGCGAGCCCGCGGTACGCGCTCGTGTCGATCGGCCTCACCCCCCAGGTCGAGGCGAGCTGGGTGATGGAGCTGTACGGCGGGATGCGTTCGGCGTGCGAGGAGTACGCGCTCACGCTCGTCGGCGGCGACACGAACCGCTCGCCGGCGGTCGTGCTCTCGGTGGCGGTCACGGGGGAGGTGGCGCCCGGCAGGGCGGTCCGGCGCTCGACGGCGCAGCCGGGCGACGTGATCGTCGTCACCGGGGAGCTCGGCGCGGCTGCCGGTGGGCTCGCGCTGTCGCGGGCGCATCCCTCGAGGGCGGCCGCTGCCCTGTCGGAGCCGTGGGCCCGCGAGCTCATCGACGCGCTCGCACGACCGACCGCGCGGGTCGGCGAGGCACAGACGCTCGCGCAGGCGGGCGTCACCGCGATGATGGATCTCTCGGACGGTCTGGCGAAGGACCTGTCCCGCCTGTGCGCCGAGAGCGGTGTGGGAGCTCGGATCGAGCTCTCGGACATCCCGGTCTCCGAGGCCCTGCGTCGGGGCGCGACGACCCTCGGCGTGGATCCGCTCGAGCTGGCGATCGGGGGCGGTGAGGACTACGAGCTGCTGGCGACCCTCGACATCACCGACCTCGAGCGAGCCCGCACGGAGCTCGCCGAGCGCTTCGGGGTGACGCTCACCGACGTCGGGGTCATCATCGAGGGCGGGGGACAGATCGCGGTGGACGCCCAGGGACGGGCGGCGCCGCTCGATCCGAAGGGCTGGGATCACTTCGCGCATGGGAGCTGAGGCGCCGAGACCTCGCGCGCTCACGATCGCCGGATCGGACTCGGGCGGCGGGGCGGGGATCCAGGCGGACCTGAAGACCTTCAGCGCGCTCGGCGTGTACGG
>Ga0209172_10005010_pt1 | contig 16675 bp, 13 predicted proteins | sample LarsenN4metaG_FD_184113 | JGI IMG/M metagenome (GOLD analysis project Ga0209172, IMG submission 184113) | Hot spring sediment bacterial and archeal communities from British Columbia, Canada, to study Microbial Dark Matter (Phase II) - Larsen... ... | reverse complement strand
GGCGGCCTACCTCGCCGAGAAGATCGTGAAGGGAGGCGCGGGCGCGTGGGGCCCCGTCGCGATGGCCGCGAACCCGCATGTGAGCAAGGAGGAAGCCGCCCGGCTCGCCGCCTGGGTGCTCACGCTGAAGTGATCCACGCGCCGGCCGCGCGCGCCTGCGTGCGGCTGCGTGCGGCGCTCAAGTCGGCCACTCCGGCGCCGATGTCCAGGGGTTGAACCGGGCCCTTGCCCGGACGCCAGCAGGGACATGTCCATCACGAGACTCTGGGGCCGCGGCAGGCGTGCCTCCGCGAGTGCCCTCGCCCCGACCGCTTCCGGCCATGGGCGCCCGATCCTGTTCGGCGCCTGGGCGCTGGTGGCCGTCGCCTGGGCCATCGCCCTGGCCTCGGTGGCCGTCGATCACCGGTCGACGATCAGCCGGGCCGAGACCGAGATGGCGATCCTCACCCGGGCCTACGCCGAGCACGTCTCGAAGACGCTGCAAGGCGCCGACCAGGCGCTGCGCGTCCTGCGCGCCGAGCACCAGCGCCTCGGCCAGGCCCTGGACATCCGGGCGCTGATCGGCGGCGGCGAGATCATCGACTCCGACTTCCACCAGCTCGGCATCATCGACGCCGAGGGGTTCCTGTCGCACTCCTCGGTCCCGTTCACGCGCGTGGACCTGCGTGACCGCGAGCACTTCCGCGTGCAGGCGGAGGCCGACGCCGGCACCGACCGGCTCTTCGTCAGCAAGCCCGTGCTCGGCAAGGCCAGCGGCAAGTGGTCGATCCAGCTCACCCGGCGCATCCGCACCGCCGAGGGGCGGTTCGGCGGCGTGGCCGTGGTGTCTCTGCCGCCGAGCCTGTTCAGCGGCTTCTTCCAGCGCACCAGCGCCAGCGGCGACACCGTCACCTCGCTCACCGGCACCGATGGCGTCGTGCGCGCCCGCTCGCCCGAAGACAAGGGGCTCGGCACCGACGTCAGCCGGCAACCGCTGTTCGCGGCCATGACCGCCGCCGGCGAGAGCGGGACGTCGCGCCAGCTCGGGGCCATCGACGGCGTCGAGCGGCTCTGGGCCTTCCGCAGGCTGCCGGCGCACGGGCTGTTCGTGATCAGCGGGCGGCCGATGGCGTCGATCATCGCCCCCTGGCAGCTGCGCAGCGCCACCGTCATCGCTGGCGCGGCGCTGTTCACGCTCTGTGTCCTCGGTCTGGCGATGGCGCTGCGCCGGCACCTGCGGCAGCAGGAGGACCTCGTGGCGGCGCTGCGAGCCAGCACCACCCAGCTGCGCGCCGTGGTGCATACGATGGTCGAGGGCTCGACCAAGGTGGCCGAGGCGGGCTCGACGATGTCGGTCTCGGCGCAGACGCTGGCCATCCGCACCGACCAGCAGGGCGACCAGCTCGGCGTGGCCAGCGGCCGCGTGCGGGAGGCGGTGGAACAGGTCCGCGCGACGACCCTGCACGTCGGAACGGTCGACACGCGATGCGAGGCGCTTCGGGAGCAGACGCGTTCGGGTGCCGCGGTCGTCGCCCGCGGCGTGGAGGCGATCGAGGGCATCGCGGCGCGGACGCACGAGATGCGCGAGACGGTCGCGATGATCGAGTCGATCGCCTTCCAGACCAACATCCTGGCCTTGAACGCAGCCATCGAGGCCGCGCGCGCCGGCGACGCCGGCCGCGCCTTCGCCGTCGTGGCGGCCGAGGTGCGCGCGCTCGCCGCGCGCAGCCACGAGTCGGCCGTGCAGGTGCGCGAGCTCATCGCACGCGCCATCGAGCAGGCCGTCGTCGGTGCGCGCGAGGCCGGCGCGGTGCGCGGGGTGCTCGAAGGCATCTCCAGCGGCGTGGAGGCGGTGGCCGACGAGATGCGTGCCGTCTCCGACGAGGCCCGCCTGCAGAGCGACTCGCTGCAGCAGGTGCTCGGCGGCCTCGACGACCTGTCGTCGTTGACGCGCTCCAACGCCGACATGGTGGCCGAATCGGTGATGGCGGCCGAGGACATGCGCGAGCACGCGCAGCGGCTGCGCCGGGTGGTCGAGGCCATCGAGCGGGACCTGCCGCCCGACGGCGATCTCGCCGGAGCGCCGGCGGACCCCGCCACACCGATGCCGGCCCGTGCAGCCGACCCGGCAACGCCCCCCGTGTCGGGCGCTGCCGCGGACACGGGACGAGGCGCGGTGACATCGCCGTCCAGGGCGCCTGTCGTGCCCCGGAAGGCGGCTGCGCCATCTCCCGCCGAGGCGGGCGGCGTCGAGTTCTTCTGAGGGCTCTGACGGGACGCCGCGCTGGCGCTCAGCGCCCCATCAGTGGGTCCGGGCCCCGGCTCCAGGATCGGGGTGGGGTGGGCACGCCACGTCGCTTCGCGACATGAGTCCTCCCCGATCCTGCGCCCTGCGACGCTCCCGCACCGCGCCTTGCGGCGCGGCCCGGATCAGTTGGTCTGCGCCAGCTGCTCCAGGATCGCAGGGTTCTCCAGCGTGCTGGTGTCCTGCGTGATCGCCTCGCCCTTCGCGATGCTGCGCAGCAGGCGCCGCATGATCTTGCCGCTGCGCGTCTTGGGCAGGTTGTCGCCGAAGCGGATGTCCTTCGGCTTCGCGATCGGGCCGATCTCCTTGGCCACCCAGTTGCGCAACTCGTTGGCGATCTTCTTCGCCTCCTCGCCGGTGGGCCGCGGGCGCTTGAGCACGACGAAGGCGCAGATCGCCTCGCCGGTGGTCTCGTCGGGCCGGCCCACGACCGCCGCCTCGGCCACGAGCTCGGTGTGCGCGACGAGCGCGCTCTCGATCTCCATCGTGCCCATGCGGTGGCCGGAGACGTTCAGCACGTCGTCGATGCGGCCGGTGATCGTGAAGTAGCCGGTGTCCTTGTTGCGGATCGCACCGTCGCCAGCGAGGTAGTAGCCCTTCAGCTCCGGCGGGTAGTAGCTCTTCTTGAAGCGCTCGGGGTCGCCCCAGATCGTGCGGATCATGCTCGGCCACGGCTTCTTGATGACCAGGATGCCGCCCGAGCCGTTCGGCACGTCGGCGCCGGTCTCGTCGACGATCGCCGCCGTGATGCCCGGGAAGGGCAGCGTGCACGAGCCCGGCACCATCGGCGTCGCGCCCGGCAGCGGCGTGATCACGTGGCCGCCGGTCTCGGTCTGCCAGAAGGTGTCGACGATCGGGCAGCGGCCGCCGCCGACGTTGTGGTAGTACCACTCCCACGCGGCAGGGTTGATGGGCTCGCCGACCGAGCCGAGGATGCGCAGGCTCGTCAGGTCGCTGTGCTTCGGATGCACGGTGTCGTTCGTCTCGGCGGCCTTGATCAGCGAGCGGATCGCCGTGGGCGCCGTGTAGAAGACAGTGACCTTGTGCTTCTCGATCGTCTTCCAGAAGCGGGCCGCGTCCGGGAAGGTGGGGATGCCCTCGAAGACGAGCTCGGTGCCGCCGAGCGCGAGCGGGCCGTAGGTGATGTAGCTGTGGCCGGTGACCCAGCCGATGTCGGCGGTGCACCAGAAGACGTCGTTGTCCTTCAGGTCGAAGGTCCAGGCCGTCGTCAGCGCCGCATGCAGCAGGTAGCCGCCGGTGCTGTGCTGCACGCCCTTGGGCTTGCCGGTGGAGCCGCTGGTGTAGAGGAGGAACAGCGGGTGCTCGGCCTCGACGAACTCGGGCTCGCAGGTCGTCGCCTTGCCGGCCAGCTCTTCGTGCAGCCAGCGGTCGCGGGCGGCGTTCCAGGCGATCTTGCCGCCGGTGCGCTTGTAGACGATGACGTCCCTGATCGTGTCGCAGCCGCCGAGCGCGAGCGCATCGTCGACGATGCTCTTCAGCGGCAGCTGCTTGCCGCCACGGGCCTGCTCGTCGGCGGTGATGACCATCACCGCGCCGGCGTCCTCGATGCGGTCGCGCAGGCTCTGCGCGCTGAAGCCGCCGAACACCACCGAGTGCGTCGCGCCGATGCGGGCGCAGGCCTGCATCGCGGCCACGCCCTCGACGCTCATCGGCATGTAGATCACGACGCGGTCGCCCTTCTTGACGCCGCGCGCCTTCAGCGCGTTCGCGAACTGGCTGACCTTGGCCAGCAGCTCCTTGTAGGTGACCTTGGTGACGGCACCGTCGTCGGCCTCGAAGATGATCGCGACCTTGTCGCCGAGGCCGCGCTCGACGTTGCGGTCGAGGCAGTTGTACGAGACGTTCAGCGTGCCATCCTCGAACCACTTGAAGAACGGCGCGTTGCTCGAGTTCAGCACCTTGGTGAAGGGCTTCTTCCAGCTCACGAACTCCTTGGCCAGGCGGGCCCAGTAGCCCTCGTAGTCGCGCTCCGCCTCGTCGACCAGCGCCTGGTAGGCCGCCATGCTCGAGACACGCGCACCCGCGGCCAGCGAGGCCGGCGGCTGGTAGGTCCTCAGTTCGGTGGCTTGCTCGGTGCTCATGCCTCGTGTCTCCTGCTCAGTGGGTAACAGCCTGGTGCACGCCGGCCCGCCGGCTGCTGCGGTGGCGCCAGCATGGTGCCGGGCTCTGACGGGCCCCTTACGAGCTCGCGCGCCTCGCCGCGGGCCGGCGGCTCGGAGCCCGGCCGCACCACAGGGGGACCGGGGCGCCTCGCCCCGCGGCACGGCCGGTGCGTCATGGTGGCGCATCTAGAATTCCGCGCCAACGAGGGACTCCCCGGGAGAAGAGCTTCGATGTCCGCCGACCCCTACCCGGCCGAGGCGCGGCGCCTGCGCGCCCTGCCGGGCTTCATCTTCGCCAGCCGCTGGCTGCAGCTGCCGCTGTACCTGGGCCTGATCGTCGCCCAGTGCGTCTACGTCTTCCACTTCTGGGTCGAGCTGGTGCACCTGGTGGAGGCCGTCTTCGGCGACCAGGCGGCGCTGGCCAAGCTCGTCACGAGCATCGGCTACAAGAGCGACGTGCCGGTGACCTCGCTCAACGAGACGGTGATCATGCTCGTGGTGCTGGCGCTGATCGACGTGGTGATGATCAGCAACCTGCTCATCATGGTGATCGTCGGCGGCTACGAGACGTTCGTCTCGAGGCTCAACCTCGAGGGCCACCCCGACCAGCCCGAGTGGCTCTCCCACGTCAACGCCTCGGTGCTGAAGGTCAAGCTGGCCACCGCCATCATCGGCATCAGCTCGATCCACCTTCTGAAGACCTTCATCAACGCCGCCAACTACACCGACAAGGTGCTGCTGTGGCAGACGGTGATCCACATCGCCTTCCTGTTCTCGGCGCTGGCCATCGCCCTGGCCGACCGCGTGATGATGGCGCCCACGGGCAAGGCCGGGCACTGAGGGCCTCGCCCTCGGGGTGTCCGATGCCCCCAGAAGCGCCGGGCCGACCGCCTCGCCGGTCCTCAGCCGATACAGTCGCGGCCCGATGAACGCCCTGCTCTTCATCGGCGGCCTCGTCTTGCTCGTCGCGGGCGCGAACCTTCTCGTGCGCGGCGCCAGCCGCCTGGCGCTGTCGCTGGGCATCTCGCCGCTCGTGGTGGGGCTGACCATCGTCGCGTTCGGCACCAGCGCGCCGGAGGTGGCGGTGTCCGTCGGCGCGGTACTCGACGGCCGCATCGACATCGCGGTCGGCAACGTCGTCGGCAGCAACATCTTCAACGTGCTGTTCATCCTCGGCGTCGCGGCGATGATCGCGCCGCTGGTCGTGAACGTGCAGCTGATCCGCCAGGAGGTGCCGATCATGATCGGCGCCTCGCTGCTGCTGCTGGTGCTCGGCCTGGACGGGCGCATCGGCGGCGGCGACGCGACGCTGCTCGTCGCGCTGCTGCTGGCCTACACCGCCTTCCTCGTCGTGCAGTCGCGCCGCGAGACGCAGGCGACTCAGGACGAATTCGCGAAGGAGAACGTGCCGGCCGCGCCCGGCGCGTGGGACTCCACGTGGCCGGTGCAGGTGGGGCTGGTGGTCGCCGGCCTCGCGGCCCTGGTGCTCGGCTCGGACGCGCTCGTCACGGCCGCGGTCGCCTTCGCGAAGGCGATGGGGGTGAGCGACCTCGTGATCGGCCTCACCATCGTCGCCGCCGGCACCTCGATGCCGGAGGTGGCGACCTCCATCGCCGCCGCATGGAAGGGCGAGCGGGACATTGCGGTGGGCAACGTCGTCGGCAGCAACACCTTCAACATCCTCGGCTGCCTCGGCGTCTCGGGGCTCGCGGGCGTGGCCAGCGGCGGTGCCGGGCTCGCGCTCGCGCCGTCCGTGCTCGCGTTCGACATCTGGGTCATGCTCGCCGTCGCGCTGGCCTGCCTGCCGGTGTTCCTCACGGGGCGCGAGATCGCGCGCTGGGAAGGCGGCGTGTTCCTCGGCTACTACGTGGCGTACGCCGCCTACCTCGTGCTGGATGCCCAGGGTCACGACGCGTTGCCGGCCTACTCGTCGGTGATGCTCGGGTTCGTCATGCCGCTCACGGTGGTGACGCTCCTCGTCGTGATGCTGCGGCGCCCGCCGCCCGGCTGAGCCCGACGGCGCAGGGCAAGCGACGATGGATGCCGCCGCGCTGGTGCTGCTGGCGATCACGCCGTGGCTGGGCGCCGGCCTCGTTGCGCTGCTGCCCGCGGAGGCGCGGCGCGCCGCGGCGCTCGCCGCCGGCGCCACCGCGCTCGTGGCACTGTCGTGCGTGCTGCTGCTCGCCCCCACCGTGTTCGGCGGCGGCGTGCCGCGCGCCGGCGTGCCGTGGCTGCCGCAGATCGGCCTCGCGCTCGGCCTGCGCATGGACGGGCTGGCCTGGCTCTTCACGCTGCTCGTCTGCGGCATCGGCGCGCTCGTGGTGCTCTACGCCGCGTGGTACCTCGACCCCCGCGACGCCGACAGCCCGGCGCGGCGCTTCTTCGTCTTCCTGCTCCTGTTCATGGGCGCGATGCTCGGCGTCGTGCTCGCCGACAACCTGCTGCTGCTCGTCGTGTTCTGGGAGCTCACGAGCCTGTCGTCGTTCCTGCTGATCGGCTACTGGCACCGGCGCGAGGACGCGCGCCAGGGCGCGCGCATGGCGCTGACGATCACCGGCGCCGGCGGCCTCGCGCTTCTGGCGGGTGTGCTCCTGCTCGGGCACATCGCCGGCAGCTTCGCGCTCGACACGGTGCTGGCGGCCGGCGACACGATCCGCGCGCACCCGCTGTACGAGACCGCGCTCGTGCTGGTGCTGCTCGGCTGCTTCACCAAGAGCGCGCAGTTCCCGTTCCACTTCTGGCTGCCGCACGCGATGGCCGCCCCGACGCCGGTGTCGGCCTACCTCCACTCGGCGACGATGGTGAAGGCCGGCGTCTTCCTGCTCGCCCGCTTGTACCCCGCGCTCGGGCACAGCGAGCCGTGGTTCTGGATCGTCACGCTGGCCGGCCTCGCCACGCTGGTGATCGGCGCCTACATCGCGATCTTCCAGCACGACCTGAAGGGGCTGCTCGCCTATTCCACCATCAGCCACCTCGGGCTCATCACGCTGCTGCTCGGGCTGGACGAGCCGCTGGCCATCGTGGCCGGCGTCTTCCACATCATCAACCACGCCACCTTCAAGGCCGGGCTGTTCATGAGCGCCGGCATCATCGACCACGAGTGCGGCACGCGCGACATGCGCGTGCTCAACGGCCTCGCGCGCGTGATGCCCTTCACCGCCACCCTCGGCATGGTCGCCGCGGCGGCGATGGCCGGCGTGCCGCTGCTCAACGGCTTCCTGTCCAAGGAGATGTTCTTCGCGGAGGCACTGGCCAAGGAGTCGCACCGTGCGATGCAATGGCTGCTGCCCGTCGCCGCCACCCTCGCCGGCGTGCTGAGCGTGGCCTACTCGCTGCGGTTCATGCACGACACGTTCTACAACGGCCCGGCGCACGGCCTGCCGAAGACGCCGCACGAGCCGCCCTTCTTCATGCGCCTGCCGGTGCTGCTGCTGGTGGCCGTGTGCGTGGCGGTCGGCCTGGCACCGGCGTGGACCGTGGGGCCGACGCTCGCGGTGGCCGCGCAGGCGGCGCTGCACGGCCACCCCGGGGCGCCACTGCCGGCCTACGAGCTGGCGGTGTGGCACGGGTTCAACGTGCCGCTGCTGATGAGCGCCATCGCCGTGGCCGGCGGCGTGGCGCTCTACTTCGGGCTGCATCGCTTCGTCAACCTGCACCGGCTGGCACGCCTGCCCGGCTGGGTCGCCAGCGGCGGCCGCGAGGCCTTCGCGTCCGCTCAGGCCACCGGCCTGGCGGCGGCCCATGCGCTCACCCGCGCCCTCGAGAGCGGCCGCCTGCAACGCTACCTGCTGCTGCTGGTGCTGGCCGCACTGGCGGCCGGCGCCGCACCCTTCGTCGGCGGGGTCGCCCGCCCTGCCGCGCCGGCCGGGGCCGCGCCGCTGCACCTCGAAGGGCTGCAGCCGGGCGTGGCCGGCGTGGCGCTGATCGGCATCGCCGCCACGCTGGCCACCGTGCTCGCCCACCGCCATCGCCTGCTCGCGCTGCTGCTGATGGGCGCCGCCGGGCTCGTGGTCTGCCTCGCCTTCGCGTGGCTCTCCGCGCCCGACCTCGCGCTGACGCAGCTGCTGGTGGAGATGGTGACCGTGGTGCTGATGATGCTGGCGCTGCGCTGGCTGCCGGCCGAGAGCGCCGCGGCCGCGCCAAGCCCGGCCGCCTGGCCGGCTCGCGCCTGGCGCCGCACCCGCGCCGCGGCCGCCGCGGCGGTGTCGCTGGCCGTCGGCCTGGGCTTCGCCGCCCTCGCCTGGCTGGTGCTGACGCGGCCGCCGGCGGCGCCGATCTCCGACTACTTCCTCGAGACGGCGCGCAGCCTCGGCGGCGGCAGCAACGTCGTCAACGTCATCATCGTCGACTTCCGCGGCTTCGACACGCTCGGCGAGATCACCGTGATGGCGATCGCCGCCCTCACGGTGCACGCGCTGCTCGCCCGCTACGTGCCGCCGCCGGGCAGCCTGCCGCACGTGCCGCCGCCGGCGGGCGGGCCCGAGGCGAGCGGTCGCGCGCCGCTGATGCTGCAGATCGTCGCGCGCTGGGTGCTGCCCTTCGCGCTGCTGGTGTCGCTGCACCTGTTCCTGCGCGGGCACAACCTGCCCGGCGGCGGCTTCATCGCCGGGCTGGTGCTGGCGATCGCGCTCGTGCTGCTGCAGGTGGCGCACGGGCGGCCGTGGATGGCCGCGCGCCTGCGCAGCGACGAACGGCTGTGGATGGCCGCCGGCCTGCTCGTCGCCGCCGCCACGGGCCTGGCCAGCTGGCTGTTTGCGGCGCCGTTCCTCACGAGCACCTACGACTACCCCTGGCTGCCCGGCGTCGGCGGGGTGCCGCTGGCCAGCGCCGGCGCGTTCGATCTCGGCGTCTACGCCGTGGTCGTGGGGGCCACGGTCGTGATGCTCGCGGCGATCGCGCGCCTGGGCCGCGGGCCCCTGCCCGGCGGCGGCGCGGCAACCGAAGGCCGGGGGGCCTGAGCGATGCTGGCACTGCTCGCCCTTTTCATCGGCACGCTGGCCGGCTGCGGCACCTGGCTGATGCTGCGCGCGCGCACGTTCGACGTCATCCTCGGGCTCACCTTGCTGTCCTACGCGGTGAACCTGTTCCTCTTCGCGATGGGCCGCGTGAAGGTGGGCGCGGCACCGATCGCCGGGGCCGGCGCGCCGCCCACGCTGGCCCAGGTGGCGGACCCGCTGCCGCAGGCCCTGGTGCTGACGGCCATCGTCATCAGCTTCGCGATGACGGCGCTGCTGCTCGCGCTGGCGCTGCGCACGCACGGCGAGGCCGCTTCCGACCACGTCGACGGCGAGGAGCCCCGGCGATGAGCCTCGAGGCCGGCACGCTGCTGGGCGGGCACGAGATCGTGCTGCCGATCGTGCTGCCGCTCGTGGCCGGCGCGCTGCTGCTGCTGCTGGAGGCCGGCCGCTCGCGCTGGGTGCCGGCGTTCTCGCTCGGCGCCACGCTGCTCGGCGCGCTGGTCGCGGTGGCTCTGGTGGCGCAGGCCGCGCAGGGCCAGGTGCAGGTGTACCTGGTGGGCAACTGGCGCGCACCGTGGGGCATCGCGCTGACGCTCGACCGCCTGGCCGCCCTCATGCTCGCCCTCACCTCGGTGGTGGCACTGGCCGCGCTGACGCACGCGCTCGGCGCGGCGGCGGGCCGGGCCGCCGCGCCACGCGGCGACTCGCACTTCCACAGCCTCTTCCAGTTCCAGCTGATGGGGCTGCACGGCGCCTTCCTCACCGCAGACCTGTTCAACCTGTTCGTCTTCTTCGAGGTGCTGCTGGCAGCCAGCTACGGCCTGCTGCTGCACGACGCCGACCGCGCGCGCCTGCGCGCCGGCCTGCACTACGTGGTGTTCAACCTCGCCGGGTCGGCGCTGTTCCTGGTCGCGCTCGGGCTGCTCTACGGCGTGGCGGGCACGCTGAACATGGCCGACCTCGCGCACAAGCTGGCGCGCCTGCCCGCCACCGACCTGCGGCTGGCGCAGGCGGCCGGGCTGCTGCTGCTCGTGGTGTTCGCGGTGAAGGCGGCGCTGCTGCCGCTGTACTTCTGGCTGCCCGCCACCTATGCCAGCGCGGCGCCGCCGGTGGCGGCGCTGTTCGCCATCATGACCAAGGTGGGCGTCTACGCCGTCGCGCGCACCACCTCCCTCACCTTCGGCGGGCCGACGCTGGCCGGGCTCGCGCAGCCGGCGCTGCCGTGGCTGGCGCTGGCCACGCTGCTGCTGGCCGCCCAGGGGGCCCTGGCCGCGGGGCGGCTGCGCACGCTCGCCGCCTACCTCGTGGTGGCCTCGGCGGGCACGCTGCTGCTGGCGGTGGGCCTGGGCGGCCCCGGGACGCTGGCCGCCGGCCTCTTCTACCTCGTCAACAGCACGATCGCCGCGGCGCTGTGGTTCCTGCTCGCCGACCACATCGGCCGCGCGCACGGCGGGTCCGACCGGCTGGAAACGCCCGCCAGCGCGTTGCCCGCGCGCACCTGGGCGCTGCTGGGCCTCGGCTTTGTTATCGCCGCGGCGGCCGCGGCGGGCCTGCCGCCGCTCGCCGGCTTCTTCGGCAAGGCGCTGCTGCTGCAGGCCGCCCTGCGCGAGAGCACGGGCACCCTGGCGGCCTGGGTGATGGCGATCGTGCTCGGCTCGAGCCTCGCGCTCGTCGTGGCGCTGGCGCGCGCCGGCTCGACGCTGTTCTGGGGCGGTCGACAGGCCGGCGCGCCCGCGCGGGCCGATGCCACGGGAACGCCCTTCCGCGCCGGCGCGGGCGCGGCAGCCCGGCCGTTCGCTCTTCAAGGTGCCGCCACCGCCGCGCCCGACCGTGCCTTCGCCCCCTGGCCGCAGCAACTGGCGCTCGCCGGGCTGGCCGCCGCGCTCGTCGCGGTGGCCGCCGCTGCCGGGCCGGTGGCCGACTATGCCCAGGCCGCCGCGGCGCAGATGGGCGAGCGCCAGCGCTACATCGACGCCGTGCTGGGCGCCCCGGCCGCGCCGCCCGCCTACGACGTGCGCCGCGAGATGCGCGAGCGGGGAGAGCTCAAGTGACGGCACGATCGCGCTCCCGCCTCGGCGCGCGGCTGTGGCCGTCGCCATGGCTGTCGGCGCTGCTGTTCGTCGCCTGGCCGACGCTCAACGGCTCGTGGTCGACGGGGCATCTCGTGCTCGCGGCCGGCCTCGCGTGGGCGATCCCGCTGCTGACCCGGCGCTTCCGCCCCGAGGTGGCGCGGCTGGCCGCGCCGGCCGCGTTCGCCCTGCTGGCCTGGCGCGTGCTGCGCGACATCGTCGTCTCGAACATCGACGTCGCCCGCCGCGTGCTCGGCCGCGAGGCGGACATCCGGCCGCGCTTCGTGTGGATCCCGCTCACGCTGCGCGACCCGCACGGCATCGTCGCGCTCGCCGGCATCATCAGCCTGACGCCCGGCACGCTGTCGAGCGAGCTGAGCGACGACCGGCGCTACCTGCTCGTGCACGCGCTGCACTGCCCGGACGACGAGGCCGAGGCCGCGCTCGTTGCCTCGGTGCGCGAGCGCTACGAGGCGCCGCTGCGGGAGATCCTCGAATGAGTGCCGCCGGCGCCGCGGGTGCCGTGGGCCTCGTGCTGCCCTGGGTGGCGGGCGCGCTCGTGCTGGCGCTCGCGCTCAACGCCTGGCGGCTGCTGCGCGGCCCGACGCTGCCCGACCGCATCCTCGCGCTGGACACGCTGTACATCAACGCGCTCGCGCTGCTGGTCGTGCTCGGCATCCACCTGGCGGACCGGCTGCTGTACGAGGTGGCGCTGCTGATCGGGCTGCTCGGCTTCGTCGGCACGGTCGCGCTCGCCAAGTACCTGCTGCGCGGCGACATCATCGAGTGAGCCCCGAGGCAACCCGACGGAGGACATCGTGCCCGCCCCGCTGCTGACCCTCATCGACCTCGCCGTGGCCGCGCTGCTGGTGGCCGGCGCGCTGTTCGCGCTGATCGGCTCGTGGGGCCTCGCCCGCTTCCACGACTTCTTCAAGCGCCTGCACGGGCCGAGCAAGGCGACCACCCTCGGGGTGGGCTGCCTGCTGGCCGGCTCGGCGCTGTGGTTCGCGGCACGCGGCCAGGGCAGCGGACAGGAGCTGCTGATCGTGCTGTTCCTGTTCGTCACGGCGCCGGTGTCGGCGCACCTGCTCGTGAAGGCTGCGCTGCGGCTGGACCCCGCGCAGCGCCCGCGCCCGCCGGACGAGGCCCGGCGCGAGGACGCCGGGACGACCACCGGCGCGGGGGGTCGGTAAACTGACGGGCCCGCCTTCGGGCGCGCGCACGTCGAGAGAACTCCCATGACCACGATCCAGCAAGCCGACCTCGTCGAGAGCGTCGCCGCCGCGCTGCAGTACATCAGCTACTACCACCCGGCCGACTACATCGCGCACCTGGCCCGGGCCTACGAACGCGAGCAGAGCGCCGCGGCGAAGGACGCCATCGCGCAGATCCTCACCAACAGCCGCATGTGCGCCGAGGGCCACCGGCCGATCTGCCAGGACACCGGCATCGTCAACGTCTTCCTCGAAGTGGGCATGGACGTGCGCTTCGCCGGCTTCACCGGCGGCATCGAGGACGCCGTCAACGAGGGCGTGCGCCGCGGCTACCTGGACAAGGACAACGTGCTGCGCGCCAGCGTGCTGGCCGACCCGATCTTCGAGCGCAGGAACACGAAGGACAACACGCCGGCCGTCATCCACACCCGGCTCGTGCCGGGCGACAAGCTCTCCGTCACCGTCGCGGCCAAGGGCGGCGGCAGCGAGAACAAGAGCAAGTTCATCATGATGAACCCCAGCGACAACCTCGTCGACTGGGTGCTGAAGACGGTGCCGACGATGGGCGCCGGCTGGTGCCCGCCGGGCATGCTGGGCATCGGCGTCGGCGGCACGGCCGAGAAGGCGATGCTGCTGGCCAAGGAAGTGCTGATGGAGCCGATCGACATGTTCGACCTGCTCGCGCGCGGCCCGCAGAACAAGCTCGAGGAGCTGCGCATCGAGCTGTACGAGAAGGTCAACGCGCTCGGCATCGGCGCGCAGGGCCTGGGCGGCCTGACCACCGTGCTCGACGTGAAGATCGCCACCTGGCCCACGCACGCGGCCAGCAAGCCGGTGGCGATGATCCCCAACTGCGCCGCCACGCGCCACGCGCACGTGGTGCTCGATGGTTCCGGCCCCGCCTACATGGAGCCGCCGAGCCTGGACCTGTGGCCGAAGGTGAACTGGACGCCCGACGAGAAGAAGAGCAAGCGCGTCGACCTGAACAAGCTCACCCCCGCCGAGGTGGCGAGCTGGAAGCCCGGCGACACGCTGCTGCTCAACGGCAGGATGCTCACCGGGCGGGATGCCGCGCACAAGCGCATCCAGGACATGCTGGCCAAGGGCGAGAAGCTGCCCGTCGATTTCACCAACCGCGTCATCTACTACGTCGGCCCGGTGGACCCGGTGCGCGACGAGGTCGTCGGCCCCGCGGGCCCGACCACCGCGACGCGCATGGACAAGTTCACCGAGATGATGCTGGCGCAGACCGGCCTCATCGCGATGATCGGCAAGGCCGAGCGCGGCCCTGCCGCGATCGAGGCGATCAAGAAGCACAAGAGCGCCTACCTGATGGCCGTGGGCGGCGCCGCCTACCTCGTGGCCAAGGCGATCAAGGGCGCCAAGGTGGTGGGCTTCGCCGACCTGGGCATGGAGGCGATCTACGAGTTCGACGTGAAGGACATGCCCGTCACCGTCGCCGTGGATGCCAGCGGCACGAGCGTGCACAACACCGGCCCGCGCGAGTGGCAGGCGAAGATCGGGAAGATCCCGGTGGTGGTGGCCTGAGCGGACGGCCGCCCCGTCCGTTCAGCCGCCGAACCTCGGCACGCTGAGGAAGGCGGCCCGCCCGTAGGGCAGCTGCACGCGGCGCACGCCGCCGATGCGACGTGCCAGCGAGCGCACCTCGTTGACGAGCTGCAGCGCCAGGCCGAGGCCGGCATGCGGCCCGTCCTGCTCGTAGTTCGGGTGCACGGCCAGGTGCAGGATGCGCAGCAGCTCGGTGCTCGTGCGCAGGTAGACCACCACGCCCACCGGCACGCCCGGGCGGCGCTCGCGATGGCAGGCGAACAGGCACTGCGCATCGTTCTTCCGGATGCCCACGCGGATGCGGTCGCCGCGTTGCAGGATCTCCGGCGCGCCGAACTGCTCGACGCAGGCCTTGATCGAATCGATCATCGCCTGCTGTTTCGGGTGGAAGTAGAACAGCGCCTCGACGTCCTTCCACAGGCCCGCGTCGACGCTGGAGGCGAACTCGAAGGGCCCTGCGGCGCCGATGGCCGGGCCCGGCACCCGGGCCGTCATCGGCCGGGTGTTCGAAGTCGCGGTGGCTGGCAGAACGGCGGTCATCCCCGGGGCCCTCGCAAGGCGCCGTGCGCCTGGTGCGGCGCATGTTGGGCCCGGCCCGCGCGACCCGCACGCCGCCGCCCACGCCGCGGGCCGGCCGGCGTGACGTATGCAACCACCCTGCTTCGGGGGACGGCGCCGCCCGGGAGCAAGGCGAGCGCGGCAGATCGGCCCCGCCTGCCCGCACCGGGCCACACCAGGCCCGCGCCAGGGCCGGGCAGCGGCCGAGCAGCGGGCGGGCCGGTCAGCCTTTCGTGCCGCCGCCGAACAGGCCGCGCAGCCAGGCGACGAGGCGCGCCAGCAGCCCGGGCCGCGGTGCCGGGGCGGCCGGCGCCGGCACGCCGTAGCGCTCCACCAGCCTGGCGCTGAAGCTCTCGAAGAACTCGCCGGCCATCTTCTGCGCCGCCATGTCGACGAGGCGCGAGCCCACCTGCGCGAGCCGGCCACCCACCGAGGCCCGGGCCTCGTAGTGCAACAGCGTCTCGGCCGCGCTCACAGGCTCCAGCCGCACCGAGGCCTGGCCCTTGCCGTGGCCTGCCGGGCCACCCTGCCCTTCGAAGTGCAGCGTGTACGACACCGGCGCCACGATGTCGGCCAGGCGCAGCTTGCCCTTGAAGCGCGCCTTCACCGGCCCGACCGCGGCCGTCACGAAGAGCTCGTACTCGTTCTCGCCGGTGCCGGTGATGGTCTCGCAGCCGGGGATGGCCGAGCGCAGGAGCTCGATGTCGTTGAGCGCGGCCCAGGCCTTGGCCTGGTCGACGGGAAGACTCTGCGTGCTTTTGAGTTCCATGACGTCCGAGGAAGAGGAAGCGGGAAAGGGTGGGATCAGGCGCCGGCTGCCGACGGGCGCTGCCCGGGCGCCGGTGTCGCCGATGTCGCCGATGTCGCGGATGTCGCTGATGTCGCAGGCGTCGCCGATGTCGCAGACATGCGCGCCGAACGCGAGGCGAGCGCCCGCTCGCCAGGGCGCCGCCCCGGTGCCGGCGGGCGGGCCGCGCCGTGCCGCGACAGCGCCTGCACGAGTTGCGAGAGGGACTGCAGGTTGTGCACCGGCAGGCACTCGGTGACGTGCGGCAGCATCGCGCGCACGCCGGCGGCGCGTGGTTCGAAGCCGGCGAAGCGCAGCAACGGGTTGAGCCAGACGAGCCGCCGCGCGCTCTTGGCCAGCCGCTCCATCTGGAAGGCGAGCTCGGCCGCGTCGTCGCCGTGCTCGAGGCCGTCGCTGACGAGCAGCACGGTGGCGCGGCTGCCCAGCACGCGCCGCGCCCAGCGCTGGTTGAACTCGCGCAGGCAGGCAGCGATGCGCGTGCCGCCGGCCCAGTCGTGCACGCCGGCCATCGCACGGGCGACGGCGAGGTCGGGGTCCTTGCCGCGCAGCCAGGGGGTCAGCCGCGTCAGGCGCGTGCCGAAGACGAAGCTCTCGACGCGCGGGTGGGCCTGCGACAGCAGGTGCGCGAAATGCAGCAGCACGCGCGAGTAGCGCGCCATCGAGCCGGAGATGTCGGCCAGCACCACCACCGGCGGCGGCACGTCGCGCGGCGCGCGCCAGCGCGGCGCGGGGAACTCGCCGCCGTGGCGGCCGGCGTCGCGCAGCGTGGCGCGCAGGTCGACACGCCCGCGGCGGACATGGCTCGCGGGCCGCTGCCGTCGCGTGGGCAGCGGCGGGAAGGCCACCGGCAGCTGCGCCAGCTCGCGCAGCGCGGCGCGGTACTCGTCGGCGCTCATCGTCTCGAAGTCGGCCTGGCGCAGGTGCTCGCGCGCGCTGGCCGTGAGCGTGGCCTCGAGCTCGATCTCCTCGGGCGGCGGCGGTGGCGGCGGCGCGTGCGGGCTGGGCGGGAACAGCGCTTCGCCGAGGCGCCGGTTCTCGCGCACCGGCGGTGGTGCCTGCGTGCGCACCTTGGGCAGCAGAAGCGCGCGCATG
>Ga0209172_10005007_pt1 | contig 16692 bp, 14 predicted proteins | sample LarsenN4metaG_FD_184113 | JGI IMG/M metagenome (GOLD analysis project Ga0209172, IMG submission 184113) | Hot spring sediment bacterial and archeal communities from British Columbia, Canada, to study Microbial Dark Matter (Phase II) - Larsen... ... | reverse complement strand
CCGCTCCGACTTGCTAAGCAGTCTCGCGATCAACTCCTCGGGATGGCCGTCGCGCTCGAGGTCTGCCCGCCACGCGGCGCCCATGCGCTCGGCGAGCGCACGGCGTGAGCCTGGCCGCACGATGACGTAGCGCCACGGCCGAGTGTGGTGCGGCGCCGGCGCGGTCGCCGCGAGCGCCAGCACCTCGTCGATGAGCTCCTGCGGCACCGGCCGCTCGGCGAGCTGGCGCAGCGACCGGCGCGTGCGGATGCCGTCGATGAGGTCCACGTCAGCCCGCGTGCCCCGGCGCGAAGTGCGCGCGGGCATCGAGCCAGCCGCGCGTGGCGGCGCCAGCTGACATCGACGCCAGCGCCTCGAGATCCTCCGGCGCGTCGACGTCGAAGGCGACGCGCGGAAGGTCCAGCATGATCGTCTCCACCGAGCGCTGCCGTGCTTCGGCGGCGTGGGCGTCCGCGCTCGCCGCGCCGAAGCGCATCGGCAGCAGCTCCGGCGGCCGCAGCGCGAGCGCGTTCGTGCCGCCGTCACGCGCGCGCACGAGTGCCGCGCGGTCGCCGGGCCCTTCGAGCGCCGCCACGATCGCCGTCACATCCTCCGCACGCGCGAGCGGGATGTCGGCGGGGAGGATCACCAGCTCGCTGACCGCGATGCGGCGCGCCATGTATCGCTGCGCGAACGTGAGGCTTTCGTTCAGCCCCGAGAGCGTCGCCGGCTCCGCGATCGGTTTCGCGCCCAGCTCGCGCGCGTGCCAGAAGACATCACTGTCGCTGCTGACGACGCCGATCACGTCGAAGCAGCCGCTCTCGGTGCAGGCGTTGATGACGTCCGACAGCATCGCCAGCGCCAGCTCTTCGCGTTCGTGCCGGTCGAGCACGTCCGCGAGCCGCATCTTCGCCTCGGCGAGCGCTTTCATGGGGATGAGGGCGCCACGCATCGCGTTCATTGAACCTCGCGAAGCACGCGTTCAGCCAGAGCGCGCTTGTCGGCCGCGGTGCGCATGATCGTCTGGGCGACCACAGCCCGCACGCCGTGCGACTCCACGGCCGGAGCGAGGGCCGCGTCCTCCTCGTCGATCACGAGCACTTCGAGGAAGTCGGCGTAGGCTGCGGCGACGCCCGCCGCCGACGGCGTCATGCCAAGCGAGGCCATCATCCGGTCGGCCGGCCCCTTCACCGTCCGCCCGCCGATGATCGGGCTGACGCCGATGACGCGCGCAGGCGTGTTGCGCAGCGCGTCGCGCACGTCGCGCACGGCGAGGATCGGGCCGATGCTGACGATCGGGTTGCTCGGCGCGACGATCACCGCATCGGCGAGCAGGATCGCCTCCAACACGCCGGCCGCCGGCCATGCCTCGTCGATGCCGTCGAAGCGCACGGCATGCACCTCGTCCTCGGTCCGGCGCTTCACGAAGTACTCCTGGAATGGCAGCTCGCCCGCCTCCGTCTGCACCATCGTGCGGATGCGGTGGTCCGAAACGGGAAGGATGCGCAGCCGCAGCCCGAATGCCTCCGCGATCGAGCGCGTCACGTCCGCGAGCGTGTGCCCCTCATGGAGCAGCATCGTCCGGTGCGCGTGCGTCGCCATGTCCTGGTCGCCGAGGTTGAACCACGTCTCGTACCCGAAGCGTCGCAGCGCCTCCAACGCGTTGAACGTCTCGTCGCGCAGGCCCCAGCCCTTCTTTTCGTCGACGGCGCCTGCCAGCGTGTAGATGACGATGTCGATGTCGGGCGAGACGCGCAGGCCGAAGAAGTCTTCGTCGTCGCCGGTGTTGGAGATGACGGTGATGTCCTCTTGCGGCACGGCCTGCGCGAGGCCTTCGAGGAACCGCGCGGCCCCGACGCCGCCCGCGAGCACGGTGACGTTCACGCGCTACACCGCCAGGTGGGCGATCGTCACGCCTTCGCCGCCCTCTTCGAGCCGCGCCTCTTCGTACGACTTCACCAGCGGGTGCTTCGAGAGCATCTCCCGCACCTGCCGCCGCAGCGTCCCCGTACCCTTGCCGTGGATGATGCGCGCCCACGGCAGCCCCGCGCGGAACGCGTCGTCGAGGTACCGCTCGATCGTCGGCAGCGCTTCGTCAACGGTCTGCCCCCGCATGTCGATCTCCGGCGCGACGACGGGCGCCTCGGCCGTCACAACGACGCCTCCGTGCGCCCTGCTCGGCGCAGGCCGCTGCACGCGCTCCACCTGCGACAGCTTGATGCGGCTCTTCAGCTGGCCGAGCCGCAGCTCCACCTCGCCCTTCGCGTCCGGCTCCGACATCGCCTCGCCGAAGCGGTCCATCCCGCGTATCCAGACCAGGTCACCCGGCTCGATCTCCTCCGGGCGCGGCCCGCCGGACGGCACGCGCGCGATGCGCGGCTCCCGGCGGCGCCGTGGGCGGTGCGCCCGCTCGCGCGCCTTCGCCGCCTCTTCTGCCGCCCGTCGCAGCTTCTCCTCCGCCTCGGCCAGCCGCTGGCGCTCGACCTCGCGCCGCGCGTCCTCGATGAGCTTGCGCGCGTCGGCAAGCTCGCGCTCCGCCTCCTCTCGCGCCCGCTCGAGGATGCGTTCGCGCTCATCGTCGATGGCGTCGAGGCGCTCGGCCAGGCGCTCACGGATCTCCTCAGCCTCGCGTCGCGCGACCTCCTCCGACCGGCTGGCCGAGGCCGCCTCGTCGCGCTCGCGCCGGATGTCCTCCAGCATCTGCTCGACCTGCCGCTGCTCCGGCGCGATCGACGTGCGCGCGTCCTCGATGATCTCCCGCGGCATCCCCAGCCGCTGCGCGATCTCGAGCGCATTGCTGCGGCCGGGCAGCCCGATCGACAGGTGGTACGTCGGCGAGAGCGTCTTCACGTCGAACTCTACCGACGCGTTCGTGACGCCGGGCGTGTTGTGCGCGAACGCCTTCAGTTCGCCGTGGTGCGTCGTCGCCACCGTCAGCGCGCCGATCTCGAGCAACTTGCAGAGAATCGCCCGGGCGAGCGCCGCCCCTTCCGTCGGGTCCGTGCCGGCCGCCAGCTCGTCGAGCAGCACCAGGCTGCGGTCGTCGGCCTGACGCAGGATGGCGATGATGTTCGTCATGTGGCTGCTGAACGTGGAAAGCGACTGTTCGATGCTCTGCTCGTCGCCGATATCGGCGAAGACCTGCGAGAACACGGGGATGCGGCTCCCGCGGTCTGCGGGCACCGGCAGCCCCGCCTGCGCCATCAGCGCGAGCAGCCCCGCCGTCTTTAGCGCGACCGTCTTGCCGCCCGTGTTCGGTCCGGTAATGAGCAGCACGCGATATGCGCCGCCCACCGTGATCGTCGACGGGACGACGGGCTTGCGCAGCAGCGGGTGGCGCGCCTGCAGCAGGTGCAACTGCCCCGGCGCCGTCACGATCCACGGCTGTTCCTCGCCCTCGTACGGCAGTTCGTCCGCTTCGATCTCGTCGGCGAAGCGCACTTTCGCCAGCGCCACGTCGATGCGCGCGAGAATGTTGACGTTGGTGGTTACGGCGTCTGACTCGTGGCCGACGTCGGCGCTGAGGCTGCGCAGGATCCGCTCGATCTCGCGCTCCTCCTCCAGCTGCGCCTCGCGCCACTTGTTCGCCAGCTCCACGACCGCGAGCGGCTCCATCCACACCGTGGCGCCGCTGCCCGACACGTCATGCACGATGCCACGGATCTGGCCCCGGTAGTCCGCCTTGATCGGGATGACATAGCGGCCGTCGCGCAGCGTGATGATGGGCTCCTGGGCAATGCCCTTTGTCATCGTCGAGCCGAGGATCTCTTGCAGGCGCTGATACAGCCGGTCGTGGAGCGTGCGCACCTCCCGCCTGATGGCGGCCAGCGCCGGGCTGGCCGAATCGACGATCTCCCCCCGCTGGTTGACGCTGCGGTTGATGTCCTCGATCAAGCTGCTCAGGGGCTCGATGAAGCTCGCCGCCTCGGAGAGCAGCGGCAGCGACTCGTCGAGGCGCGCGATCGCGTACTTGAGGTCGCGCGCGCGCTCCAGCGTCGACGCGATGTCGAGCAGCTCCTCGGGCGTGAGCACGCCGCCGCGCGACGCCTTCTCGGCCTGCGCGCGGACGTCGTGGGCGCCGCCGAGCCCCGTGCGCGGCTTGAGCTGCAGCAGCCGGCGCGCCTCCGCCGTCTCCCGCTGTCGCCTGACGACCTCCTCGTACGAGGTCGACGGCTCGAGGGAGAGCGCAAGCTCCCGCCCGGCGGCGAACGACGTGTGCTTCGCCAGCCGCGCCAGGATCTTGTCGAACTCCAGCGTGCGCAGCGCGTGAGCGTCCATGGCCGTCATTCTATCGGCCTGACGCTGCGCCCCTTTGCCGCCTTCCTCAGAGCGCGCCCGCAGCCGCCGGAATATCCATCGCGACGCCGGCCGTCCCGCGGTCGTAGATGACGCCGAGATCCATGGCCGTGTCCTGATCGACGTGCGAAAGCCAGTCGGCGAACGCGGGGATGCCCTCGGCGAGTTGCGGCGCGCGCTCGGCGCTCTCGCGGTCCTTCCACACGACGATGTCCAGCCACTCGCCGTCGTCGAGCTTCACCAGCTCGATACGGACGAGGCCGGGAAGTCGCGCTCGGGCGGCCGCGAGCATGGCCGGGCGTTTCGCGAGGAACGCCTCCTCCTCGCCGGAGCGCACCGTGAAGCGGGCGAGTTCGATGATTTCCGGCATGACCATTCCCTCCAGCCATCCGCCGCGCCGCGAGCGGTAATGAGGATCGCCGCGCGGCGGTGAGATGGATCCATGCTCGCATGCCTTCGCAGTCACAGGATCATGCGAAGGTCGGAACCCGGTTCCGCACTTCGGCCGATCATCGGGCGCCGCACGTTCATCAGCGCTTCCCCGAACCACGGGAATCGTGGAATCTATGGGCCGAGGAGGACCGCATGGTGAACGGCGCGACGGAGAAGAACCTGCTGGTCGACCGCATCGGGACGGACGGGCGCGTCGCGCGCATCACGCTCAACCGCCCCGAGAAGCTCAACTCCCTCAGCCCGGAGCTGCTCGAGGACTTCCGCGCGCTGCTCGAGGAGATGGAGTTCGACCGCTCCATCCGCGTCATCGTCGTGCGCGGGAGCGGGCGTGCGTTCAGCTCCGGGTACGACATCAGCGGCGCGCCCACGCGCTCCGGCCGCCCGTCCGAGTACGACGTGCGGCGGACGGAGGAGCGCGGCACCGTCGTCGACGTCCGCACGAACATGGTTCGCGTCTCCGACCTCTACCTCTACCTCTGGAACATGGCGAAGGTGACGATCGCGCAGGTCCACGGCTACTGCCTCGCCGGCGGCGTCGAGCTGGCGATGATGCACGACCTCGTGATCGCATCGGAGGACGCGGTGTTCGGCCATCCCGGCACGCGCGGCCTCGGCACGTCGCGTACGGCCTGCATCTGGCCGCTCGTCATCGGCATGCGCAAGTCGAAGGAGCTGCTGTACACGGGCGACAGCGTTCCCGCGCAGGAGGCGCTCGGCATGGGCATGATCAACCGCGTCGTGCCCACCGACATGCTCGACGCCGAGGTCGAGCGCATCGCCGACCGCATCGCCATCCAGTCGGCGGATTCGCTGGCGCTCCAGAAGCGCAGCGTCAATGCGTTCTACGAGGCGATGGGCATCCATGCCTCCGTGCACGCCGCGACGGACACGGACGCCATGTACCAGGTGAGCCGCCAGGGCCACGTGTGGCAGGAGAAGGTGCGCGAGGTCGGCATGCGCGACGCCGTGCGCTGGCGCGACGCCATGTACCGCGAGCGGGAGTCCGATAGCCACTAGGCATCCTTGCTGAAGGTTGGACTCGTGAGATTGGAAGGCAAGGTGATGTCATGAGCGTGCAGGGGACCGTCGAACCCGGGTTCGAGAAGGTGCGCGAGGTCTTCGAGCGCCAGTTCACGCAGGGGCAGCACATCGGCGCCGGCGTCGCCGTCTACCTGCGCGACCGGCTCGTCGTCAATCTCTGGGGCGGCACCACCGAGCCCGAGGGCGGCGCGCCGTGGCGCGAGGACACGATGACGATCATGTACTCCACCACGAAGGGCCTGACGGCCACCTGCCTGCACGTCCTCGCCGACCGCGGCCTCGTGTCATACGACGACCCCGTCACGAAGTACTGGCCGGAGTTCGGCCAGAACGGCAAGGACAAGATCACCGTCTACCACCTGCTGACCCACCAGGCGGGCTGCGTCGAAGTGCCGCGCGAGCTTTCGGTCGACGACCTCACCGACTGGGAGAAGGTGATCCGCGCGCTCGAGAAGCTCGCGCCCGCGTGGGAGCCCGGCGCCGAGAGCGGCTACCACGCGCTGACCTTCGGCTACCTCGTCGGCGAAGTCGTGCGTCGCGTTGACGGACGCTCCCTCGGCACGTTCATGCGCGAGGAGATCACCGAGCCGCTCGGCATCAGCAAGCTCTACATCGGTGTGCCCGAGAGCGAGGAGCCGCACTTCGCGAAGGTGTACGACCGCTCGGAGCTGACGCCCGAGCAGGAAGAGATGCGCAAGCAGTTCTTCGAGGGCGACAGCCTCGTCGGCCGGGCGATGGGCGCCCACTTGAACGCGGGCGGCCGCACGTTGCAGGACCTGCTCAACTCCCGCGAAGGCCACGCCGCCGAGATCCCCGCCGTCAGCGGCGTCGGCTGCGCGCGAGACCTCGCCCGCTTCTACGCCGCGCTCGCGAACGACGGCGAGCTCGACGGCGTGCGCATCATGAGCCCCGACCGCGTACGCACGATCGGCGAGCGGCAGACGTTCCGCCCCGACAAAGTGATCATCATGCCCGTCGGCTGGGCCCTCGGCTACATGACGGGCGGCGCCCCCGGGTGGCCGCAGGGGCCGCGGACGAACTCGTTCGGGCATCCGGGCCTCGGCGGCTCCGTCGGCTTCGCCGACCCGGAGATCGGCATGGCCTTCGGCTTCGTGCCGAACGCGCTGAAGTCCGACCTTATCGGCGCCGGCCGCGCGACGGAGCTGGCAGACGCCGCGAGAGCCTGTCTCTAGAAGCGCGGTCGGCGCGTTTCACGGTCCGCTGGAGGCTGGAAGTTGGAGGCTGGACCCGTTGAGGCGTCAAGCCGCCGTGGTCGGGACGTAGCGCGCGTTCGTCAGCCGCACCAGGTCCTCTGTCCGCAGCTCGATCTCCATCCCGCGCACGCCTGCGCTGATGTGGATCGTCTCGAGCGTGCGCGCGCGCTCGTCGATGAGGATCTCGAATGACGCAGGACGCTGCAGGCCGAGCGCGGAGATGCCGCCCGCGTGCATGCCGGTGAGGCGCTCCGCCTCGCGCTGCGGCGCCATCCGCAGCTTCTTCGCCCCGGCCGCCTTCGCCAGCGCCTTCAGGTCGAGCTCGCTGTCTGCCGGGATCATGACGATGATCGGCTTCGCGCGGGCGTCGCCTTCGCGCTGCACGACGAGCGTCTTGTACATCGCGTGCAGCGGCACGCCCAGCATCCCCGCCGCTTCTTCGGCCGAATGGAACGCGCCGTCCGGGTCGTACAAGGTCGCCCGGTACCACACCTTCTGCGCGTCCAGCGTGCGCGTCGCCTGCGTCGATGCCGTCGTCGCCATCGCTGCGGCTATCCGGCCGGCTTGAAGCGCAGCGCCGACCACGTCTCGTCGATCGAGACGTTGGAGACGGCGCGCAGGCCCAGCTTCGACGCCGCTGCGTTCAGCGTGTCGCGGTTGAAGTCCGTCGCTCGGCCCGAGCCGCCCTTCGGCCAGGCGATCCAGAGCACGCCGCCCGGCTTCACCGCCTTCGCCGCGACCGGCGCCCGCTTGTCGAAGTCCGCCCGCTTCTCGACGAAGAGCTGCACCACGTCGTAGTGCCCCTTCGCCCGGTGCGCCAGCTCGACGCCCGCCGGCAGCGGCTGCAGCTCGTCAACGTAGCCGTCCGGCGCGCCAAGGATGAGCACGCTGTTGCCCGCCCTGATCTGCAGCTTCTTCGCCAGCTCCACGCCTCGAGGTTACAGGTTCCGGGCGAGAGCTTACAGCCGTCCCGCCGCGCCGGGCGCACCGCGACCACGCGCACGGCGAAGCGTGCGGGACACCCGCCCCCGGCTGTCCATCGCCGGGGAATCCCCAGCCCTCCGGCGCCCCGTGACATCCGGGCTTTGCCTGCGCGCGCCGCTCGTGCATGATTGGCGCGCCGCCGTGCCGGGGGAAGCCCCGCCGCGCCCGCGCAGCCGCCCGATCGGCGCAGGCCCGCCCGGCTAGGCAGCGAAAAAGTGACCAAACGAAATGCGTCGTCCGCCGCCCCCGGCCACGACAACGAAAAAGTGACCAAACGAAATGCCGCCCGCCCCCCACCCGGCCGCAACGAAAAGTGAGGAAACAAGACGCCGCGGGCTTCACCGAAGACGAACGATGCTCAATCCCGACATAACGATCTGTTGATCGGTCGGGCGCGGGACAGTATCGTAGTCGCACGTACGTTCTAACGGGAGCCTTATGCCTGCGCGCCATCGACTCGGGAACCTGCAGCTCGCCATCCTCTCGGACGGCCTCTACTACCAGGACGCCGGCACCGTCTTCGGCATCGTCCCGCGCATCATGTGGGAGCGCCTCGGCATCGAGATGAACGCGCGCTACCAGATGGCGCTCGGGCTGAACTGCGTCCTCGTGCGGTCGCAAGGCAAGACCGTGCTGATCGAGACGGGCGTCGGCGAGAAGGAGCGGGCGCTCGGCCAGACCGAGCGCCCCGGTGGCACGACGCTGCTCGACGAGCTGCGCGCCATCGGCGTCGCGCCCGATGACGTCGACATCGTGATCAACACGCACCTGCACGCCGACCACTGCGGCTGGAACACGCGCAAGCGCGACGACGGCTCGTACGCGCCCGCGTTCCCGCGCGCCACGTACTACATCCAGCGCGCCGAATGGGACGCCGCCGTCAATCCCAACGAGCGCACGCGCGCGACGTACCTTCCCGAGAACATGCTGCCGCTGGAGCAGGCCGGCCAGCTCGAGCTGATCGAGGGCGAGCGCCGCATCACTGACGAGATCACCGTCGTGCCGACGTTCGGGCACTCGATGGGGCACGCGAGCATCGTCCTCTCGTCCGCCGGCGAGTCCGCCGTCTACGTCGGCGACATGATCCAGCACCACGCGCAGCTCGAGCGGGCGGCGTGGGTGTCGTCGTTCGACATCTACCCGCTCGAGGCCATGGAGACGAAGAAGGCGCTGGTCGCGCGCGCGATCGCCGAGCGCCAGCTCATCGTCGCCGTGCACGAGTCGTTTCCCGGGCTCGGCTATATGACCGAGAGCGCGGACGGCAAACGAAAGTGGATCCCGGTGGAGGCGAACGAAGAGAGCGTCGAGTGATGGAGCTGTACGACTGGCAACGAGAAGCGATCGATGAACTGCTGCGGGGATCCGGGCGCGTGCTCGTCGTCGCGCCGACGGGCGGCGGCAAGAGCATGTGTTTCCAGCAGCCCGCCGTCGAGCTGGAGGGCGTCGCGCTCGTCATCACGCCGCTCGTCGCGCTGATGGCCGACCAGGTGACGGCGTTGACGGCGCGCGGCGTGCCGGCGACCTACCTCGCGTCGAACGTCGACGCGCGCGAGAACCAGCTCCGCACCGAGGTCGCGCTCGCCGGCCGCGTGAAGCTGCTCTATGTTGCGCCCGAGCGCCTAGCGTCCGAGCGCTTCGTCGAGGACGTGCTCGCGAAGATGGAGATCTCGCTCATCGCCGTCGACGAGGCGCACTGCATCAGCCACTGGGGGCACGACTTCCGGCCCGACTACCTCCAGCTCGGCGCGCTCGTCGAGCGGCTGCGCCCGCAACGGCTCATCGCCCTGACGGCGACGGCGACGCCCGCCGTGCGCCACGAGATCATCGAGCGCCTGCACATGGAGGGCGCGCGGCAGGTGCTGCGCGGCTTCGCCCGCCGCAACCTCGAGCTGTCGGTCGAGGAGGTGAGCGGCCCGAAGGCGAAGGAGCAGCGCATCGCCGGCGCGATCAAGCGGCGGCTCGGTAAGCCCGGCGCCGGTCGCGGCACGGCGCTCGTCTACACGGCGTCACGCCGGCAGGCGGAGGAGACGGCCGAGGGCCTGCGCCACCTCGGCTGGCGTGCGCAGCACTACCACGCAGGCATGGACGGGCTGGCGCGGACGATCGTGCAGGACCAGTTCCAGGCGGGGCAACTCGACGTCGTCGCGGCGACCAACGCCTTCGGCATGGGCATCGACCGCGCCGACATCCGTCTCGTCGCGCACCACAGCATGCCCGAGTCCGTCGAGGCCTACTACCAGGAGGTCGGGCGCGCGGGCCGCGACGGCGATCCGGCCGGCGGCCTGCTGCTGGTCTCCGATCCGGACGTCGCGTGGCGCTTCAAGCTGATCGCCGGCGAGACGGAGCTGACGCCCGAGTTGGCGCTGCACCGCCGCGAGCTGCTCCGCGCCATGGTGTCATACGCCGAGACGTCGGCCTGCCGCCACGACACCATCCTGCGCTACTTCGAGGACGAGGAGGAGCAGCTCGGCGGCTGCGGCCACTGCGACAACTGCCGCGCCCGCGTCGAAGGCCGTCTCGATGACGAACCGGACGAGGCCGCGTCGGTGGACACGGTAAAGCTCGCCCTGACGGCCGTGCGTGCGCTGCCGTTCTCGGCCGGGCCGGGGACGGTGGCGAGCTACCTCATCGGCCACAAGTCGAAGCAGATCGAGAAGCACGAGTGGCACAAGCTCGACCGCTTCGGCTGCATGCGAGACCGTTCCGAGGAGTGGGTGCGCCGGCTGCTCCGGCGATGCGTCGCCGCCGGGCTGCTCGCCGTCGACCCGGAGCACGCATCGCTGCGGATCACGCGGCGCGGCGTCGAGGTGTCGCGCGGCAGCCGCCCGAATCCCGTCCAGCTGCCGCCGCTGCGGCGCGCGCTCGCCACGGCGCGGCCGTCCAAGAGCGCCAATGCGCCGGTGCCGGCGGAGGAGAGCCTCGATGGGCATGCGCTCGCGCTCTTCGAGATGTTGCGTGAGTGGCGGTCCCGTCGCGCGGTGAAGGAGAACATCCCGGCCTACGGCGTCGTCCACGATGCGACGCTGCGCGCCATCGCCGCGACGCGCCCGAAGTCGGACGACGAGCTGCTGCGGATCGCCGGCATCGGCGAGTCGAAGGTGCAGCGCTATGGCCGGGGCCTCATCGGCGTCGTCCGGGCGTACGAGGTCGAGTACGAGCCGCCGCCCGTCGCGCGCGAGACGCCCGCCTCGGACACCGAAGGCGATGCGCCCGCGCGTTCATGGCACGACGAGCGCGTCGCCGAGCTGCGCAAGGTGCACCCGCGCGCGTACGAGAAGTGGAGCGACGATGAGGACGCGCGCCTCCGCCGGCTCGTCGAGGATGGGCGCACGACCGACGATATCGCGGCGGAGTTGCAGCGCCAGCCCAACGCCGTGCTCATGCGTGCGCAGCGGCTATCGATCGAGGAAGCGCTCGCGGCGAACGCCGCCCGCGTCTAGCGGCGCCGCACCACCATCTGCGCCGGGACCTCGAGCTCGCGCCCATCCCAGCGGACCGTGATCTTGCCGGTCGGGCGCACGGGCTTGCCGTGCGCCAGCGCTCGCACGCGCTCCTCGATCGGCTCCCACACCACGTCGAACGCGACGCGCACCGGCGTGTTGGCGGACAGGCGCAGCGGCGTCTCGACCCGGCGGCCGGCGGCATCCGCGCGCGCCAGCCACGCCGACGATTCAATCTCCGCCGTCGCCGGCGCGGTGCTGATCAGCAGCAGCGTCGTGCGCAGCTTCTGGCCCATCGCCACCGCCCCGAGGTCGAGCGCCGTCGGGCTGGCGCTGATCTGCGCTGGATAGAGGAGCGTGCCGAGCGCCTTGAACGTCGCTTCGTCGCCGGGCCAGCGCACGGTCACGGTGACGTCCATGCTGTAGCCGGCGAGCTTCGGGTCGTGGCTGAACGCGGGCGCATCCCAGTCGATCGAGAGTGAGATGACGAAGCGCCCGGGTACGGTCTTCGCCGACGACACGGACGCGCGCAGCGGCGCCGGCGCATCCACGGTGATCACCGCTGGATGATCGCGCTTCCACGTCAGGCGCACGTCCTTCCGTTGCTCGCTGCGCCATGCGAGCTTGCCGAAGTCGACGACCTCGGGCATGCCCTCGGGGCGGCCGGGCATCGGCGGCGGCGCGGGCTGCGGTGGGGGCTGCTGCACGTACCGCCGTCGCTGGGGCGGTGCAGGCGGCGGCTGGACACGAGGGCGCGCGTGTGTCGCTTCTCCGAAGTGCTCCACCGCCCACTCGACGCGGCGCGCAAGCCGCGGGTACCCGTCGAGGTCGCCGGCGAGCTGACGCCCCACCCGCTCGACGAGCGTACGGTCGGCGTTGCTCATCAGTCCGAGGATGTGCCACGGTTCGCCGTCGTAGAAGCGCGCGACGTGCTCGTTCGCCTTCGACCCGCGGCCCTTCAGCTCGTCGAAGGCCGCGTTGATCTGCTGCGCGTCCTGCACGGAGCCGCCGCGGTCCGGGTGGTGCAGCTCGATCTGGTAGCGGTGCGCGGCCTTGATGACGCATTCCGGCGCGTCGGGCGCCAGGCACAGCCGCCGCCAGTGGGCAGCCAGGCGATCCTGTGCCTGTTTCGGGGTGGGCAATCCGTACCTCCCGGCCGCCGGGCGGCGGCGCTCCCCTGACGGCAAGACGCACGGCCGGCAGCCGTGCGTCGCGTGGTCGAAATGGAGCGGAAGACGAGATTCGAACTCGCGACCCCCTCCTTGGCAAGGAGGTGCTCTACCGCTGAGCTACTTCCGCGGAGCGAGGGCATTATAGCTTCGAAGGCGGTATTCGCCAACGATTTCGGCCGCCTCGAAGGGGTGAACGTGCCCCGCTCCCTGCCGATGTTAGGCGTAGGGGAGGGTCAGCCGAGGCGCCGCGCCGGTCGGACAGATCCTCGTGGGGAAGGGGTACGGTTTGGCACGAAACCGAAACCGTAACAAGGACTACTACAGCATCCTCGGCGTCGAGCCGCAATCGCACTTCCGCGTCATCGAGGAGACGTACTGGGAGCAGGCGCACGACCTGCATCTCGTCCCGACGCGGAAGGCGCAGCGCCGGCTCAAGGCGCTCAACGAGGCTTACGAGACGCTCGGCACGCCACACAAGCGCGCCGAGTACGATCGCCGCATGCGCGGCGCCGGGCGCAACGGCAATGGCAACGGCCACCACCGTGGTGGGCTGCTGCAGTCGTTCGTCAGCCTCCTGGGCAAGCCGTTCCGGCCCGATTAGGTCAGCCGCCACGATCAGCGGCAATGAGAAAGGGACTCGGTGCGAGCCCCTTCGATCATGTTCGATGCGCCCGGGCGATCAGGCCTGCGCCATCTGGTATTCCTTGCCCTCGGTCTTGATCGCCGGGGCGATCACCATCTCTGTCTTCTGGAAGTCGCGGATCGTGCGTGCGCCGCACGTGCCCATCGACGTCTTCAGCGCGCCGACCAGGTTCTCGCGGCCGTCCGTGCGCGAGGTCGGGCCGAAGAGCACCTTCTGCAACGTCGTGTCGATCGCGACACGCACCCGCGTGCCGCGCGGCAGTTCGCCGTGCGGCGTAGCCATGCCCCAGTGGTGGCCGTGGCCCGGCGCCTCTTCGGTCGCCGCCAGGATGGAGCCGAGCATGACTGCGTCGGCGCCGGCCGCGAACGCCTTGCACATGGCGCCGCCGTTGCTGATGCCGCCGTCGGTGATGATGGGCACGTAGCGGCCGCTCTCCCTGTAGTACGTGTCGCGCGCGGCGGCGGCGTCGATCGTCGCCGTCACCTGCGGCACGCCGACGCCGAGCACCTCGCGGCTCGTGCAGGCGGCGCCCGGCCCGACTCCGACCAGTACGGCGGCGATGCCCGTCTCCATCAACTCCTTCGTCGCCGAGAAGGTGACGGTGTTGCCGACAACGACCGGGACGTCCCCCATGTTGCGCACGAGCTCGTCGAAGATGAGGCCGCGCTCGCTCGTCGAGATGTGGCGCGCGCTCGTGACCGTGGACTGCACGACAAAAACATCGACGCCCGCCTCCCTGGCGAGCGCCGCGAACTTCTTTGTGTTCGGGGGCGTGGCCGAGACGGCCGCGACGCCGCCCTGCGACTTGATCTGGCGGATGCGCTCGCCGATTAGCTCGTGCTTGATCGGCGCAGAGTACACGCGCTGCATGAGCGCGGTGACCTCGGCCTTCGGCGCCCGGGCGATCTCCTCGAGGATCGGCGCCGGGTCGTCGTAGCGGGTCTGCACGCCTTCGAGGTTGAGCACGGCCAGCCCGCCGAGCTTGGAGAACTCGACGCACATGCGCACGTCGGTGACGCCGTCCATCGCGGCCGCGATGAACGGGAGGTCGAACTTGAACCTGCCGATTTCGAAGCTGAGCTCTACGAGGTTGGGGTTGATGGTGGAACGTCCACCGGGGACGATCGCGACGTCGTCGAAGCCGTACGCGCGCCGCATTTCCTTGAACTGGGGCTCGGACATTGGTTCGGTACCTCCTACTTGCGCCGCCGGGCCTGCCCGCCACTGAGGCTTGCTGCTGGTCCCCGTCACGTCGTGCGCTGGATGACGCGATCGAGGCCGGCGGAGGTGTCCAACCGACTTACTGCTTCATGGACTGCCGTTCATCTGTTCCTTGAGGCGCCCTGCCGGGGCGTCGGGGGTAAGATTTCATGCAGTGTAGCCTTGCCTGAATCGACGGGTCAAGGATTCACGTGTAAAACCGCTCAAGCGGCCACACAGTTAACGGATGCTTATGGGCACGCTGTATCTCGTCGCGACGCCGATCGGCAACCTCGAGGACATAACGCTGCGCGCGTTGCGCGTGTTGCGCGAGGTGCCGCTCATCGCCGCCGAGGACACGCGCCACGCGCGGCGCCTGCTCGGCCATTACGAGATCCGCGCGCGCCTCACGAGCTACAACGAGCACAACCGCAAGGCGAAGACGCCCGCGCTCCTGGCGGCGCTCGCCGAGGGCGACGTTGCCGTCGTCAGCGACGCGGGCATGCCCGGCATCAGCGATCCGGGCCACGACCTCGTCGTCGCGGCAGTCGAGGCGGGCCACACCGTCGTGCCGGTGCCGGGCGCGTCGGCGGTGGTGGCCGCCGTCGCGGCGAGCGGCCTCCCTTCGCGGCGCTTTCATTACGTGGGCTTCCTGCCGCGACAGGCCGGCGATCGGCGCCGTGCGTTGCTGGCCGCCGCGTCGTCCGGCGACACGATCGTGCTGTTCGAGTCCCCGCACCGCCTGCCCGATACGCTCGCGGCGATCAGCGACGCGCTCGGCGCGGACCGGCGCATCGCCGTCTGCCGCGAGCTGACGAAGCTGCACGAGGAGATCTGGCGCGGCAGGGTGGCGGAAGCGCTCGAGCACTTCGCCGAGCCGCGCGGCGAGTTCACGCTGGTCATCGAAGGCGGTGCGCCGGCGTCAGAGCAAGCGCCGGGCGACGAGCGCGACGTAGTGGCCGCCGTGGGCGAGATGGTCGCGGACGGAGTCCGTGCCCGCGAGGGCGTGCCTGCGCTGATGGTGCGGTTCGGACTCTCGCGCCGCGACGCCTATCGGCTGTGGCACGCGCGTATGCCCGCGTCGCATCGGTAGTCACGTCATGGCTCCATATGCACTGCATATGCAGTGGTAGAATGGCGACGATTTGAGCCCAGATTCACAATCACGCCACATCCTCGTAGCGGTTGCCTGGCCGTACGCGAACGGCCCGCTCCATCTCGGCCACATTGCCGGCGCCTACCTGCCCGCAGACATCTTCGCGCGCTACCACCGCATGGCCGGAGACCGTGTGCTGATGGTCTCCGGCAGCGACTTCCACGGCACGCCGATCACGGTGCGCGCGGACAACGAGGGCACGACGCCGCAGGCTATCGTCGACCGTTTCCACCCGGAGTTCCTGCGCTACTGGCGCGAGCTCGGCATCTCGTTCGACCTGTTCACCTCGACCGGCACGCCGAACCACGAGCGCGTCGTCCACGACTTCTTCAACCGCCTGCTCGAGAAGGGCTACATCTATCGCGCCACGACGCAGCAGTTCTTCGACCCGCAGGCTGGCCGCTTCCTCCCCGACCGCTACGTCGAGGGCACCTGCCCGAACTGCGAGTACGAGAAGGCGCGCGGCGACCAGTGCGACAACTGCGGCCGCACGCTCGACCCGGACCAGCTGATCAATCCGCGCAGCCGCCTTACCGGCGCCACGCCGGAAATGCGCGACACCGACCACTACTTCTTCCGGCTGACGGCGTTCCAGCAGCCGTTACTCGAGTGGCTGCGCTCTCGCGAAGGATGGCGGCGGCACGTCCAGAACGTGAGCATCGGCTGGGTCGAAGAGGGGCTGATCGATCGGTCGATCACGCGCGACCTCGACTGGGGCGTGCGCCTGCCGGCCGAAGACCTCGGCCCCGGGAAGCGCATCTACGTCTGGTTCGAGGCCTTCATCGGCTACGTCTCCGCCGCCGTCGAGTGGGCTGAGCAGCAGGGCACGCCCGATGCGTGGGAGGCGTGGTGGAAGGAACCGTCGGCGCAGACCTACTACTTCATCGGCAAGGACAACATCTTCTACCACACGATCTTCTGGCCGGCCGTGCTCATGGCCTACGGCGGCCTCAACCTGCCGACCGACGTCCCCGCGAATCAGTACGTCACCTTCAAGGGCGAAAAGGCGTCCAAGAGCGAGGGCGTCGGCGACACGGTCCTCTCGTACCTCGAGCGCTATCAGCCCGACATGATCCGCTACGGGCTGGCGGCGAACCTGCCCGAGCAATCGGAC
>Ga0209172_10005006_pt1 | contig 16698 bp, 13 predicted proteins | sample LarsenN4metaG_FD_184113 | JGI IMG/M metagenome (GOLD analysis project Ga0209172, IMG submission 184113) | Hot spring sediment bacterial and archeal communities from British Columbia, Canada, to study Microbial Dark Matter (Phase II) - Larsen... ... | reverse complement strand
TGCAGGCTTTTAGGAATCCCTTTTGGGCTGGTGCGACCGTCGCGGGCAAGGCCGTAAGCCACTTGCAGCGTTCTTTCAAAACCCTCACTGCCTGGCTCGAGCAACACGTTGAACACGACTTTTTCCGTCGCGGAAGGGTTGAAAAAACGGTGCAGCGAGCCGACAGGGGCAGTCGCGCTTTCGCCCTTTTTCAGGTGGATAATCTCTTTGCCCAACTGGATGCCCAGCACGCCATCTACCACCGTGAAGGTCTCGTCGAAAGTCTTGTGGTAGTGAAGTTCATTGCCGCCATTGGGCGCGAGTTCCACTTGCACGAGGGTGAATTTTCCGTTGGTTTCGGCGGCAGTTTCGAGGAAAGTGACACGGTCTTTGATAAGCGGGTTTTCGACAACCCGTGATGATTCAATTGTTTTCATGCTTTTTTCAAAAATTGTTTTTGCGATGCAAAGTTGGGTGTAAAGCAGGTTGCCGCGACATCACATGAAAGTGTGAATCGGCGTGACAGAAACTATTTTTCAGCCTTACATTTTGGGAAATTCATGCGAGGGGAGGCTTGTAAGAAGACACCGAAAAGAGCGAAAATCGCCGATGCCACCGAAAGAAGTTCATTTTAATGCTTAGCCTGAATGCGAAGCGAATAATTAAAATTTCGGCGGTATCGGTGGCCTTCGGTATTTTCGGTGTTCCATTTTTACCTGCTCCGCAAAAAAGCCGCGTCCGTTTTGTCCAAAAAACGCGCATCCGAAAAGCCGCTGCGATTCATAAAAACCGCGCTGCCGAAGCCGGATTCGGGATAAACCCGCAATTCGCAGTAAAAACCGCCACCGCCGCCAGCGTGGTGGGCAAAAGATTGGCCTGCGAGATTTCCCTTGAACCAACCCAAACTCATGCCGGAGGCTTTGCCGTTGTTCAAACGGTTTTCCTGCCACATCGTCTGCCTGCCTTCGGGCGACAAGAGTCTGCTTTCGGGTTTTAATAAACTTTGAGCAAACGCAATGAACGCGCCCGGCTCGCCGATAAGTCCGCCGTAGGCCGCGCCATTCACATAAGTGGGTAAAAAACTTTTCCAGCCGTCCGTCGCTTCGCCCATGAATCGCTTTTTGTCGAGCAAAAAACTGAGCAAAAAATTGCCAAAACTCAGGGCTTTGTGATAGCCGGTGGCCACCTTCCAATGATTTTGCCGGGTAAAACCAAGATATTCCGAGACACCAAGCGGCGCCAGAATATTTTGCTCCACAAATTGCTGATACGGCAGCCCCGATACTTTTTCAATCAATTGTCCCAGCACGACGTAGCCGAGATTGGTGTAGGCAAATTTGTCGTTGGGCTGGAAGCCGACTTTGGCATTTTTTTGAAAAACAGGCTCGAAAAAGCGATTCCCGTCAAACGCGGCGTGTTTTTCGACGCCGTGTATCCAACTGATTGGCAGCGGATTGGGCAGGCCGCCGCTGTGCGCCAAAAGATGCCTGACCCGAATGCCGTCGCCGTAAACGAAGTCGGGCAAATACGTTTTTACCGGCTCGTCGAGGCTGAGTTTATCTTGTTCGACCAACTGCACCAGCGCCGTCGCCGTGAAAATTTTAGTCACGGAATAGCCGTAAAAAGTCGTTTGCGGGGTGACGGGAGTTTCGTTTTTCACGTCGGCCTTGCCGCCGGTGAATTCGTGTAGAATTTCTCCCGCATCAAAAAAGGCGTAGTAAAGGCCGGGTGTTCGGCGCGTGCTGATTTGCTGTTGCAAAATGGCGTTGACCTGAGCAACGCCGATGTTTTCGATTGTCGTCATAGCATTTGAAAAATTGGATGGACGGGCAAAATTGACAACAGGTTGCACACCGGAAAAGATACCCGTCCGCGCTTCGAGGCACGGACGGGGTCAGGAAAGTCAATTTGTTTTTTTGGGTGTGGGAAACGGCGTGTCGCCGACGAGGGTCCACTTGCCGTCTTTACCTTTCACGAGATGCAGGAAAGAGGTAATGTCAGAGCGGACGCTACTCGTTTTTACCTCGGCAGCCGCCACTGTGTTGGCGATGGAGATAGAGACGATATTGACCGTGCGCGGCACGCCACCCCATTTTTTGGCAGCGATTTGCTGAAAATAAGCCGGGCGGTCAATCACACGAAGCTCGGGCATACCCAGTACGCCTTGATTGACGACCACGCGAAATTGGGGGTGCAACACGCCCGCGAGCAAGGTCGTATCCGATTCGTCGCCGCCGCGCATGAAGCGCTTGATGGTCTCTTCGATGAGTGCCTGGTCGGTCTGAACGACGGTCGTGTTATCTGTGGCGCCGGGGTTGCAGCCTGGCAGGGGTTCGGCTGTTTGTGAGGCCAGTTGGGTGTAAGCGGTTGCTCCCAGCAGAAGGAGCGCGAAGAAAAAAATGGTTGTTTTCATTGCTGAAAAATTTGATTGTGAAATGATTGAATTTAAAATTATTGATTTATCAATTTTTTAGGCAAAAAAAATGCTTACGGAAAAACATCTGAACTGCCTTGCCCCAGGTTGCTGCGGATTTTCTCCAAAATACTTTTCAAATTTTGGATTTCGTCGGGCGAAAGGCCGCGCACAATCTGGCTGCGAATTTCATTGACAAAAGGGAGGTTGCGCATCACGAAAGCCTCGCCGTCTTTAGTCAGCGAAATCATGTATTTCCGCCGGTCATATTCATCGTCAATGCGCTGGGTCAAGCCTTTTTTCTGCAACAGATCCAGTATTCGTGTGATGGAAGCCGTGTCCTTCTGTGCAACCTGCGCCAACTCTACTTGCGAAATTTGCTTGCGCTCTTCGATGATTTTCAAAATCACCCATTGGTCAACCGTGATACCTGCTTGAAGCGTGTCGAGTTGCCGTTGAGCGTAACCTCGCATCTGCCGCACGGTTTGTTCCAGTAAAAAATTCACCACGTTATTCAACTGTTCGTTCGATTTCATTGATATATCAATGTTTGATGCTGCAAATTTATAGGCTGTATTTTGAATTTGTCAAGAGCTGCGGCAATATTTTTTTGGAAAAAAATTTTCCGAAGGAATTACATCTCTATTTATATTCTGAAAATCAGGTATTTAGGTGAATAAAAAAACCTTCCGGACTTTAAAATCCGGAAGGCCTGACAGGGTAAAATTTGTCTGCGCGGGGTTCAATTTCCCGCACTTGCCTGATAGCGCTGTATGGGGTGTTTGATGACGGGCACGGTTTTCAGGTAGGCGAAAATAGCGCTCACTTCGCCGTCGGTCAGCATGGAATGAGGCATCATCGGGTAGGAGAGCGTGCCGCCGCGCGGGTTTTTGCCGAAGCGAACGGCCTCGATGAATTGTTGTTCTGTCCATGTGCCGATACCCGTTTCGGGGTCCATCGTGAGGTTGGCCGAGTTCACAGTTTCGCCTGCTTCATTGCGCATCGGGATGCCGCCGCCGTAGTAGCCAAAACTCTTTTCGGGCTCTAACGAATTGACCTTCAGCATATCACCGGAGTGGCAAGCGTAACAATCGCCCAGGGCGCTCGCGACGTATTTTCCGTAAGCCACTTTGTCCGAAGTATCCGGTATGGTAATCGTTTTTTCGGGAAATGGCGGTGGCGTGAAGAGCGTGTTGGCGAGTACTTTCACAAACAAATTGAACTCATTGGGCGGATATTTGCGGCTGTCGGGTGCGAGACGCGGGTCGTCGGAGCGTAGCCAGGCAATGACGGAGTAGAGATCTTCATCGGCCGTGAGGGAATATTTTGGCATGAAAGGCGGCGACCAGTGGCCGTCTTTGTGAATACCCGTGCGGAGGAAATAGTAGAGTTCGCCGTCCGTCCAGGCGCCAATACCGTGTGTAGAATCCTGCGTAATGTTCAGCGTATGCAATTTCCCGAACACGGCCGGAATGTCGTTCATGGGTTTGCCTGTCAGTTTCCCGTCGGGGCCGGCATGGCATGCCATACACTGCATGGCGGCGATTTTAGCGCCGCGTGCGACGCGGGCGCTATCAGGTTGCACTTTCAGATTTTTGACGTGAGCAGGTGGGTCGTACTTGTATTCGGGGATGCCTTTAAAGTAAAAATATGTGAGGCAAGTTACCACCAACAGTACGAGGCTACCGACAAGGTAGCCGAGGATTTTCATAGCTTTTTTCATAAAAGGAAGTTGTTGGAAAAGAGTTGTTTTTGTTTTCCGGCGCAAAGTTGGGCGCCTTCAGGCGAGGCTCGCAATCACATTAGCATGTGAGAAAAAAAGGAAAATCAGCCGTCTGCTCAAGAAATTGCCTCGCATAAGCGGAGGGAGCAGCGTGTAATTCAAGAAAAATCGCCTTCTCGTCTTCTCCCTTCATCGGCAAGAAGTTAATTTGAAAAAGGCGTTTTCCCTGACGAAGAGGCTTTGTCGGTATAATTTATTTCAAAAGACGTGGATGTTTCGAGGGAAAATCTACCTTTGCTCGCAATTCTTTCACTAAATTTTTCACTAAACATTTTCAGACAGGTGGAATACGGGCATTTCAAACGGAGAGACAACCGGGATTTCGGGGACAGAGACCGGGGCGGAAATCGCGACAACCGTGACAATCGCGACAACCGTGACCGGGGCTATGATCGCGACCGGGGCTACAACCGCGACAACCGTGACCGGGGAGGAGATCACCGCGACAGAGGCGGGTTTCGCGACCGGGGCGATTTCAGAGACAGAGACAGGGGAGGCTTCCGCGACCGGGGCGATTTCAGAGACCGCGACCGGGGCGAACGCGAACCCGAAGAAAGTGTGTTTTCCAAGCGCGTCCGCGCCGGCAAACGCCGCACTTACTTCCTCGATGTGAAAAAAACGAGAGGCAACGACTACTTCATCACCATCACCGAAAGCACACGCCGCGAAGACGGCTACGGCTACAAACGCCACAAAATCTTCCTTTACAAAGAAGATTTCAACCGTTTTGTGGCTTCGCTGAATGAAGTGGTTAATCACGTGAAAACCGAACTGATGCCCGACTTCGATTACGAAGAATTCGACCGCCGCCAGGCCGAATGGGAAGCGCAAAACCGTGATATGGACGACGACGAATTCCGCGACGAAGACCTCGACGCGGTAGAAAACCGCACCGAAGAAGGCGAAGAAGAAGACGCGCCGAAAGAGAAAAAATCGCGCAAGAAAAAAGAAGACGACCTCGACGACGAAGATGACGTGAAGTGGTAAAAACCCACTTCGCTCGCAACGATAAATCAAGAAGCGAAGCCTTGCGCGAAAGCGTGATGCGTCGCTTTTTTTGTTTTTGCCATTTTCTTTGTCATTCCCGAGGGAATCTACCCAATGTCCCTTTTCCGAATGTTCCGAAAAGCGCGTGTCTGGCATATCCGCCTTCAGCGGATGACAAAAAATGACCCTTAATGACGAATAACGCAATGACATCCCTCCGCGACCTCCGCTCCCTCTCTCTTCCCGAACTCGAAGCCGCGCTCGCGGCTTGGGGCGAGCCGCGTTTTCGCGCCCGGCAACTCTACGAATGGCTCTGGGCCAAAGCCGTGACCGACCTCGATGCCATGACGAATCTTTCCAAAGATTTGCGTCAAAAACTGCGGGAAAACTTCACCCTTTACACGCTTTTTGAAGACAAAACCCAGCACAGCAACGACGGTACCATCAAAACGCGCTGGATTACCCACGACGGCCACCGCATTGAGAGCGTGCTCATCCCCGTGCCGGACGACGAACGCTACACCGTCTGCGTCAGCACACAAGTCGGGTGCAGCCTCACCTGCGCTTTTTGCGCCACCGGCCGCATGGGTCGCAAACGCAATTTGGAAGCCTATGAAATTTTTGACCAGGTCGCAGGCGTGAACCGCCAATGCCTCGAATCCTTCGGTCGCCCGCTCACCAACGTCGTTTACATGGGCATGGGAGAGCCGCTGCTCACTTACGCCAACACAATGGAAAGTATCGCCCGGCTCACCGCGCCGCCGCCGCTGGGGCTCGGCATGGCCGCCCGCCGCATCACCGTCAGCACGGCAGGCATCGCCAAGATGATTCGCAAACTCGCCGACGACGGTTTCCGCTCCAATCTCGCCCTCAGCCTCCACGCTGCCGACGATGCGAAGCGCAACGAAATTATGCCCATCAACGAGTCGAACAATCTCGCCGCGCTGATGGAGGCGCTGGAATATTTTTACCGGAAAACAAAAAACCGCATCTCCTACGAGTACATCGCCTTCGAGCGCTTCAACGACAACCTCGAAGACGCCGCCAAACTCGTGCAACTCTGCCGCCGCAAATTCCCCGTGCGCGTCAATATCATCGAGTACAACCCGATTGACGGCGCTGTTTTTGAAAAATCCGACGAAAACCGGCTGAACGCCTTTGCCGCCCACCTTGCCAAAGAAGGCGTGACCGTGACGGTGCGCCGCAGCCGGGGCAAGGATATTGACGCGGCGTGCGGGCAATTGGCGAATAAGGGGTAGGGGACGCAAACAACGACAGAATGAAAAAAATCCGTGTCTAATCCGTGCCATCCGTGTGCCATTAGAACACGGATGGCACGGATTAGACACGGATTTTACTACCGTCAATTCTTCCCATCTATCGCCGGGCGGTGGTCGTAACTCAAAATGCGCGACATTTGCCATGCGCCGTCTTTCAAAAGCCATAGGTGCGTGAACCGCGCCCGGCCGTCCAGAAACTCCGCTTTGTCTTTTCCCCAAATGTAAAAAACGTGTTCGCCGGAAAGGATGGCGCCGTAAATCACGCCGTTGTTTTCCATCGGAAACACCTGAAGGCTGCCTGCCACCGCCTCCCGCCTCAGCCGGAAATGCTCGTTGCTGCAAAGATTTTTCTTCGTATTGGCCATAAGGTTCTCCCTGCCATACGTCGGCCCGCCTTTGTCATGGTAAAATTCGACGTCTTCCGTGAAAAAACGCCTCGCTCCGGCTGTGTCGCACTCGTTGTAAGCCTTCCAAAATAGGCTGTCTTCATGCAGGATGACGGCGGGCAGTTTTTCCAAATCCGTTTGTGCGAGCAAGGCGTTTGAAAGAGGAGAAAAGGCTAAAAGAAGGATGGTAAACGCTTGAAGACAAGCACGTTTGTTCGAGTAGAGGGTGTTTTTCGTTTTCATAAAATTCGTCAAAAAATGAATGAAAATTATCGCTGTCGGCACGAGAGGGAGGGTCGGTGTGCACCCCCTCCCGTTTTGATTTCTTTTGCAAACATGAGCCTTTTAGTCAAATAAATGAACTTTTAGGCAAAACGGTCGGGCTTCAACCGCCTTCATCTTTGCATCAAATCAAAGATGAAAGAAAAATGAAAACGTTCCCTTTTGACCGTTCCTCCAAAATCGGCACCGCCATTGGCAACCTCGCGTCCGATTCCTTTACTTTTAACTTCGCCGAATCTCTCTTTACCGCATGGGAAAGACAAGCAAACAGCCTGCTGACTGACGAGGCTTTAACCGAAATTGCGCAGGGTGGGATTCCTGATTTGCGCCGGGTATGTTTCGACTTGTACAGCACCTTTTTGAAACCAGCCGACACCTACTCCGCTGTGCAATTTATCTCCATTTTGAAACAGTTGGAGACTCTTGATTCAATCGAAGCGAAGCGGCTTATTCAAAACCCTGTGACCAAACACGTCCTCGTAAACAATCCTTTGCTCAAGGTAGTGTTGCTCTACTGGAAGCCGGGAACGTTTTCCAATGTTCACGGCCATCCGGCCGGAGGGTGTGTGTTTAAAGTGCTCAAAGGAAGGCTCCGGGAAAAAAGATACACCCCGGATGCAGCGCAGCGGCTGATATCGTTTAGCACCTTACAAAGCGGGGGCATAGCCTATATTGATGATGACATGGCGCATCATGCTGTCGGCAATCCTTATAGCGCGTCTGCGATTAGTCTCCATGTTTATACGCCGGGAAGGAAGTAAGATTTGAGCCTTTCTTGCCTACCTTTAAGAAGGCGTGACGGTGACGGTGCGCCGCAGCCGGGGGAAGGATATTGACGCGGCGGGCGGGCAGTTAGCGAAAAGGGGTAGGGGATTGGCGACTTCTACCGTTGTTGTGCCTCCCGCCAACAATCCCGAAGGCTCGGGAGCGGAGCTCGATGCTGGGTGAAAAGGTGTAGAGTGCCTTCACGCGAGGTGTTGTCGGCGGGACGCAACAACGACAGGAATCAGCAAGAAGGGTTTTAGGGAAGGATTTTTTCAGTTTTTATTTCATTGCCATTGGTATAATCTATTGGAGATACTAGAATTATTTTATCGAATATGGTCTTTGTTGGAGGGTTTGCATTTAACTGTTGCCAATCATGGTCTTCCATATTATAGCCTATTGCGTCAATTAAAAGCAGCCACCAAGTCTTATATTTTGGAAAATAATTTTTTACTTTTTTTTCCTTATCCTTCAGCATGAGCGGGAGGTGGTCATAAATATTAGCAACAACTAACCCTCCTGAATCACCATCAATAGTGATGCCGGTAACAAACAAGCTTTCGTGTCTTTTTGAAGCAGGCATAAAAGCCAGAGAAAGACCAGGGGCAATATTTACTTTTCTTTTTTGATCCAACATGGAAATATGCAAGTCTAATTCTTTCTTTATTTCACGAATTAAATCTTTTGAAACTTCTAAAGGTCTTTCAAAATCAACAGTAACATAAACTGAGTAAGATGAAGGCACTTTGGCATATTCTTTAAACAGGCTTTTTATTTTTGGCAATAGACTGAACTCAAGTTCCTCAAGTGGTTCAGGCTCTTCTCCCTTCACGTAGTGCTGATTTAGTCTACGAACTTCTACAGCTATCTCGCCATCCACTAAGAAATCCGGCGGTATATTGCCATCTGGCTCATAAACAATATTAATGGCTCCGATATGCTGTAGATATGATTTTGCAATTTTTTCTTCTTTCTTCATTTTGTGATTGTTTTTAAGCCGTGCTTGGTGTTCCTCGCCATGCCGGGTGAAACACTCGGTACGGCGACGGAAGCGCGAGGAATCACACCACTTGCAACTTCGCAAACTTCAGCACAATCCTGCGTTCCGGCATATCGTCGTTTTTGAATTCAATGGTCGCCACCTTGTTGTCCTTCGGGCCTTCCACACTCAGGATTTTTCCTTCGCCGAATTTCAGGTGCAACACCCGTGCGCCCGGCACGATGTCCTCCAGCGGCGAGGCTTTGAAGTCGGCGGGAATGGCGACGGGCGCGGCGGCTTTTTGCAGGGCGCGTTGGCGGGGATTGGTGAAGTTTCCGCTCACGCTGGCGCGGGCCGGGGCTTCTCTTTGCATCGTGTTGCCTGTACTTCTCGCCGAGCCGATGCCGCCGAGGAGTTCATAATGTTGTCCGCCGATTTCATCCAAAAAACGCGAGGGTTCGCTCACGCGGATTTGTCCGAAACGGTAGCGATTTTGTGCAAAACTCAAGGTCAAAAACTCCTTCGCCCGCGTGATGGCAACGTAAAAGAGGCGGCGTTCTTCGTCCAAACCGTTTGGCTCTTCCAGCGCCATGAAGGAGGGAAACAGGTTTTCTTCCAGCCCCGTTACGAAAATACTTTTGAACTCCAGCCCCTTCGCCGAGTGGACGCTCATCAGCGTGATGTGGTCGTTGCCGTCGTTTTTTTCGTCGGCATCGGTGAGCAGGGTGATGGTTTGGAGGTAAGCGGCGAGGCTGCGGTCATTTGTATTGAGAGTCTCACTTGAAGTGAGACTCTCAATGTCATTTGCTTGATTGTCTGTGAATTCGGAAATCGCATCGAGCACGGCGTTCACGTTTTCGAGGCGACCGATGCCTTCGGGGCTGGTGTCGCCTTTGAGCAGGTCGAGCAGGCCGGATTTTTTCAGGATGTCGGCGGCGAGGCGGTAGGCGGACTCGGAAGCGGCGCGTTTTTGCCAGTCCTGCACCATGTTGCGGAAGGTCGCCATAGATTTTTTGGCGCGGTCGGTCACGTCGAGACGCGGGTCGAGCATGGCTTCCCACATCGTCACGTTGGAGGCGTCGGCGAGGGCGCTGAGTTTGTCCACTGTCGCGTCGCTGATGCCGCGCGCGGGAAAATTGATGACGCGGCGCAGGGCTTCCTCGTCGCGGGGGTTGACGGCGAGTCGGAGGTAGGCCACGAAGTCTTTGACCTCTTTTCTTTGGTAAAACGACATTCCGCCGAAGACGCGATAGGGCAAGTTCAGCCTTCGCAAATGTTCCTCGAACTTGCGACTTTGCGAATTGGTGCGGTACAAAATGGCGATGTCCGAGTTCGGCAGGTGGTAGCGGTGTTTTTGTTCCAAAATCAAATCAGCCACGCGGCGGCCTTCCTCGTCGTCGGTCACGCATTTGATGAGTTTGATTTTGTGGCGGTCCACTTTGTCGGTCCAAATCGTCTTGTTCAACTGGCGGCGATTGTACGAAATCACCTCGTTGGCCGCCGACACGATGTGGTGGGTACTGCGGTAGTTTTGTTCGAGTTTGAAGGTTTTGAGGTTGGGATAATCTTTTTCAAAATCGAGGATGTTGTCAATCGTCGCGCCACGAAAAGCGTAGATGCTCTGCGCGTCGTCGCCCACCACGAACACGTTTTCGGGACTGCCTTCGTATTTCACCAAGCGGCGCAAAATCGCGTATTGCAAAAAGTTGGTGTCCTGAAATTCGTCCACGTGGATGTAGCGGAATTTCTTCTGGTATTTTTCCAACACTTTGTCGGGATTGTCGCGGAAAAGGCGGTAGAGTTGGAACAACAAATCGTCGAAGTCCATCGCGCCGGAACGCTGGCAGCGCGCCACGTATTTTTCATAAATATCCACGACGTAGGGGCGGCGGGCGGCGCGGTCTTGCGTCATCATTTCCTCGTTCTCGCGGTAGGCTTTTGGCGAAATCAAATTGCTCTTGCACAGTGAAATACGCGAGCGAATCGCCGAAGCGTTGTAAGCGTTCGGGTCGAGGTTCATTTCCTTGATAATCGCTCTCAAAACGCTCGTCGTGTCGTCGGCGTCGTAAATGGAAAACGATGCGGGATAGCCGATTTTGCTCGCTTCCACGCGCAGGATGCGGGCAAAAATCGAGTGGAACGTACCGGCCCACACCTGTTGCGCTTTCGGCCCCACCACTTTTTCGATGCGGTCTTTCATCTCGCGCGCCGACTTGTTGGTAAAAGTCAAAGTCAGGATTTCCCACGGCGCCACGCCGCTTTCCAGGAGGTGGGCGATGCGATAGGTGAGCACGCGCGTTTTGCCGGAACCGGGGCCTGCGATGACGAGCACCGGGCCTTCCGTGGTGGTGACGGCGGCGCGCTGGACAGGGTTCAATTCATCCAAATAACTCATGGGCTGGCGGTTTTGGTTGCTTGTTGTTCGTTGGCCGTTGTTCGTTGGCCGTTGTTCGTTCGTGGAGTTGACTTTTTTGTCATCCGCCAAAGGGCAGATCCGCGACCTCTACGAACGATTAATAAACAACTATCAACGAACAACCACCTCTCCCGGCGAAGGTAGAAAGTTTGAGAACGAGTGGCGAAATTTAAATAAAATGTTTGGAAAATAAATTTTGTTTCAAATGAAAAATGGTAAAATGGATTAACTTCACGCCGGAAAAATCAGCGCATGAAACCCAACCTGACGATTGAAAAATTGATTGCCGAGGCAAAAACTTTTTGCGAAACGACTTCTTCGATTCCCGAGCTGTTCGGCGTGACGGACGGCAAAGCAGTCGGGACGATTATCGAACACAAATTCAAAAGACACCTGACCGAAAAATTTGAAGTTCTGATAGGCAGTTCGGCAAACGGGATTGACCTGCCGGGAGCAGAAATCCTAACAGATATTAAAGTCACTTCCATCAAACAGCCCCAATCTTCCTGTCCGTTCAAAGATGCGAAACAGAAGATTTTTGGCTTGGGTTACAACCTGCTGGTGTTTGTGTACGACAAAAAAGACGACCATGAAATCAAATCCGCGATGCTGGATTTTGTCTCTTGTTCTTTCATCGAAAAAGAGCGAACTGGCGACTATACGACGACTTTCAGGCTGCGGGAAATGGTGAAGGACGGGGCGAATGTGGAAGACATTTTTGCATTTTTAAGCGATCGGAACATACCTGCTGATGAAATGACATTGACGAAAATGGCTCAGCAAATCTTGTCAAACCCGCCAGAGCAAGGCTATCTGACGATTTCCAATGCTTTGCAATGGCGACTTCAATATCAGCGAATCGTAAATCTTCACGAGGCCGTAAATGGTATCACTAAAATCACACACAAAGTCAATCCCTGATGCAGTTTTCTTCGGTCAATATCAGTTTTGAGACAAAGGCTTTTCTGCAAGGTTTGTGGCGAAAGGGAGAGGATTATGTTGCTGTAAATCAAGAATTAAAATCTGTTTGTGGCGTGTCGGATTTTTTTGAAAATGACGAAGATTACTGCGAACTCAAAAATTTTTTAGCCGAAGAACAAACTTTTGTCCGAGAGGCCGACCGCGCCGAATACGGCGATTTTCAAACCAACCTGAATCTCGCCAACCGGATTGCCTTATTCTTGAAAAAGGAAGGTTTTTCGCCCGATACGCTGATTGAGCCAACTTTTGGAAAAGGGAATTTCATCTTGGCGGCTTTGCAAAATTTCCCAAGCCTCGAGCAAATCAGAGGGGTTGAGATTTTCAAGCCCTATGTTTGGGAAGCCAAGTTTTCTGTCCTCGATTTTTTACTTAAAAACCCTGACCTTCCCAAACCGGACATTCGACTTTTCCACCGAGACGTTTTTGATTTTGATTTTCAAAAACTTAGCCGAGAACTGAGTGGAAAAATTTTAATTCTGGGTAATCCCCCTTGGGTTACGAATGCAAAATTGGGTGCTCTCAATTCAGCCAATTTGCCCGTCAAATCCAACTTCAAAAACCTGAACGGCCTCGATGCCATGACCGGCAAAGGGAATTTTGACATCGGCGAGTACATCACGCTGACTTTGCTCCGCGCCTTTCAAAACCATTCGGGCCAAATGACTTTTTTGGTTAAAAATTCAGTGATAAAAAATGTCGTGTTTGACCAAAGAGCCGCCAATCTGCGAATCGGCGAATTAAAACAGTTTCCAATTGATGCGAAAAAGGAATTTGGAGCGGCGGTAGAAGCCTCTCTGTTTTCTTGTTCGTTGAATCAAATTCCTGAATATCAGTGCGCTCAAACCGAGATGTCAGCTGACCAGAAGCCCGCTTTTCACTTCGGTTGGCAGGGAAACCATTTTGTTGCCAACGTGGAAAAATATGAATCATTCAAAGCCTTTGATGGCATTTGCCCTTTTGAGTGGCGGCAGGGGCTGAAGCACGACTGCTCGGAGGTGATGGAATTGGAACGGCTAAACGGTCATTTTGTCAACCGAAGCGGGCAGTCAATTCAATTGGAAAACGACTTGGTTTATGGCATTTTGAAAAGTTCCGACCTGAAAGGAGGAATTGTTTCTGCTGCCAGGAAATTCACGATTGTCACCCAGCACAGCATTGGACAAGACACAGCTTATATTCAAAACCTTTTCCCTCAAACCTATTCTTACCTCCGTTCAAATCAAGAGACTTTTGCCAATCGCAAGTCAAGTATCTATCGGAATAAGCCATCGTTTTCGATTTTCGGCATCGGCGATTATTCGTTTACGCCTTACAAAGTCGCCATTTCTGGCCTTTACAAGTCCCCCGTTTTCACGCTCGTTCTGCCTGAAAATGGCAAACCTCTCATGCTGGACGACACTTGTTATTTTATTGGTTTTGAAAAGTTTAGCGACGCAGCGATTGTTTTTGCGATGTTGAACCATCCAATCGTGACTGGCTTGCTCAATGCGATTACCTTCCCAGATGCAAAGAGAACTTTTACCAAAGATGTGTTGATGAGAATTGATTTGCAGACTGTAGCAAATTCGATAAATTTCAGCGAAGTTGCAAAAATGCTTTTGCCTTCGGGGGAGAAAGAAATGCCTGACGAGTCAGAATTTTTCAATTTTTGTCAAAAAATGGGAGGAGTTCGGCAGTTGCAATTCTTTTAAAATAAAAACGGGTTTGCCCGACCGCTCGCCGAACAAACCCGCATCCCGGTTTTATGCCGGAAAAGTTACTCGAACAGATGCACTTCCTCCACCTGCAACACTTCCTTGTCAGGTGAAGTGCCGTGATGTATGAAAGCAACGACGCTGCAATGTCTGGCGTCCCACTCGGCAGGGAGATTGATGGTGTACGTTTTCGTGACAACATCGGCGGATGTAAGCGCTTCCGTGATGATGTCGCCGGTAGGTTGCGTGAGCACATCGCGCAGGACATGGCGGTGCACGTAATCCGGTATTTTCACCAAACCCTTTTTCTGCACGTCCACGATGCTGTCTTGTGTGATCAGGACGGTGAGGCGATGTTCGCCTGTGAGGGTTTCTTCCGGGGCAATATTGACATCAACAATAAGTTTTCGGCTAGCCGTATCGAATTTGGCATTTAAAAAAACACCCACTTTGGGCGCTTTGCCGAGTTCTTCGTTGATAATACCTGTCCAAATGGAGCGCGGCAAAAAAGGCTCTGTTTCAGGCGGTACGATGCGACGATTGATGGCGGCAGAGGGATAAAATGCCGCTTTGCCGATAAAATTTGCCATGGCCGTGCCGTCGGCAGTGCGAAAGTCGTACTTGCTTTCAGGGTACGGCTGGTCGTAGCCCGGCGCGGCGTGGATACTTACCACGACCAGGTTGTCGCCGAGTTGATTGCCGAGTGCTACCAGCGCGGCTGTGCCGTCGGGGCAGTTGGGGCAACTCACGCCGGTGAGTTCTTCCACCAGCACTTTTCGCTCGCCGACGTTTAATTCGGGAATGTCAATAGGCACTTCCTTGCAGGAGTGCAGGGCGGCTGCGGCGAGGAGCGGGATAAGTAGTTTGTAATTCATGTTCTATTGTTGATTTGTTGATTTGAGGAATCGGTTATGTGTTGCAATGAGATTTTTTGAATCAAATAATCACATCAACGGATAGCCGAATCCCCGGTAATTTAAAAAGACGAATTGATGTTCAAACGAACGCCGCTAAAGGTCGGTTCGTAGCGACAAATACCGCCGGCGCAGTTGATACCTTCCACTTGTTTGACGAAAGCAAGTGAGAAACGGTTGGCCCGGTGGGTGTAAACGACGCCGACGCTGGGGTAATGGAAGCCGTCGTATTTGACCTTGTCAGGGCTGTAATCTTCTTTGTTTTTGTGCGGAATCTTGTACATGTCGGACACGTAAATGAGCCAGTGTGGCGCCCAGCCGAACTCGGCAAGCGCATTTACCCAGGAGCCGAATTCGTCGTCGGTGAGCAGGTATTGCGCTTCTACGCGGAGCGATTTGCGCGGGGTGAATTTGTACAAAAACTCGGTGTAAGGCGTGAACGCGTCCACATAATTTTGTTCGCCGCGCTTCACCCAGGGCAGGACGTCTTCGGCATCTTCCGGGTCGTCTTTAAATTGATAAATGCCGATGCTGTATTTCAGGAATTGCAAACCCAGCATCGCCTGCCATTTCCGGTCTTTTTTGTAAGTGATTTCAGGTGCGATTTCGCGGTACAGTTCGGCGCCGTCGAGGTTGTAAATATCCGCGACGTTGAGTCCGAGCGAGATTTTTTTGCTCAACGCGTAGCGCGCATCAATCTGTACGCCTTGTTCGCCAAGTTCCTGGGTATTAGGCGCGAAACGGGCTGGCAGGCGGAAGGTGTTTTGCCGGGCGATGGGCGGCAAATAGTTGATTTGACCTTGCACGCCGATTTGGAACGGGTCGGTGCGGAAGCGGAAATTTTCGGTGTATTTTCCTTCCAGCGTGACCCCCAGACCTTCTTTTGCAAAAGTAAAACTGGTGTAAAAAAAGTAACCGTCGGTGTTCACCAACTTACCGGTGGTGCCATTGGCCTGCCGCTCGAATTCATTGAAAATCACGTCTTTCGTTTTGTAAGCGCCTTCCAGGTACCACGAAAAATCGCCTGCCGTGAGGGTGTTAAAAACCGTCATGGCGTAGGTGTTGTACTGCGCGCCGATACTGTCCTGCGGGGCGTAGGAGGCAATTTCATTCACGATGCGGTCCACCGTTTCGTCGTCGTAGGTGCGGGCGACGATGCCGGCGCCGGGTGCGAAGGAGAGATTTCTCGTAGAGTCAGGTTTGATAAAACCTTCGAGCGAGCCACCGCGAATCACCGAGCCGTAGATGTCGAACTGGCGTTTTTGCCGGCCGGTGAAGGCTTTTATTTTCCAGTTTTCATTGAATTCGTAGCCGACTTTCACACCTTTCAGCGCGTTGTCAATCATGAGCGAGCGTTCCTCGTAGGCGCGAAAAATGATGCCTGCGCCAATTTGATCGTACAGAAAACCGCCGGAAAGGTCGAATTTGTCAATTTTCTTGTGGACGTACCAGCGTCCGATGCCTTCGTCGGTGAAGGAGCCGGTCGGATTCAGCAGGTTGGAGTTGTTGAAAAGGTCGAAACGAACGCCAATGTCGAAACCCCAATTGGAGTAATTGAGGTTGAGCCAGCTTTCGGCGCCAAATTTTTGGTTGTCGTACTGCGGCGGGCCGGGTTGTGGCGGGCCGGCAGCGCCGATGGCTGAGTCCCGGATAAAAAAGTTGCCGTTTGTCTGGAGATTGCCAGTGATGCGGGCATTGTTTTGGGCATTCAGCCCGCAATAAAAGAGTAGAAAAAAGGTCAGGGTAAAAAGATGCTTCATGCGGAGTGGTTCCAAAATATGTGTGAGCAAAGGTAGAATCTCGCCAAATTTCCCTTGAAAATAGTTGTGAAAAATGCTC
>Ga0209172_10005003_pt1 | contig 16703 bp, 8 predicted proteins | sample LarsenN4metaG_FD_184113 | JGI IMG/M metagenome (GOLD analysis project Ga0209172, IMG submission 184113) | Hot spring sediment bacterial and archeal communities from British Columbia, Canada, to study Microbial Dark Matter (Phase II) - Larsen... ... | reverse complement strand
CATCCACGACGCGCAACCCCTTCAGGGCGGCGCGGGTGCGGATCTGCATCACCGTCCCGTCGTTGCTGACGATCTCCGGTGACTCGCCCCGCACGCTGACCCAAACGCTTGAGAAGCCGACCGCCGGGCCGCCGAGCGATGAGCGGTGGGGAACGTACATCACGCCGTCCAAACCGGTTGGGTTGTCGCCGCTCGGTATGTAGCCCACCGTTGGCGGGCCGCTGGGCGACGGCAGGTTCGGCGCGCCGTTGCCCCGGGCATACCAATCTGAGCCGGTGTTCACGATGCTGAGCGAGGTTGGGTCAATCGCCCAAACGCGGCCGGCATAGCCCAGGCCGAGGCGATAGGAGTCGAAAATATAGACCAACCCATCGAAGGCAACCGGTGCGTACGGGCCGCGATGGTCGGCGCCGGGCTGGAAGTCGGCAGCCGGGCTGGGCGAGATAATCTGAACGGGAGCCGTGTTGATGTTCCCCACCAAGCGGCCGTTCGCCATCGGGAGCGCATCGAACACGTAGACGTCGCCCTGCTCGGTTTGAACGTACACTTGGTTCTCCGGCGCGCCGCCTACGGGGTTCGCCACTTCGGTCGCCATCGGCGGGCCGGTGCGCGAAGGGAACGGCTGGCTGCGCCACACGAGGTCTCGCGTCGCGCCGAGGCTGGCGTCTTGGAAGCCGTCATCCAGCCAGCCGTCGTTGTCCAAGTCGTGATTGGGGTCAACCTTTAGGGCGTACAGTCGCCACCGGTTGTCGTTGTGCTCTCTTGCAACGAAGTAGGTGATGCCTCGGAAGATGATGGGAGGAACGAAATCGGAGTGCTCGTTCTGCTCCATGTCGTAGTCTTCGAGCCAGGAGAGCATGAGTGGCGCGCCGAGTTCGTCATGGGTTGCGTTTGTGCGTCGCGATCCCCTCGCTTCGTTCGGTGAGTTGGTCGCCAGCGCGAGGATGTTGTACGCGAACTTCAACTCCAGTTGCGGAATCGCCTGGAAGTCGGTTCCGCCGAATGGGCCGGAGTTCCTGCCAAGTCCGACGTTGACGCCGCCCGCCGGCTCGTTGATCGGCGAGACCACATTGCCCGAGGTGACGACGAAGTAGCCCTGGCCGACCTCGGCGACGCCGATCGTGATGCCGGCGCTGTTCGTCCCAACCGGCATGAACAGATCGAACTCCCCTTCCATCGTGGAAACGAGGCGGTCAAACCCCGCGAGGCCCGCGCCGGCGAGCGTGGCGCGCGTAATCGCGTGGGTGCCGTTGTGCGAACCCATGAAGGCCGCCTCGAAAGGCGAGATACGGTACGGGTAGTTGAGAATCGGGTGGAACGGTCGGTTGACTACAGGGAATCCACCCGTGTTCGTAACCGTGAATGCGATGGGGAAGCCGTTGTAGCCGTCAATGACCTGCACGGTTGACTTGTCGAACCACAGCACGCCGCCCTTGTCGAGGAACGCACGCAGTTTCTCCCGCTCGAATGCGTTTAGGTTGAGCGTTCCGGGGGCGTGAACGACGAGGATATCGAACCGGCCAATCTGGTCTGTGCCTACTGCGCCGAGGTCAACCTCCCAGTAGGCTGCCATGTTCTTGAGCAGGGGCTGCCCGACTTGGTAGGGCGTCCCACCGGTGATGTTCGCCCAGCGTTGGGCAATTGCGGGCGTCACTGAGCCGGGCGCAAGCGGGTTGACAAACTCCCACGCGGGCGGTCGTAGGTCGGAGCGACGCTCCATATTGAAGAAGACATAGGGGTCCGCGTTCGTCGGCTCGCCGCCGGGCCCGGAGGTCCCGGGCAGCAGGAGAATGCCGCAGTTGATGCGTACCGGCGTATCCGCATAGCCCGTGGGCTGCCCGAAGGCGAGCGCCGCGAGCAGCGTAACGATGAGGATTGGCAGCGCCTTTCGAATCATGGGTTCACCTCTCCGAAGTAAAGCAGCCTGGTGCCGACGGGCAGTTTCGGCATGGGCGGCAGGGAGCGGCCGAACAGGTCCGTCCGCACGTACGGGTCGTTCGGCGAGAAGGACCCGCCCACCCTTCCGGACATGAGCAGCGGGTCGTAGTTGAGGAAAAGGTTGGGCACGAAGCGATTCGTGTATTGCGGCTGACCGCCTCCGCCGCGCGGATAGTGCTGGTCGGGGATGTACTCGTCGCTGGCGCCGTACTCCGCGGGAATCCAGCCCCACTTCTCGAGCCACTTCTCTTGGTCGCCCATCATCGGCGGGAAGTTCTCCGAGACGCTCCCGTTGATGGTTACCTTGATGTCGAGCGGGTCACCGTAGAACGGGTACTCAGTGCTCGCGCTGAACTGCGAAAAGCGGTCGATCGCGGTTTGGAAGGCGTCACGGCGGTCGTTCGGGTTCGGGTTAAACCACAAGCCCGGAATCACAAAGAAACTACCGTTTTGCGCGTACAGAACGGCGTTGATCTCGACATCCATCGGCATGGCGGTGATGCGGCTCAGCATGTAGGGTCCGCGACCCGGCGGCGCGATGGTGTTGTCCAACTTCAGTTGGAACATGTTCTCATCGCCGCCGAAGAACAGCGTATAGCCCGCGCCGAACTGGTTGATCGGGATGAGCGGGAAACTGCGCTTCTCGAACACCGGCAGAACCTGGGAAGACGGGTCAGCCAGTCCGTAGGTGAAGATCGGCGGATTCGGATAGAACGGAATTGCGGCGTTCCTCGTGTCGTTCGGGTCGAAGTGATAGGCGGGTGGGGTCGCCGCGAACGGCTCGTTGATGAGCAAGTTCACGAACGCCGAGCGATTGAAGTCCGCGGCGTGCGAAGCGAACAGCGACGGCCGGATCGGAGTGCCTGCGCTGTCCGGGTTGTTGAACGTGTAGCCGTTCACCGGGTCAAGCGGGTATTGCACAAGCGCGTTGAACGGCGCGCCGTCTTCCACCTTGATGCGTCCCGGGTTCGTCGGGTCGTTGTTGTCGGTAACGACCTCGTTCACCGACGCCCACGTTACGAACTGCGTTGTGTTGAGTACGACGTTGTTTTCTGCGAGCAGGGCGAGCGTCGAGCGGGTGGGATGGGCGCGCGTGATGCTGCCTTCCACATAGATGTTTCCGCCGGTCGCCACGGTGAGTTGCACGCCCATCGGCCGTCCGGAGTTGCCCGGATCCAGACCGAACGGGATGACGCCGCGAACTCGCACGTCACCTTCGCAGTAAATGACACCGTTGAACAGCGGTCCCTGGTCGAAGTCTGCGGCTGTCGGCGCGAAGAAGTTGGTCACGCCTGGGGTGAGTTCGTTGATGATACGGAAGCCTTCGTTCGGGTTGGTGCCATATCCGATCTTGAAGCGGAGCGTATGGCGCCCGGTGTCGGTTCGCGTGTAGTCGCGCCACGTGTCGTTGTTGCGCCGGATGTTCCGCGTGATGGTGAATCCGTCGCGGGTCAACAGAACATAGCACGCGTTCGGCACATAGAACGGTGCGCCACCCGGATCCCAGCCTGAGGCGCTGTGCCCGTTGTGAGGGTTCAGATAGTCCCAGCGAAGGGTGAAACTGCCGTCTTCGGAGTCCTGCCCGCGGTCGCCGTCGTTGTCAATGTACACGCCGCGCCCGAATCCGAAGCGGCCGAGGTTGAACGTTCGTCCGAACGAGTCGGTGGCGAGCGCTCCGCTGTTGCGCGTAGCCACGATGAAGCGCCTTAGGCCGGTGTTCGGATCCTCTTCGTTGATCAGCGGCGGGTCTTTGTAGACGGAGTCGCGCGCGTAGCCGAGAGCGTCGAGTCCCTCACGCCCGTCGCGGAACACTCCGCCGTGCGTTGTGAAGTTCGGGTCGCTGCTTTGCAACGCTTGCGCTGTCTGGATGATCTCGACGCCGCTCTGTGCGGTGATGGCGTGCAGATTCATGACGCTGTTGCCATCGGCATAGCGCATCTCGCCGGAGACGTTGACCTGCTGGCCGAGGTCGCGGTTCAGGTACGCGTCCACGATGCCGTGCACTACGAGGTCTGCGTTGAAGTACATCGGCCCACCGACGGTGAGCTGCGAAGCGGGGTAGCCGTTCGGCGGGGCAACCTGGAAGTTGCCCACGATTCGCGGTACGACCACATCTACTGGCGTCGAGGTGAAGCGGTCGAAGAACCTCGCAAGCGGAATCGGATTGCCGAAGTCAATCGGCTCGGTGCGGCGGTCCAGGTTGGTGACGAAGTACGCGCTCTCGAGCATTCCGATCGAGGCGATCGCCGTTACCTGTCGCGCGCTCTGGATGTTCGGCTCTCGCGCGCTGGTTGGATCGAACGGGTTGAACTCGCCCGGTCGGCCGACGGACTCGATAATCGTGTACGCCTGAAGCCGCGCACGGGCGAGCACGGGCGGCAGGCCCGCTTGGAAGGGAGCTGGGTCGCTGGGCGCCCATCGCACTCGCACGAGCGCGCGGCCGCCGCGGAAGTTCAGCCTGGTGAACGCGCCAAGCCCGTCGGGCCCACCGAGGTCGCCGGGAGCGTTCGCAACGGGGTCAACCTGCCGGCGAAGCCAGTAGTAGTCGGGGTCGGGGTTGGTCGCCGCTGGGTTGTCTGGGTCGGAGTTTGGCCCCAAGCCGGGAGGTCGGTTCGGGTCAACGTCGGCGGGAACGGGCGTCGGCGGCTGAGGGCGCCAGTCTGCGCCGTCTTCGGAGAAGCGCAACTGTGAGAAGGAGTACCTGGCGCCTGCTTGTGCGAGGTCGTTGGCGAGGTTGCGACCTCGTGCCTGCCCGGTCGCCTCGATTTCGCGCCCGAGAATGACGGACGCGACGAAGGCGAGCGTGGCGAGCACAAACAGCACCAACAGGATGATGACGAGGGTTTGTCCTTCCTCTCGCTTTCGGGTTCTCATTGCGTTATGGCGTAGTCTCGTCATTCCGTTCTCACCTTACGAAGTTGCGCACGGCGATAACATCGCGCACGGTGACCGTTTGCGGCTCGGCGGCTGCGGATGCGGGATAGCGGCGGATGCCCACTTCGACCTGCATCTTCTGGCGGCTGTCGTAGTCAACGAACACGCCGTCTGTGTTGCTATTCAACTGGAAGTCGAACTCGATGATGATGTTCGCGTTCGGCAGCAGGTTAAGCGTCGGGTCGCTGTAGAGCTCGATGTAGCCCTTCTTGAAGCGCGGCTGGATGTAGTTCCGCACATCAGCGTTCGAGCCGGGGTCAGGCACGCCGAGGACGCCCGGATAGTCGGTTGGTTCATCCAGGTCCGTGTAGTTGATCTTGTATTGGTTCAAGCCGGCTTTGTCGCCCTGGGCAACGCGGGAATACTGGATGATCTCGCCGAAGTTCGGGCCCGGTCTCATGTCGGGACCCCACACGCGCTCGCTGCCCGGAACGACCTTGCCGTCCGGAATCGGCCAGCCGAGCGCGACACCGCCAAGCGGGTTGAAACTGTCGGCAGTGAACGGCGGGAATACGTTCGTATCCGCAAGCCACACAAAGCGTCGCCCGAGGTCGGCGAGCCCCGGGTTCGCTTGGACGAGCGGACTGTTCAGCCATCCCGACAGGTTGGCGTTCGCCGTTGCGCCGGTTGTGTTGGGAACGTAGCCGAGTGCATCCTGGACCGGGAAGCTGGTCAAGAGCTTGCCCGCTCGCGGGTCGAGGCGCACGAGCCGAAGCGGAGGAGAGTTCACCGCGGATGCCGGTTGGAGGAACTGTCCGATGTTCACCGGTCCCGACTGGCGCGCCCGCATGTAGCCGGCGATATCGAAGACCAGTGCTCCCGTGGTGTATTCGCTGCCGCCTCCCGTCGGGTCATACAACGCCATCTCGGCTTCAAACCGTTCGTAGGGGTTTCCGCCGCCGCCCGGCTGCCGCCAGCGGACGACGAAGTAGGGCGGGTTGGTGCGCGGGTCGAACGTGAAGATGCGCGCGAGCGTGTCTGCCGTCCAGCCGTGTTGCGAAGTGCGGTATTCCGTCGGCGCGCCTCTGCCCTCGATGTCAATCGTTTCTTGGCCTGCACGGACGAGGCGATGCCCTTCGGCCGGCTCGTTTGATACCCTCTCCGGGAACGCCTGGAACAACGGGCGGATGCGCGGGATGTACGTGTTCGCGCGGTTCGGCATCAGGTCGTAGAGCAGTTCGTTGGTGCCTTCGTCCACCTCAAAGACGATGAGGTCGCTCAACTGCTGCTGCACCTGGATGACGCCTGCGTTCTTCCAGTTGATGAGGCGCTGGCGGTGGTCAGACAGATTGTCCGCAACCTGAGTTGGGTTCCAGACGAAGAACCCGGGGTCGTCGAGGATCGGCCGCCCCTGGGCATCCACTGCGAAGAAGGCGCGGTTCGGGACATAGACGCCGTTCTGAAGGACCCAGGGTTGAACCTCGGCGCGGTACAGCACGAACAGGTTCTCCCGCCCGCCGGTTACGCCGGCTATGTCGCCACGGTTGCCGCCGAGAAGGCGAGGGTCGTAAGGGTTGGCATAGATAGCCTCTTCGGTGTTCGATCCGATTGCAACGAACGGGCGCTGCAATCCGATCCAGTACCGAACGATGGTCTGCCCAGGAGCGACCGGCAGGGTGATCTGGCCGAGCGGCTTCTTCAGTGTCGGGTCAACGCGGTTCCGGCCCGGGTTGAACTGCGGGTTCGCCGGGTCGCCCTGCGAGGCGGGGACGAAATCCAGTTTCGCGTTGTGCAGAAAGACGCTTCCATACGAGGTCAGGTTGCCGGCGGGCAGCGCCGTGAGGTCGCCACCGCGCATCACCGGGTTGCCGGTGGCGTTGGGGTCGAGCGCAAGAGGAACGCGAACCTCGACCGAGGCCGCGGGAACCGAGTTATCCAACACCACGACCGCCTGAGACAGTTCGCGGTTGATGCGCGCATTGACGAGCCTCGCGGTGTCCTGCGCCACCTTGAAAGCGGATGCAGACCGCGTAAGCCCGAATCCACGGACCAATGGGATGCTGATGAGCGTGATGAGGATGGCGACAATCGCCATGACGACCAGCAGCTCGGTTAGCGTAAATCCCCGTTTGAGTTTCAACATCTTAGTTCTCATCCCGCCGCGTCAAGTAAGTTTCGACCTCTACGAATCGCCACGCGCTCGTCCAGAGACGGTGGAGGTCCATTCGCTCCTGAATTTGTTGGGCTCCGTTTCCTGGGACGTCCTGTTTCGCCTCGGTGTTCCACATGGCGCGGGCTTTGAGGGAGCTTCCCGAGACGCCGCGCACAGCGTAGCCGTTCGTGTTCCAGTCGAAGCCGGTCGCTGCCGCGTCCACCTCCCGGATGTCAATGTAGGCAAGGCCCGGGAGTGGGTCTCCGGCGGGCACGGGCCGGACGAGGAAGTCCTGGTCTCGCATTGCGCGCACCGTGCCGCCGAATACGGTGTACCAAACCTCGCGGACGCTGACCTTGTTCCCGATGTCGGCGCGAGGGAAGTAGATGCGCGTGGGCAGGCCGAACGGGTTGCCCGGCGTCTGGCCGATGTAGTACTGCCCGACTCCGAGCGCGGGGTCGTAGGCGATTCGGTAGTTCTGCGACGCCTTCAAGATTTGCAGCGCCCAGTCGTTGTGCGCCTGGTACAGCACGCGGAAGTTCCGCCCGCCCGGGTCCACGTTTTGCAGCAGTACCGGGTTGGCAGGGTCGCCGGGGAGGATGATCGTCACGCTGCGCGCGAGGTCCTCAGCGGAGTTCGGCGCCGGTCGTAGGGGACTAGCGAAGGAGAGGGTGCCCCGGAGGTAGTCCACCTTGTAGCAAAGCGGCGAATTGGGGTCTGACGGGTCCACACGCGGTGCGACGATTCCGCCCGTGTCCAAGTCGAGAACCACGATATCGCGGTCAGTGACGACGCCGCCGTTGCCGTCCGGTACTGGGACCTCAAGGCCCGGATAGCGGCGGTTGTCGTTCAAGAGGTCGTTGAATGCTTTGAGCCTTCGCAGGGTTAGTTTGTGGATTGGTGGGCGTGTTCGGTCAATGCGTAGGTCGTCGCGGATGATGTGCCAGTTGTAGACGTCGTAGTTCACGTGTGCCTGCAGCGGCACTTGACCGCGCCCGCGCCGCTCGCGGAAGTTGTAGCCCGCCGGGTTGAAGAGCAGAAGGCCCAACTCGCCGTTCAGCACCTTGTACTCGTAGGGATAGTTCGGATCGAACGGTTGAACGGTCGGGATCGGGTCGAACAGGCGGTTCACCCGTAGCGAGCCGAAGTCGAACTCGATCCAGTTCGGCGGATTGCCCGCGAGTTGGATGAGGTCAAACGGCGTAACTTCGTTGTTGACCGCGTCGTACTCGACGCCTGTGCGCACGGGAACGACAACGTCAACCACGTCAATCCTTCTGAGATTGCCGCTCACGTTAGCCCAATAGCTGAACGACAGCCGGTACCACACCTCAACGCGGTTGCCGTCCCCCGGCATCCAGACTTGCGGCACCTCGTCATCAATCACGAACTGCCAAGGTCGAGGATTGCGAATCGCCTCACCCGGGGATGTACCGCGGATGTCGCGCTCCTCCATGTCGCTGCTGTAAACGAGCAGCAGGTTCGGGTCGTTCACAACAGGGCCGAATTGCAGCACGCGAAGCGATCCGAAGTCGTTGCCGACAGGTCGAGGGGCAGGAATGCGCCCACCCTCGCCGACGACGCGGCGGATGCGATTCGCGTCGTTGTAGTACCGCCAGTAGATGAGTGTGTTTGATCCGCCGGGGTTGACGATTTCGATGTTGCCGTCTTCGAGGATGTTGCCGCCGGCGCCGAGGTCCCCGGCGGCTACGTTCGGGTCAGAAAAGATGACGAGCGTCCAGTTGCCGTTGATGAGTTGAAACTGGTAGCTGACGGGCAGAATCTGTTCGGGGAGGTCGTCGGCCACGCCTTTGAGCCGGTCAATCTCTCGTCTCGCGAGGATTTGAGCGACGGTGTAGTCGTTCGTCACTCCCAGCCCGCGCAGCACGATGGGGAAGCCGCGCATCAGCGTGAGAACGCCGACAGCCAGAATGACCAGAGTCACCAGAATCTCAACGAGGCTGAATCCTCGCCTGTTTCTACTCATCATAACAGTGCCCTCCGCCGGGAGTGACGGCGTCAGCGCCCCGCCGCCCAGGACCGCTCATAGATTTCGCGCGAATCAAACGACCTAACCTGACCGGACAGGAAGAGCACCAAGTCATGGTTGAACCGCGTCGGAGCGACCGCACCGTTGTAAGGCGCGCGAGATTCCGACCGCCAATCACGATAGAAGCCGTTCCAGGTTACGACGGTGTCCTCGGGTGGGTCGTGGTAGCCGAGTTGGCGCGGGTTGTCGTTCGGCCCACCGCCCGTCTGCCCCAGCGCAGTCCAGAACAGGATGTACTTCAGCACATATCCCTGTTGGCAATCAGCGTTCCGCGTCGGCTCGATGTCGTAGTTGTCAAAACTGTAGAACCGAGCCGGGTCGGTGATCGAGTCACCGTTCAGCGCAAACGGGTTGATGCCCAGGTGCTGGTAGGTGACGACCGGAGATGTATCCCCGGGGGCAGTCGAACCGAGCGCCTGGTTGGTCGAGGGGTCGTAGCGGTTCGGCCAGCAGGCGTTCGTCAGGTTATCAAGGTCGTGGTCTTCTGCCACTTCGCTGTGGAACTGGTTGACGTCCTTGACGCGGGTACGATAAAGGTACGCGTGTCGAAGCGCCTTGACGTTCCGCAGGCCCGTGTTCGGGTCGAACTCGGCGACCTGCAGCAGCATCGGCGGGAAGCCCCCTTGATCTTCACGGTACAGCATCAGCGCCTGGTGGATGTTTTGCATCTCGCTACCGTCGGCGGACTTCTTCGCCTGCGTCTTAGCCCGGTTAAACACCGGGAACAGGATAGCCGCCAGGATGACGATGATGGCGATCACCGTGAGCAACTCAATCAGTGTAAAGCCCAGATGGCGTTTCATGAACGTTCTTTCCTCCGCGGATTGCATTTTGGGACGACCCCAGGCCGCAGATTGTTCCATAAGCGGCAGCCTCAGCGCACGCCGGTCGCCCACTCAAGATACCTTTTACCCGCGGCGAGGAGCGGCTCGGGGAACGTCGCGGCCACCAGCGCCCCCACCACGAGGTACGGGCCGAACGGAATCGTCGTCAGGCTGGGCTGCCAATCGTCCTCGCCTGCCTCTAATTCTTCAGGGGAGTCTCCGAACCAAGAGCGGTTGAGGCTCGGCACGAAGAGAGCCACCACGTCCACCAGGACAAGGTAGCCCACCCCACATTTGAGTAGGCTTCCCACCGATTCGGGCTCCTCGTCGTACTCCTCCTCTCCTTGGCCGGGATCAGACTCTTCGACGTTTCGCCTCGCAACAACTTGAGCGGCTCCGAGCACCGCGCCTGCCACCACCGCAAGCGCAAATGCGCCGAGCGCAAGCCCGGGGCCCAGCATCGCTCCGATTCCTCGAGCGAGCTTGATGTCCCCGTGCCCCATTGCATCCCGCCTGAAAAGAAGTCGTCCGAACAGGGCGATCGCGAAGAGTGCCCCCCATCCTACGAGGTAGCCCGCCAGCGCGGTAGGCACGGCAACTCCGGCAACGTGCACCCATCCGCCGGTGCCGCCAACGATCTGGTGCGCGTTCAGCGCCGCCGCGATGGGTAACACCCAAGCGTTCAGCGAGTCCGGAATGATGTAGTGCTCCAGGTCGATGAACAGTGCCGCAAGGAGAACGCATCCGAACGCGACAAACAGCAAGAACGACAGGGGGTCGGCGCCTGCCACCAGGAACCGCCACCAGAACCCAGCCCACACCGCCCCTGTGAGCAACTCGACCACGAAGTACCTCCAGCCGACGCGCCCTCCGCAGTAGCGACACTTACCGCCGGTTAGGAGGAGCGAGAACAGGGGGATCAAGTCGGCGGGCCCGAGGCGATGGCTACAGCGTGGGCAATGGCTGGGCGGCTGCCACAGGGACAGGCCCCTCGGGAGGCGATGAACGACGACGTTGAGAAAACTCCCAAAGAAGGTTCCGATGAAGAACCCGACGACCACGGTCCACTCTAAGAACAGATGCGCCTCCTTGCTTCCTTCTGCTTATGGACGGACTAAGCTGCCCAAACGAAGCAGCCCCGCGCCGCGTCGGCGCAGGGCTGCGGGAACGCCTGCCCTGCGGTCAGGCGCCTTGAAGGGCGTCGCCTTGTGACAGTTCGTTGACGATGTTGACCAGCGGCAGGAGCACCGAGATGACGATAAACGCCACGATGACGCCCAGGCAAACGATGAGTACCGGCTCCAGCGCGGCGGTGAGCGACGCCAGCGTCGCCTCCACCTCGCCCTCGTAGAAGTCGGCAATCTTCTGCAGCATGAAGTCCAGCGAACCGGACTCCTCCCCGACCGCGATCATGTGAACGACCATCGGCGGGAACTGGCGGCTTCGCTCGAGCGGGTCGGCGATGCGGTCACCTTCGCGGATTCTCGCGCGCGCTTCCATGACTGCGTCGGCGAGGATGACGTTGCCGACGGTACCGGCGCAAGTTTCCATCGCTTGCAGAATCGGAACACCGGAGGTGAGCAGAGTGCCAAGCGTTCTGCTGAAGCGAGCGAGGCAGATCTTGTGGTGGAGTTTGCCGAAGATCGGAATCTTCAGTTTGACGCGATCCGCAACGCGCCTTCCGAAGCGGGTGGAAACGAACGCTTTCCACACGATAAGGAACAGCACAAGGCCGAGCAGGATCCAGTACCACTTCTGCACCATGAAGTCGCTGACGACGACAAGCACCTGCGTCGGGCCAGGTAGTTGGTCGTCCTTCATCCCAAGGTCGCGGAAGACGCCAATAAACTGTGGCACGACGTACGTCACAAGCGCGATAACGATTCCGATTGCGAACACGATGACGATAATCGGATACGTGACGGCGGAGCGCACCTTGCGTCGCAGTTCGACATCCTTTTCAAGAAAGTGTGCGATGCGTTGAAGGGTCTCTTCCAGCACACCGCCGATTTCCCCGGCGCGAACAAGCCCGATGAACAGGTTGCTGAACGTCTTCGGGTGGCGCGCCAGTGCACGGCTCAGGCTCTCGCCTCCTTCCACCCGCTCGCCAACGTCAATCAGAATCTTCTTCAGCCTCGGGTCATCGGCCTGCTGAGAGAGCACATCGAGGCACCTCACGAGCGATACCCCGGCGTCAACCATCGTGCTGAACTGGCGGCAGAACACGGCCAGGCGGGTCAGTTTCACTCGCCCGAAAGTTCGTGTCCGAGCGCGACGGGCGCGGATGACCTCGACCTCGAGGATCTGCATCCCTTGCTCTTCGAACCGCTTTCGCAGAACCTCTTCGCTGTCCGCCTCGGTGGTTCCCTTCTGGATGCCGCCTGAGGGGTCCTTGAACGTATAACTGAACACAGGCATCTTGGATTCCTCCTACTTTCCTCGCCCGGTGGCGGAGGGGCCACTGGACGCGGTCGGTGTGTTGATCATCTTCTTCAGTTCTTCGACGTTGATCGCTCGGCTCATCGCCTCTTCGAAGGTGATGAAGCCCTTCTGGTACAGGTCGCGCAGGTTCTGGTCCATGCTCTGCATGCCGTGCGCCGCGCTCGTTTGAATCATAGACGGAATCTGGTGAGTCTTGTTCTCGCGGATCAGGTTCCGGATCGCCGGCGTCGCCACCATAACTTCCACCGCCGGGATGCGCCCGGGGGCGCCTGCGCGGGGGAGCAGCTGCTGCGCGACGACCGCCTGAATGTTGTTCGCCAACTGGATGCGAATCTGCTCCTGCTGACCAGGCGGGAAGACGTCAATGATGCGGTCAATGGACTCCGCGGCGTTGTTCGTGTGCAGGGTGGCGAAGACGAGGTGTCCGGTCTCCGCCGCCGTGATGGCGAGCGCGATGGTTTCAGGGTCGCGCATCTCGCCGACGAGAATGACGTCCGGGTCTTCGCGAAGACACGCCCTCAACGCGTTGGCGAACGACTTCGTGTCCTGACCAAGTTCGCGCTGATTGATGATCGAGAGGTTGTGCGAGTGAAGATACTCGATCGGGTCCTCGATCGTGATGATGTGCTCGGCGCGCGTTCGGTTGATCTGGTTGACCATCGCCGCGAGCGTCGTTGACTTTCCGGAGCCGGTAGGCCCGGTGACGAGGATGAAGCCGCGAGGCTTGTTCGTCAACTCCTCGAGCACCGGCGGAAGGTTCAGCTCGCGCACCGTGGGGATGCGGTTCGGAATTAGTCGGAAGGCGCCGGCCACCGAGCCGCGGTCGCGATAACAGTTGACGCGGAAGCGCGCGCGCTTGGGCAGCGAGTAGGAGAAGTCCAGTTCGTACGTGGACTCAAACCGTTCAATCTGCTCGTCACTGATGATCTCGTACATCATCCGCTGCGTGTCCTGTGGGCTCAACTTCTCGTAGTTGAGTCGGATCAGTTTGCCGTCCACGCGGATGACCGGCTCGGAGTCGTAGCAGATGTGTAAGTCGGACGCGTTCTTCTCGACAACGATGTTCAGAAGCTCGTCAATGTGGACGTCGTCTACCTTCCTGGGCTTTGTAGAGACGCCCTCTTCTGACTCCTCGACGCGAGCTACCGTCGCGCCGGGCAACTCAAATTGCAGTTCGTCAATGTTGATCATTTCGTCTGGTTCACTTCTCTGTCGGCTTGCTTCACACTGCCGTCTTACCGTAACATCTTACCTTTCTGACGCCGCAGCCGGTTTGGATTGTTCACTCCGGCTGCGGTGTCAACCACTCTGAAGGTTTAGAAGCCCGCCGTGAAGACGACCCTCATGACCTCCTCCGGCGTGGTGATTCCCTGCAAGATCTTGATGAGGCCGTCCTCGCGAAGCTCCTTCATCCCGTTCGCCTTTGCCGCCTCTTTAACATCGGCAAGAGGCGCCCGGCGCACGATGAGCTCGGCGATTTCGGCGTTCATCTTCATCAATTCATAGATGCCGATTCGGCCACGGTAGCCGGTGAACCGGTTGTCCTCGTGCGGAACGCCCCGGTGCAGCGTAATCATCTCCTCCGGATTTTCGACTTTGAAGCCGAAGCGTCGGAGGTCCTTCGCGGGCACCTCGTACGTTTCCATGTGGTTCGGGTCAATGCGTCGTCCCAACCGCTGGGCAAGCACGCCGATGACCGTCGCCGAAATCAGGTACGGCTCCACGCCCATGTCCGACATGCGGACGACGGCGGACGGAGCGTCGTTCGTGTGAAGCGTCGAGAGGACCAAGTGCCCGGTGAGGGATGCTTCGATCGCCACCTCGGCGGTCTCGAGGTCGCGCATCTCGCCGACCATGATGATGTCGGGGTCTTGGCGCAAGAAGTGCCGAAGCGCGTTGGCGAACGTCAGGCCGGCCTTTCGGTTCACCTGCACCTGCGCGATGCCAGGGAGTTGGTACTCGATCGGGTCTTCGATGGTGATGATGTTCTTCTCCACCGAGTTCAACTTGTTCAGGATCGAGTATTGCGTCGTCGTCTTTCCGGCGCCGGTGGGGCCGGTTGAGAGGAACATGCCGTTCGGCTGCGAGACGAGTTCCTCGACTTCCGCCTGGTTCTCGGCGGTGAAGCCCAGCTTGTCCAAGCCGATGAGAATGCTCGTCTTGTCGAGGATTCTCATGACGATCTTCTCGCCCCACGGCGTCGGAATCGAGGAGACGCGCAAATCGTACTCCTTGCCCGAGTGGCGGATCTCGATGCGGCCGTCTTGCGGCAACCGACGCTCGGCGATGTTCATGTCAGCCATGATCTTGTAGCGGCTGATCAGCGGCGCCTGAAGGTTCTTTGGCACCGTCATCGTCTCGTGAAGAACACCGTCAATGCGGTACCGCACCCGAACGCCGCGCTGCTGCGGCTCGATGTGAACGTCTGATGCGCGGTCCACGATCGCCTGCTGGATGAGCGCGTTCGCCAGGCGGATGATCGGCGCCTGCTCAGCGACCTGCTGCGCGGCCTCTTCGTCCTCCGCCTCGATGATCGTGTCGCTGCTTGCGCGAGCCTCGGCGATCGCCTGGCTGATGTCGCCCCGCATGCTGGCGGGCGCCGTCGCCTGCTCGATCGCGCCACCGGTTTGACCGTCACCCTGCTCGCCACCGCCGTAGTACTTTCGAATCGCATCCTCGATCGCGCCCGGTACCGCGAGCACGGGCACCACCCGGCAACCCGACACCAAGCGGACCTGGTCTTGCGCCTCGATGTTCGAATCGTTCGACATCGCCAGGTATAGCGTCATTCCGTCCTTGCGAACAGGAACCACGTTGTGCGCTCGGGCGATGCGCTCCGGAACCACATTGATCGCGCTCGAATCAACGCTGTGCCGGTCAAGGTCAACGAAGCCGAGGTTACGCTCCTGCGCCTTGGCCTCCATCATCTCTCGCTCACCCACGAATCCGAGGTCGACCAAGATTCGGCCGAGGTCCTTCGTTCCACTTTGTTTCTGAACCTTGAGCGCCTCCTCAAGGTGCTCTCGCTTCAGGTACCCCTTCTCAATGAGGTACTCCGTCATCGGTTTACGCGCTATAGCCATCTCTCTGAGATTCTCCTACCTGCCCCGCAAGGCCCGTCGCCGGTTGGCGGTACGCCTGTATACCCGGTTGCGGTCCTTTGCGGGTCAAGTCGATGGACGGATTGGTTCGGCCTTATCGTTCACCGCCTCCTGTTCCTCCTCCGCCGCCTCCCCCAGAGCCACCACCCCGCACCTCGCTCTCCCGGACGGGCATCACGCCTGAAACGTTCTTGCCCCGAACCGACTCGTTGCCCTCGACGGTGGAAATCTCGACCTCCTCAGCCACGAAATCGTCCCCGCGGCTGTTCTTCAGGCGAACCTCTTGCGCCCCGGGGGTTCGGCTGCGAAGCGTAAGAAGCTCCCGCTCCTGGTCGTACAGCGCCCTGGGGGCGGTGATCTCGCGCCACTCGCCTTCGGGGAGTTCTTGCCTCGCCTTCGGGTTCCCGGTCACCTCAGCCCTCCTGGCTCCATCGGCGTACCAGTACTCAATGCGCTCGGCGGTGATGAGGATCGGGTAGTCCCGCAGGTTGTCCGAGCGACGAGCACGCTCCCCTTGCCCTTGTTCTTGCGCGGCAGGCGGCTGCGGCACGCCCGGCGGAAGCACCGGCTGAGCGGGCGGCAGGCCCGCGGGCGGAGGCCCGACGCGACCCTTCTCTCGCTCCGGCTTCACAAGCAGTTGCACATCGCCGCTCGCGACGGCTCGCTCCTCCTTTCGGTAGACGACAACCTTCGGGGCGCGGATAATCGCATCCGGTCCGACGTACTCCACCGCTCCCTCAGCCGTGATGACATCCTCGTCCTCGAGCCACGTAATCTTCTCGGCTCGAATGAACTGATCCTCGTCCACCGCCTCGGCTTTGTAGAAGATTTGTCGCCGCGGGTTCGAGAGGATCTCCCAGGTCTGCCCCCTGAGCTGCACGCGGCGGGTTTTCCCCTGCTGCTCCAGGGGTCCCAGCCAAGAGACACGCTCCGCCCGCCCCTCGCGTGCGGCATAGTTCCACGTAACGCTCTCGGCGGACACCTCTCCGTCGCGGAATCGCCCGGTTACGACGCCGGTTGAGCGGATGACCCGCCGACCGGTGTCCACTACGCTTCGGTCGGTGTGGAAGGCGAGCTCGCGGTTCCACAGGGAGAGGCCGCCGAATATCTCGGCGCGGTTCTGTACCGAGTCATACACTCCACCGCCGGCGCTGAACCACAGTCGCTGCTCTCCGGCGTCGTACAAACGCCCGTTCTGAATGTCAAAGACGGTGAACTGTGCGCGGTCGCGGCGGACGTCTATCCGTCTGGCGGCGAACTGTACGCCTAGGTCCACTCCCTCGTACACCCGAACCAGCGTCTCGCCCAGCCGCGAGCCGACA
>Ga0209172_10004999_pt1 | contig 16714 bp, 12 predicted proteins | sample LarsenN4metaG_FD_184113 | JGI IMG/M metagenome (GOLD analysis project Ga0209172, IMG submission 184113) | Hot spring sediment bacterial and archeal communities from British Columbia, Canada, to study Microbial Dark Matter (Phase II) - Larsen... ... | reverse complement strand
CCAGCAGACGTGCAGCCTTAGCAGCCACATAGTAGGTTTCATTGGTCAGTCCCCGGGAGGTCGTGTAGATGGCGATGCGGCCCGGGTCTTGGGCCGCAGTTCCCCGGAGCTGGTCGGCGGCGACCTGAATCGCCTCCTCCCAGGAGATCCGCCGGAACCCTGGCTCCCCGGAGCAGCGCAGCATGGGATACGGCAGGCGCCCCAGTTTACGCAGCCTCCGTCCACCCAGCCCGGCGAGCTGCACAGCGTCCGCCAAGCGGGCCGTATCCATCGCTGGCATGGTGTTCACGCGGAGCATCTTCAGCCGCACCAGGCACAGGTGAATGCCCGCGAGCGTGTCGTCGCGCAGTCCGCGGGGGCCAAGCGAGCAGCCATCGCAAACGCCGTGGCGAAGAATCCGCCAGGCGTAGGCGAGGTTGTCGCGGTTCTCCCACAGCGTGCGAAGGATTTCCCAGTAGTGGTGGGGTTTCGTGTGCCCGATCCCAAACGGCACCCAACTGACGATGGGGGTGTTGGCGGGGCGCGGCATCCTGCGGGAATTATACAACGCGCCTCGAACGGCCTCGCCGTCCGGGGTTACCGCGGATAGCGCACAGCTTCTCCAACGTTATCGTCGCCGGGCCGCGGCGTTCCGTGCGTAGCCGCAACACTGCGCCCGGCCCAAGCGAACGCTGTGCCGGGGCCTACTCTTTGGCTTGCTGTTCTTCCTGGATGACAGCGGAAGCGGCGACTTTATCGCCGGCCTCCAAGCGGAGCAGGCGAACGCCCTGGGTCGAGCGCCCCGCCTCGCGGATTTCGCTGGCGTGCACGCGGATGACTTTGCCGTGGCCGGTGATAACCATCACGTCGTCCTCTTCGCTCACCTGAAGGGCCGCCACCACGGGCCCATTGCGCTCCGTGGTCTTCATGTTGACCACACCCTTGCCGCCGCGCGCCGTGATGCGGTATTCAGCCAGCGGCGTGCGCTTGCCATAGCCTTTCTCCGCCACAGTGAGCATCAGCGAGGTGAGCGATTCCCGGATCTGGTCGTTCTCGAATTCCTCGAGCGAGGCAGCGCGCTTGCCGAATTCTTTCTCGATGATGGCGAAGTCTGGCTGAACAGCCTCCATGCTGACCACGTAATCCTCTTCGGCCAAATCCATACCGATCACGCCGGCGGCGCTGCGGCCCATGGGGCGCACCTCTGTTTCGCGGAACAGGATGGCCTGGCCGGCGCGGCTCGCGAGGAAGATCATCTGCCGGGAGTCGGTGAGTTTGGCTCCAATCAGCTCGTCGTCTTTTTCCAGGTTGATGGCAATGATCCCGCTGGGGCGCGGCTTGCCGAATTCGATGAGCGGCGTTTTCTTCACCGTGCCGCTGCGCGTGGCCATGAAGACGTACGTGTCCTCTTCTTCCAGCTTGCGCGCCGCCACCAGCGCCGTCAGCTTCTCTCCTTCCTGAAACTTCACCAGGCTGGTGATGGCGCGGCCGCGCGTGGCCGCGGCGGCCTCGGGGATTTCATACACCTTGAGCCAGTACACGCGGCCCTTGTTGGTGAACAGCAGGATGTAGCTGTGCGCGGAGGCAATGAACAGGTGCTCGACAAAATCCTCCTCGCGGGTCTTGGCCCCGATGCGTCCCTTGCCGCCGCGCGATTGGTGTCGGTAGACCTCCACCGGGGTGCGCTTGATGTAGCCAGCGTGGCTGACGGTGATGGCCATATCTACGTCGGGAATCAGGTCCTCGAGCTTGATTTCCTCCACGCGCTCCACCATCTGCGTCCGCCGCTCATCGCCGTAGTGCCTCTGGATCTCGCGCAACTCGGTGATGACCACCTGCTTCAGCTTGCGCTCACTGGCCAGGATTTCCCTGAGGTCGGCGATCCGCTTCTGAATCTCCTTCAGCTCTCCGAGGATCTTCTCCCGCTCCATCTGCGTCAGCCGGTGGAGCTGCAGGTCGAGGATGGCCTGCGCCTGGCGGTCGGTGAACTTCCAGCGGGCCACGAGACCTTCCTTGGCTTCCTTGGGGGACTTGCTGCGGCGGATCAGGCGGATAACCTCGTCCAAGTGCTCGATGGCCCTGCGGAAGCCGAGCAGGATATGCTCGCGCTCCTCGGCTCTGCGCAGGTCGAACTGGCTGCGTCGCCGGACCACCTCGATGCGGTGGTTATTGAAGTGCGTCAGCAGCTCGACTACGCCCATCTCGCGGGGCTGGCCCCCGACGATGGCCAGCAGAATCATCCCGAACGATTCCTGCATCTGGGTGTACTTGAACAGGTTGTTCAGGACGATTTGGGGCTCTTCGCCGCGCTTCAGCTCGATCACGATGCGCATGCCTTCGCGGTCGGACTCGTCCCGGATATCAGCAATGCCTTCCAGCTTCCGCGTCTGGGCCAGCTCGGCGATGCGCTCGATCAGCCGAGCCTTGTTCACCTGATAGGGAATCTCGGTGATGACGATGTTTTCGCGCTCCTTGCCCACCTGCTCGATGGCCGCCTTAGCGCGCATGGTGAAGCTGCCGCGGCCGGTCTTGTAGGCCTGCTCGATGCCTCCCCGCCCGTAGATATACCCGCCGGTGGGGAAATCCGGCCCGGGGAGCAGCTTCATGACCTTCTTCAGCGAAGCCTCAGGTTCCTCAATCAGCAGCACCGCGGCGTCGATCACTTCGCGGAGGTTGTGGGGCGGGATGTTCGTAGCCATGCCCACGGCAATGCCGCTGGCGCCGTTGACGAGCAGGTTAGGGACCTTGGTAGGCAGGACGGCGGGTTCCTGGGTGGTCTCGTCGTAGTTCGGGGTGAAGTCAACGGTTTCCTTCTCGATGTCGGCAAGGATTTCCTCGGCGATCTTCGAGAGGCGCGCTTCCGTATAGCGCATGGCCGCCGGCGGGTCGCCGTCCACGGAGCCGAAGTTTCCCTGGCCGTCTATCAGCGCGTAGCGCATGTTGAACGACTGGGCCATGCGCACCAGCGCGTCGTACACCGGGGCTTCCCCGTGGGGGTGGTACTTGCCCAAAACTTCGCCGACGATTTTCGCGCATTTGCGGTAGGGCTTCGTGGAGGTCAGTCCTATCTCATACATGGCGTACAGGATGCGCCGGTGGACTGGCTTGAGCCCATCGCGCACGTCAGGCAGCGCCCGGCCGATGATCACGCTCATGGCGTAGTCGAGGTAGGAGCGGCGCAGCTCCACCTCGATGTCCACCGGAACCATTACCGCCTGCTTGGTCTCTTCAGCCATCACCCCTCACTCTAAGCGCCGGTCTCCCCTAGCCACCCCGGTCTTTGCGCCATCCACTCCAGCACATAGCTTTTCACCGCTTCGAAGGCTGCGGCCGCGTTGGAGAAGCGCTGCGCCGCGAAATGCTCTTCCAGGTGCGCCAGGAATGCAGCCCGCTCGGCGGCATCGGCAAACTCCACGATCACAGTTCCCGCGTGCGCCGTGGCTGCGCCCTCGAGCCCTCCCACGGGCAACGCGCGGAACTCTGAGCAACCCAAACCGCGCAGCCCGGGCAGGGTCTTCCACGTCAGTTGGTAAGGCATCCCCACTACGGTCTTCCCCCACCGAGCACCCGGGCTCCTGGATCAGAGGCGCTAGCGTCGCGGAACGGCCGGGGGGACAGGCTGCGCGGCAACTCGGCCTTATCCGGCACCGTCCCGCCCTTTGGTCTTCCCCGCGTCATGGGGCGCCGCCTCGTGCCCCGAACGCAGACTGACCGCTCTTAAATATCGAGGTTCTGGACGTCGAGGGCGTTCTCTTCGATAAACTTGCGCCGCTCTTCGACGTTTTCGCCCATCAGCGTGGTGAACATGCTGTCAGCCGCCACCGCGTCCTCCAAGCGAACCTTGAGCAGGGTGCGCGTCTCCGCGTTCATGGTCGTTTCCCAGAGCTGCTGGGGGCTCATTTCGCCGAGGCCCTTGAACCGGGTGACGGTAAACTCGCGCTTGGCGTCTTCGAGCACGTAGTGCAGCACTTCCACGGCAGACTCCTTGGCCGCCTGGTCGCCGTTGCGGGTGACCACGAAGGGCGGATGGTCGTGCTCGGCGATGTCGCGGTAGAGAGCGCGCAGCCGACGAAATTCCGGCGTGGCAGCTAGGGCCCAGTTGATGCGCCGCTCCCCGGCGTTGCCGTTGCGCAGCACGATTTCATACAGGCTGTGCTCCTCGTCGAACTCGACGCGGGCTTCCAGCTCCAGCTTGAGCTTCTCGATGGCCTTGAGGAGCCGCGCCAGCTTCTCCTTCTTCTCAAAGTCCGGCTTCTTTTCGAGATCGCCGCGGGCCAGCAGCTCCACCAGCGCCGGCGCGCGCAGGCGCCGGGCCAGCTTCTGGCTCACCTGGTCGTATTCCTGGACGTTCAGCAGGAACCTAGTGAGTCCCTGGCCGGTCAGCGTAACGCCGTCCCTAGCGCGAACCACGTGGTCCTCCGTGGCATGGCGCATCATCTCTAGGGCGAACTCACGGTCGTCCCGCAGGTAGCGATCCGTCTTGCCTTTCTTGATCCGGTAAAGCGGGGGCTGGGCAATGTAGACGTGCTCTTTTTCGATTAGCTCGCGCATATGGCGAAAGAAAAACGTGAGCAGCAGGGTGCGAATATGACTACCATCCACGTCCGCGTCGGTCATCAGGATGATCTTATGGTAGCGGAGCCTGGCTGGGTCGAAATCGTCCTTGCCGATGCCCGTGCCCAGGGCAGTGATGATCAGGCGCAGCTCCTCGTGGCTGAGCATCTTGTCGTAGCGGGCTTTCTCGACATTCAGAATCTTGCCCTTGAGCGGCAGGATGGCCTGGTAGCGCCGGTCGCGACCCTCCTTGGCGGACCCGCCCGCCGAGGGCCCCTCGACGATGAACAGCTCGCAGCGGGCCGGGTCGCGCTCCTGGCAGTCGGCCAGCTTCCCGGGCAAGCCGCCGGAGTCCATGGCGGACTTGCGCCGTGTCAGTTCACGGGCCTTGCGGGCCGCCTCGCGAGCGCGTGCGGCGTCAATGCACTTCCCGATGATGCGCCGCGCCACGGTGGAATGCTTGTCGAAGTAGGCACCCAGCCTCTCGTTAACAAGCTGCTCCACCAAGCCCTTGATGTCGCTGTTCAGCTTGCCCTTGGTCTGGCCCTCAAACTGCGGCTGCGGCAGTTTCACGCTCACCACGGCTGCAAGGCCCTCGCGGACGTCGTCCCCGGTGACGGAAATCTCTTCCTTCTGGGCCTTCAGCAGGCCGTACTGGTTGGCGTAGTAGTTGATCGTGCGGGTCAGGGCGGAGCGGAATCCGGAGAGGTGCGTGCCGCCGTCTACCGTGTTGATCGTGTTGGCAAAGCTGAAGATGTTTTCCGCATAGCCGTCGTTGTACTGGAAGGCAATCTCCATCTCCACGTTTTCGCGGCGGCCCTCCATGTAAATGGGGCTGTCATGCAGCACCTGCTTGCCACGGTTCAGGTGTCTGACGAACTCCACGATGCCTCCGGTGAAACGGAACTCCGCGGTCTTGTCGGTACGCTCGTCGCTCAGCGTGATGCGCAGGCCCTTGTTGAGAAAGGCCAGCTCGCGCAGGCGCTGCGCCAGCAGGTCGTAGCTGAACTGGATGCTGGGGAAGATCTTGGGGTCCGGATGAAAGGTGATCTTCGTCCCGGTCTTGCGCGTAGTTCCTGTGGCTTTCAGCCGGCCCTGGGGGTTGCCGCGCTCGTAGGACTGCTCGTAGACCTTGCCGTCGCGCCAGATTTCCAGGTCCAGCCAGTCGCTGAGCGCGTTGACCACGCTGACGCCCACGCCGTGCAGCCCCCCGGAGACCTTGTAGCTCTCGCTGTCGAACTTGCCGCCGGCGTGGAGCACGGTCATGACCACCTCGGCAGCGGGCTTCTTTTCGGTCTCGTGCATGTCCACGGGGATGCCGCGGCCGTTGTCCACCACGGTGACGGAGTTGTCCTCGTGGACCACGACGTGGATTTCGTCACAGAAGCCAGCCAGGGCTTCGTCCACCGAGTTGTCCACCACTTCCCAGACCAGGTGGTGCAGCCCCGTCTCCCCGGTGGAGCCGATGTACATCGCGGGCCGCTTGCGCACGGCTTCCAGGTCGCCGAGCACCTTGATGGACGTGGCATCGTAGCGATGCCCGGCGCGAACCGTTTCATGCTGAGCCATGGGCTGACCTCTCCTGTTTGCTGCGCAAAGGCGTCTCCGTGTTTATCGCACGGGCTGGGGGAAGGAGTGGGGCAGAACCGGCGCCGGCCTTGCGGCTCCCCACCTGTTCGGGGGTCCCCTTTGGCTCCGTCGCAAACGGAACTCGTAGGGGCTTCTGCTCCATCCCGTCCCGCATCCGGGACGCGGCGAAGACTGAACCGTTCTCCGGGGGCTGACCGCGGCCACAGCTCTGGCGCAAGCTGTCATGTCAGCCGCGGGGTCCGGTCGAGTTGCCCTGCTGGAGGAAACTCGCAGCCGTATGACCTTAGGAATGTTACCCCAGGCGGGCCTCAATCCACAAGGGGTTTTTGGCTGGGCGGTGCGCTTTTATCTGCTGCGTTTCCAGGGGCTTATGGGTGGCGCGCAGAGTCCGGCTGACCGGTTCTCTCTCCGTAACTCTACAGTTAGTATATGGAGTAATCGATTGGTGAATCTGAGGCGCAGAGGGCCCGGCACCTGGCAACTAAATCCGCATCGGCATCACGACGTACCGGTAGCGATACTTCTCATCGCCCAAGGGCCGCATTTGGCCAGCGGACTGCTCGTCCTTCAGCTCGAGGCTGACGGGACCCTCGGCCGCCGCGCCCAGGAAGTCCAGAAGGTACTGCGCATTGAAGCCCACCGACAAGGGCTCCCCTTTGTACTCCTTCTCGATCATCTCGCGGGCTTCGCCGTACTCAGCGCTGGAAGCGGAGATCTCAACTCCCTCGCGACCCACGACAAACTTGACTGCATGGGATCGCTGGTCGGCGAGTTGCGCGACACGCCGTAGGGTGTCGTGGAGCTCGTTGCGATCTAGGGCAATGCTCTTGTTGTTTTCCCGCGGCAGCACCGCCTCATAGTTCGGGAACTGGCCCGTGAGCATCCGGCAGATCAGCAGGCGGCGGCCGCACTCAAAAAACAAGTGGCTGTCGTCTCGGGCAAAGCTCAGTTCCGCATTCTCGCCCGCCTCGCCGGCTAGGCGCTGCACCTCAGCCATGGCCTTTTTCGGCACGAGCACCCGGACTTCCCCGTTCAGCTTCCCGAAGTCGTGATCAGCCTCAACCAGAGCGAGGCGGTGTCCGTCCGTCGCCACCATGACTACCTGCTCGGGCTTGATCACCAGGAGTGCCCCGTTCAGCGTGTACCGTGACTCCTCCGTGGAGATGGCAAACCCAGTCCGTCCGATAAGGGCAGTGAGCAGCCCCGCCGGCACGCTCACCAGCGGGTGCGGTGCTTGCGGCAACGCAGGGAAGTTCTCCTTAGAAAGCCCAACCATCTTGTAGCGCCGGCGGTCGCACGTGATCTCCATCCAGTGGTTTTCCAGCAGCTTGAACCTGATCTCTTCATCCGGGAGCAAGCGGACTAACTCGAGGAGCTTCTTAGCGGGGATTGTTCCCGCCCCGTCCTTCCTCACCATCGCCGCGCAAGATGTGCGCACGCTGAGCTCCAAGTCAGTGGCCGTCAGCACGAGCTTGTCCCCACGAGCCTCACAGAGAACGTAGGACAGAATAGGGATAGTCGTTTTCCGTTCAACGACACCCTGGACAACAGCCAGCTCCGCCAGCAGATCGTACTTTCTTACGCTGAATTCCATTAGAGAAACCCCTCCTGACCAACCACAACAAATCTACCCCTAAACTGCAATAGGGGAAAGCCTGTTGTGATGATGAAGGCTGTGGAAACGTGGAAGGTGCTGGAAACTCTCGCCCTGCTGGCACCAAGCAACGTGACGGGCGAGTGGATTCTGCGTGGATAAGGGGTAGGGAGAAGCATAAGCGCCCCCAGAGGCCCGGGCTTTTCCTCAGCGTGGGCACAGGTGGCCACACAGGAATGGCACAGGGTTAAGCTGTTACTGGAAGGAATCAAGCAGCCTGGCCAGAGTGCGGCTCAACTCCTTGTCCGTGCGGCGGAGGGCCTCGATCTTGTTGATGGAGTGGAGAACGGTGGTGTGGTGTTTGCCCCCGAACTGCCGGCCGATCTCGGGGAGCGAGGCCTGGGTGAGCTGCTTGACCAAATACATCGCAATCTGGCGGGGATAGGCGATGGCCTTGGCGTTCGACCGCATGCGCAGGTCCTCGGGGCGCAGCCGAAAGTGCTCCCCGACGCGCTTCTGGATAATCTCGATGGTTACTCTCTTTTCCTGGGTTTCGATGACGTTGCGCAGCGCTTCTTGCGCGGTGAGAATGGTCAGTTCCCGGCCAGTCAGCGAAACGAACGCCAACAGGCGGGTCAGGGCACCCTCTAGTTCGCGGATGTTCGACTTGATGGAGCGAGCCACGAACTCCGCCACTTCGTCAGGCAGGCGCACGCGCTCGCTTTCGGCCTTTTTCTGCAGAATGGCAATCTTGGTCTCGAGGTCGGGCGGCTGGATGTCGGCAATCAAACCCCACTCGAAGCGCGAGCGCAGCCGCTCCTCGATGGCGCTGATTTCTTTAGGCAGGCAGTCGGAGCTGATGACAATCTGGCGTTGCTGGTCGTACAGCGCGTTGAAAGTGTGGAAGAATTCCTCCTGGGTGCGCTCCTTGCCGGCAATGAACTGAATGTCGTCTACCAGCAACACGTCCACGGTGTGGAATCGGTTGCGGAAGCTCACCATGCGGTCGAAGCGCAGGGAGTTAATCACTTCCATGGTGAACTTCTCGGCGCTGATGTAAACGAGCCGGCACTGTGCATTGCGTTTCTTGATCTGGTGGCCGATGGCCTGCATGAGGTGGGTTTTGCCCATGCCCACGCCCCCGTAAAGGAACAGGGGGTTGTACGCGCGCGAGGGGTTTTCGGCTACGGCCAGGGCGGCCGCATGCGCGAACTGGTTGGACGCGCCGACCACGAAGGACTCAAACGTGTAGCGCGCATTGAGCTGGTGGTCCGCGGCCTCGAAATCAAGCTTGGGTTGGGCCGGAGCGTTTGCTTCCGAGCAGACGTACTCGATGTGCGTGTCGGCCATGCCTAGCTCGGCCAGTACTGCACGTACTAGCTCTCCGTATGTCTCCTGTAACCTCTTTCGAAACTGTCGCGTAGGAACACGGATTACCAAGCGACCGTTTTCGACTCCCTCTTGCTTAGTGGGTCGAAACCAAGTCTGGAAGCTGTGGGGGTTAACCCTGCGCTCTAGGTGCTGAAGGATCTTTTCCCACGCCTGCATAGCTGCCGCTCGTTTCTGCCGCGCGCAACACCCGGTCAGGGGTTTTCCCAAAGGGGCGGGAGATCCTATGAAAAAGGCCCCCCACACCAACTGGCCTGAGACTCGTAACCTTTCGTTCAAGGAGAACTGAACGCCGGTTGCGCCACCCCGCTTCTGGGAGCGCCGCGCAGCGCTTCCAGCGTCCAAGGAGAGTGCCTACTTGCTTCTGTCTCGCACCCGTGAGACGGAGGCGGATTGTCCACAAATGATCGCCTGGCAGCAAGCGAAATTTCCGCGAAGGCCGATGCGAATTCGCACAGGGCGTCCACAGCATTTCCACAACAGCGCTGCGGGGACAGGTGCGGGACAGAAATCATGACAGCAAAGCAGTTGCGAGGAGATTGACCTGCCCAGGGGCATGGCACTAGCATCGCGGGCCTGTGCAAGGGCACTCCACGGCGCGGGCTACACTCTCGGCGACTCTTTTCTGCTTCTTTGTTTCGGGGGCTGCTGGGCTGATTTACGAGGTGGCGTGGGGGAAGGCCTTGGGTTTGATCTTTGGAAATACCGTCTATGCCATCACCGCAGTTCTCGCCGTGTTCATGAGTGGGCTGGCGTCGGGTAGCGCGCTGCTAGGCCGCTGGAGCGGTCGCGTGGCACGCCCCGTGGCGCTCTATGGCTGGATCGAGCTGTGCATAGCTGGGTTCGGGGCCATCTCGCTAGTCGGGTTGGTCGGGGTGCGGGAACTCTACCGGGCGAGCTATGAGGCGGCGGCCGGGGCACCCGCTGGGCTGATGGGGTTGCGCTTCCTCGGGACGGCTATTGTCCTACTCTTCCCTACCTTATTGATGGGCGGGACTTTACCTATCTTGACCCGGGGTTTGGCGCGCAGCTCTCAGGAGCTTGGTGCGCGGCTCGCCCGGTTGTACTGGGTGAATACCCTGGGCGCCGTCGGCGGTACTTTAGCCGCAGGCTTTCTACTGCTGCCGGAGCTCGGCCTGCAGCGCACGGTGGCCACGGCCGCTGCGCTGAATGTATTCGCTGGAGTGCTGGCGCTGCTGCTGGATCGCCGGTTCACTCCTGCGGAGCGCGCAGTTCCCAGCGCAGAGGCACGCGTGGAACCCCCACGCTTCCTGCTGGGCTGCTTCGCTGCGGTAGGCGCCACAGCCATGGCCTATGAGGTTGGGTGGACGCGCCTGCTGGCAACTATGCTCGGCAGTTCGACCTACGCGTTCACGCTGATGCTCGCCACATTCCTTCTCGGCATCGTGGGGGGAAGCTGGTTGTTCGAGAAGTGGTGGCGGCGAGGCGGGGAGGTAAGCACGCACACGTTCGCCACCACGCAGACGCTCACGGCGCTCGCCGGCCTGCTCTTCATCGTTTATCTTCAGCAGCTTCCTCGGCTCGTCCCGCCGCTTCTGAAGTCCACCGGGCTGAGCTTTGGCGGGCTGATTCTGGCCCAGTTGGTAACCGCCGCGGCGGCTATGCTGCCAGCCGCGACGGTCTTCGGCTTCAACTTTCCCGCGGTCACGGCGCTGATTGCCAGGCGCGCGGGCGTAGGTTCTTACGCGGCAAACGTGGGCTTCGCCTACGCGGCCAATACGCTCGGTGCCATTGCGGGCGTGACCGCTACGGGATTCTGGCTGATGCCCTGGCTGGGAGCCTTCCGCCTGTTGGCCCTGACGACGGCGGTGAATCTCGCGCTGGCTCTGTTGCTCGAGCTGCGTGCCGCGCCGCGGCGCCCCCTGGCCGCACTCACGGTGGCCGCGCTGCTGATGCTTGTTCTGGGGGTGACCTTCACCGGGGCGTTCTACAACCGCGAGCTGATCACCTTTAACCCCGTGCTGTACTGGGACATTTACCCCGAGACGCTGACGCTCGCTGAAGTGGCGGCCAGCACGGACGTGGTCTTCGCCGAGGACGGTCTGAATGCCTCCGTGGCGGTCGTGCGTGCGGAAGACTACACGGCCCTGCGCACCAACGGCAAAGTGGATGCTTCGAACCGCGACGTCGTCACGCAACTGCTTGTCGGTCACTTGGGGATGATCTTCCATCCGGCCCCGCGCCGCGTCTTGGTAATTGGGTTCGGCAGCGGCATGACAGTCTCCGCTGTGGCCCGCTACGCGGAGGTGGAGCGCGTGGACTGCGTGGAAATCGAGCCGGCCGTTATCCGCGCCGCACCGTACCTGGCGTCGCTCAACCGCGCTGTGCTCGATGATCCGCGGCTGCGCGTGATTTTTGATGACGCGCGCAACTTCCTGCTTGCCACCCGCGAAACCTATGACCTGATCATCTCGGAGCCCTCCAACCCGTGGATCGCGGGCGTCTCTGCGCTGTTCACCGACGAGTTCTACCGCGAGGCCAAGGCGCGCCTCCGTCCCGGCGGGCTGTTCGTCCAGTGGGTGCAGGCTTACTCGCTCTTCCCGGAAGACCTGCGCATGGTGCTGGCCACCTTTGTGCCGCATTTCCCGAAAGTAACGCTATGGCGGGGCGAATCAGCCGATCTGTTGCTTTTGGCACAGCCCGGGCCAGAACCGCTGCACCTCGACCGACTCCGCGCCCTGTGGGGCCGCCCGGAGCTGCGCGCTGACTATGAGCGCTTAGGCATGCGTCGCCCCGAAGGCCTGCTGGCCTTCCACCGGCTCGGCGATGCGGGGCTGCGGCAATTCGCGGCGCGCGCCGGGCTTAATACTGACGACCATAGCCGACTCGAGTACGGTGCGCCGCGATCGTTGCTGGCCCGCGGTCTCGATGAGAAGAACCTCGACGCGCTCCGACAGCACCGGCCGGATGCCCTGCCCACCGATGTTTCGTTCGACGACCGCAATGCCGTGCTGGCCGCCGCCGCGGAAACCATGCTGCAGCTCGAAGAGAATGGGGAGGCTGAAGGTCTGCTGGCGCAGCTCCCGAGCGAGTACGCGCCCCCTGAAGTGGAACTGGTGCGCGGAAGGCTGTTGCTGGCTCGCCACCAGATGAGCGAGGCGCGTCGAGCCTTTGAGGGCGTGCTGGCCGCAGATGCGAATCGGCTCGAGGCAGCTATTGGGCTGGCGGACGTGGCGCGGCGGTTGCTCCAGTACGACACGGCTGAATTGCTCTACCGCCAAGTCCTTGCTCGCCAGGCAGGGCATGCGGCCGCCCTCGAAGGCATGGCCCAACTGGAAAGCGCGCGTGAGAACTGGGCTGCGGCGGCCGAATGGCAGGAGCGCTTGGTGCGGGCCCGCCCAGAGCCTGCTGCCGCAGACTACGCACGGCTCGGCGAGTTCTTGTTCCGCGCCGGGGATGTGCAGGGCGCGGAGCCTGCGCTCCGAGCCGCCTTGGCGCGGGATCCTTACAGTTTCTCGGCTTTGCGCACCCTAGGCGCCCTGCTGTGCCAGCGCAAGGACTGGAGCCAGGCCGCGCGGCAGCTGGAAGCTACGGTCCGCTTTCACCCCGATGCGGATCCCGGCGCATACTTGGCCCTGGCCGATGCTTACCGGGGGCTGGGGGACCGGCGCGCAGCCCGGGCCATTCTTCGCAAGGGCCTCCGAATCTTTCCGGGCAACCAAGAGATGGAATCTGCGCTCAGCCGCTAGGCCGGGGCTCGGGTGAGGCAGCCACCGCGAGCGCTTGCCTTGTGCCGTGCGCAATGGTTTGATTCATCCCGTATGCCGTGGGACTTCGCCCTGATTCTGTTTATGCTCGGCGTCGTGATTCCTTGGCGGGGCGCGCGCCGCTTTCGCCAGGTGCTTAACCGGCCAGCGCTGACAAGCCTGGAGCGGCTCTCGCTGTATGCCTCAACCATTGCCTTCCAATGGGTCACCACCGCCGTTGTGGCCTGGCGCGTGTGGGCCCGGCGGGTGCCCCTCGTGGAGCTGGGAGTGGGGATACCGCAAGGTGAGCTCACCGTGACGGTTACTGCAGGGCTTGTGGCCTTGCTGGTTACCACCCAGATCTTCAGCCTGCGCCGCCTCGCAGCGCTGCCGCCCGCGCGCCGCGGCACTTTGGGAAGCGTCGCGGAGCGATTGATGCCTCAAAACACTATCGAGCGGCTGGTATTTGTCGGGCTGGCCGCTACGGCAGGCCTGTGCGAGGAGTTTGTCTACCGTGGCTTCGTGCTAGCCGTCCTGGCCCGCGCCGCGGGGAGCTCGATTCTGGTGGGCGTGGGAGCATCCTCCTTGCTCTTCGCTCTGGCACACTTTTACCAGGGGCCCCGCGGCATGGTCGTCACCTTCTTCGCCGGCCTGCTGTTTGCTGGCGTCCGCGTGTGGACGTCAAGCTTGGCGCCGGCCGTGATAGGACATTTTGCCGCTGACTTGACGGCGGGGATGGCCGCGAGGCGAATGCTCCGGAGCACGGGCGGTGCCGCGGGCAACGTCGGGCCAGGCGGAGCAGGGATCCTGTATTGACTTTTAGATTTAGGATCCGACAGACAGCTTTTCTTATTGTCAATGGACCTAACCGCTCAGGAGATTCGCCGGGCGCTGCAACGTTACGGCTTTACCGCCCAGCCGGAGCTGTGTCAGAAAATTCAGAGCTATGTGGACCTGCTGCTCCTGTGGAATCAACGCATTGGCCTCACGACTGTGACACAGCCCCAGGAAATTGTTGCCCGACATTTTGGGGAGAGCGTGCTTGCGGCGCAGGTGTTTGGAGTCGAGAGAGGTCGGCTCGCCGACCTAGGAAGCGGCGCAGGCTTTCCCGGCTTGGTCTTAAGGATGGCCTGTCCTGGACTCGAAGTGGTTTTGATCGAGGCGAACCGCAGGAAGTGCGTGTTCCTGGCCGAGGTTTGCCGCCGGCTTCAGCTTTCCCGCGTAGACATCAGGACCAGCCGCTTTGAAGAGCTGGCGCCAGCCGCGCTTGGCGTGGACTATATTACGGTTCGAGCTCTCCGAATCACCGAGACGCTTCTCGAGTGGGCGAGCCATGCGCTGAAGCCTTCCGGGAAACTTATCCTATGGCTCGGCCTTGAGGACGCGAATAGGGTGCAGCAGATGCGGGGCTGGGAGTGGTCGACCCCGGTGCGCATTCCCTGGGCCAAGCGGCGCGTAATCCTGCGTGGCGCGCTGCGTTCCACGTGAAACATCTCTTGCATTCTATCTTTCGGTTCTGCTAGCCTACGGAAACTTCTGAGGGAGCCAGTTGCCCAGAGTCATAGCCATCGCCAATCAGAAGGGCGGCGTTGGAAAGACGACAACCGCAATCAACCTCGGTGCCTCCCTGGCTGCTGCCGAGCAGCACGTCCTTCTGGTTGATACGGATCCACAGGCCAACTCCACGGCCGGCCTTGGTTTCCCCCGGGATCCTGCCCGCCGGTCCCTCTATAGCGCTCTAGTCCTCGGCGAGGCGCTGGAGCGCCTCCTGCAAAAGACCGAGGTAGCAGGCCTGGATCTGATCCCCTCAGACCGGAATCTGGTTGGGGCTACGATCGAGTTGGTCCCTGCAGAAAGCCGCGAATACCGGCTGCGCGACCTGCTCGCTCCCGTGCGCCAACACTACGACTTCGTCTTGATTGACTGCCCACCCGCTCTGGATCTCCTGACCGTGAACGCCCTGGTCGCCAGCGACAGCGTCCTGATCCCCATTCAGTGCGAGTACTTGGCCTTGGAGGGCGTTTCGGAGCTCCTCGACACCCTCATGCGGATTCGACGCACCCTGAATCCCAAGCTCGCGGTCGAGGGCATTCTGCTCACGATGTATGACGAGCGCACAACCCTGTCCAAGCAAGTCGCGGCAGATTTGCGGAGCTTTTTTGGTACCCAGGTCTTTGAGACTGTCATCCCGCGGAATGTCCGGCTCGCAGAGGCACCGAGCCACGGGAAGCCGGTGCTCTTCTACGACCTGCGTAGTAGTGGGGCCAAGAGGTACATCCAACTAGCACGGGAGGTGATTGCAAATGCCCAGGGCTGCCTTAGGGAAGGGGCTGAGCGCCCTGATTCGGGAGCCAGAGGGGCCGCTACAGGAGCCGCTGTCGGCGACACGGGTAGTAGCTGACGGAAGCTTTGGCGCGGCGATCCAGATTGACACTGACCTGATCGACCCGAGCCCGTTTCAGCCCCGCAGTCGGTTTCGGGAGGAGTCGCTGGAGGAGTTGGCGCGATCGATGCGGACCAGCGGTGTGATCCAGCCGCTGGTGGTCCGTCCGTTGGGGAGGCGGTATCAGTTGATTGCGGGGGAGAGGCGGTGGCGGGCGGCGCAAAGGGCGGGGCTGAGCAAGGTTCCCGTGGTTGTGCGGGAAGTGCCTGATGAGCTCGCGCTGGAGTTAACCCTGGTGGAGAACATCCAGCGCGAGGATTTAAATCCGATCGAGCAGGCGCGAGCCTTCGCGCGGCTGATCACGGAATTCAACCTCCGGCAGGAGGACGTGGCCGAGCGAACGGGCAAGGATCGGGTGACAATTGCCAACGCTCTGCGACTGCTCAAGCTCCCTGCGAAGATCCAGGCTTGGATCGAGGAAGGCAGGCTGAGCGCGGGGCACGGGCGGGCGCTCTTGGGAATCGCTGATGAGCATCTGAGGCTCAGGGTCGCGGAGCGCGCTGCACGGGGCGGGCTGACCGTGCGCCAGGTTGAGCGAGCTGCGGCCGCGGCTCCTCGTCAGCGGGCGAAGCTGGACGCTGCTGATGCACAGCTAGACGTGCACACCCGCGCCGCGCTGGAAGAGTTGCAACGTGCGTTGGGCACGGCAGTCTCGCTGCGGCTCCCGGGGCAAGGCAGGCCGGGGCAACTGATCATCGAGTACTATGACGACCGGCAGCTCGCGGACCTCTACGAGCGGCTGGTGCGGGCTGGCAACTAGTCATGTAGTATCAGGAGCGGGGTATGGTCTGGAAACGGAGCAAACAAGCGCAGGAGCAGTCGTTGCCAGGTGAGTATGTGGGCTTCTTGGACAAGGACGCGCGCCTGGAGGGCAAACTGGAAGTTGCTGGGACGCTGCGGATCGATGCTGAAGTCAAGGGGTCGATAATCTCAAAAGAGGTCGTTGTGCTCGGAGAGAATGCCACAGTGGAAGGGGAGATTCAGTGCACGCAGCTCGTGGTGAGGGGTCGCTTCCAGGGGACGATCCGGGCCGAGGAGCGCGTGGAGATCTACCCCGGGGCGTCGGTGGCGGGGGAGGTCTACACCCCGTGTCTGGTGATTGAAGCGGGAGGGGTGCTGGATGGGTTGTGCCACATGAAGGCGGCCCCCGAGGAAGCGAAGACAGTGACCATTCCTCTCCGTGCTGCCAATTAGCCCCGTGGGTTAGCCGGACGAACCCCAAGGTACCGCACAGTCTGCTGCCCTTCGGCCGGGAAGTTGCGGGTTCGCTTCCTGCGAGGTAGGCCAGGCTACTCGTAGCGCAGGCAGCGCACGGGCTCGAGGTAGGCAGCTTTCAGCGCGGGGTAGATGCCGAAAAAAAGGCCGACGGCCAGGGCCATAGTCAGGGCAGTGGCTGACCAGCGCAGGGACACGCGGGCGGGAAGGCTGGGCTCGGCCAAGGCCACGGCAAGGCTGAAA
>Ga0209172_10004996_pt1 | contig 16725 bp, 15 predicted proteins | sample LarsenN4metaG_FD_184113 | JGI IMG/M metagenome (GOLD analysis project Ga0209172, IMG submission 184113) | Hot spring sediment bacterial and archeal communities from British Columbia, Canada, to study Microbial Dark Matter (Phase II) - Larsen... ... | reverse complement strand
CGCTTTCGGGAAAGTCCTCGCGATAGTGCGCGCCGCGCGAATCGCGCCGCGTGGCCGCCGCCCGCGCGATCACCTTGCTCACCTCGACGAGGCTCCTGAGGTTCAGCCAGTCGTGCCAGGTGAGGTTGAAGGCGCGATTCGTATCCGCGATTCCGGTCGCGGCCAGCTCCGCCTCGATCGCCTCCAGCTCGGAGATCGCCTGCTCCAGGCCCTTGGCGTCGCGGATGATGCCGACGTTCCGCCACATCAGCTCGTGCAGCCGCTCGCGCAATTCCTCGAGGGCACCGTGCCGGCCCCCCGGTCGCGGCTCGCAGCGCCGGATCGCCTCGCCGATCGCGTCGCGGTCGGGCTCGTGCAGCGCCCCTTCGCGCCTCACCCACGCGGCCATCGTCTCGCCCGCCACGCCGCCGAACACGGTCGAGTTGGCGACGCCGTTTCCGCCGAGGCGGTTCGCGCCGTGCACGCCGCCGGAGTCCTCGCCGGCGACGAAGAGGCCGGGCAGCTCCGTCGTGCAGTCGGGACGGAACTCCACGCCTCCCATCATGTAGTGAGCGGTCGGCACCACCTCGACGAGGCCCGCGGCGAGGTCGAAGCCGCAGTCGGCGCAGCGCTCGACCATGCCCTTGAATTCGCGCCGCACGCGTTCGGGCCCGAGGTGCGCCATCGAGATGTAGAGCCCTCCGTTCGGCCCGGTGTTGCCCTTGCGGATCTCGTTGAACATCGCGCGCGAGACGACGTCGCGCGTCGCGCGTTCGGCGGCCGGATCGTACTTCGGCATGAAGCGCTCTTTCGCACCGTCGAGCAGCCAGCCGCCCGCGCCGCGCAGCCCTTCCTCCAGCACCGTGCCCGTCATGCGGGTATGCGGCCCGGCGAGAAGCCCCGTCGGGTGGAACTGCACCATTTCCATGTCGCGCAGAGGCAGCCCCGCGCGCAGTGCCATGGCGAGCCCGTCGCAGCTCTTGTCCCCCGAGGGCGTGTGGTACTTGTACATCGTCGGCCCGCCGCCGGTGGCGAGCAGCACCGCCTTGGCGCGCACGAAGACGTACTCCCCGGTGCGCATGTCAATCATCAAGGCGCCGGCGATGCCGGAGCCGTCCCTCGCCTTCACCAGCTCCACCGCGCGGTGCTCTTCGAGCCTTCCGATTCCGCGCGCCCATACCTGTTCGGCCAGCCGGTTCATGATCTCGATGCCGGTGAGGTCGCCCTTGTGCACGGTGCGGTCGAAAGTCTGTCCGGCGAACGCCTTTTGATGGATGGAGCCGTCCGGATTGCGATCGAAAAAGCACCCCAGCTCGTTCTCCAGCTCGCGGATTCGCTCGATCGCCAGCGTCACCAGCTTCCACGCCAGCTCCTGATCGGGAAGCCACTTGCCGCCCTCGATCGTGTCCATGAAGTGGCGCTCGACCGAGTCGCGCGGGTCGAGCGCGACGTTGTAGCCGCCCTGCACCATCCGCGTGCAGCCGCACTTGCCGAGCAGGCCCTTGACCGCGACGATGATTGACAGCGACGGATCGGCCTGGTGTGCGTGCAGCGCCGCGAACAGGCCCGCGCCGCCGGCGCCGAGAATCAGGATGTCGGCGGATTCGGTGCGCATGCTCAGCCCACCGCCGGACGCGGCCGGCGCGCGAACTGGATCGCGATCGCGACCGCGAGGAGCACGACGCCCGTCGCCTCGAGGTGGCCCTCGCTCACCCACGTGCCGGCGAAGAACCGGTCGCGCAGCGCGTGGGCGAAGAGCACGACGAGGCCGGCGGCAAGCAGCAGCAGCCGCTCGGGCACGGTGGTGCGGCGCAGAAGCCATGCCTCGGCCGCGCCGGCGAGCGCGACCAGCACCACCAGCGCGAGGACGACGATCCGCAGCACGTCCAGCCAGCTTCCGCCTTTCGGAACGCTGAGCAGCAGCCCCTCGCCGATCGGGTCGAGGACGAACATGAACGGCACGACGAACGCCGGCAGCGTGTATTTCCACGACTGCAGCGTCGTCCGGTACGGATCGCCGCCGGTGATGGCGGCGGCGGCGAAGGGCGAGAGCGCCGTGGGCGGCGACACCTCCGAGAGCACCGCGTAGTAGAAGATGAACATGTGCGCGGCGTAGTCGGGAACGCCGAGCGTGATGAGCGCCGGGGCCGCGATCACGGCGCAGATGATGTAGCTGGCGGTCACCGGCACCGCGAGCCCGACCACCCAGACGATGAGCGCGGTGTAGATCGCGGTGAGCACGAGGCTGCCGCCCGCGTAGGCGATGACGATCGAGGAGAACTTGAGCCCCAGCCCGGTGAGCGTCACCACGCCCACGATGAGGCCGGCCGCCGCGCAGGTGGCGCCGACGTTGATCATGCCGAGCGAACCGGCCGCGAGCGCCTTGACGAGCTTGGAGTCGGCAAGCAGCGCCCGCACCCAGCCGCGCGGGCGGTCGCGCAGGAGCCGAAGGTCCACGAGCGCGCAGTCGCGATCGAGAAAGCTCGTCGCCACCGCGACCATCGCCGCCCAGAAAACCGCGCCGATCGGCGAAAAACCCATCAGCATGAACGCGACGATCGCGACGAGCGACACGAAGTGAAACCACTGGCGCTTGGTCAGTTCCCATGCCGAGGGGCCACGCGCGACGTCCACCATCCGCATGCCGTACTTGCGGGCGTCCATCTCGACCATCAGGAAGAGCGAGAAGTAGTAGAGGCAGGTGGGAACCGCCGCCATCCGGATCACGTCGAGATAGCTGATCTTGAGGAACTCGGCGATCAGGAACGCCGCGGCGCCGAGCACCGGCGGCGAAAGGATCGCGCCCAGCCCCCCGGCGGCGAGCAGTCCGCCGGCGGCGTTGCGCTCGTAGCCCGCCTTGGCGAGCATCGGGTAGGCCACCGTGCCGAGCGTCACGGTGGTCGCGACGCCCGAGCCCGAGGGCCCGCCGAGAAGAAACGACGACAGCACCACAGTACGCCCGGCGCCGGTGGGCTTGCCGCCCAGCGCGGCGAACGAAAAATCGAGATAGAACTTGCCCGCGCCGGAGAACTGCAGGAACGCGCCGTAGATCGTGAACAGGATGATGAGGGTGGAGGAGACGTCCACCGCGGTGCCGAAGATCCCCTCCAGCGTCATATACATCGTGCCCACCAGCCTGCCGAGGTCGTAGCCGCGGTGGGTCCAGGGCGCCGGCAGCCACGGCCCGAGCATGGCGTAGGCGAGAAAGGCGAGCACCACCGCCGGCATGATCCAGCCGGTGGTGCGGCGCGCGGCTTCCAGCACCAGCACGATGAGCGCGATGCCGAGCGCCAGGTCGGTCGCATCCGGGGCGGTCGAGCGGTCGAGGAAGGCATCGCCGCCGGCGACCGCGTAGGCCATCGTCGCGACCCCCACCGCCGCGCAGGCGGCGTCCAGCCACGAGAAGCGGTCGCGCCAGGCACGAATCGCCGGAAAGAGCAGGAACGAAAAGAACAGGATGAACGCCACGTGCACGTATCGCAGCGTGGTCGTGGTGACGATGCCGTAGGCGGCGTAGAGGTGGAACAGCGACATCGCCACCGCCATGGCGAAGAGGAACGTCCCCCACCAGCCGGTGAAGCGGTGCTGGACGCCCTCTTCCTGCTCGATGTACCGCTCGACCTTGCTGAGGGCGTCGTCCGCCCCGGGCGCGGCCATGCCCGGCCTCCCGCCGCGCCGCTCAGTTCAGCTTGATGCCTTTCTCGGCGAAGTATTTCGCGGCGCCGGGGTGATACGGGATCGGCGTGGCCGCGTTGGATTGGTACTTGAGGTCGAAATTGCGCGCCTCGCCGTGCACCTTGATCAGCTCGTCGCGCTTCTCGAAGATCGTCTTCACGATGTTGTAGGCGATCGCGTCCGGCATGTCGGCGCGCGCGACGATCAGGTTCCACACCGTGGCGATGTGGTTCGTCGTGTCCTGCCCCGGGTAGGTCTTCGCCGGAATGGTGTCGCGCACGTAGAGCTGCCCGTACTTCTGGTTCATTTTCTCGACCACCTCGGCGTGGTCAATCAGCTTGATCTTGATGCCCGGCGTCGCGGCGAGATCGGTCACGGACGCCGTCGGCAGCCCGCCGACCCAGAAGAACGCGTCGAGCTTGTTGTCCTTGATCGCGTCGGCCGATTTCTCCGGCGTCAGCCGCTCGCGCCGGAAGTCCTTCTCCGGGTCGATGCCCGCCGCCTCGCAGACGCGGAACGCCATCAGTTCGGTCGCGCTGTTCGGCGCCCCGGTCGAGACGCGCTTGCCCTTCAGGTCCGCGAGCGTCTGGATGCCGCGCCCCTCCACCGTGACGATGTGCATCCGGTTCGGGTAGGCGACCATCAGCGTCCTCACCGGCACAGGCGCTCCGGAGAACTTGCCCTGGCCCTTGTAGCCGTCCCAGGCGGCGTCCGCCATCGAGAGCGCGAGATCGGACTTCTTCTGCATCATGAGCTGCAGGTTCGCCACCGAACCGGCGGTCGCCTCGGCGTTCGCCGAATATCCCGGAACGTACTTGGAGAGAATGTTGGCGATGCCGCCGCCCAAGGGGTAGTAAACGCCCCCGGTCGGGCCGGTCGCGATCGAGAGGTTGACCTTGTCCTGCGCCAGCGCCGTCGCGGCGAGGCCGAGCAGCGCGGCGGCGATCCATCGGCAAATCGTGTTCATCGGGTCTCCTCCAAATAAAGGGGCAATTCTACTTCGACCGCACGCCGAGCAGGGCGAGCGCCTCGGCGCGCCGTGCCGCCGCTGCTGCCTTCACTTCGGCGTAAAGGCTCGCCCCGTGGCTGTCCATCGCGACCACGAGCGGCCCGAAACCCCTGACGCGGAACTTCCACAGCGATTCCGGGTGAAGGTCGTCCAGGTCCACGTCCTCGATCGCCTCGACCCAGGTGGTCTCCAGCGCTGCCGCGCCGCCCACGATCGCGAGGTACGCGCCGCCCAGCTCGCGGAAGGCGGCCGCCGAGCCCTCGCGCAGCCCTCCCTTGCCGATGATGAGCCGCACGCCGTACCGCTGCATCAGCGGACGCGTGAACCGCTCCATGCGGTCGCTGGTGGTGGTGCCGATGCAGATCGGCGCGTAGCCGGCCGGGTGCGCGGCCGACTTCTCCACCCTGCGCACGTTGGGCGCGGTGTGGATCACCGCATGCCCGGCGAGGTCGAAGCGCGTCGAGCGCCCGCGGTCGAAGAGATGAATCTGCGTCGCGTCGCGGATGCCGTAGAGGGTGCCGTTCAGCGTCACCGTGTCGCCCACCCGGAGCGCGCGCGCCTCGGCCTCGGTGATCGGCGGCGCAAGATCGTGATGCGCCACGGCTAGCGCCTTCCGCGCTTGCGCGCCGCCCGCCTAATACCCATACGTCAGCCCTTCCCGGCGAAAGACGGCGCGGGCCCGGCGCGCCGAGTGGCACTGCATGTTGACCGCGACCGGGTTCATCGTGATGTGCGTCGCGGCGAGCTCCACGTGCACCGCGAACGCGGTCGCGTCGCCGCCGAGCCCCTGCGGGCCGACGCCGAGCAGGTTCACCGCGCGCGTCAGCTCGTCCTCGAGCTTCGCGCCCTCCGGATCGTCGCAGCGCGTGCCGAGCGGCCGCGTCGCCGCGGTCTTCGCCAGATGCATGCACAGATCCGCGGTGCCGCCCACGCCCACGCCGACGATCGTCGGCGGGCAGGTCTTGCCGCCCGCCTCCAGCACGCAGTCCACCACGAAGGTCTTGATCGCCTCCACCCCGTCGGCCGGCACCGCCATCTTCAGCCACGAGTTGTTTTCCGAGCCCGAGCCCTTGGGGATCATCTCGATCTCGAGCACCTCCTCGTCCTCGGTGAAGTCGAAGCGGACCACCGGCACGCCGCGCCCGCAGGAGGTCTGCTCGTTCACCCGCGTCACCGGGTGCACGATCGAGGAGCGGAACGCGTACTCGCGCGTCGAGCGCGCGCAGCCGCGCCGGATCGCCTCGCGCAGACCCGGTCCGTCCACCTCGACGTTGCGGCCGATGCGCACGTTGTACACCGGGATGCCGGTGTCCTGACAGAGCAGGTTGTCGGTGCTCTCGGCGACGCGGATGTTGGCGATCAGGGTGTCGAGCACGCGCCGGGCGCCCGCGTGGGTTTCGCGCGCGGCGAGCGCCTCGAAGCCCTGCTTGATGTCCGGCGGCAGGAGCTTGAGCGCGCGGATGTAAAGCTCCTTGGCCGCCTCCTCGACCTGGGCGAGATCAATTCTCACTTCACGACGATCTTGCGCTCGCGCACAACGCGCGCCCAGAGCTGCGACTCCTCGCGCATCTCGCGCGCCATCTCCTCGGGCGAGTTTCCGACCGGCACCAGGCCCTGCACGAAGAAACGCGCCTTGAGCTCGGTGCTCTCCAGCGCCTTTTTCGTGTCCCGATAGACCTTCTGGACGATCTCCTTCGGGGTGCCGGCCGGGGCGACGATGCCGAACCAGCCGACGTTCTCGAAGCCCGGAAGGGTGTTCGCGATCGGCGGCACGCCGGGCAGCGCGGCGAACTCGGTCTTGCTGGTGACCCCCAGTGCGCGCAGCCGCCCGCCGTTGATGTGTCCCACGGCGGCGGCGACGTTGGAAACCGCGAAGTGGGTTTCGCCGCCGACGAGCGCGGTGAGCGCCGGGCCCTCGCCCTTGTAGGGCACCTGAACGGCGTCAATGCCGGCCGCGTTGACGAAATTCTCCGCCGCAAGGTGCGTCTGCGAGCCGATGCCGGCGTGGCCGAAGGTGAGCTTGCCGGGCTGCGCTTTCGCGGCATCAATCAGGTCCTTCACCGTGCGATAGGGAGAGTTGGCCGGCACCACCAGCACCTGCGGGCCCATGACGACCTTGGTGATCGGGATGAAGTCCTTGTCCGGGTCGTAGTTGAGCTTGGCGTACACATGCTGGTTGGCGGTCATCACCGAGCCGGAAGGAAAGAAGAGCGTGTAGCCGTCGGGCGCGGCGCGCGCGGCTTCCTGCGCGCCGATGCCGCCCGCCGCACCGCCGCGGTTCTCGATCACGATCGTCTGGCCCCAGATCTCCTGCAGCTTCTGGGCCACCAGCCGCGCCGAAATGTCGGTGGCGCCGCCCGGCGGGAACGGAACGATGAACTTCACCGGCTTCTGCGGCCAGCCTTGCGCATGCGCGCCGGACGAAAGCGCGAACAGAAGTCCGATCGCGAGCGCCGCGCCAAGCGATGCCGCACCAAGGTTTTTCAGCCAGTTGCGCCAGGAAAGGAATTCGACCATAAGGACCCTCACTCCTCCGAAAAGATGGATCGCCAGGGCGAACACGATCGCCCATTCGCTGGCCCGGACCAGCGGCTGCTCGGTCCAGCGCAGGAACGATTCTAGCCTTGCCTCGCCGTCGAGCGCTTGCCCGAGCGCCCAGAAGTGAAGCGGAAGAAAAAGCGCCAGCGCCACCCCGGAGATGCGCTGCACGAGGGCGTAATACCTGCCGCCGTTCATGCGAACACCGCGAACACCGCCCGCATCCCCATGGCCGCGAGCACCACCGCGAAAAGGGCGAGCGCCGCGTCGCGCGTGCGGCCGCGCCAGCCAAACCACTCGCCGAGCACCGTGCGCAGACCGATCGGCGCATGCACCGCCGCCGCGGCGACGAACAGGGAATAAAACGCAAGCCACCCAAAGCTGCCGCGCGTGCGGTCGAGGATCTCGGCCGCGGTCAGGCCGCCCTGTACGGCGTAGATCATGGTGGCAAGATGAACGAGGACGCACAGCGCGAGCACCGCGGCGCTTGCGCGCTGCGCGATCCAGAGCAGGGTTTCGGCGCGCGGGCCGGCCATCGCTTCAAAGCTCCCCGCGCAGCGCGGCGGCCGCCACCGCGCGCTTCAGGCCCGCGATCGCCGCGGTCGGCGCAAGATGCTTGGGGCAGCGTTCGGTACAGCTCATGTGCGTGTGGCAGGCATGGCACCCGGCCTCGCCCGCCACCGCGCGCAGGCGCGTGATGCCGGCCGCGTCGCGCTCGTCCTGCACGAGCGTCCAGGCGCGGTTGAGCGCGGCCGGGCCGAGGTAGCCCGGCACCCGCGCCACTACGTCGCAGGCGGCGTAGCACACCCCGCACCCGATGCACTCGATGCCGGCATCGGCGAGCTTTCTCGCCTCGGAAGCCGGCGGCACGCGCGCGAAATCGTCCCGGCGCGTCGCGCGCGGATGGAAACGGCCCCCGGCGCGCGCCCACTTGTCGAAGAACTCGCGCATGTCGCAGACGAGATCGCGGATCACTGGGAGGTTCGCGAGCGGTGCGATCCGCAACCGGCCGCCGGCCGCCACCCTGTCCACATGCGTGCGGCAGGTCCAGCGCGGCGCGCCGTTCACCGTCATGGCGCAGGAGCCGCACATCCCGACGCGGCAGGCGAAGCGGTAGGCGAGCGTGGGGTCGAGCGCGCGCTGGATGTACGTCACCACATCGAGCACCGTTTGGCTCGCGCGCCGCGGCACGTCGTAGTCGCGAAACGCGCCGTCCGCACCGCCGCGCCAGACGCTCACCCTGAGCGTCGCGTTCACGCGTACCTCATCAACAGCCGCGCGGTTTCCTCCGGCGCGCTCACCATCGCGTCGTGCCCCGCCGCAAGCTCGACGAACGGCCAGTCGGGCCTGCCGCGATAGCGGGCCTTCATCGCTTCCAGCCCCGCATACACCGGTGCTCGGCAATCCACATAGACCTTCGGCAGCCCCGCGCCGATCGGGCCGCCCCAGCGCATCTTCTGGTCGAACGGCGCGAACGGATGCGGCGTCATTCGCCGCTGCACCCAGGCGAGGTCGTCCGGATCGGAAAGGCCGAATACCGCTGCATCCGGAACCGGCAGCGACAGCCCGTCGCTCGATTCCATCGCCGCCTTGCGGCGCGCGGCGGCGGTCTCCGGCGGCAGGATGTCCGACCACGACCGGCCGTCTTCGACCAGTGCCGCATCGAGATAAACGAGCCGGCGGATGCGATCCTTTGCGCGCGCGGTGACCCCGGTGATGACGATGCCGCCGTAGCTGTGGCCGACCAGAACGACGCCCTCCAGCTCCTCGGCTTCGAGCACCCCGACCACGTCCTGGATGTGCGTGTCGAGGTTGACGGCGCGCGAAAGCAGGTGCGCGCGCTCGCCCAAGCCCGTCAGCGTCGGGCAGAACACCCTGTGGCCCGCCGCCGCGAGGCGCTCGGCGACGCGCCGCCAGCACCAGCCGCCGTGCCAGGCACCGTGCACCAGAACGAACGTCGCGGCCGCGGCGCTCACGGCGCGAACGCCTCAAGCGCTCTCGTACAGCCTCGTCAGCACGAACTCCCGGTGTCCCAGAACTTCGGCCGCGGTGAGCCGGCCGTTCGCGGTGCGGAACATGCACTCGAGCAACTTGTCGCCCGCCTGGTCCATGGTGAGTTCCTTGCGCGTGATGCCGGTCACGTCCACGTCAATGTGCTCGGACATCGTCCGCACCGTCCGCGGGTTGGCGCACAGCTTGATCACCGGCAGGATCGGATTGCCGATGACGTTTCCCTGCCCGGTCGGAAAGAAATGCACCGTGAAGCCGGCGGCGGCGCACAGCGTCACCATCTCGGCGGCGGCCGAGGACGAGTCCATGAACCACAGTCCCGGCCCGGTGGGCGTCTCGGCCTTGTCGAGCACGCCGTCCACCAGGCACTTGCGTCCGATCTTCTGGATGTTGCCGAGCGCCTTTTCCTCGATGGTGGTGAGGCCCCCGGCGATGTTGCCCTTGGTGGGCTGCGATTCCAGCAGGTCGCTCGTCTTGTGGCGGTTGATGACCTCCTGGTAGCGGTCGAACATGAATTGGAACTTCTTCCGCACCTCCTCGGTCCGGCAGCGCGCCGCGACCAGGTGCTCGCCGCCCGTCAGTTCCGTCGTCTCGCCGAAGAGCAGCGTCACGCCGTGCGGGTAGAGCTTGTCGAAGGCGTTGCCGACGGCCGGATTCGCGCCGATGCCCGAGGTGGTGTCCGACTCGCCGCACTTGGTGGAGATCCACAGGTCCCTGAGCGGCCGTTCCTCGCGCCGCAGCTCCGAGGCCCACTGCACGAACTCCCGGGCCGCCTTCGAGGCGCGCATGATCGTGTCGTGGTCGCCGTGCTGCTCAATGCCGAACCAGGCGACCGGCTTGCCGGTCTTCGCGATGCCGTCGGCGACGCGCTTCGCCCACTCGTCCTCGATGCAGATCACTACCACCGCGGCGACGTTGGGATTGGAACCGGTGCCGATCAGCGTGCGGAAGTGCAGCTCCAGGTCCGCGCCGAACTGCAGCCGGCCGTACGGGTGCGGCAGCGCCATGGTCCCCTTGATGTTGTGCTCGACCGCCTGCGCGGCGGCGTTGGACAGATCGTCCACCGGCAGGATGATCACGTGATTGCGCACGCCGACGCGGCCGTTCTCGCGCCGGTAGCCCCAGAAGGTCGCTTTTGCCAGATCCATCGCCATCGTCCCGTTCCTCACCAGCGCTTTGTCTTGACGTTGTGCACGTGCACGTGCGCGCCCTTGGCGATCGGCGCGACCACCTTGCCGATGTCCACGCCGTACTTGATCACGGTGTCGCCGGGTTTGTAATCCCTGAGCGCCACCTTGTGGCCGATCGGGATGTCGTCCAGCGCCTTCACCCGGATCTCCTTGTCCTCCTCCATGATCCAGCCGGTCAGTTCCTGCCCGGCCTTCACGCCCTCGACGACGACGACGCCGACGCCGTCGCCTTCCTCGTGCACCACGAAATGGATCATTCAACGCTCCGAAACAGTGGGGCGTTATTCTAGGCCCATGACGAGCCGCCGCCGCTTCCTCGGTTCGCTATTCGTCCTCGCCGCGGCGCCGCTGGCGGGCGTCGCGCGCCTGCGCGAGGACCCGTTTCGCCTCGGCGTCGCCTCCGGCTACCCGCATCCGGGCGGATTCGTGCTCTGGACGCGCTTGGTGGGCGATCTCGATCCTGTCGCGATCCCGGTGCACTGGGAGGTCTTCGCCGACGAGGCGCTGCGCAAGCCCGTCGCGGCGGGCATCGTCGAGGCGTCGCCCGAATGGGCGCATTCGGTGCACGTCGAAGTCGAGGGGCTGGAGTCCGGACGCTGGTACTGGTACCGATTTCGCGCCGGCGACGCGTTGAGCCCGGTCGGGCGCACGCGCACCGCGCCGGCGCCGGATGCCGACTCCCCGCGCCTGCGGTTCGCGCTCGCCTCCTGCCAGCAGTACGAGCAGGGCTACTACGGCGCCTACCGCCACGTTGTCGCCGATTCTCCCGACCTCGTCGCTTTCGTCGGCGACTACATCTACGAATCGTCCTGGGGGCGCGATCACGTGCGCAAGCACGACGCCGGAGAGCCCTATACACTCGACGAATACCGCGCCCGCTACGCGCTCTACAAGTCCGACCCCGATCTTCAGGCCGCGCACGCCGCCTGCCCGTGGATCGTCACCTGGGACGACCACGAGGTGGACAACGATTACGCCGACGATCGCCCCGAGGACGGCTTGCCGCGCGCCGAGTTTCTCGCGCGCCGCGCCGCCGCGTACCGCGCCTACTACGAGCACATGCCGCTCCCCGAACGGATGCGGCCGAAGGGGCCGAACATGCGCATCTACACTCAGCTCGGCTGGGGGGCGCTCGCGCGCTTTTACGTGTTGGACGACCGCCAGTACCGCTCGTATCACGTCTGTCCGCGACCCGGACGCCGCGGCGGCTCGAATACCGTGAACGTCGCCGACTGCGCGAGGCTTTTCGACGAACAGCGCACGATGCTCGGCCGCGCTCAGGAGCGCTGGCTCGCGCAGGCGCTTGCCCGCTCTCGGGCGCGCTGGAACGTGATCGTGCAGCAGACTCCGATGGCGCAGTTCGACCAGCTTCCGGGCGAGGGGCGGCGCGCCTGGACCGACGGCTGGGACGGCTATCCGGCGGCGCGCGCGCGGTTGCTCGACACGCTCCTGGAGCAGCGCGTCCCCAACCCGGTGGTGCTGGGCGGCGACGTGCACTCCTTCAACGTGAACGACCTCAAGCGCGACTTCAACGATCCCGGTTCGCCCGTGATCGCGACCGAGTTCGTCACGAGTTCGATCACCTCGCAGTCCTGGCCGCAGGAGCGCCTTGCGCCGCTTCTTGCGGACAATCCGCACATGAAGCTCGTGGACAGCCGCTATCGCGGCTATCTGCGCTTGGAGATCACCTCGCGCGAGGCGCGCGCCGATCTGCGCGCGATGGAGTCGGTCACGCGGCCCGACGCCGCGTGCTTCACGCTCGCGAGCTTCGCCGTGGAAGACGGTACGCCGGGGGCGAGGCGTCCTGATTGAGGAACCTCTGGAACGCATTGGGCGAGTCGCCTCCAAGCAGAAAACACCCCACGACCGTCGCTTGTGCCGCGAACTTCCTCGATGCTCCGCGGCCGGTTTCCATTCCCGCTTCCGCGCATGATCGCGACAGAGAATATCTTCTCGGCCGCCCATGCGGATTTTCCAGAGTCCCGAGCAGGCCGATGGTTGGATCCGCGTAGCATGACGCCCGTATGAAGAAGGAACAATTCAGGCCAGTCAAATCCGCCGAGCGGGTTCTGGACGTCATCGAGCTGATCGCAGGCCGGCGAAGGGCGATGTCCCACGCCGAGATCGCGGCGAGCCTTCGCATTCCCAAGAGCAGCCTCACGCACCTGCTGCGCAGCCTAACCCGACGGGGTTATCTCGTGCTTGAGCCCGGTCGGCAGGCCTACGCCGCGGGCCGCGCGCTATTCGAGCTCGCGAAGTCCGCTGGAACGCGGCTCGATCTTGCGGCACTGGCAAAGGAAGCGATTGATGCGCTCGCGGCGCAGACGGGGGAATCCGCGAGCTTCAGCGTCTACCGGCACGATTACGTGGAGCGCGTCTACGGCGCGGACTCGCCGCACGCGCTTGCGTACCGGATGACGCTCGGCGCGCGCTTCCCGCTGTACGCATCCTCGGGAGGCAAGGCCGTCCTGGCAGCGCTGCCCGTGGAGGAGCGGGAACGTTATCTCGCGCAGGTGCGCATTGAACGGCACACCGAGCGGACCATTCGGTCGGTGGGTGAGCTGAGGCGCGAGCTTGCCGAAGCCGCGCGCGAGGGCGTCGCCTTCTCGCGCGGAGAGCATACGCGCGGCATCGTGGCGGTCGCGGCGCCGGTCAAGCGCGCCGACGGCTACCCGGTCGGAGCGGTGAACGTCGTCGTGCCGAGCGCGCGCTTCGACAGCACGCTCGAGGTCCGCTGCGTACAGGCAGTCAAACGCGCGGCACAGCGCATCGAAGCAGAGCTGAACACCCGCGTTCCTTACCGGCGCGGCAGTTGACGCTCGGCGCAGCCCGGTGCTAGATTGAAAATTAAACACGTTCACATATGTGAACACACGCGAAAGGCGCGCCTTTCATGCAGATGCTTCTGGAGCGCATTGAGACGCCGGTCACCGGCGAATACGACGTAGTGGTCGCCGGCGGTGGCGCGTCCGGCCTGATCGCAGCGGTGTCGGCCGCCCGTGCCGGCGCGCGGACCGCTTTGGTCGAGCGGGCCGGCTGCCTCGGCGGCACCGCCACTCAAGGCATGGTGGCGCAGTACATCGGTTTCTACAATCGGGACACGCGCGTCGTGGGAGGCCTCGCGCATGAGCTGACAAGGCGTATTCTCGCCCTGGGGGGAAGCGATGGCTTCAACCGGTACGTTCTGGCCGAAGCGAGCGCGACACCCCTGCCGCTCATCAACTTCCCGTTCAATCCCGAAATCGTCAAGATCGCCGCGGACGAACTTGCGCAGGAGTCCGGGGTGAGTATCCATCTGCACTCGCAGGTGGTCAGACCGCTTCTAGCCGATGGGCGCGTCGAGGGCCTGGTGATCGAGAACGGTTCAGGACGATGTGCGCTGCGCGCCAAGGTCGTCGTCGATGCGACCGGCGACGCGGCGGTCGCGGCTGCTTCGGGCGTGCCCTGCGTCGGAACCGAACCCGAGCTGGCGAAGAATCGCCAGCCCTGCACGCTCGTATTCAGAATGTCGAATGTCGACGTGAAGCGCTTTCGAGCGCTGCCGCGAGACGAAAAGCGCGCGATCGCGCTCGAGGGACTGAGGGAAGGACGCATTTACTGGGAAAGCCTGTCGTTTTGCAGCACGCCCGGCGGAACGGATGCGGTAAGTCTCATGAGTCGCATCTTCGACATCGACGCGCTCGACGCCGCCGATGCGACGCGCGCTGAGCTCGTCGGACGACAGCAGGTCAAAAGCATCGTCCGCTTCCTGCGCGAGCGGGTGCCGGGGTTCGAGAATGCGCAGCTTGCGGGCATCGCGGCACGTGTGGGCGTGCGCGAAACACGCAGAATCGTCGGCCAGTACACGCTCACCGAGGACGACATCGTGTCGGGCAGGCGCTTCGAGGACGCCATCGCGCTTGGCGCCGGACCGATGGACATGCACCACTCGAAGGGAACGGGCGTGGCGCTCTGGGCACCCGAGTTGCCCTTCGAGATTCCGCTCAGATGCCTTCTCCCACGTTCGGTAGAAGGGCTCGTCGTTGCAGGACGCGCGATGTCGGCGACGCGCGAAGCAAACGGCGGAAGTCGGCACATGGCGACGGCGATGTGCCTCGGGGAAGCCGCAGGACTCTTCGCAGCGCTGGCGGCGCGCGGAGAAGCGAGCTCGCGGGAGCCGCCATACGAGCGTATCCGCAAGCTGCTGCGCAGCGAGCGAGGTGCCATGGTTTCCGTGGACGATGCGCTCGAGGCCGCCCGCCGCGAGCGGGACGAAGTTCTCAACATCAAGGCCGCCTGACATGAAAACCTCGACGTTTCTCCATGGACTGGCTGTCGCTCTGGCAGTATTGGGATCGGGGGTAGACGCGACTGCGCAGGCGTTCCCCGAAAAGCCGGTTCGCTTCATCGTCTCCTTTCCGCCCGGCGGACCCGCCGACATATCAGCTCGGGCGGTCGCCGATCCTCTTGCCGCCGTTCTCGGGCAGCCGGTCGTGGTCGAGAACAAACCTGGGGCCGGAGCGGTGCCGGCGGTGCAGGCCCTGCTCGCCGCACCGCCTGACGGCCACACGCTGATGCTCGCGAGCAACGTCATCACTACAGGGAAGTGGCTTTACAAGGCCGTGACCTTCGACCCCGTGAAGGACCTGCGCGCGGTGGTGGTGATTTCGAAGAGCCCCCATCTGGTTGTCGTCTCGCCGGCGTTCACGGGCAAAGGGATCCAGGATCTCATTCGCGCCGCCAAGGACAACCCGGGAAAGCTGAACTATGCCTCCGCGGGAGCGGGCACCATGCCGCACCTCGGCGTGGAGCTGTTCAAGCAGATCACCTCCACGCAAATGACGCATGTCCCTTACAAGGGTTCGAGCGCCGCCCTACCCGCGGTCATGGGCGGCCAAGTCGACGTGTATTTTGACATCATGTTCTCCGCGACCAGCCTGGTGAAGGCGGGAAAGCTCAAGGCCCTTGGGATCACGAGCCTCGAGCGCTCGCCCACATTCCCCGAGGTGCCGACGCTCGATGAGCAAGGGGTGAAGGGCTACGAGCTCTATTCCTGGTTCGGCGTCGTTGTCCGCGCGGGCACGCCCGAGCGGATAGTCGCTCAGCTTAATGCGGCCTTCAACAGCGCGCTCGGCCAGCCCACGTCCCGGGATCGGCTCGCGACGGTGGGTGCCACCCCCGTCGGCGGATCGGCGCAAGAATACCAACGCACCATCGAGCGCGATACGGCCATGTGGGGCAAGGTGATTCTCCAGGCCGGAATCACCCCGAACTGACGGCGGTTCCCAACCTTTTTTCGCGCGTGATCGCACAGGTCACGTGCGCGAAGCCTCCTCAACGGCACCGCAGATTCGCCGCCGCGTCCTCGATCGGCCGGGTGCAGTCCTGCTCGTTGACGCGGCGCACCTCGCTCATCGGCGGCGCGCTGCGCGGCGAGTCGGGATCGAGCGCGAGGAACGGATTGGCGCGATAACGCACGCCGGCCTCGCGCGATTCCGCGTAGGCGGCGCCAGCGAGAACGCCGATGGCGATCAGGGCGGCGCTCGCCGAGCCGGCGCGCACGTTCACGCTGCCGGTCACGCCGCCCGTGCCCGGCGCCGTGCCGCCGATGGTCAACTGCGTCTGGGTGTGCGCGCAGCCGGCGAGAAACGCCGCTGCCGCCACCGCGATCGTGCGAATCATCGGCCGATTCTACGCCGTGGCGCGGACCAGCCGGTCGCGCACCGCGTCCCAGGCCGGGTCTTCGGGCGGCGCCTCGATGAGGATCCGCTCGCAGCCGGCGCTGTCGAGTTCGCGCAGCGCGCTGTACAGGCGCTGCGCGTAGCCCTGCGGATCGCGCGGCATGCGCAGCCAGTAGTCCACGCGCTCGTCCGGTCGCGAAAAAGCGAGCACCGCGACCTTGTCCTTCCATTTCGCGATCTCGGCATCGAGCCGGTGCGGCGGCACGAGCATCGCCGGCGTGCGCGGCGCGTAGTGGCGCTCGAGCCCGCCCGAATGGCGCGGCGCATCGGCCTGCTTCGCGGCGACCCTCTCGCCGATCACCGCTTCGATCTCCGGCGCGGTGATGCGGCCCGGGCGCAGCAGCACCGGCCGCGCGCCCGAAAGATCCAGGATGGTGGACTCGATCCCGACCTCGCTCGGACCGCCGTCGAGCACCAGATCCACGTCGCCGCCGAGGTCGGCGCGCACGTGCGCGGCGGTGGTCGGACTGACCTCGCCGAAGCGGTTTGCCGAGGGCGCCGCCACGCCGCTGAAGCGCCGGCCGCCTTCTTCGCCGCTGAATTCGGCGAGCAGCGCCTGCGCGACCGGATGCGCCGGTACGCGCATCCCCACCGTGTCCTGCCC